>Ga0068860_100007627_pt1 | contig 10827 bp, 9 predicted proteins | sample KBSSwiS32_FD_66597 | JGI IMG/M metagenome (GOLD analysis project Ga0068860, IMG submission 66597) | Switchgrass rhizosphere microbial communities from Kellogg Biological Station, Michigan, USA - KBS Switchgrass S3-2 | ecosystem: Host-associated > Plants > Roots > Rhizosphere > Soil ...
GTAGCGCGCGTACAGTTCGCCGACCTTGGCGACGTATTCCTGGGTTTCCGCGTACGGCGGAATTCCGCCGTATTGCGCGACCGCGCCGGCGCCGGCGTTGTACGCGGCAGCGACCATGATGCGGTCGCCGCCATACAGCTCCTCGAGCACTTTCAGATGCTTCGCACCGGCCAGGATCGACTGTTTCGCCGAAAACGGATCCTGCACGCGATAGTCGCCGATCACGTCGGGCATCAGCTGCATGATGCCTTTCGCACCTTTCGCGGAAACCGCGTCGGCCGCATAGAAGCTCTCGGCGTGCGCGATCGCACGCAGCCAGGCCTCGTCGACGCCGGTCGCGCGTGCGGCGCTCTTGAACTCGCGCGGATACACGTCGACCTGCGGCTTGCCGACAGCGCCGAGACCCACATGCGCCGGCGAGGCGGCCGGCGTCGCCACGGTGAACTGCTGCACCTTCGTCGAGCCCGGTAGTTCACGCGTGCCGTACACGATCCGGCCGTCCTGCTCGCGCCGGTACAGCGTGCCCTGGAACACGCCGAGCTTGCCCCACAGATTGGGCACGGCAGCCGCGTTGTCGTCGAGCGTGTTCGCCGTGCATTGCGAGCCGGGCTCCGGCGCTGTCGCCAGGCTGACCGTCCCGTCGCGCAGACAGCGATATACGGTCCGGGCATGGCCGTCGACCGCACAGAGCAGGAACAGCAGCGACGCAAGCAAACATCGTTTCATTGGCGCAAGCCTGACGGCAGCCGCCTGAACGCCACGCATCGTCTCGAATCCATGGCACCCGTTCCTGCCCCGATCGCGGCGCAGGATACTCCATACGATTTCCGCTGCCCCGCCGGCGCGTCGCCCGCTGAATGTCGGATGCGTCGCATTTTTGCGTACCCGATGTTGAATGGAGCCCGCCGCCCGATAGACTGCGAAACATCGCATCGGAGCACAGACTCCGCAAACAGGGGAACGAACGTGCGCGCCCGGTCGGCTTTCATCGCGTTGCTGCTGGCAGGAAGCCTGCTCGCTGGCGCAGCGCATGCACAGACGCCGCCGCGCTTCCTCGCCGTCGCCGAAGCGCTGGTCGACGACCTGCAGCAATCGCAGCTGACGTCACCCATCTGGCCGAACGTCTACGGCACCGATCCGTACATCGTCTGGGCCGGCGCGGGAAGCAGCGCGCGCACCGAATGCTCGAGCTTCGTCACGCTGCTCTGGCAGCATACGTACGGATGGACACCGGCCACATTCAGCAGCTGGACCGGCCATACCTCGCCGGTCGCCGCGGTCTACCATGACGAGATCGTCGCGCAGAACGACTTCATCCGCCTGCAGACGATCGACGAACTGCAACCGGGCGACCTCATCGCGATCGTCTATTACCCGGAAACCCAGTCGCCGTCGGGGCACCTGATGATCGTCGAGGACGTTCCGCAAGCGAACAGCAGCAAGCCGTTCATCGACGGCACGAATCAGTGGACGATCGCGGTGGTCGACAGCACCAGCAGCTACCACGGCACGTCGGACACCCGCTACGCACATCCGGGCGGCATCGGCCGCGGCATTTTCCGCTTGTATACAAATGCCGACGGCACGGTCGCCGGCTATACCTGGAGCCTCCTCGGCACCAGTGTCGCCAGCTATTACGCGCAGGCGACAACGGTCGACAGCGGCCACCATCTCGTGCTCGGTCGTCTCGCCAGGAGCATTTTCCAGTCAGGATTCGAATCGCCCTGAGCACCGGGTTATTCGGCGCGGTGTTCAGCGCTGCCGTGCCGCCGCGATCTTGGCACGTGCACACCGAAATAGCGGCGGCCGAATAGCACGGGATCTCAGGCCGGCGCAGACCCCGGTCGCACAAGCCGCCGAAGCTGCAAGACCGCTCAGCCGGATTTGCCGCGAGACTTTGCCAGCAAGGCTTTGGGCGCCTGTGTCGCCCACGCGTCGGCGAGCAGGCTGCGCAGCTCGGCGCGGCCGATCGCCTTCAAACGGACCAGTACGGCCGGGAAGCCCTCGTAGTGCGGCTCGTTGAAAAACTTGTCCGGGTCGGCCATCAGCAGGATTTCCTTCGCGTCGAGATTCGCCACGCGAACGGCCAGCACATCGGGGTTCGGCACGCGCGGCTTCTTCGGCTGCACGCGTTCCATCCACACCCAGCAAAATCCCTTGTACTTCTCGCCGTTGCGCACGCCGAATGCGAAGTGCCCTTCCTCTTCGCGCGTTTCGGGAAACGACAGTGAAATCTTGCGCACGTCGGATCGTGTGGCCATCGAATGTCGCACCGTGCGGGGCTGCGGGAGACGCAAGGATACCGATGTTCTGCGAGTACGGCGTACTCCCGGACATTGAACTGCATAGGCTGGCGGCGGTTCGTCGCAGAAGCCAAAGTCCGGTGTCACGCCACCCGGCGACGCGATCCCTGTCAGTGCGGTCGCGGCGCGCAGCCAACCGGCGAGCGACGCCGGCCCGAGCCGGAAGCGCGTCAGAGTGCCGCTTGGCTGCGTCGCGATCGAGGGGCTACTTGCCCTTCAATTCCACGACCACCACCTCGAACGGCTTGTCGCCGGTGTTCTCGGGCAGGTGTGTGGTCGCCGGCGTCCATATCACCGTGCCGGACTTGCCGCTCTTGTCTGCCGTCTTGCCGTCCGGGAACGTGAATTTTATCTGGCCGTCAGTCAGGTAGACCGCAACGGCATCCGGATGCGAATGCATGTTCGATTTCTCGTGCGGTCCGTAAGTGGCGCGCAGAACGCGTACCTTGGCGTTTTCGAATTCGACCTTGTAGTGCTTCGCATCGGCTTTCACGGCATCCTGCGCGACTGCGGGTATTGCGAGCGCCAGCAGCAGCGCCGCTGGCAATGCGATCATCTTGATCCGGTTCATTTCGTTCCCCTCGAGTCCGGCCGAGGCCCGTCGATCGGTTCGGTCCGGTCCAATCAGTATGCGCGCAACTGCCGGCACTGTCTTTTTGCCGTGGACAAGTCCCGCGAACCGGTCCGCAGCGCTCGCAAATAGGCGTATTCTGCAAAGGCCGCCCGCCCGCATGCGTCGCCGGCGCCCATTTGCCACGCAAGGTGCGGCGATGCCGGTCCGATCTTTGCTTGTCTGCCTCTTCGTCCTGTTGGCTCCGAAACATGCGCTCGGCGCCGATCAGGCATTCGCCCAGAACTTCCTGGCCGGCTCGAAGCAGATCGTCCGCTTTCCGGTCGGTGATCCGGCCGCGATGACAGTCGTCGGCCCACTGGCCGACACGCTGTCCGGCATGGACTTCAATCCCGGCGCGAGTGTGCTGTGGGCGGTCAACTTCACGAGTCAGACACTCGGCACGGTCAATCTTGCCAGCGGGGCCTACACGCCGTCGGTGACGCTCCAGGATCCGTGTTGCATCACCGCTTTCACGGTCGACCCGGTCGGCGGCACGTTGTACGTGTCGCGCGGCGACGAATTCGTGTATTCGCTCGATCCGGCAACGGGCCAGACGATCAAGCAAGCTGCCGGCGCACCTGCCGGCGCGCAGATCAGTGCGCTGGCGATGGATTGCAGCGGCCGGATGTTTGCCGCGAACGGCGATCCGAATGCCGCGAATGTCTATGACGTCGATCTCGGCGGCAGCCCGACGCTCGTCGGGTTTCCGGGCTACGCCAGCGCCACCAGCCTCGAGTTCGACAATGACACCGGCACACTGTACGGATGGTTCTTCGCCTCCGGTATGGGGAATACAGCCAGTACCCATGCGACGCTCGACACCTCAACGGCGCAGGCAACGCCGTTGGCGCAGATCGAAGGCAAGTTCCGGATGGCCGTGCGCAACACCTGCTTCCGGATCTTCACCGACGATTTCGACGGCTAGCATCACGCGGCCGAGAATTCCGCACTGGCTACAATTCGAAACCGCTTGCGAACACGACGTCGCACGACGCCTTCAGCCGATTGCGGCTGGTACCGAACGTCGAAACGTTGTCCAGATCCGTATTCCCCGCATCCGCAGCATCGTTTGTCGTAAATGTGTTCGCGCAACCGGTCACCGTCGGCAACGTCGCCGGCATGCCCTGATCATTGCCGCTCGCGTTGTGCAGGATGTGCAATGCGAACACGGCGCCGCCCTTCGCGAGGCCGGGATAACCCGACGTCGAACCGATTTCGCTCGAATTGTTTTCGAATACATTGTTCACCAGATCGAGCCGGCCGCTGCGGATGAAGATTGCACCGCCGAAACCGGCGCCGCCACCGCCGCCGCTTTCGAACACGCCGCCGCCGCCGAAGCCCGGCGCGCCGGCCCCGCCGTAGTAGGTGCCGGTACCGCCGGCCCCGGCGCCTGCGCCGAAACCGCCGTCGCCGCCGCTGCCCCCACCGTGTTCGAAGCCCGAACTGCCGCCACCACCGCCACCGCCACCGAACCCGCCATCCGCACCTGCGCCCGGAATCGTGCTGTTGGTGGTGCCGCCGGCACCTGCACCGCCGCCGCCACCGCCGCCGAAACCGCCCGGCGCACCAGCCTGGGATGCGACCGACGAAGACGGCGACCCGGCGCCACCACCGCCGCCGCCGCCGAAACCACCACCGGCTGGATTGCTGCCGTTCGCGACACCGCCGCTGCCGCCGAACGCGCCACCGCCGGTCGCGCCGTTGTCGCCGCCGATTTCGACGGCGTACGTGTCGCCACCGCCGCCGCCACCACCGCCGAAACCGCCCGAGCCGCCGTTCGACGGCAGGGTGCCTTCATCGCTGCCGCCGCCACCGCCGCCGGCGCCGGACATGCCCCCGCCGCCGCCGCTGCCGGTGCCGCTGCTGTAGTTGCCGAGCCGCGGATACCCCGACGACGAACCGCCAATGGCGCTGTTTGCCGTGAATGCGCCGTTGCTGATGCTGACGTTGCCGTCATAGACGAAGATCGCGCCGCCGAGCCCTGCACCGGCGCCGGCGCCGCCGCCGGCATTGAAGCCCGACGTCGAATTGCCGCCGCGCGCGATGCCTGCAAAGAACTGGATATTGAAGAACGTCACGGTCGGCGCGCTGCCCTCGGCGCCGATGAAGAACAATCGATGCATGCCATCGGCGCCGATGATCCGCCACGACGCACCGATACCGACGAAGTCGATGTCGGAGACGATCGGCGGCAGTTCATTGCCGAGCGCGGTCTGATCGTCGAGGATTTCGATCGTGTCGGGGCCGTCGCCGACGGTGTCGCAGCCGGGCATTGCCACATCGAAGTTCGCGCTGGCGATTGCCGCGTCCAGCGGGCAGTTCGGGGTCACCACGATCACGCTGGCGTGACCGCACGACAACGACGCGAGACCGGCGATGATCGCTCCGGCCAGGCGGGCAAGCGGGGGAAACGGATGGGATTTCATGGGCGCTCCGGAATGTCTCTTGTCGTTGCTTCAACAAACGACATTCCGTGTGCTGAGCCATCATCGCGTGGCTTCGGCGCCCACCATCACGGTGAAGTCGGGTCCCGGCGCGCGCCGCGACGACGGCTCACACTTCGAACGTGCCCTCGAAAATCATGTCCGACGTCGAATCGACCCCCACGCCGACTTCGAGATGGGTCTGATAGCTGCTGACGTTGTCGCCGTGACCGTGCCGATCTGAAGGATGCCGCCGTCGTCCTTGAACACGTTGTCGGAGGTCAGCGACGTTTGGTTCAGATTACTGGTGCTGTCCGGATACAGTGCGGTTTGTGCGTAGACGGTGCGCGACTGCGCCTCGGGCAGCGCAATCTGCGAGGCGCGGATCGCGTTCGCGCCCGACGTTGCGTCGGCCAGCGTCTACTCCTTCGCGACGGCGTGACCGCCGAATTCGTTGCGCAGCGCCGCCAGCAATCGATCCGAGAACGATTGCGTATCGCGCGAGCGCAGGCGCTGGATCAGCGCCTGGGTGATCACCGGCGCCGGCACGTCGAGCGCAATTGCCTCGTCGACGGTCCAGCGGCCTTCACCGGAATCGGCGACGTACGGCGCGATGCCGGCCATTGCGGGATTCTTCTGCAGCGCATCGGCAGTCAGGTCGAGCAGCCACGAACGCACGACACTGCCGTGGCGCCAGATCTCGGCGACCTGGTGCAGGTCGAGCGCGAAATCCGTCTTGTGCTGCAGGATTGAGAAGCCCTCGGCATAGGCCTGCATCAATCCGTACTCGATGCCGTTGTGGATCATCTTGGTGAAATGGCCCGAACCGACGGGACCGACACGGCCCCAGCCGCTGTCCTTCGCCGGCGCGAGCGTCTCGAAGATCGGCCGCAAGCGCTCGACCGCCGCCTCGTCGCCACCGATCATCAGGCTGTAGCCTTCGGCAAGTCCCCATACGCCGCCGCTGGTGCCGCAGTCGACGTAGTCGATGCCGCTCGCCGCGAACGCTTGCGCGTGCTGCAGCGTTCTCTTGTAGTTCGAATTGCCGCCGTCGACGACGGCGTCGCCGCGACTCAGCAGCGGTAGAAGATTCGTGAGCGTCGCGTCGGTGATTTCGCCGGCAGGCACCATCAGCCACAACGCGCGCGGAGCAGCCAGGCTCGTCACCAGCGCGGCGAGCGATTCGGCGGATTCACCGCCGTTTTCCTCGATCGCCTTCCGCGTTTCCGGCGCACGATCGAATCCGACCACGCGATGACCGCCACGCAGCAGGCGCAGCGCCATGTTGGCGCCCATGCGCCCGAGACCGATCATGCCGATGTCCATCGTGAGTTCCTTGCGTTGCACGGACTCTGGCGGAGCCGCGTTGAAGCGGAGTTTACGACGGTGCCGTCCGTCTGGCGTTGCTCAATGAACGACGGTCCGCACAGCCGGTGCGTTTCCGGTCGCATCGCGCTTTCCAGTGCCACCCTCACCCGTCCCCGCCTGCTTGCGCTGCGAAAGCCTCCGCAACCCGGTGTCTCGCACGGCGCATGCAGGCGGGGCCGGCCTCTCGCGCCAGCGGGAGAGGCGATTGACCGCCCATTCGGCATGCCACCCCGCACGATGGATCGCCTGTCTTGCGAGGGGCGCATCTCGTCCGTCGCGCCGCGCGCGGTGACCTCTCACGGCTATCCATTTTCGTGCCCAGCCGGCCCAGCGTTCCGGAGATGGAACAACCCGTTCTTGCGGCCCCTCTTTATCGGCAGCGCGGCGAAGCGCAAATTGGGCGTTCAGGCCAATACCTTCCCGCCAGAACACTCACAGGAGTTACTTCCATGTACACGATCAATTCGTTACTTGGCCGGATCGGCCTTTCCGTCATCTTCATCCTTTCCGGAATCGGCAAGATCGCCGCGTATGCAGGCACGCAGCAGTACATGGCCAGCGCCGGCGTTCCCGGCTTCCTATTGCCGCTGGTCATTCTCGTCGAGGTGGGCGGCGGCCTCTTCATTCTCGCCGGGGCATTCACGCGCGCCACTGCGGTGATATTGGCGCTGTTTACGCTGGCGGCCGGCTTGCTGTTCCACGCGAACGTTGCCGACCAGAATCAGTTCATCCATCTGCTCAAGAACATCGCCATCGCCGGCGGATTCTTCACGCTGGCCGCACACGGCGCCGGCCCGCTCAGCGTCGATGCGCTGCGTCGCAAGCGCGCGGGCGGAGTGCCGGTGACCGTCTAACGTCGCGGAAAACGGCAGCACCGTCCCTTCTCGCCTCGCTCAGGATAAGGTGAGAAGGATGCGCCGCTGCGGCGAGTTGCAGCGCAGGAGATCGCACCCACGTTGCGGTCCGTACGACCGCGCACTGGCAGAACCGAAAATCAAAGCGTCTTGAGATACTCGACGAGGTCACGACGTTGCTGACCGCTCATATGCAGGCTGAGAACCTGATCGTAGTGAGCTACGACATCGGCTAGTGTTGCTGCGCTGCCGTCATGGAAGTAAGGCGGGTGCTGCCACAGGCCACGTAGCGGCGTCGTGCGGTAAGCCTTGTTGATCGTGCGCGCGGCGTAGGCGCCATCCATGGCGGTTTCAGCAGGCGCGTGCAGTTTGCCGCCGTTGTTGTTGTCGGTACCGTCGCCGCCGACGTGGCAGCTGACGCAGTTGCGGCCGAAGACCGCTTTCCCGCGGAGGGCGCCAGCCCGATCGAATCCGTCTGGAGCGGAAGGCGCAGACAGGCTGTGCTGGTAATTGCGCAGAGCGGGCAGCTTCGATGTGACCAGATCCGGCGTCTGGACGATGTCCAGGCCGAGCCTCGGATCGAAAAAATTGCCGTGACCGCCCATTTGGGTAACGGCAACGTACGCATTCCAGTACGAGATCGGCGCTTCCGCCGTATAGGTCTCGTTCGTCACTTTCGCCAGGCCGTAAGCCGGCGGTAATACCAGCGGCGTGCTCAGTCCGTCGAAGTTGAAGCGCGGATCATACTTGCCGGGTCCCCAGCCGTTATAGACGGCCTTCTTGTCGGCCGGCAGCACCGGCGAGAGGGCGATGATCCTGCCGGAATCGAGATCGCGGTTCGGCCATCCGTCCTTGCGATGGCCAATGCCGGGAGCGAGCGAATCGTCCACGGTCGAGTGGCACAGCGCGCACGTCACGCCCAGCCGCGTGATGTGATTGTCCGCATCGACGGTTGCCTGCACGCCGACGATGGCGTTCAACTTCAGCAACGTGACCGTTGTAGCGGGAGCGTTGAGATCGACCGTCGCCAGAATACCGGCCGGCAAAGCATCGGCATCCACCTTCAAGCCGACGGCCAGCGCCGTGATCGGATCAACGCTGGTTTCGACCACCTGGTTCAACTGCAACACATCGGTCCACAGTTGCTCGTCGCCGAACGTGTCGAAGCGGAAGATCTGTTGCCCGTCGCTCAGGGTGGTGTTCGCTGCTGCGGGCGGGATGCTGGCGGATAGTTGTCGTGGTAGAACGGCAAACAACGTTGCGCCAAGACCAAGCAGCGCCAAGCCCGCAATAACCGTCACGCGGGACCAGGTGGGATCGTGCGGCACCTGATGCGGGTTGCGTCGAGTGGCCATTTTTGGTTCTCCAGCGCGCTGCCTCCCCGCAGCGATCATTCGTGACAGTGCATTTGCCAGGTCATCCGCAACAATGAACCGACCGTGCTGGATCAGAGCACGCGAAAGATCACATACACGACGACGAGCAAGCTCAGCGGTACGCCGAGCAACCAAGCCAAACCGTATTTGAACATGGTCTTCTCCGGATCATGGATGCGACGGTCAGTTTCCCCTGTCGCGCTATTTATGTATGTACGTTGTCGAACATATGCGATCGATAGCGGCTTATCGTCGTGCTGCGCGGACGCGCACCCGAACGTCGGCCACAATCGACCGGACACGTCGCAGCTCCGCTCATGCGACCGCTGGCAGAGAGGGCGCATGGCGGCAGGTGAATGCGAAGCTGGCGCCTTCGGCGCTTTCCGCGATCCTGGCGGAGCTGTGCGCGTCGACCTCTCCCGCTTGGGAAGAGGCCGGTCAAGAAATTGCATGCCTTCTTGCGGAGCGCAACTTGTCGACTTCACCTTGGCCGCTTCGGCGCCGGCGGCAGGCCCTTGGAGCGTACTTCCTGCAACGCGGGATCTTCGAGGGCCTTGCGGCTCTCCGCGGTGAACTGCCTCGGACTCAAACGTATCAGCGGCCGATCGGCCGATTCCAGCTTGAGCTTGCCGATCGTTTCCTGCAGCTCGACCAGATGCAGGTTCATCACGGTCGCAAAGACTTTAGCCGCAGCGCCCGCGTCCGCGCGCAGGCTGGCGCCGCCGCGCTTGCCGAACAATTCGTTGAGGCGTTCGATCGATTTACGTACGTCGCCCGGAATGACTTCGGGATTGCTTTCGATCGCTTCGCGAAAGCGCCGGTTATCGGCAACCAGATCGCCCATCGCACCGAAATGCTGCAGAACGCGCAGCGAGTCCTCGATGTAGTCCGGATTTTTCACGAGCAGCAGCGCCATCTCCGGGCTGTTCCGATAGTACGTATTGATGAGCGTTCGCCCATCCGGCACCGGTTTCAGCACGAGATCGCGGAACCGCCGCAGGCCCTTGAGCACCGGCTCCGGATCCTTCAGCGACGCGGTCGTGACTTTTGTCGCGACGCAGGAATCGGGGGCGAGCACGCTCATCCAGTTGTAGTACATGATTTCCTGGCCCGGGTTGCGCTGCGCGGTGTCGATCTCGCCGATCAGCGAGTACCAGAACTGCAGCACGTCGTTGTTCGGCGAGTTGCCCCACATCGTGTCGCGGTACATCGAGGCCAGCGCGATCGGCACGCCGGCATTGTTGTCGCCGTAGCCGTTGCGGCCGAGGTTTTCGTCGCCGCCGTTGCTGTCGTTGTGCGAGTCCATCATGTCGAGCAGCGCGGCGGCAACCCACCCTTCTGAAGTCTCGCCCAGCCGGCAACCGCTCGAGAACCCCTCGATTTCGCGGCCCGCGTCGCCGAAGTGCCAGTTGAAGCGGTTGTCGGGACGCACCGAGAGCATGAATCCGGTCGCCCAGCCTTCCGACCACGACAGCGCCTGGTTCTGGTTGCACTGGCCGAAGTTGTGCGCGCCGCCGGGCGACGGATTGCTGCCATTCGCTGCAATCATGAGCGCGTGCCCGTACTCGTGGATGATGCCGTCGCCGTCGAAATCCGCTGCGGCAACGTTCACCACGCCTTGCTTGGTGGTCGCCGTGGAGGAACCCGGGAAGCACGCGCTGATCAGGCCCGGATCCTGCCCGCCCGCCGTCGTCGCCTGGTTCCAGGCGAGATTGAGCGCGCTCCAGACCGTCAGCGCATTTGCATCGCTGTCGGACGTTTCGTCGCCGAAGTCGATCACCGAGCCGTCGCTCGTGTCATCGTGCACGGCCGACTTCCAGCGATAGTCGCCGGCGCACTTGCTCAGATCCAGGCGCGTGTTCGACAGCCGGAACGTGTAGTAGATGTCGC
>Ga0068860_100007628_pt1 | contig 10825 bp, 8 predicted proteins | sample KBSSwiS32_FD_66597 | JGI IMG/M metagenome (GOLD analysis project Ga0068860, IMG submission 66597) | Switchgrass rhizosphere microbial communities from Kellogg Biological Station, Michigan, USA - KBS Switchgrass S3-2 | ecosystem: Host-associated > Plants > Roots > Rhizosphere > Soil ...
CGCATCGTCGGCAGCTTCAATTCCGACAGGCCGAAAATCAAGCTCATCGCCACTTAAAAACACTTCTACCAGGGTCGCACCCGCGAGCTGTCCCTGAATGAGGGCCTCTGAAAGGGGATCCTCAACATACTTTTGCAGAGCGCGCCGCAGCGGTCTTGCTCCATAAGATCGATCAGCACAGGTTTTTTCTACTATCCAGCGTCTAGCCTCATCCGTTAGCCGAACTTCAAAACCATGTCGGCTCATCGTTCGGTTAATTTGATCGATCTGGAGCTGGACGACTTCTAACAATTCTCCGTCGACCAGTTGGTCGAAAATAATTATTTCGTCAAGGCGATTAATAAATTCTGGGTTGAAGGTCTGCCTTACTGACGACATCACCATCTCTTCCATTTTTTCCCGGCTCGCGTCTGTATTGGCCTGGAATCCCATCGTGCCCTTCTTTTGAATAAAGCGGGCACCGATGTTTGAGGTCATGATGATGATTGCGTTTTTGAAATCAACGGTGTTTCCCAACGCGTCAGTCAAAATGCCATCTTCAAAGACCTGCAAGAGAATATTGAAGATGTCCGGATGGGCTTTTTCAATCTCGTCAAAAAGCAAAACCGAGTAAGGTGAACGCTTGATCCGTTCAGTTAGCTGACCACCTTCTTCGTGACCAACATATCCGGGCGGCGAACCAATAAGTTTCGAGACGGAGTGTTTCTCCATAAACTCCGACATATCAAAACGTATTAACGCTCGCTCACTGCTAAACAGAAACTGAGCCAACGAACGGGCCACTTCTGTTTTCCCAACTCCTGTTGGCCCAAGGAAAAGAAACGAACCAACCGGTCGCAAAGGATTTTTTAGTCCTGCACGAGACCGACGAATTGCGCGCGCAAGTGCAGAAATGGCTGGTCGTTGAGAAACCACGCGCTTGTGAAGCTCCACTTCGATGCGCAGCAGTTTCTGAGTTTCCTCTTCCTTTAGAGAATTGACCGGAATACCTGTCCAGCGGGCAATTACATCTTCCACGTCGTCGCGCGTGACTTCGGCTGAGACCAAAGCATCTTCGTGGTTTCGCAGATTTCCACTGTCGCCATATCCGCGCGACCACTCGTTTATCTCGTTCCAGTCAGCAAGATTGCCTTGTTCGCGTCTCACTCGGAGCTTTACCCGCGCACCGGCTTCGTCGATCACATCGATTGCTTTATCTGGCAGGAAACGATCTGGAATGTACCGATGAGACTGGTAAACGGCAGCTTGCAGCGCGTCGTCGGAATAACGTACCTGGTGAAAACTCTCGTAACGTTCACGCACGCCATCGAGGATACTTACCGCCTCTTCTTCCGATGGTGGTGGTACTTTCACTGCCTGAAAACGTCGCTCGAGAGAACGATCTTTTTCGATCGACTTGCGGAATTCGGCCGGTGTTGTTGCGCCGATGCATTGAATCTCGCCACGCGATAACGCGGGCTTCAAAATGTTTGCTGCGTCTAGCGAGCCTTCCGCAGAGCCGGCGCCAACGAGTGTGTGCAACTCGTCGATGAAAACTATGTACTGCGGATTCTCAACCAACTCCCTCATGATCTGTTTGAGACGTTCTTCAAACTGGCCACGATATTTTGTTCCAGCGACGATCAACGAAAGATCGAGAGAAAGAATGCGTTTGTTTTCGAGGAAGGAAGGTACATCACCGCGCACAATTCTTTGTGCAAGACCTTCAACGATTGCCGTCTTGCCCACACCTGGCTCACCAATCAGCACTGGATTATTTTTTGTGCGGCGGCAAAGAATTTGAACAACGCGCTCGATCTCGGCTTCACGGCCAATTAGTGGATCGAGTTTGTCATTTGAAGCATCTTCAGTCAGGTCGCGCGAAAACTCGACCAGGTGTGGTGTGTCTTTCTTTTGCGATGTTCGTGCATCAGCACCCGATTGACGCGCAATTTCATCACGAACGGCATTTAGACGAAGCCCTCGCTCGTAGAGTATCTCAGCGGCCATCGAACGTTCTTCACGCAAGAGACCAAGCAACAGGTGCTCGGTGCCGATGTGACGATGTTGCAGTCGATCGCTCTCTTCATGAGCATACGCGAGGACATGTTTCGTCTCCGGCGCGAGCGGAAGCTCCACGGAAGTAGAGATCTTGTCGCGCAACAGAGTGCGTCCTTCAATCTCTTTCCGAATCGACTCAATAGAAACTTGAGCGCGAGGAAAAAAACGGCCAGTTAGCGTTTTGTCTTCCCGCATCAATCCCAGCAGCAGGTGTTCCGGTTCAATTGCCGGCGCTCCAAACTGGGATGCTTCGTATCGCGCAAAGAAGATGACTCTGCGCGCTTTTTCAGTGTAGCGTTCGAACATCTTGTTTTGTTCTAAAAGGTTCTTATGATTACCGTGCCGGGCGAAAATTCATTCGCCCGGCAACTGCCCGGCATTATAACCCATCACTGAGGGCTCCAGAAGCTTTGTCTGTTCCTGACAGGTAAAACACGTATCGGATCTGATTTTTCACAGGAGACGACGACTAAACTGAGTCTACGCGACCATTTTCCAAACGCAAAACACGATCACAGTTCGAGGCTAATACGTCGTTGTGGGTTGCTATAACCCCTATCGCTTTTTGTCGACGGACATAATCTCTGAGGATTTTTCCGATTTCTTCGGCACTTATTGCGTCGAGATTTCCCGTCGGCTCGTCTGCCAGAACGAGTTTTGGCGAGGTTATCAGCGCTCTCGCCACTGCCACACGCTGTTGTTCTCCACCGGAAAGATAGGAAATCGGGTTATCGGCCCGATCTCGTAGACCCATCTGTGCCAAAAGCTCCCTTGCCTGGCTTAGAGCTGTCGCGTGACTCCGCCTCTTGATGAATAACGGCAAACTAATGTTTTCTGCTGCAGTCAGATCCGGCAATAAATGGTGAAACTGGAAAACGAAGCCGATGTCGCGCTGCCGAAATTCTGCCAGTTGATCATCGTCGAGACTGGAAAAACTCTGATTCGCCAGTGAGATCTCACCGTGATCCGGATCTTCAAGGGTCCCTAGAGAATGAAGCAATGTCGACTTGCCTGAACCAGACGCGCCAACTATGGCCACCGTCTCACCTGCCTTAACCTCGAAACTCACTCCACGCAAAACTTCTATCTGTTTTCCTGAAGGCGTGACAAAACTCTTTCGCAAATCGAAAACGACTAAAGTAGCCGCGCTGCTTTCGAGAGCGATTTCTGATTCCGTCTGCACAAACTCCAACGCCATAGATCAAACAGCCTCACGCAAAGTCTCGACAGGCTTCATCTTCGCGGCCGATCGGGCGGGGTAAATAGTGGCAATTACACTCATCAGAAACGCGATTGCGCCGGCGATGAGTGTTTCACTTAAGCGGGCATTCAAGGGAACAGTGCTGATCGAATAAACATCGGCCGACAAACTAACGATCTTGTAGTGATTGCCCAGGGCACATGCGAGCAGTCCAACAACAACGCCGCCAACAGCACCACACGCGCCAACGATTGCTCCCTCAATCACAAAAACAAGCATTACGCCACGTCGCTTTGCACCAAGTGCACTTAGGATCGCAATGTCTCTACGCCGTTCAACCACAACGAGAATCAGCATGGTTGTGATGTTCAGGACGGCGACCGCTACGATCAATCCGATAATGAACAGACCCATTCGTCGTTCAAGGGCAAGCGCTGAAAACAAGGGTTGATTTGCTTGCTGCCAATCAATGGTGCTGTAGCCCTCGCCCAGCACCTCCTTGATTTGCTTCGCAATTGCCTTGACCTTATCGGGGTTCTTTATTTGAACACTGACGATGGCTGCTCCCGACGACGTTCCAGTAAACGCTTTGACAACCTCCAGCGGCAGATAAATCCATGTTGAGTCGTACTCAAACAAGCCCGACTTAAAGATTCCGGTCACACGCAATCTTCTCGGTGTCGAATTACCACCGGAAGCGGGAATTACCTGGATAACTTCACCAACTCCCACACCAAGCCGCGTGGCGAGTTCTTGACCAACTACTGCCTGTGGCTCATTCAATGTTGTCGTCTCAAACATCGACCCGTTATGCAGCCATGATCGCAACGCAGCCCGATCACCAGAACTGTTTTCAGTTCCTCGCATCACTGCGTACGCAGTTCCTTTTGGACCGCGCGCCAGGGCACCGTCGTAAGTAGTAAAGGAAGCGCTAACTACACCCTCAACATTCAAAATTCGATTCTTAACGTCGATGCTTTCAATCGGCAGACCATCGGAACGCAGGACACTGAGGTGTGCCGTGCCTTCCAAAATCTTTTCCCGCATTTCGTCACGAAACCCGTTCGACAACGCTAAAGCGACAACAAGTGCGGCGACACCCATTCCGATACCAAGAATGGCCGCGACTGCCGTAGCTCGAGCTAGACGTCTTTTGCGTCGAGAACGTAGATATCGAAGCGCAAGAAAAATTTCGTAAGGCATGGAAAGCGAACCTTAGTTGGTGCGACTACTTGGACACTTACGCGTGTCTTCCGGCCGGTTTTCGGGAAGCAATCGCTTCAGGTTTGGTGTGTCCTGAGCTGATTTGTCTTCAAGCGGTCGCAGTTCGTAGATCTCATTGTTTATTCTCTTGAATCTAAAGTGCTGCTCCAAGTTGGTAATGAGCGGGATTTCATCGCGCTGCCAACCACAAGGTAACCACCAACGCGGATCACTGTCGATGAATACGCGTTTGCCTTTGTTGAGATGATCTTCGATCACAGTGAAAAGTCGATCGCCTGGCCAACCACCACCAGTACCGATTGTCTCCCAACGTCCAGCACCAATCGCTGCCCAGTAAGTAACGGCGATCGTCTGTGAACCCGAGATCATCACTGCGTCAGCAGGCAAATCCTGCAACCGCTGCTTGTAGTCCTTGCTCATCGCCCTGCGTTGAATGAACTCATAGCTGACCGGTCTCATGAAAATGCTGAACACAGTCGCAAAACCCGAAATCACGACAATGCACGCTACAAAAGCTCGTCGACTACTACCAAACATGCGCATCGCGACAAGGATTAGCCAGTGCGCTCCAAGTGGGGCAAGGCCAGGTAATCCAGTGAGAAAGTAACGCCAGTTCACGCTTGTGCTGTAGTTGAAAAAGAGCAACATATCCGCGAAGAACGATACGATCCACAGCAACAACATTGGCGTAAGGCCGCGCTTTCGCCACTCTTGAATAGGTGCAAATGGTAGTGAGACGAAGACGAGTGGACCAGTTATGAACAGGTACATCAAAAAGGGTCGCAGGTTGCCAATCGCGACCGGATGCCGGCTTGACTCCTCACTCATTGATTGCCGCCATCCGTGCCAAATGTGACGGTAATAAGGATCCGAAATAAACCAGTAGCCAAACCAACCCAATGCGAGGATCGCAAACACTGAACACGACGCAAGCACATACAACACTTCGCGTCTTTTAAACTTCCAGCCGCAGGCGAACGGCGCGATTAGCAACCACGGAGCGTAGAAACCGATTGTCTCGCGAAGGTTGACACCCAGTCCCATGAGAGCGGCACCCGCTAACAATAACCAGAAGTTTCTCCGTTGAATGCCGATGAAGTGAATAACCAGCGCCATCCCAAGAATGAAGACGGATGGCACGTCGGTCATGACTTGTCCGCCGTATAAGACAAAGACTGGCGAACACACTACCAACAACGCACTGATGGTTGCTGTATACAAAGATCTGCTAACTGCATGCGCCAATAACCAGCAGGCAATTATCGCGAGCGGCGCCTGAACAACGACGGCATATTTAAAAACAAGGTAGGCCTGCTCTGGTTGCAGTCCAAAAAGAGACTTGCCTGCTACAAACAAAAAATGATTCCCGAAAATAAAAAGATTTCGCCCCAGGGCCATCGACGATGGATAACCCGAAAGCGAAAGCATCGTGTAGTCAAGGCCGTCCCAGTCGCCAATGAAGGGATCAACGAAGTAAAGGACGAGTCCCAAGCCTGCCAAGGTAGGCGGCAACCACCAGTTCCATGCTTTCCAAAAGGAGACGGATTGAGGTTCCGAGCTGGTTTGTGCTTCGGGATTTAAATCAGGAGCGTTTGTCTTCAGGGGTTTTAGGATCAACTTGAGCATCGACCGGTACTTCCGGTCTCTTTACCATCTTTACGCGGTTACCCTGCGCATTGTACTCAACTTCATCCATGATGTTGTAAATGAGCAGCACCCCGCGACCGGAAGTTCGGAACAGATTGGCGGGGTCACAGGGATCCGGAATCTCACCAACATCAAATCCTTCTCCCTCGTCTTCCACAGTAAAACAAGCTTCTTTTCTCGAGAGCTCGGCAGTGATTCGCAGCAATTTATTCGGATTGTTCTTGTTGCCGTGCTTGACTGCGTTTACAAACGCTTCGTCAAGTGCAATGAAGAGGTTTGACCGTTCCGGTCTGATCAAACCCATTTTGGAAACGCGCTCTTGCAGATACTCGAGCACGCCGTTCATTAACGATAGATCACTGGGCAGCTCAAATTCGATCTTTTCGTGGACTTGAGGAAGAAACGCGGAATTGTCCACGTAGCGCAGTTTATTCGAAAGGGTCTGCTCCACAATTTGCTTCAACTCTTCGGCATCGTAAGGGTGCCGAAGATAGTTGGCCGCCCCCATTTTGAAGGCTTTTATGATCACAGGCTCGTTAGTCTTTGGAGTTGGGGTGATGAGGTGTTTGCGCTGGAGATCGCCAATTGGATGCCCGTTAATTTCCGCCTCGCTTAAATCGCTGATGATGAGATCAAACTCGTCTAAATCGTTGCGAGCTAGCGCCTTCTCGCGTTCTCCGGTCACCACAACTTCATGACCGAGCTTACCGAGACTTTCTTCGAGGAGACTACGCAACTCATCGTTATTATCCACGATGAGAATTCTGCGTTTTTCCATCCAGCTCCAATCTAAATCCGACTTGTTTGAGGAGAGATCGCCCCACGCGAATGGCCGCTACGTAAAGTTCTGTACGAAATCCTAACGCGACACGTTCGGAATATATCAGAAACATTTGTGCTGGGAGTAGGCAAACACAACCGTCGGGCCCGTTTGCCAGAATCCGCTGGTCTCCTGCTACACTACGAATTCAGTAGTTTCAGATGGCTAAGCGCGGAAAAATCCAAACAACACTTGAATATCTGGCCGCCCGACTAGTTCTCTCAACCTTGGGTATGTTGCCGATGTCGGCCGCACTCGCTGCAGGAGAGTTCCTCGGAGGCGTTGCTTACTCCTTTTCGTCAAAACTACGACGCACAGGCGATCTCAATCTGCAAATCGCATTTCCCGAGAAGAGTAGTGAGGAGCGTGAAGCGATTGTACGCGGTTCCTTTCGGAGTCTCGGGCGACAGCTGGGTGTGTTCAGCAAGTTTGCTCGCAGCCCGGTCGATTCGCTACTCAAAATCATCGAGATTTCCGGTCTCGAACATTATGAGAAGCTAAAAGCCGAACACCGAGGTGTGGTCTTCTTCACTGCCCATTTGGGAGCCTGGGAACTGCTCCCGTTATGTTCGTCACTGCGTGGCAACCCGCTTAACGTGGTCGTACGACGGCTGGACAATCCAAAAGTTGAAGAGCTTGTCGACCAGATTCGTTCCCGTTGGGGAAATCAAACGCTCGACAAACTTTCAGCCGGCCGGCAAATGATCAAAGCGCTGCGATCAGGTGAAGCTCTCGGTTTGCTTACGGATCTAAACACTCTCGACGACGAAGCCATCTTTGTCGACTTTTTTGGCGTTCCTGCGGCCACAAACTTTATGGTCGCCAAACTCGCGCTGCGCACTAAATCACCGATCATGCCCATGTTTGCGCCCTGGGATAAGAATTTGGGTAAGTTTGACTTGCAAGTCTCACCGCCGGTCACCTTTGAAATCACTGGGAATGAAGAAGCGGACGTTCGGAATCTAACTCTCAAACTGTCCCAGATTACCGAAGAGAAGATCAGAAGTTATCCGGACCAGTGGTTGTGGATTCACAAACGTTGGAAGACTCGGCCCGCAGGTGAACCTTCAATCTACTAAGCATTACCTCATCGTTTTGTTAGACTTTGGACGCACCTCCAATGGACGTCCCAGCCAAAACAGAAATTAATCCGCGCCGAAGTGAAGCTGCCGTTGAGCGTGCCTACTCGTTTGCGAGTCTGTCGCCCTACAGCTTCGCTGAACGGTTGCTTATCAGGCTTACCGACCTGGCAAGCTACGCGGCGATTAATCTGATCAGTAACACTCTGCGTTGGGAAGTCAGAGGAATCGAACATCTCAACAAAATCGACGAGGATGGTCGGCTTCCGATCTATGCATTCTGGCACGATCGAATCTTTCTAAGCACCTACTTCTTTCGTAACCGTGGCATTGTGGTCATGACTTCACAAAGTCGCGATGGTGAATACATCGCCCGGTTTATTCAACGCTTCGGGTATGGTGTAGCGCGCGGATCGAGCACCCGCGGAGGGGTTGGGGCGATAGTGGAGATGGCGCGACTCATGCGGGCAAATTGTCCGACCGGATTTTCGATAGATGGTCCAAAGGGTCCGCGTTACGTAGCGAAGATGGGAGCCGTGCTGCTGGCCAAGAAGACTGGGAATCCTGTTTTAACGTTTTGCATAACCCCCAGGAAATTCTGGACGTTGAAGAGCTGGGATAGACTGCAAATCCCGCGACCGTTCACGAAAGTCCTGGTGGAGTTTGAAGCTCCCCTTTACGTCACTAACGACACCGATGAAACAACTCTACGGGCTAAACGCGACGAACTGCAGCATGTGTTAGATAGTTTATGTGTCAGGGGCGAGGATTGGCGTACTTAACGGCGGTGGTTTGAGCCGTTGTGAAAGTTTCCAACAACCCAACGGACAGCCCGCTTTTGCTTTTCGGCATCGATTTACTGGATCATAGTCATCTCCCAGCACAATCCTGGTGAAAGGTATTTCAGAATGAAACGAATTTTCCTAATCGCCTTGTGCCTTGTCGCCTCAATAACTAGCCAGGCACAAAGTATTAAGGCTCCCACTGAATCGTCTCTCGATCGTTTTCTTCGTTACGTAAAGATCGACACTCAATCAGCAGAAGATCAAACAACGGTTCCCAGTACGCGCAAACAACTCTCTTTAGCCAATCTTCTCGCGAAGGAACTCAACACGCTCGGAGCGCAGGGAGTGAGAGTCAGTGAGTTTGGAATCGTTTACGCAATGATCCCGGGAAACCTGCCCGACAATTCAAAAGTCCCAACCATCGGTTTTATCGCGCACATGGACACTTCTCCGGAAGTTTCGGGCGCTAATGTAAACGCCATCATTCACAAGAACTACCAGGGCGGCGACATCGTGCTTCCCAAAGATTCGTCACAGGTGATTTCGGTCGCCAGGAATCCGGTGCTCAAGAACATGATCGGCGACGACATCATTACCGCTGACGGAACAACCCTGCTCGGCTCTGACGACAAAGCCGGTTGCGCAGAGATAATGACGATGATCGACACGCTTCGTCAGAATCCACAAATCAAGCACGGGAATCTCGCAATTGCTTTTACTCCTGATGAAGAAGTCGGCGGCGGTATCGAAAAGTTTGATATCCAGGCATTCGGAGCCAAGTTTGCTTACACAGTTGACGGTGAAACGCTCGGCGAGATCAGCAATGAGACGTGGAGCGCAAAAACCGCCACAGTCACTTTCCAGGGACGAAACACACACCCTGGCACTGCGAAAGGGATCATGGTGAACGCCCTTTTTGCGATCGCCGATTACCTGGGTCGCTTCCCACATGATATGTTGCCTGAAACAACCGAAGAGCGAGTTGGTTTTGTTCATCCCTATACCGGCACGATTGAAGTAGAGCAATCTACTCTCAAGATCCTGTTGCGGGATTTTGATATGAGTGGCCTGGATGCGAAAGAAAAGATGCTGCGCGACATGGTTACGCAAACCCAGGCGAAGTTTCCGGAAGTGAAGATCTCGATCGATGTGAAAGAGAACTATAAGAACATGAAGGAGATCCTAAAGGACTTTCCTGAACTAACTGATAATGCGATCGAAGCGTCAAAGCGCGCCGGACTGCAGCCGTTTATCAAACCAATCCGCGGTGGTACGGATGGTGCGCGGCTGACCTTCAATGGTCTGCCAACTCCGAATCTATTTACCGGCGGACAAAACTTCCACGGCAAGTTGGAATTCAATTCGCGACGCGGGCTCGAGAAAACAACTGAAACATTAATCAACCTTGTTCAGATCTTTGCAGCGAAGTGAACACCTACTGCGGTGGTTACTTGGACAGTACAGACAGGAAGGATGGTTTACCCGAGAGCTCTTGTAAGTACAGGCATTTCTCGAGTATCAACCTTTGAGGTTAAGTAATTTGTTGGCAAGAGCGGGGGGAATCCATTTTTCAGCCTGTACTGTCCAAGGAGAATTAAATCACCGATTAGCTGCACTTTTATTTGGATCATTTAACCTTGTCTACTCCCTATCACAGCGGCTTTGTCGCACTTGTCGGTCGACCCAATGCCGGCAAGTCAACGCTTCTCAATCGACTCGTCGGTCAAAAGATCGCCGCGGTTTCTGACAAACCTCAAACTACTCGCTTCAAAATCCAGGGTGTCATTACTAAACCTGAAGGTCAGATTGTCCTGGTTGATACCCCCGGCGTTCATCTACCAGGCTACGAACTAAATCGGCGAATGATGGTGGCGGTTGAGGACGCTCTGCTAGGAGTAGATTTGGTTTGTTTAATTCGAGATGCCGCATCTTCCACCGGACAAGATGATCGGTTTGTTCTCGACATGATCAGGCGTTCCGAAAAACCGGCCCTGTTGCTGCTCAACAAGATCGATAAGCTTGACGACAA
>Ga0068860_100007639_pt1 | contig 10818 bp, 9 predicted proteins | sample KBSSwiS32_FD_66597 | JGI IMG/M metagenome (GOLD analysis project Ga0068860, IMG submission 66597) | Switchgrass rhizosphere microbial communities from Kellogg Biological Station, Michigan, USA - KBS Switchgrass S3-2 | ecosystem: Host-associated > Plants > Roots > Rhizosphere > Soil ...
CTCCTCCTCGAACGGGATGTCGGTGTAGGCGGTCGTCAGCACCACCGCGAGGTCCGGGAACCGGTGCCGCAGGCGCTCCAGGATGAAGAGGCCCTGCCGGTCGCGCCGCTCCTGGCGGAGCCGGCGCGCGGCCGCTCCGTCCCCGAGCGGGCGCAGGTCCGGAAGGAGGTCCTCGTCCGGAACGTCGAACCGGACGTCGAGCACGACGAGGTCCGGCAGCCGGCGTGCGTTGCCGAGGAGCGGCTCGATCTCGCGGAAAGAGCGCGCGTGGCGCCGGACCGCGCCCGTTGCCGGATCCGGGCTCTCCAGGAGCGCGAGGTCCGGCGCGAGCCGCGCCAGCTGCTCCGCGACGCGAGGCTGGTCGTCGACCACGAGGATGCGGGCGGGCCGGGTCACGGTGCAACCTCCTCCGACCCGTCCGGATCCGAGGCGATCGCGTCGCGCCAGAGAGCGCGCGTTTCTTCCTGGATCCGAAGCGACGCGTCATCCAGGACCACCAGCTCGTTCCAGCCGAGCTGCGCAAGACGCGGCAGCCGGCGGCGGATCGCGTCGATCGCCTCGGACATCGCGGAGAGACGGGCCACCGCGAAGAGCGTTCCCTCCCGCGCGAGCCACGCCTCGTAGACCTCGACCGCGCTCCGCATCCGCCCGTCCGGACCGAGGCGCGTCTCGAGCAGGTCTCGGTGGAGGCGCCTGCGAAGCGACTCTGGGTCCTTCTCCCGGCGGGACGGAGCATTCCAGCGCACCGCCTTCCCCAGGTCGTGCTTCAGCCGGAAGGCTGCCGCGCGGAGATCCGCCGGGTCGGGCGTCACGGAGCCATTATCCCGCGGCTTCACGACATTCTCCGAAACTCATCGAGATTCTTCAAATTGCATCAATGGCCCCCTCACTTCCTCGAGTTTCCTCGGGTTTGCGTCGGCACGGCCGGTGAAGTCCGTGGTCCTCCAGCGCGCCAGTAGGGGCGCGCGGAACGAGGAGGACCGAATGGAGATCCTGGGTGCCCCGCAAACGCCGCGACCGGTCGAGCCGGCTCCGAACGGGTCGAACGGCGGCTTCTTCCGCCGGGTGATGGACCGGCTCCGGCGGCGCCGCTCTCCCCCGTCGAAGTTCCCCTTCAAGCGGACACTGCTGCCCCTCGCAATCGCGCTCGCGCTCTTCCTCGTGTATCGCTTCGGCGAGCGCAGCCTCCAGCCCGTGCCGCCCGGCTCGGTCGGCGTGTCGGTCAACCGCTTCACGGGAAGCCTCGACGTTCTTCCTCCCGGGACCCACTTCCGTCCGCGGGCGCTCTACCAGATCCACCCGGTGCGGATCTCGGACCGGCTCCTCTCCGGCCCGCAGGGCAACTTCAACGTCTCGACGAAGGACGGCGTCGTCGCCCAGATCGGAGTCCAGGCGCGGTGGGCGATCGACCGCGCGAGGCTCCTCTCCAAGTGGGCCGCGCTGCCGCCCGACCCGGAGCGCGAGGTCGTCGCGCCGCTCATCGCCGCCGCGTTCCGCGCGACCGCACCCCGTTACACCGTCGGGCAGGTCGTCGCCGAGAAGCGGGAGGAGCTCGCGATCGTCGCGGCGCGGCAGGCGCGCGAGCGCCTCGCGGAGAGCGGAATCCTGCTGAAGGAAGTCCTGATCGGCGAGGTCGTGCTCCCCGCCGAGTACGAGCGTGGCCGCGTCGCGATGGTCGACGAGATCCAGAACACCGAGCGCATGGACGTGACCCTGAAGCTGAAGGCCAAGGAGGTCGAGAGAAATCGGCTGGAGGCCGAGGCCATCAAGGCGCGGCAGTTGAAGCAGGCGGAGGCCGCCGCCGCGCAGCGGCTGATCGAGGCGCGCGCCGAGGCCGACGCCATGAAATTCATCCTCGAGCAGAAAGAGAAGGAGATCCGCCAGAAGAAGCTGGAGGCCGAGGCCGAGAAGGAGACGCGGGTCCAGCGCGCGCAGGCGGAGGCCACGGTCACGAAGATCCAGGCAGGGGCCGAGGCCGAGCGCCGCAAGACGATCGCGGACGCCGAGGCCTACTCGATCCGGACGACCTCGCTCGCCCAGTTCGAGAACCTGGAGCGCGAGGCGGAGCTCGTCACGGCCAACCCGCTCTTGATCCCGAAGACGTTCGCCGACCGGCTCTCCGAGAACGTGCAGGTGATCCTCACGCCGACCGTCGGCGGCGAAGCGTTCACCGACGAGGTCGTGAAGCGCGCGGTGCGCGGAGAAGGCGTGCCGTCCAACGCGAAGACCCGCACCGCCGCGGTCCGGCAGGCCGCGAACAAGACCTCCCGTCCGAACTGAAGAAACGAGGACTCCCATGAAGACCCACGGATGGATTCCCGTCACCGGTTTCCTGCTGATCGGGCTCCTGATGCTGGCGATGGCGCCGGTCGCGGCCGGCCAGACGCCCGAAGAGCGCCCGGGCGCGGACCTCTTCGTGATGCCGCGCGAGGCGGTCGTCCGCGAGAAGCCGGCGCCGTCCGCGCGCGCCCTGGGGGTGCTGCCTGCGGGAACGCGCCTGAAGCTCGTCTCGACCGGCGAGCGCTACCTGCAGATCGAGGTTTCGAGCGCGCCGGCGTCCGGAGGTCCGGGAACCGGATACGTCGCGCGCGAGGTGACGGCGGTGTTTCCGGAAGGCGTGGAAGGCACGCGGGACCTCGTGACGGTCGGCCGCACCTTCGCCCGCACCGAGACGTACCGCCGGCTCGCCGCGGCGTTTCTCCTCCGGGCGACCGAGCGGCTCCGGGACGCGGGCACTCCGGATCCCTCGGTGGAACTCCTGCTCGGTGAGACCGCGGAGGCGCTCGCGACCGTCGAAGGCGGCGGATATCCGGCGGGTCTCGCGATCACGACCCGTCCGGACCTGCCGGGAGGAGCGTTCCGCCACTTCTACCGGGGCGACGCGTTCGAGCACGTCCTCGAGATGACGAAGGGCCAGTCCTCCGGGGATCTCTCCGGGCTGCGCGACCGCGCGACCGCCGGCCTTCTGCGCGCGCGCTACCCGATGACCAGCGTGACGCTCGCGGGCCTGTGGCAGGAGACGGCTGCGTGGCTGCAGCTGGTCGAGTCGGCGTCGGAGCCGTCGGCCCTGGTTTGCGCCGCGGAACGGCTGGGGGACGCGTCGCTCGTCCTCGGCCGGTATCTCCTCGCGGCGGAGAAGCTCGACCAGATCGCGACGCTCGAGAACCGGATCGGGCCGGCCGGAGGCCGCGTCGCCTCGCTGCTGGCGAACAAGACCCACGGCCGCAAGCTCATCTCCCGCGCCGCGATCCTGCACGCCATGCGGGGGGACGGCACGCGCTCGTTCCCGCAGGAATCGCACGTCCGCGCCGGCGCGACCGAGCGATCCGTCCGGATCGAGGGGAAGCTCGGAGCCCTCACGCTGACGTCGAAGACGTCGGTCGGCTCGGCGCAGGAGCTGCCGCGGCGCTCGCCGGCGATCCCCGTTCTGCCGGTCCCGGGCTCGCTCCGGATCTCGCCGGACGGCAAGTCCGCGGCGTGGATCGAAGTCGTCGGCCCGACCACGCTGATGCCGGTCATCGCGTCCCTCACGAAGGACGAGCCCGCGCGCGAGATCGCGTTCCTCGCGGACGGGCGGCCGCTGCGCGACCGCTCGCTCGCGCACGTCGTCGGAGCGATCGCCGGCTACTCCACGGACGGCTCGCGCCTGGGCCTCTCGATCTCGGCGTGGAACGACACGCCCGGCCCGGCGCCGCGTTTCACGGTCGTGTCGGTGGCGACGGGTGAGCTCCTCTTCGAGACCTCGAAGGACATGCGCGCGTTCCAGAGGCTGCTGCAGTGACGGGCGCGGCGCTTCTCCTCGCGCTCTCTCTCCGGATCCAGTACCTGGCGCCGGCCGATTTCGTAAACGAGTTCGGATGCGTGGGAGTGCCGGCGGGCGGCACTCAGCCCGTCCTGGGCTGGAGCTCGACCCTCCTCGTGCTGAAGCTCGACGGCGCCGTGCTCCGGTTCGCGCCGGAGAAGACGTCGGAGCTGCCGACCGGCGATGAACGTCCCGGAGCCCGGGTGCGCCAGGAGTGGAAATCCGGTCCGGTGTCTGCCTTTCTGGATCTCGTCCGGACGGGTGGTGGAGAGAGCTCGTGGGAAGGCGACCTCACGGTGCGGAAGTGCAACGGAACCGAGGTCGGACCACCGAAGACGATTCGGATCCGGATCGACTGCGGATGCTGACTCACTTCCGCGCGCGGGGACTGATCGTCCTTCTGCTCGCCGCGAGTCCGCTCGGCGGCTGCCGCGATCCGGGCGTCGATCGGGTCGCGGACGTCAGCCGCCGACTGGACGGCACGATCCGGACGATCCGGCTTCTGTCGCGGCGCGCCCGGAAACTCGAGACGGCGCGCCGCGCCCGGCGCGGGCTATTCGAAGTAGCCGCTCACGTCCAGGATGAACTGCACGGTGCCCGGCGAGGCGTTCTCGACGACGACCGACCCGGTGCCGTCCATCGACAGCCGGAGAATCGCGTTGTTCGAGCGCGTCTTCCCGGCGGAGAAGTTGATGCTGCTCGCCAGAGGGATCGTGGCGCTCGGCGGGTGGATGGTCAGGTAACCTGCCGCCGCGGGCTGGGTGACGGTCAGGTTCGCCGCCACGCTCCGCGCCGAGGCGGGAATCCCGCACGCTCCGACCAGGGCGAACGTCCGGCCGGACTGGGCGGCCAGCGCCGGACCTCCCAGAGGACCCGCGAGATTTCGCGTGTCGACGATGCGGCACGGAGCCAGCGTGAAGAACTGCTGGCCGATCGTCTCGCAGGCCGAGAACTCCGACGTGTTGCCCGCCGGGTCGGTGGCCGTGGCGGTGATGCTTCGACCCGCGCCCGGGCCGGCGAGATTCGTTACCAGGAAGCTCGCGTTTCCGGTCGGATCCGTCGTGACGTCCGTCGAACCCAGGAACTTCTCTCCCTCCCCGAAACCGGAGGGATCGCACTCTTCGTTCGAGAAGAACTCGACGCGGAACTTCGTCGACGGAGTGCTATTCAAGCTGCCGGCGACCCGCGTGGCGCCTCCCGCGATCGTCGCCGACGTCAGCACCGGGAAGTTCTGGAGGAGGTTGCCGCCGTCGTCGCCGTCTCCGACGTCGTTCGCTGACACGCCGTCCGCGTCCAGGTCGACCCCGAGAGCGCCGTTGTCGTGGATCGAGTTCCCGGAGACGGCGTTGTTGGTGGTGGCGAAACCGAAGATCTGAATGCCCGTCCCGCGGTTGCCCGCGATCACGTTTCGCGCGGCCTGCGCCACGCCCCCGATCGTGTTGAACTGCGAGTAGAAGATCCGCACGCCCGTGAAGTTCGGAATGAAGGCCGTGCCCGAGACGTCGGTTCCAATGAGGTTGCCCTGGACGAAAGTCTGGGCGGCGACGCCGAGACCGACTCCGAGGCCGTTTCCCGAAATGAGGTTCCCGGCGCCCGCCGAGGGCCCGCCCACGATCGTCCCGGGTCCGGTGACGAGGACGCCCGTGCTTCCGTTCGCGAGAGCCGCGTTCCCCGCCGCGTTCGTGCCCACGTAATTGTTCTGCACCACCGTGTTCGAGGACAGGAAGTCGGCCGCGATGCCATTCTCGAGGTTGCCGGAAACGAGGTTGCGATCGGCGGGACTCGGACTCCCGATGACGGTGTCGGCGGTCGCTGCGGGATCGTTCGGGTCCTTGCCGTTGAAGATGACCAGGATCCCGGCGCGGTTCGGAGCAGCCTGCGAGCCGCTCGGGTCCGTTCCCACGAAACATCCGATGACCCGGTTCCCCACTCCGCGCTGGACCGCGATCCCGATGCGGTCGAAAGAGTTGACGACGAGGCCGCGAATGACGTTCGCCGATGAGCGGACGTCAATCCCGATCGCCTGCGCGCCGGCTTCCGTGCCGATGATCTCGATCTTCAGGAAGGCGTTGTTGCCGGCGGCGAGCGTGTTCGGACTCGCCAGGAACTGCGTGTAGCCGTCGATCGTCACTCCGGCGTCGTCGGTCAGGGGAGGGAGCGGGGAGATCAGGTGAATGTGCTGGACGGAGGTTCCCGGGATCGCGAAGTTGATGACGTCGTTGCCCGGGGTCGCGTTGGCCACCGTGAGTTTCTCGCGGAGCGAGCCCGGACCGGAGTCGTTCGCATTGGTGACGACGAGGATCGCCGCCGCGGCGCCTCCGGAAAGGGTCAGGAGAGCGCCGAACACGAGAGCCAGACAGCGAGTCCGAAGAGGGAGCACCGGTCGCCGGGTCGATTATCCCCCCATCCGCGGCCGAGGGGGCGCCGTTACCGCCGCGACCTCCACGGAGCGGAACGCCACGGCCAGGCGGCGGACTTCGGTCCCGCTCGGAGCGGCCGCGGAGTCGAACCGGAACGCCATCTCGTTGCCGACCCCGCCCGGGCGGATCAGCCGCTTCGGGATCGCGACCTCGTAGTCGTTCCATCCCCGGTCCAGAAGGACGTCGGCCACTGGAGCTCCGTTGAAGTCGACGCCGATGATCTGGCAGGACAGCCGCTCCCCCCGGACGAACGGCAGGACCCGCATCCGGGCCACGTAGTCTCCGAAAAGGAGCGGCGGGATCGCAACGCGGGAGCGGGCTCCCTCCGCCCATACGAAGGGAAACGCTTCTTTCCACTTCTCGTCTCCGGACCATCCCTCCCGCAAAAGAGGCCGCGCTCCGGGCGTGCCGAAACGGATCGCGACGTTCGGGGGACGATCGCTCGGCTCTTTCCGGAGATGGGCGCGGAGCTCAACCTCGTAGACCGCCGCCCATCCCACCGCCGCGAAGCCGAGCACGGCCACGACGATCCCGGGCGCGAGAGACCGCCGCGGGCGCGGCGCGCTTTCCGGCTTTTCTCCGAGGAATCTCTGGGCCACCGGCAGGCCGACGGCCAGTCCGAGAAGCGCGCCGGCGATCACGTCGATCAGGTAGTGATCCCGGAAGTAGACGCGCGCGATGCCGCCGAACAGCGCCACGAACACGAAGAGCGGCCCGGCGGGGGGAAACGCGCGCACGAGCACGGCCGCGACGGCCGCGGCCGTGGCGGCATGACCCGACGGAAAGCTGAACGAGCCGGGGGTGTGCGGGCGGGGAACCCGGAACACGAGCTTCAGCCCGTTCGCGGCCAGGCCGGCGATCGCCGCGGCGAGAAGGACCGCGAGACCCACCCGCAGGAGGCGACGGTTCCGGGTCGCGAAACCGGCGGCCGAGAGCGCGAGGCCGATCGCCGCCGCGGCGAGACCGTGCGCCAGCAGGTCGAGGATCTGGAGGAGATGCCAGACGGGAGCGGATCCGACGATCGGGCAGGCGAACCGGATGAGATCGATTGCCACTCCGATCAGAGCGTCAACGCGGTGGCCCGGGCTGCTTCCCGCCGCGGCCGATGACTTCTTCCAGCCATCCCGCGACGCGCTTCTCCATCTCCCCGAAGCTCGGCGCTACGAAGAGGGCTTTCTGGTAGCTCGTCGGATCGTAGTGGGTTCGGGCGATCTCGGCGATGTCGAACGGCTTCAGCTCGGCCCGGGACGCAAAACTCCCCAGCTCTCCGAAGGAAGAGAGCAGCCCCGCGCCGTACGCCTTCACGTCCCCGTCTTCGCGCGCGGCGCCGAACTCCAGCGTGTACCAGTAGACGCGCTCGAGCTGTCGGAGCGTCTCTTCGTCCGCGTTCTGCGCAGCCTCTCCGAACAGCCGCGTCAAGCGGACGATCTCCGGCCGGAAGAAGCTCGTCGCGTGGCCCACGAGCTCGTGGACGACGTCCGGCTCCGGCGTGTAGAGCGGCATGGAGTGGTGGCGGATGTACTGCGTGGACAGGAACACGCCGCGCCCCAGCGAGCAGAGGAACCCGCGCGCCGAGATGAGCCCCGCGACCGGGAGCATCTCGATGCCCGGGCTCGCCTTCAGGTCTTCGTTGACCTCCGCGAGCTGCGGAATGTGCCGCTGATCCAGGTCGAGCTCGGCCGCCCCGGAGCGCCACTCCGCGATCGCGTTCGACGCGTGGAGCGGCGCGAGGTGCTCCCACACGGTGCGCCAGACGGAGTGCTCCGCGTCGGTGTACTGGACGGCGGGCGGCGGATCGCCCGGTCGGTACTGGAGCGCCAGCTTCGCGATGTCGTTGCGGCGCCGCCGGTAGACGGGATCGCGGAAGCCGGGGTGGTCGGGATCCAGCTGGACGAGCTCCTCCAGGCCACCCGCATGGATTCGTTCTTCGAGGTCGGTCGGGTCATCCATGGCCCCGGCATTGTCGCGCGGCGAGTCGATCTTTTTCCAGAAAAGGGGACAGATTTAATTATCGATTGTCGCCGTTTCGGGAAAATAGATCTGTCCCCATTTCTACGAGCGGCGGCCCGTGCCCTTCAGGAGATCGATGTTGCCGTTCGTGTTGACGACGGTGAGCTCGCACCGGCCGTCCCCGATCCGGCCGTTCAGGGACTCGCCACTCACCGTTCCCGAAGCGCCGACCGGCAGCTCCGTATTGATCCTTCCGAAAGAGGTGCGCGCGGACACCGCGTAGCCCGAACCCTCCGGCACGTAGACCCGGACCGGCGCGAAGGAAGTCCGGAGGGTCAGACGGGTACAGCCCGAGGGCAGGCCCGCGACCTCGATGGAGCCGTTCTGGTTCGTCACGTCCACGCTCTCCTGGGCGCCGTCGATGGATACGGATCCGAACGACGTCCGCGCCTGGACCGAGCCTTTGATGTCGGACGCCTTGATCGCCCCGTTCGAGTTCTCGGCCGTCAGGTTCCCCTGGATGTGGCTCGCGTCGAGCAGGCCGAAGCTCGTCCGGACTTCGGCAGGTCCACGGATCTCGGTGAGTGAAACCCCGCCGTTCTCGGAGGAGACCTTCGCCCGGCCTCCGATCCGCCCCAGCGTGACCTTCCCGAACTGCGTGCGGACGTCGGTTGAGCCGCCGATGTCCATCAGCGTGACGGCGGCATTGGAGTTGACGGCGGTGACGTTGCCCTTGACGTCGTTGGCGTCGAGCGCGCCGAAGCTCGTCGTGAGGATCGCGCCCCCCCGGATCCCGCGGACCGAGACCTTCCCGTTCGAGTTCTCGATCTCGACGCCGGCGGCCTCCGTGATGTCCACGGCGCCGAAGCTGTTGCGGACGTGGACCGTGCCGCCGGCCCGGGCGCCCGTCACCCGGGAGTTCGACCCGGTGCAGGTGACGGCGCGCCGCACGTCGGCGAACCGGATTCCGCCGAACGAGGCCTCGAGCGTGGCGTCCCCCTGGACGTTCGACGCGTCGACCGAGCCGTTCGTCGCCCTGGCCGAGAGATCGCCGGCGATGTCCCGCGCGGTGACGCCCCCGAAGGACGCGGTCACGTCGGCGGCCGCCGAGGCGCCGGTGAGCTCGACGCCGCCGTTGCTGTTCGAGATGCGGCTCTTCCCCTTCACCCGCGCGACGGACACTCCTCCGAAGCGGTTGACGAGGTCGAGCTCACCGCCGAGGTCGACGACCGACACGCTCCCGTTGCTGTTGACGATCGTGGCGTTTCCGTCGTTGCGCGCGACCTCGATCTTCCCGAAGGAGTTCTCGAACCGCTGCGCCCCCCGGCCGTCGCGGAAGGAGATCGACCCGTTCGAGTTCTTGATGTCTCCGGAAGCTTTCAGACCCGTGACGTCCACGTTGCCGAACTTGTTCCGGGCGTCGAGGAGGGCGGCCTCCGGCATCACGATGTCGTAGTCCACGGAGTAGGACACGAACCCGCGGCCCGTGAAGTTCCAGTGCTTCTCGGGGTAGCGCGTCACCACCGACACTCCGGCGGGCGTTTCCTCCACGAGGATCTGGATCTGCTCCGAGAACTTGCGCGCGCCCTCGACGTCGGAGGACGAAACCCGGATGACCGCCGAGATCGAGACCTGCGGCTCGCGCTGCGTCCGGATCTTGATCGCCCCGTTCGAGTGCTCGATGCGGAGCTTCTGGCCGGGCTTCAACGCCAACGTCTTCTCGAACGTCCGCTTGAACTCGTCGCGCGACGAATCGTCGGACGAGTCCGCGGCGAGCGGCGCCGCCAGAAGGACCAGCAGCAGCGCGGCCGAGGCTCGCATTGTTCGTGTCCCGTATCCCGTGTCCCCAGTCCCGTTGCATCTCATGACGTTGCCCCTTTCATCACGTCCCGCAGCGTCTGCTGCTTCTCGGCGTAGATCCCGAGGAGCTGACGGCGGAGGTGGGTGTTGTAGCGATTCTGCTGAATCTGTCCGTTCAATTCGGAGATCGCGCCGTCGAGGAGCTGGAGCTTCTCGCGGTAGGAGACGAGGAGCGGCGTGTCGGCGGCGCGGAGCTTCGGCTGGGCGAGCCGCGAGAGGTTGTCGATCGAGCGGATGTAGTCCGCTTCGCTGCGTTCGACGTCCTCCAGCGCGGCGTCGGTCATCAACGGCTCCTTCGGCAGGGAGCGCACGCCGAAGATCTGGCGCTCGCCCAGGCGCGGCCGGAACACCTGCAGCCCGATGAAAGAAACCAGGAAGAGCGTCGCGATCGCCGCGATCGGCAGCCACGCCGGCCACGCCGGGGCGTTGCGCCCGGTTCGCTCCGAAGCGGCCCCCGGCGAAAACGTCTCGCGGGCGAGGGACTCCCGGATCTTCGGCCACAGCTCGGGGCTCTCCCAGCTCTTCTTCAGCGCGGGCGCCGCCGCCGCGATCTCGTCGAACGCGTTCAGCCGCTCCCGGCACCGCGCACAGGTCCCGGCGTGCGGTCGCATTTCCGCAATCACGGTCTCGTCCGAGCTCGCAAGGGCCGCGTCGAGCCGGCCGCAGTCGACGCTCACGCGAGACTCCTCTCTGCCGGAATCCGCGACTTGAGCCACCGCTGGAGTTTCTTCTTCGCCTCGAAGAGGAGCGTCTTCGACGTCCCCTCCGGGATTCCGAGGATCTTCC
>Ga0068860_100007645_pt1 | contig 10811 bp, 5 predicted proteins | sample KBSSwiS32_FD_66597 | JGI IMG/M metagenome (GOLD analysis project Ga0068860, IMG submission 66597) | Switchgrass rhizosphere microbial communities from Kellogg Biological Station, Michigan, USA - KBS Switchgrass S3-2 | ecosystem: Host-associated > Plants > Roots > Rhizosphere > Soil ...
CTCGATCAGGCGGCCCAGTGCTCCGGTACTCTCGAGCCAGGAGATATCCAGTACAACGCTTGTCTCCGATATCAACTTTTTTAGCAGCTCGCGGTTTACCCGTTCATTCCAATTCAGCAACTGTATTCTTGCCTGTGGAATCTTCTTCATGATATCGATAAGGGGATCAAAGCTAACTTCCCTAGTAAGAACGATAGGATGATGGACTCTCGAATCCTCCATATCGCCCGCGATTTGGATTATCATCCCCCGATCTGTTGCTTGTTTCATAAGGCGGGGAAACTCAACATGGCTCAAGTCAAAGGTCTGATAGGTCGGATAAAGCCGAATGCCAGGCATTCGGTGCACTTCATCGCACCGTCGTAAATCCTCTTCCCAATCAGGCCATGCCAGGTTAACTGTGCCGAAGGGAATTAAGACACCTTCTCCATTTACACGGCACTCTTCAGCCAGACGTGCATTCACTTCATTGATACTCTTGGAAAAAAGCGCCTCGAAATTACCCGCCCATGCTTTTGTGATCCGGTGATGGCGCAACTTTGCTACGAGTGACTTCGTCTCCCCATACTTCATCCGGCGAAAAGGCCACTTAAATAAATTTACATTCGTGTCAATAATGTCTGGATTAGAACCATCATCAAAGGTCCTGGCGTTAGTCATATTACCCAATGCAGGGATAGCGGTTGCGATCCCTGCAGCGAGAAAACCTCCTGACATTCCAGAGATAAACCTCCGCCTGCTAAAGTTCTTTGAATTTGTCATAAGATTATCTATCTGGTCATTTATTATATTATTAGAACAAATTTGAAAACGAAAAATTTGAAAATTTGAAAATGGTTTAATCTTTAAAAACCGGTACTATTAATTTTGACTGATTTGAAACACTATGATGAATGCGAATGTTTGCTTTTTTAAAATCGCTTTCTTCGGCTTTGTAAATGTCCAAAAATTTCTGCGGGTTACGATCTGCAAGAGGGAACCAACTGCTTTGTATTTGAATCATAATGCGGTGCCCTTTTAAAAAAGTGTGTGCCACATCCGGCAATTCCCATTTTACTTCGGTGATTTTCCCAGGTACAAACGGCGCTGGTTTTTCAAAACTGTTGCGAAATTTTCCTCTCATAATTTCTCCACGCACCAGCATTTGATAACCACCCATAGGATAATTTTTATCATTACCTTTCATGTCATTACCGTACTTAAAATCATCGGGGAAAACATCAATTATTTTTACAACAAAATCTGCGTCGGTGGTTGAAATGGAAGTCATTAAATCTGCTATCACAGGTCCTGCGAGTGTTACATTGTTATCTAAAATTTCTGTTTCATAAGTTAATACATCAGGCCTGCGTGAAGCGAAACGCTGGTCATCATCCATATACTCTCTGGTTCTTGTTGCATGTACGTCCTCTGTATAAGGAACGGGATGGGCAGGATCGCTTGTATATTGATCAAAGGAATTATTTTTATCACTGTTTTTATTTCCATCGTTATTCAAAGATAATTTTCCATTTGCTTCTAAATACAGGTTTTTGTATTCTACATTCTGGGGGGGCCATATATTGAATTTCTTCCAGTTATTTTCGCCTGTAAAAAAAATATTAGCTTCAGAGAGATTGGAAATATTGCCCTTACCCAACAGGTAATAATTGAAGAAAGGAATTTCAATACTATCCTGGAAGTAAGCGGAAGTATTGCTTCCAAAACGTATGTTTCCAAGGAAACTTCCTTCTCCACCCCATTGACCATGATACCAGGGGCCCATTACAATTTTACTGTTAGTCTGAGCACTTTGTTTTTCACATGCTTTATAAGAGTACCATGCGCCAAAACAATCCTCAGCATCAAAGAGTCCGCCTACCCAAAGCATGGCAGGCTTCACATTGTACAATCCGTTGCGTGCATTACGTGCCTGCCACCACGCATCATAGGTTGGATGTTCATATAATTCATGCCAGAATTTTATGCTGTCGCCAATTAATTTTGTAAAATTTTTTAATGCACCTGTTTTCAGGAAAGCATCATAATTATCATCGGTTTTGAAATAAAAGCCTTCTCCGTAACTCATTGTCGGTTTTGGATGAGGTTTCCCAAAACCAGGATAAAACGAAAACCCATCCGTCACAAAAAATACCCCCTTATGATGCCAGTCATCTCCCATGAACCAATCAGTAACCGGCGCCTGCGGACTTACTGCTACTAATGCAGGGTGACCGCTCAATGCGGCTTCAGTAGCATAGAAACCGGGATAGGAAGTTCCCGTAATACCGACTTTCCCATTATGAGCCGGAACATTTTTTATCAGCCAGTCAACGGCATCATAAGTATCACTCGCTTCATCAGTTTCTTTGCCGTTTTTATTTTTGTTAAAGGGTCTGACGTCTGCATACTCACCCTCGCTCATATACCTGCCTCTCACATCTTGTATTACAAAAATGAAATTCTCTTTCGCATAAGCCATCTTATACGAATGCCATAGCTCCATAAACTTATCTTCACCATACGGTGCACAGGAGTAGGGAGTTCGCATCATAAATATTGGATGCTTTTCACCTTTATCCTTTGGGCTATATATGGAAGTAAATAATCTCACGCCATCACGCATGGTAATATACCGTTCCATTTTTGTATAATTATTTACGAACCATATACTATCTGCATTTTGAGAAAATGATACGAAAGAATAAAAGAAAAGAATAATTAGAACTAAATTTTTTTTCATCTGAGTATTTTAGAACTTAAATTTAGTTAATGCTTGGAAGTTCAGTCAGGAAATTTTTCATTTATGAGAAGGCTTTAAAAAATAATTTTCTTTAAAAATTTAATGAGCATGGGAATGAATGTGTTTACTTCCTGGTTACAGGAAATAAATACCTTAGCAATTCTGAATGAAAGTCGTTGTGACATCTGTATTCTTTGATTATCTGACTGCTTGTTGCCAGATTTCTTTTCTAAGATACATTTAATATCTAAACGGCTTTCAAAGGAATTGACCGATTAAACTTACGGCTTAATTTTATAGAAAATAATGAGGCCATATCCATAAAAGAAGTGATAATGCCCGGCTGTACAGGTAATGTATTTTATTTAATTTCAAATGTTTTAAATCGATCTAATTTATGAAAAGGATAAACATAATCGCTGCTATTTTAGTGCTGGCAGGTTGTAGATCTTCAGTAAAAAATAATTACGATACCTGGACTGAATACTTAGGAGGCCCCGACCGAAATCATTATTCAACCCTTTCTCAGATTGATACCAACAATGTCCACCAGTTAAAAATTGCCTGGTCTTATGATGCGCCGGACAGTGGACAAATGGAAATGAGCCCCATTATGGTAAATGGTGTTGTGTATGGTGTAACGGCAGCTCTAAAGGCATTTGCTTTGGACGCAACAACAGGCAAGGAATTGTGGCTGTATATAGATTCAGGCTCTGCCCCTAATACCAGCAGGGGTGTTGCCTACTGGGAGGAAGGTAATGATAAACGCATTTTTTATACCGTGAGAGATAATTTGGTTGCATTGAATGCTATTGATGGAAAATTGATACCAACATTTGGCGACAAGGGCAGAGTTAATTTACACATTGGGTTACCGGATATCGCAAAAGATAAAATGGTAAAAAGTACTACTCCCGGGACGGTTTATAAAAATTTAATCATTATGCCAATAAGTCTTAAGGAAACTCCAGACACTCCACCCGGGTATATAATGGCGTTCGATACACGCACGGGAAAACTCGTTTGGACATTTCATACCATTCCCCTGCCTGGTGAAAAGGGTTATGAAACATGGCCCAAAGAGGCATACAAAAACACCAATGTTGGCGCCGCGAATAATTGGACCGGTATAGCTCTGGATGAAAAAACAGGTGTCATCTTTATTCCAACAGGTTCGGCAGCACCTGACTTTTACGGGACTAACCGGAAAGGGGCTAACCTGTTTGCTAACTGCTTGCTGGCGCTCAATGCAAATGACGGAAGTTATAAATGGCACTTTCAAATGATCCACCACGATCTGTGGGATAGAGACCTGTCGGCACCTCCGAATTTAATAACAGTTACTAACAATGGAAAACGTGTTGATGCGGTGGCCCAGATAACCAAGCAGGGATACACGTATGTGTTTGACAGAAATACCGGGCAGTCTTTGTTTCCAATCAATGAAGTAGCGGTGCCTCCTTCATTGTTAACAGGTGAGGAGGCGTGGCTTTCGCAGCCGGTACCTTCTTTGCCGAAACCCTTTGCAAGATTAGCTTATCAATTAACAGAAAATGATATAAGCCCTTATACTGCGAAAAAAGACTCACTTAAAAAAATACTAACGGCGGCAGACAAAAGACTATTTGCTCCACCTGATACCAGCAATGTATTATTGTTGCCCGGCTATGATGGCGGCGCAGAATATGGCGGTGCCGGGGCAGATCCTGATAAGGGCATTTTATATGTAAACGCAAACGAAATGCCCTGGTATTTAAGAATGGAAAAACAACAACCCGTTGATTCCGGCAAAACAAAAGTACCCCTATCGGCAGGCGCACAAATTTATAGTACCTATTGCAGCACTTGTCATGGCAAAGACAGGCTGGGAAATCCTTCCAGCGGATATCCTAACCTTGCCACTCTTCCTCAAAGGCAAACACAACAATATGCGAGGCAGGTAATCTACAATGGAAAAGGAAAGATGCCGGGTTTTGCCAATGTCGGAATAGAAGACAGGCAAATATTGGTGGATTATTTATTTGGAATTGAAGACGATGATGCAGTTTTTTCCAATAAATCATCAATACCACCCGATTTATACAAGCATTCCGGCTATAAAAAATTTTTAGATGAAAAAGGCCGGCCCGCAATAACACCTCCATGGGGGACATTTACAGCCATTGATCTAAATACTGGTAACCATATATGGCAAATTACATTAGGTATTTCCCCGGGCTTGCCTGACCAGGATAGCAATCCAACCGGATGTGAAAATTATGGAGGGCCAATAGTAACTGAAAATGGGTTATTACTGATAGCTGCAACCCTGGATGGTATGTTCAGGGCGTTTAATAAATATACCGGCAAATTACTTTGGCAAACAAAACTGCCTGCGGGTTCATATGCAACCCCCGCTATGTATAGCATTAATGGTAAACAATATATTGTATTGGCTTGTGGTGGTGAAAAATTTGATACCCCCATTGGAAATAAGATAGTGGCTTTTGCATTACCGTAATCTTAGATCATCTTAAAAAGTATCGCTTCTATATTGGATTCCGGGAGTAATCTTTCCTCTCCGGTAACCTCTCGTTAAGTGAAACAGTATATATGAATTACTACGCAGCGAAATGAAATTACAGACCATGCCTGAATAATTTTTCGATTAATCCTTAAAGGTTCGTTGGATTGAGCCAGGGATCGAAATAATTTGATAACTTTATGAAAAGAGTTTCTGAAACTGCCATAAGGATTGTTATGAATAATGAGAAAAATTTTTCCCGTAGAAATTTCATAAAAAATTCGTCCCTTGGCTTGGGGGTAGGAATAGTGGGTGCGTCCATTCCCTCCACTCTTACTGCCGATCCATCCACAAGAATTGCCAATCCTTTCTCCAAAACCGGCCACGTCGAAGAAAATAAGAAATTACCCAGAGAAGTATGTGTGGCCAGTGTTGATTTAAAAGGACTTTGGCCTGATACAACAAGGGAGTCCAGAATAAAACGGATTCTTGAAAGAATGGAAGAAGTTACCGGGATGAAGCCAGACCTTGTTTGCCTGCCGGAAATGTTTGATACTTCCTGGGTCGAAGAAGAAAAGACCCTTAGCGAATTAGCTGAGGATGAACAGGTGCCTGGTCCTGTGACAAGCAGAATAGCAGCCTTTGCAAAGAAAAATAGCTGTTACGTTGTATGCCCCCTGTTGACAAAAAAAGGAGGGAATTTTTATAATAGCAGCCTCCTGCTTGACCGCAAAGGAAACATCGCCGGCGTGTATCATAAGACTCATCCTACAAAAACGGAAATTTATCCCGACCAGGCTTTTAAAGGTGGTGGCACGGTACCTGGAGCATTTGACCAGCCCATCATTGAAACAGACTTCGGAAAAGTGGGCATGCAGATATGTTATGATGCAAACTGGGTTGACGGATGGGATAATCTTAAGAAAAAAGGTGCAGATATAGTGATCTTCTCGTCACAATTTCCCGGTGGAAGGATGCTGAATTACTATGCCCTGAGAAATAGCTATTACATCATATCGAGCACAGGTGGCGATGCACGGGTAATTGATACATCAGGGAATGACCTTGAAATCACCACAGAATTTGTGCGATACGTATGGGCTACAATTAACCTGGAGAAAGTAAATGTCTCTTCCTGGCCAACCAATCATGCTCTTCCTGGTCTGTTTAAAAAGTATGGAGATAGGTTAGATATCAAAGTATGGAGTACTACGGATGTTATCACCATTGAAAGCCGCGATCCCGGCTTAAAAGTTTTGAATGTCCTGAAGGAGTTTAACATTCCGACCTATGCAGACGACTTAAAAAATGAAAAAGAGGTTCAGGATAAATACAGGGCAGCAGTTGCAAAAAAATAATAGAACAAATCATTTATATGAATGACGGGGTTTTAATGAATAAGGCAGTAAAAAAAGAGAACCGGCTTCCCCGTGAAGTATGGGTTGCAGCCATTAGCCTGAAAGGTCTTTGGCCGGTAGATACTATTAAGAAAAGAATGAAAGATATTCTTGAAAGGATGGAAAATGTTTATGCATTTGAACCTGACATTATTTGTCTGCCTGAAACGGTAAATATATCATGGGTGGAGGAGGCGGAAAAATCAAAGAAATTATCAGACGTTGCAGAAGATGAAACTTCTCCTGGCCCGGTTACAACTATGTTGGCAGATATTGCCAGGAAGCAGCATTGTTATATCACCTGCCCTATTGTAACAAAGAAGGATGGACATTTTTACAATAGTACCTTACTGCTGAATCGCCAGGGAAAGTCAGAAGGCGTATTTCATAAAGTTCATCCGACCGCCACTGAAATAGTTCCCGACACTTATTTCAAAGGAGGCGGGGTTACACCAGGACCAGTTAAGCAGGAGGTTTTCAAAACTGATTTTGGAACAGTAGGTTTGCAGATATGTTTTGATGCGGAGTGGACCGACGGCTGGCATTCCTTAAAAGAAAATGGTGCTGAAATTGTATGCTTTTCCTCCCAGGGTCCTTTTTTGAATACGTTACGCAACCATGCGTGGTTTAATCATTACTATATTGTATCCGCTACAGGAGAGAATGCCCAGATAATTGATATGACAGGGGATGTAATTGCCCTGGACGGGGAATTTGCAAGATGGGTCTGTGCTCCCGTAAATCTTGAAAAAGAGTTTCTTCATATATGGCCCAACGTTAAAAAGTTTGACGCTATTCAGAAAAAATATGGAAGAAAAATCAACTTTAAAATATATCATCCCGAAAATTGGGCAACGCTGGAAAGTCTCGATCCGGATATCAAAGTGAGCCATATTCTGAAGGAGTATGAAATCCCCACATACGATGAGCAACTAAGGGAAGCAACGGGGATACAAAATAAATACCGGTTGGGTTGATTGATTACTGATTATTGATTATTCTGTAGAGCCGATTACTTCGCTAAAAGCGGTTGATTAATTATTAATTATTGATATTGTGAAGAGTCGTTTATTTCGCTAAATGTGAAGGTTTATTATTGATCGTTATGTAATCTTTTTATTCCGCTAAAAAAAGTGACTACAATTATGGAAGCCCAATAATTAATAATCAAATAATCAACCCTAGCGTTTTTTCTTTGTTTTGGAACGATCTGTACCCGCACTACGCATTTCTCCCTGGAGGTATCCAACCACGGCCTCTGTAAGGGCTCCTGACATTTCCTGGGTAAAAGGAGATACCACGTCTACTTCATATCCCCCGTATTTCCACTCCTCTTCTGATGGAAGATAGCCCAGCCAACCGTTGGTATACCCGTAATAAAATGTAAAGGGAAATGGTGACCGGTCACGGACTTCATTTGATATTTCACAAAACAGTTCAATTGGTGCTGCCCATATTGCCACATCATTATTAATTTTCAGAAAACGAACAGGCAGCCTTACCATATTGATACCATTCTTTGTTGTAATGCTGTATTTTTCGAGATATGAGGGCCAGTCCAGGTTTGTCTTTCGTGGACTCTCAACAGTCAGGCTACCAGTAAATAATTTTACAGAATCTGAGGTTGATAATATCTTTTTATTTGCTTCCAGGATCTTATCTCCCAATAAAACCCGGAATTGACTCAAATGTCCTGCCTTAGCAGTAGGATAAACACTATAAATCGGCGCAAGATTTCCTGCTGCGCCATTTATGAATAAAACAGGTACCCCTGTTTTCTGCTCTAAATAATCTTCAACCACACCTCCAACATCTCCACTGATCTCTACATTCTGAGGTCCGAATACGGTGCCATGAATGGGATAGTTTGCGATGAGGGCAAGAGGACTTCCATCCTGCTTTTCAAGACGAATGAGTCCGATACGCCTGTCAACTGCACCGTCCGGATTAAGCCCTATCGAGGCCTTACCATCAACATCTATGGCCCGCCTGTTTATATTAGCCTGGGAAAAGCCCCAACCCACTCCCAGCCTCGCAGGTTCAAGCTTTTCACGGGCTTCAATTATTCCATTGATAAGTGCTTGCTCAACAAAGGAAGTGTAAACTGTATCAACTGCATGCTTGTAACGATCACCCATGAAAACCTCCGCCAAACCAGGAACACCAATTTCCGGAGCGGAATGCGTGTGAGTAACGGACCACCAGAAATTTAACGGGTTGATGCCCAATTTCTTTTGAACCATAGCGGCCACATGATCATATTCTGAAGGCGACACCAAACAGATATCTGTTGAAATGAGGAAAAATTGAGTAACACCGTCATCGAGTGCTATTATACGATGGTAAATGCTGTCGTGAATACCAGTAGACAGCCTGGCCCCGTATCCAAGAAGCTGTTTCGGTGTATCCGGACTAATATTTACTTTAACAACAGAAGCCCGGAATACGTTTATCTTAGAACTACCGGGATTTTTTTGCTGAGCGAAAGTTTTTACATTCAGCATGCAAAGAAGACCAATAACCAGGGTTATAATTGCATCATTCAAGGTAGATGCTGTTTTTTGATGATAAAACATTTTAAAAAATTTAGTTTTGCCTTAAGAATGCCAGCAGATCGGCCATCTGCTGCTGGTTAATTGTTTTTTCGAAACCAGAGGGCATAGCGGAAATGTTCATTGCCTTCAATGACTTAATCTCCTGGCGGTTTAATGTTCTATCTAACATTCCATTGTTCCTTAGTGTTATGGCGGCAGGTGTTTCACTTGATATGATTCCTTTTACTGACTCCCCGTTGTTCAATTGCGCTTCCCACAAATCGAACCCGCTTGATATAGAAAGATTCGGGTCGAGAACATTAGCCATGATGTCTTCAGGGATCCAATTATGTATGGTACCAAGATCCGGGCCAATGGCCACTCCAATTTTTCCTCTCACCTGGTGGCATATGGCACAACTTTGCTGATACACCGCCCTTCCTTTTTCAGGATCGCCTTTGAGCTCCAAAGCATGCTGATATTCTTTGTTGACATTTTTTCTCTCACGCTCATTTTTTGTAAACAATACCCTGGCCCGGTTGCGCAGGTTCTCATTATGAGTTAGCATGATGTGCACACTGGTTTCAAAATCTACACTGCCAGGTTTTATCTTATCCTTTTCCAGTGCATCAACAAGCAATAGCATCCTGCTTGAATCAACGATAAAAGTGTTGATCGCCTCATTACGGATCTCTGGTGTAAGAACCTGCCACTGCTGTATTACATATTCACAAACCGCAGTTCCCTTTACTTTGCTCAGCGTATGCAATGCAGCTAACTGTACAGGAAATTCTTCTTTTGGTACAATCATTTTTTTCAATTCATCCGCATAAGGTTCAGGATCACCGATGGCAATAAATTCAATTGCCTCAGCCCTTTTTCGGGAGAGCTGATTTGTATCAATCATTATTGCCGCAGCCCTTTGTATGGAGTTTCTTTTCAGGAATGAATCCGTGATATTATTTACTTTCAAAAGCTGCAATGCAGCATTTCTCATTTCATCTGATGGGTTATCAAAAAAGTTCTTAACCAGCAATTGCTGATCGTTAACAGATACTTTCAATGGTGATTTCCTGGATTGCAATCCTTCTGCCAGCCCCTGGAATATGGAAGCGTGGTTGGTTGAAGCAGCCTTTACAATCAGCTGATGAATATCTTCCGCTTTTCCTCCCACACCAACCATTGTAGTAAGCCGCTCTACCAGTGATGCATAAGCAGGAACATCTGCACGGTATTTGTTCAGAACGACTTTCAACAATGAAGCGGTCTGAGATGAAGGGGCAGATAAAGCAGCGATCTGCACCCATTTGTCATTAATGTCTTCAAAAAGTAAATGGTTGCGTGCCTGGGCTGATTCCTGGGAATCAAGAAAGCCCAGTGTCAGCAGCAATTGGAACCTTACTTTGGCATTAGGATCATTTTGCAGGGCCAGCAATGCTTTAGCCAGGCCAGGTGATTCTTTGAGGTGAAGCTCCGCCAGTTGAATGGCATTTTCCCTGATGCCTGCAGCACTGTCTTTTAGCGACTGTTCAATCTGTTCGGGTTTTAATTCTCCCAATCCCTCCAGCGTCCACAATGCATGCAATCTTCCCATAGCTGAAGGATTCTTTGTCATTTCTACCAGGGCAGGAACTGCACTTTTATTGGCCCGGTCA
>Ga0068860_100007654_pt1 | contig 10806 bp, 12 predicted proteins | sample KBSSwiS32_FD_66597 | JGI IMG/M metagenome (GOLD analysis project Ga0068860, IMG submission 66597) | Switchgrass rhizosphere microbial communities from Kellogg Biological Station, Michigan, USA - KBS Switchgrass S3-2 | ecosystem: Host-associated > Plants > Roots > Rhizosphere > Soil ...
CCGTGACCCGCAATGAGGCCCGCAACGGAGCCTCGAAGGCGGTGAGTGCCACTTCGCCGTTGCCTTGGGCGAAATGCGGATCGCCCACGTAGAGGCCAGCATCGGGAATCTGGATCGGAAGCAGCAACCGGCTGCCGAGGCCCAGATGGCGGATGTCGAGGTTGCCACCGTGGGTTCCGGGCGGCGTCGACGATCGACTCTCTCCCAGGGGCGTGATTCCCACCAACCCGAGGAACGGCCGAAGGTCAAAGTGCAGGGCTCGGCCAGCTGGCGATTCGATGCAGCCGCGATCGCTGGACACCACGCGAGCCAGGGTGGACACCACCGCGGGCTCCGCCCCGTCTTCGGCGGGAAGCGGCATCACCCCGGCCAGCACGCCGCGGCCATGACGGTTGCTGACGATTCCGTAGTGCACCCGGTACACAAACTCCAGTGGCTCGACGCACAACACGTCACCCGGCACCGCGCCGGCCACCGTGACCGGGCCCAACACCGCATGAGGGCCGTCGTCGCCCACCCGGGCCAGCGCGGTTCCCGCTAGCTCGCGAGCATCGTCGAGGATGTCGTCGGGCCCGATCCCCCATTGTCCGAAGAAGGTGACCGGATCGGCACCCTGGTCACCCAGCAATCCTTCGTGGCTGACGGTATCGAAGGTGATTACGTCGCCCGAGGCGATCACCGCGCTGGCCGGATCATCGGCGGTAGGCAGCCGGCCCCATCGCAAGGTGTCGGGCGACGCGCTGAGATAGGTGGAGCCTTGGATGGTCCCGGTTCCGGGATGCAACGGGGTCATCCGAGCTGCGATCCGCGGGCCGAGGCCGTCACGCCCACCGCTCGCCGCGGTACGCTTCCGAAACAGAAGCGCGGGGGGACGGTGCGGCCGGTTCGGTCGGGCGGGACTCGGCCTCAGGTTGATCGTGAGACCCCGGATCGGCGATCTCGGCCCGCGACTTGGTGTATTGCAACCCAGAGGCGGCGTGCTCCTGACTCGCCCTGACGGCTCGCTCGGCGTCGCCGCTGGACAGGATCCGTACCAGCGCCATGTGCTGCTGGAAGGCGCCCTCTGGATCCGAGACGCGCCCGGGCCCCACGTTCACCGCCTCTTCGATGTAGGGCAGGAGCTGTCCGTTGAAGAATGCCGCCATGCGGGGGCTGAAGGCGATGGCGTAGATCTCGCGGTGGAGCAAGCGATGGACGTGAGCCAAGTCGGCTTCGTCGGCCGCCGTGCGCAGCTGGGACACGAGGAAGAACACGTGGGCCCAGTCGGAGTCGCCGCCTCGGGTGGCCGCCAGTCGGGCGGCCAACCCGTCGATCTCGATCCGCAGCAGCCCGATGTCGCCCAGGTCGTCCGGACCGGTCGGCGTGGCCACAAGGCCCCCGGTGCGCGAACGCTCCACGAACCCGTCGCTCTCGAGCCGGCGAAGCGCTTCCCGAACCGGGGTGCGGCTCACCTGGAGACGCTCGGCGATCTCCACTTCCCGCAGCCGCATCCCGGGCGCAATGGCATCGGTGAGCAACTCCCGCCGCAGCTGGGCGTAGGTGGCCTCGTACGCCGGGCGGTCGACCGAACCTTGATGGTCGGAGGGCACGGTGGCGGTCATGTATACAGCCTCTTTCAGGGTTGCATCCGCTTGACGTGCAACAACTGGCCGATGGCCGACCGGCTGCGGTCAGTATTGCGGAGCCTGTATGCAGGGGTCAACATTCCTACCGACCCATTCCGGACCAGCCTTTGTCGATGATCGGCGTGCCCTCGGGGGCGAACGAGCGACAGGTGGAGGTGCGCGTTCCTCGGTGGTCGTGGGGGCCAACTCTTCGCCGCGGCGCTCATTGCCAGCTACCGTCATCGCCGTCGCCAGTTCACGACATGTATCGAAGGGGGGCCCATGCCGGGCAGTTTGGAAGGCAAGGTCGCGTTCATCACCGGGGCCGCACGAGGTCAGGGCCGGGCGCACGCCGTTCGGATGGCCGAAGAGGGCGCCGACATCATCGCGATCGACATTTGCAAGCAGATCGAGTCGAACCCGTATCCGCTGTCCACGCCGGAAGACCTGGCCGAAACCGCCCGCCTGGTGGAGAAGCTGGATCGCCGCATCGTGACGCGCCAGGCCGATGTGCGGGAGCGCAACGAGCTTCGCGACGCACTGGCCGCCGGCATCGCCGAGTTGGGCCACGTGGACATCGTGGTCGCCAACGCCGGCATCCTGCCGATGGCCATGGGCGATCCCGACCCGATGGACTTCGTCGATGCCACCGACGTGGACCTGCTCGGCGTGATGAACGCGGTCGCCGTGGCCATGCCACATCTTCCCGACGGCGCGGCCATCGTCGTTACCGGCTCCACGGCGGGCATGATGCCCAACACCACGAGCAACCCGGTGTTGGGTCCCGGGGGCGGGGGATACAGCTGGTCGAAGCAGGTCCTCATCAGCTACACCGAGCAGCTGGCACTCGTCCTTGCGCCCCGGTTCATTCGGGTGAACACCATTCACCCCACCAACGTGAACACGCACCTGCTGCACAACGACGGCCTGTACTCGCTGTTCGCGCCCGACATCGAAAACCCCACCCGCGAAGACGTGATCCCGGCGTTCACGTACTTCCAGGCCATGCCCATCCCGTACGTGGAGCCGCAGGACATCGCCAACCTGTCGGCGTTTTTGGCGTCGGACCGCGCCCGCTACATCACCGGCCAGCAGATTCGGGTCGATGCCGGCTCGCTCCTCAAGTTCCCGAACGGTCCCGTCTGATCGTTCCACCGCGCTGAAGTTGTCGGTCTCGTTGGCTCGACGTCGACGAGACCGCCACTTCGCGCCGACACGGCTCGCCGCGGACGGAACCGCACCGAGGGCCGCGTAGATACGGTGAGCCGAATGGAATCAGATCCCCGCGCATGGATCGACGCGCTGCGCACCTCGCACGAGCAAATCAGCGCGCTGGTTAGCCCACTGGACGGAGCCGCCCTCCGCAGCCCCGCCTACCCCACCGAATGGTCGATCGCCCAAGTGCTGTCGCACTTCGGCTCCGGGTGCGCGATGTTCGAGCTCCTCCTCACCGCCGGGCTCACGGGCGGCCCCGTGCCCGGGGTCGAACAGATGCAACCCATCTGGAACGCGTGGAACGCCAAGAGTCCCGAAGACCAAGTAGGCGACGGGCTGGCCGCCGACGACGCCCTCATCAGCCGGCTGGAATCGCTCTCGAGCGCCGACGTCGAGCGGTTTCATCTCTCGGCCTTCGGCATGGAGCTCGACCTGGTGGGGTTCTGCCGGTTGCGGTTGAGCGAGCATGCGCTGCACACCTGGGACGTCGCCGTGGCGCTCGACCCCACCGCTTCGCTCAATCCGCAGGCCACCGCCCTGCTGATCGACGGGCAGGACCGGATGGCTGCGCGAGCCAAGAACCTCGACGGCACCCCGCTTCGACTGGCGGTGACCACCACCGAACCGAGCCGTTCGTTCCTGTTGGAAACGGGCGAAACGACGTCCTTGACCCCCGGGCCGGCCAAGTCATCCGACGCCCAACTGGCCATCCCCGCCGAGGCCTTGATGCGGCTGTTCGCCGGGCGACTCGACCCCGAGCACACACCGGCGGTCACCATTCGCCGGACCGATCTGGACCGCCTACGCCAGATGTACCCCGGCATCTGATGCCAGCACCCGCCGGCGGTAGGCGGTGGGGGTCTCGCCGGCCAAGCGTCCGAAGGCGCGGGTAAACGCGCTGAGGCTGTCGAAACCAACGTCGGTGGCCACGTTCAGCACCGTGCGCCGAGGCTCGGTGAGCAACGCCATAGCCCGCAGCAGCCGAGCCGTAAGGAGGTATTGACTCCAGCCCATCCCGGTGGCCGCCCCGAATTGACGGCGCAACGAGCGCTCCGAGATTCCCACCGCCGCGCACACCCGCTGCAGGGTCACGTCGGCCAAATTGTTCTTGGTGAAATCCATGACCGCTCGAATCACACCATCCTGCCTGGTGGGAAGGCACAATGGCGCTTCGTGGTCGAGGGCGTCGCGCGTGAGATGGGCTAACGCTTCGAAAAACGATTCAGCGATCGGATCGGCCTCGACCCGTTCGATCGGCCAACGCAACCCGTAGATGAACATCTCCCGCAACACGGCCGGCACGGCCAGGATCCGTACCCGATCGGAAGCGCCTTCGACCATCGGGGGGTCGAAGAACACCGCCACCGAGCGCACGCCTTTCAAGGTGGTGCGGTGAGTGAGCCCGGCCGGGATCCAGGCCGCTTGTTGGGGAGGCAACAAGTAGTGGCCGTCGGCAGATTCGATCTCCACCACGCCATGGCAGGCGTACTCGATCTCGTGCAGGTTGTGGCGGTGCCAATGCGTGACCAGATCTGGCCCGTCATAGAGATAGGTGCCCGACCGCGTGGAACGCTCGGTCCGCAGGTCGACCATCTCGCTCATCGCTTGCGACCCTAGCGATCGGGTCCTTGGCCGGCACGGGAAAAAGTTTGGCCGCGGCGGCCGAGACAACGGGCGCCCTACCGTCGACAGTGGGGTGGTGACCGATCAATCGCACGACGATGTGGTTCGCCACTCGTTCGAACGTCAGACCATGCTCTTCACGGGACCCGACTCGCCCTTCGCCCGCCGGCCCGCCTCAACCTTGGCGTGGCTCGATCCGTTGGACCCGCAGATGATCGTGTTGGATGCCGCCTGCGGCGCCGCTCACGCCGCCGAGATCATCGCCCCCCAGGTACGACAGGTGATCGGCCTCGACATCACACCGTCACTGCTGGCACTGGGTGCGCAGCGGCTGCGCGACGGCGGACATCGCAACGTGTTGTTGCAGGAGGGCAGCGTCACGGCCATGCCGTTCGTCGACGACTCGTTCGACCTCGTCGTATGCCGCAGTTCGGTCCACCACTTCTCCGATCCGGCCCGTGCCATCGGCGAGATGGGTCGCGTGTGCCGACCGGGCGGGCGAGTGGTGATCTCGGACCTGGTGCCTCCGTCCATCGATGAGCGCGAGGCCCTCGACCGGATCCACCGAGCGATTGACCCCTCGCACGTGCGGATCCTCCTCGAGCAGGAATTGGCCGACCTCATGCGGGAGCTGGTGGGCCCGCTCACCTACGGCGAGACCGCCGAACCGCTCGAGTTGCCCATCGACAGCATCTTCACCGACGCCTCCGATCGCGTCGCCACGATGACGGCCCTCGATGCCGAACTCCACGGCGGTCCCCCGACGGGCCTGCGACCCCAACCCCAGGCCGGCCGTATCATCGTGGCGTTCACCAACACCGTGGTACACGCCACCGTGCCGGCCCAGCCGAGAGGGGCAGCATGACCATCGAGATCGTGGATCTGAATGCCATGGAGTGGACCGAGGTCCAGGCATCGTGGCCGGGCAAGGTGGCCCCCGGTGAGCCCGACGTGCAATACAAGCCGTTCACCCTCGGGTCCGCGCTGGTTCCCGGTGGGCAGCTGGTGGAGTACGAACCGGGCCACGTGGAGAACCCCCACAGCCACACCGAGAGCGAGCTCTTCTACATCATCTCCGGCGGGTTCTCGTTGGGTGAACGATCCTTGACCGCCGGCATGCTCGTTCACATTCCGGGGGGCACCGTCTATGGCACCACCGCCGGACCGGAGGGAACGCGCTTTCTGCGGCTGCACGTTGAGACGTGATCGCATCGCCTGAGGGTCTGTATTGGTGGGGGTCGGCGGCTCCGCTACGTTGCCCGGCGTGCCTGAAGCAGGATCATTTTCAAAGGTCGTGCACACCGCGGCCGAAGCGGTAGCCGGTCTTACCAGCGGGATGAGCGTGGCCGTCGGCGGTTTCGGCCTGTCCGGGATTCCGAGCGACCTCATCAAGGCCGTGCTGGCCACCGACGCCACCGATCTGCGGGTGGCCTCCAACAACTGCGGAGTCGACAACGCGGGGCTCGGATTGCTGCTCCAGCAACGGCGAATCTCGAGGGTCATCGCGTCGTACGTGGGCGAGAACAAAGAATTCGAGCGGCAGTTCCTCACCGGCGAACTCGAGGTGGAACTGATCCCGCAGGGCTCGTTGGCCGAGCGTCTGCGGGCCGGTGGCGTAGGGATCCCGGCGTTCTTCACCGCCGCCGGCGCCGGCACGCCGGTGGCTGACGGCGGGATGCCATGGCGCTACGACGGCGCCGGCGGCATCGCCATCGCCTCTCCCCCCAAGGAGACCCGCGTCTATGACGGGCGTACGTACGTGCTGGAGGAAGCCATCCGCTGCGACTTCGCGCTGGTGCACGCGTGGAAGGGCGACCGGCTCGGCAACCTGCTGTACAAGGGGTCGTCGCGCAACTTCAATCCCCTGTGCGCCATGGCCGGCGTGATCACCGTGGCTCAGGTCGAACACTTGGTGGAACCGGGTGAGATCCCGGCCGAAGACGTTCACACCCCGGGGGTGTTCGTGCAGCGGGTACTCCCGCTCGACCCGGGATTCGAAAAGCTCATCGAACGGCGCACGGTGCGCCCTCGACCCACCGCGGAGGCCGGATCATGACGCTCACTCGGGAACAGATGGCGGCCCGGGCCGCGCTCGAGCTGCGCGACGGTCAATACGTGAACCTGGGGATCGGCCTGCCCACGCTGATTCCCAACTATCTCCCGCCGGGGATCACCGTGGTGCTCCAAAGCGAGAACGGAATCCTGGGCGTCGGCCCCTATCCCTACGACGGCGACGAGGACCCCGACCTCATCAACGCCGGCAAGGAAACCGTCACGCTGCTCCCCGGTGCTTCGTTTTTCGATTCGGCACTCAGCTTCGGGATGATCCGCGGCGGCCATATCGACGCGGCCGTGCTCGGGGCCATGCAGGTGTCCGAATCGGGGGATCTGGCCAACTGGATGATCCCCGGCAAGATGATCAAGGGCATGGGCGGGGCGATGGATCTGGTGCACGGAGCCAAGCGGGTGATCGTGCTGATGGAACATGTGAACCGCGATGGCGCCTTCAAGATCGTGAAGGAGTGCGACCTGCCCTATACCGGGCGGCGGGTGATCCACCGCATCATCTCCGATCTGGCCGTGATCGACGTGACCGACTCGGGCTTGGTGCTGCGGGAAACAGCCCCCGGGGTCAGCGTGGACGAGATCCGGGCCGCCACCGAACCCGAGCTCACCGTGGCCCCCGACCTGTGCGAGATGCCATTGGTGTGAAGGTCTCACGCCGTCACGTCACGCCGTGACACCAAGATGAGCGCAACGGCTCCAGCGATGGCGGCGTACAGCACGGCGGTAACCGCCGCCCGCGCCAGCCCGAGTTCGGCTGTTCCTCCCTCGATCAAGGAATCCAGCACCTGCCCGGGAAACAGCCGGTAGCCCGCACCCCACGAGCGGGAGACGATGTTTTCGAAGGGCCCTGCCCAGGCAAATCCCACGGCCAAGGCCACGGGTGCTGATCGGAAGATCACGGCCAGCATGGTGCCGTAGATGGCCCATCCCACCACGCCAGCCAGGACCGTGGCGTAGTTCGACAGCGCCGCCCCCACGCTTTCAATCGAGAACCAGCCGCTGGTGGAGATGTCGTAGGCGGGCGCCAGGGCCAGCGATACCAGGAACGTCAGGACCTCGGCCAGGGCCACGGTGGCCGCCGCCACGATCAGGATCCCGATCAGCTTTCCCACCAGTACCCGTGCTCGCCGGGGGTCGCGCAACAGCAGCGCCCGGAAGGTGCCACCGGAAAACTCCGTGGCGATGAGGGCGATAAAGGTGACGAACACCAGGAACCCGGTGAACGACGCTCCCACCGCAAAGGCCTCGGTGCCGCCACCGTGGCCCTCCAGTATGGCGAGGGTGGTTCCACCTTGACGGGTGACCGTGCCGGTGGTCTGCGCCGACGAGAACACCGCCACCGTGGCCACCACCGACAGCAGGAGCGAACCGGCGGCCATGACCACGAACGTGCGGCGGCGAACCAGCCGGATGAGTTCTGCTCTCACTAACCGGCTCATCGGGCTCCTCCTTGCACCATCGACAGGTACTGGTCTTCGAGGCTGGTGCGCAACGGACTCAGCTCGACCAGCACCATGCCGGCGTCGAAGGCGGCTTGATTCACCGACGCCGCCAGCTCGTTCACATCCCAACCGTCGACATCCACCAACAGGCGGTCGTCGTGGAGGGCCACGGCGTGGCCTCGCGCCACCAGCAGCTCCCGCAGCACCCACTGGTCGTCCCGTCGTCGGGGCACCACGGCCAAGCCCTCCACTACCCCGTCGAGAAGGGCGCGGGTGGGTCCCTGGTAGAGCGAGCGGCCGGTTTCGATCAGGATCAGCCAATCGCACACCTGCTCGAGCTCGCTGAGGTCATGGGACGAGACCAGCACCGTTCGGCCCGACCCCGCCAACCCGGCGATAAGGGAACGCATTTCCCTTACTCCTTGCGGATCGAGGCCGTTCGACGGCTCGTCGAGGATCAGGAGCTCCGGGTCCCCCAATCTCGCCGCCGCAATACCGAGGCGCTGCTTCATGCCGAGCGAGTAGTCACGAAACGGATCGTCGCCCCGACCACCGAGGCCCACGTCGTCGAGCAGCGCGGCCACCGGGGCGGGATCGTGACCGGCCACGGTGGCGAACATCCGGAGGTTCTCGGCGCCCGTCAGCGACGGATAGAAGGCCGGGTTCTCGATGAGCGCCCCCACCCGCGCCAGGTACGAGGCGGGGTTTCTGATGGGGCGGCCGAGTACCTCGGCGTGGCCGCCACTCGGTCGGACCAGGCCGAGGAGCATGGCCATGGTGGTGGTCTTGCCCGCCCCGTTGGGGCCCACGAAGCCGGCCACCACTCCTCGAGGCAGCTCGATGCTGAGGTTGTCCACCACGGTTCGATTTCCGTAGCGCTTGGTGAGTCCGCTCACGGACAGAGCTGGCGATGTCATACCGCCATCGTGACGATCGGCGGCCGCGGTGTCGTCGGTTGTCGGGAGGCTTGTGTCCTACGCCCCTCGGAGTACCTATCGCTGCCAGCCCGGCCGTACGAGGCCCGTTTCGTAGGCAAAGACCACGAGCTGCGCCCGGTCGCGGGCACCGAGCTTGATCATGGCGCGACTCACGTGGGTCTTGGCGGTGGCCCCACTCATGATGAGCCGCGCCGCGATCTCGTCGTTGCTGAGCCCTTGGGCCACCAACGCCACCACCTCTCGCTCCCGATCGGTGAGCACCTCGAGCGCCGGCAGCCCGGACGGGTCCTTGGCCCGGGTGGCGAATTCTTCGATGAGCCGGCGAGTCACACCCGGCGAGAGCAGGGCGTCACCGGCGACCACCGCTCGCACCGCCCGCAGGAGCTCGGCCGGTTCGGTGTCCTTTACCAAAAAACCGTTGGCGCCCGCCCGAATCGCCTCGAACACATACTCGTCGAGGTCGAAGGTGGTGAGGATCACCACCTTCACCTCCGCAAGCCGTTCGTCCTGGGCGATGCGACGGGTGGCCGTCAATCCGTCAACCCCCGGCATCCGAATGTCCATCAGCACCACGTCGGGCCGATGCTCCAGAGCCAGCCGCACCGCCTCCTCGCCGTCGGCGGCCTCGCCCACCACGGTGATGTCGGCCTGAGCGTCGAGCAATGACGCGAAGCCGCCGCGCACCAATGCCTGGTCGTCGGCGACCACCACGGAGATCATGGCTGGTCCTTCGGCAGATGCGCGATCACCCGATAGCCACCGCCGGGATTCGGGCCGGCGCCCACGGTCCCCCCCACCGACGCCGCCCGCTCGGTCATCCCCAAGATGCCGTTACCGGCGGGCGACGAACTCCCCACGCCATCGTCGATGACCTCGATGCTCAATCCGTCGGCGTAGTGCAGCTTCACTGACACCTTCGTGGCGTGGGCGTGGCGGCTCACATTGGTGAGGGCCTCCTGCACGATGCGATAGCCCGCCAATTCCACCGCCGACGACAGTTCGGTGGGCGTACCGTCGACGAGCAGATCGACCTGTTGCCCGCTGGCCCGTACGCCCGCCACGAGCGCGCCCAGATCACTCAGCCGGGGCGCCGGAGCTCGCGGGGCCTCCTCGCCCCGGCGCAAGATGTCGAGGGCGGTTCGTAACTCGTGCAGCGCCGTGCGGCTGGCCTCCTTGATGTTGGTGAGGGCGGGCCGTGCCCTGTCCGGTTCCTCGTCGAGCAGGTGGAGCGCCACGCTGGCCTGCACGTTGATCAGAGAGATGTTGTGAGCCAGGACATCGTGGAGATCCTGGGCCAGACGCAGGCGCTGCTCGCTGATCTGACGCTGCCGCTCGTCTTCGCCGGCTCGCCTCCGCTCGGCGATCTGGTCTCGTCGAACCCGCACCACCTCGGACACCGCCAGCACCACGATGAGCCATCCGGCCACCAAAGTGAGGTGCATCGCATCCTCACCGACGGCGTGCCCACGCGGGTCGAGCAGCGTCGCCACCACAAACCCGCCGAAGCCAGCCAGCGCCAGCCACCACGTGGCGCGGCGGTGACCGGACTGCACTGCGGAAAACAGAGCGACCACGACGCTCAGGAAGATCGGACCGTACGGATAGCCGAGCCCGATGTAGACGTCGGCGGCCCCCATGGCCACCGCCACCGCCAGCAACGGCCGGCGGTCCCGCTGGGCGAGCGCCGCCGGACCCGCCAGAACCAGGATCACGGCCAGCGCGTCCATCGACCGCCGGTCGGGTTGGTTGTGGGCCGCACCGAAGGAGCCGACCAACTGGAACAGACCGATGGCGAGCGCGCTGAGCCACACCGCGCCCCTCGACCTCGATCTCATCGATTCACCGTAGGCCGACGCGACAACGCCGTCATCTGCCTCAGGGCGCAGCGCCGCCTACGCCCGAGGGAGTACCGAGGCG
>Ga0068860_100007658_pt1 | contig 10802 bp, 4 predicted proteins | sample KBSSwiS32_FD_66597 | JGI IMG/M metagenome (GOLD analysis project Ga0068860, IMG submission 66597) | Switchgrass rhizosphere microbial communities from Kellogg Biological Station, Michigan, USA - KBS Switchgrass S3-2 | ecosystem: Host-associated > Plants > Roots > Rhizosphere > Soil ...
AAGCGCCACCCTCACCCCGGCCCTCTCCCGCCAGCGGGAGAGGGGGACGAGCGGCGCACCCGATCTTTCGCCTCTCCCGCCGGCGCGGGTGAGGGTGGCGCATGAAGCGGCGAAGCCGGATATGCCGCCAAGCTCGAGAAGTGTTGTGCATGAAGTTGCGGCAGCGGAAACACCATTGTGCTCCGGAAGCGCCACCCTCACCCCGGCCCTCTCCCGCCAGCGGGAGAGGGGGACGAGCGGCGCACCTGATAGCGCGCCCGACAACATTCGTCCCCGCCCGCTCTGGCTGCTGCAGCGCGCCCTGCCGTTGCGCGGTCCGCCGCCGCACATCCTCGCCGGCCCGGAACGCATCGAGAGCGGCTGGTGGGATGGCGGCGACACGCGCCGCGACTACTACGTCGTGCAGACCCGCGATGGTCAGCGCGCCTGGGCCTTCCTGATGCCCGGTACGAGCGAGGGCTGGATGCTGCACGGCTGGTTCGCATGAAACGTCGGTCACCGCATCGCTTCGGCCGGCAGTCGCGCGTCAACGAGCATCCCCGCGAGGTGGGCGAGCCGTCGCAGAGGATCATCGAGCGGGAAGCCAAAAAGGCATACCGCAACCAATCGCCGGGTTGCGCCACTGACCGCCCCGGCGAGACCGCACGCCTGCCTTGCGGTGCGACGGATGCACCGCCTCCCCGCGCGTCGATCCAGGCACAGCCACCTCGCGACGCGGAAGCACACCCTCCTCGCGCGCCGATGCATGCACGGCCTCCTCGCGAGCCGATCGAAACTCAGCTCCCTCTCGCACTCACCCCAACCCTCTCCCCCGAACAAGCTCGCGGGAGAGAGGGTGATTACGCCGAGCTGCATTGCCTGTCGAACTTCAGCTTCCAGCGCGGCGCATCGAGCGCCGAGGAATTGTTCGCGCGCGCGAAGAAACTTGGTTATCGCGCGCTGGCGATCACCGACGAATGCTCGCTGGCCGGCATCGTGCGTGCGTTCGAGGCATCGAAGGATACCGGCCTGAAGCTGATCGTCGGCACCGAAATCCATCTCGCCGACGGGCCGAAGCTGGTCCTGCTGGCAGTCGATCATGCCGGCTACAGCGACATCTGCCGGCTGATCACGACCGGCCGCCGGCGCAGCGCCAAGGGCGAATACCACCTGACCCGCGTCGACGCCGAGCAGCTCGGCCCCGGCGTCTGCGTGATTTGGCCCCCGGAATCGCCGTCCCGGCCAGGGATTGGCCGGGATCCAGACCCGGGGACGGAGAATATTGCAAAGTGGATAATGCAGCATTTTGGCGGACGCGCCTGGCTGGCGGTCGAACTGCATCACGGCCCGGACGATGCCGCCGAACTGGCGCGCCTGCGCAGGCTGGGCCGTCGTCATGGCCTGCCGCTGGTCGCCGCCGGCGACGTGCACATGCACGTCCGGCGCAGGCGCGCGCTGCAGGACGTGATGACCGCGATCCGCCTCGGCCGCACTGTCGCCGAAGCCGGTCATGCCCTGTTTCCGAACGGCGAACGCCACCTGCGCCGCCTCGATCAACTCGCCGCGCTCTACCCGGCCGATCTGCTGGCCGAGACACTGCGCATCGCCGCACGCTGCGCGTTCACGATGGACGGTCTCGATTACCGTTATCCGAAGGAGCTGGTTCCGGCGCAATTGAACGGCAATGCCAATGCCTACCTGCGCCGGCTGACCCATGCCGGCGCGGAACGGCTCTGGCCACACGGCATTCCCGACGCCGTGCGCATCCAGGTCGACAAGGAACTCGCACTGATCGCCGAGTGCAAATACGAGCATTTTTTCCTGACCGTCGAGGACATCGTGCGCTGGGCACGCGCGCAAATTCCGCCGATCCTGTGCCAGGGACGCGGCTCGTCGGCGAACTCCGCGGTCTGCTACTGCCTCGGCATCACCTCGGTCACGCCGGAAAACGGCAACTTGCTGTTCGAGCGCTTCCTGTCGAAGGAGCGCAACGAACCGCCGGACATCGACGTCGATTTCGAGCACGAGCGGCGCGAGGAAGTCATCCAGTACGTGTTCGGCAAGTACGGCCGCGACCGCGCCGCGCTCGCCGCCACGGTGATCAGCTACCGCAGCAAGAGCGCATTGCGCGACGTCGGCCATGCGCTCGGACTCGGCGACGATGCGCTGGACCAGCTCAGCGCAATCTCGACGCGCGTGCCCAGCGGCGAGTCGACCTCCGAATCGATCCGCCAGCGCGGCTTCGATCCCGACAGCCGGATAATGCGCCAGCTGTTTGCGCTGGCCGGCGAGTTGCGCGGCTTTCCGCGCCACCTGTCGCAGCACGTCGGCGGCTTCGTGATCTCGGACCGGCCGCTGCATCACCTGGTGCCGGTCGAGAATGCGGCGATGCCCGAGCGCACGATCATCCAGTGGGACAAGGACGATCTGGAGACGATGAAGCTGCTCAAGGTCGACTGCCTCGCGCTCGGCATGCTGACCTGCCTGCGCAAGTGCATCGACCTGCTCCACGAGCACGGCCTGTGGAGTCAACCGTACACCGGCGTGAAGCCGAGCCTGCATGACATCCCGAACGACAACGACGCCAGCGCGACCGCGGTCTACGACATGATCTGCGCGGCCGACACGATCGGCGTGTTCCAGGTCGAATCGCGTGCGCAGATGTCGATGCTGCCGCGCCTGCGGCCGCGCTGCTTCTACGACCTGGTCATCGAGGTCGCGATCGTCCGGCCCGGGCCGATCCAGGGCAACATGGTGCATCCGTACCTGCGCCGGCGCAAAGAACTCGAGCCGGTCGACTATCCGCAGTCGAAATTCGAGCGCGGATCGGGCGCGCAGTCGTCGAAGGTCAAGGACGTCCTGGAGCGGACGCTCGGTGTACCGATCTTCCAGGAGCAGGTCATGAAGCTGATCCAGGTCGTCGCCGGCTTCACACCCGGCGAGGCCGACCAGCTGCGCCGGGCGATGGCGGCATGGAAGCGCCGCGGCGGGCTCGAGCAATTCCACGACCGCATCCTCGCCGGCATGCGCGAGCGCGGCTACAGCGACGAGTACTTCGAACGCATCTTCGAGCAGATCAAGGGCTTCGGCGATTACGGCTTTCCGGAATCGCACGCGGCCAGTTTTGCCCGGCTGGCCTGGGCGTCGTGCTGGCTCAAGCAGCACCATCCGGCGGCCTTTACCTGCGCATTGTTGAACTCGCAGCCGATGGGTTTCTACCAGCCCTCGCAGCTGATCCAGGACGCGCAACGGCACGGCGTGCGCGTGCTGCCGGTCGACGTGACGGTCAGCGACTGGGATTGCTCACTGGAGCAAATCGAATCGTCTCAGCTATTGGGGGAGAGGGAGAATGAAAAACCCTCTCCTATCACGATGAAGCTGTCGGGAGAGAAGAAGAAAAATTTTGCGCTGCGCCTCGGCCTGCGCCAGATCAAGGGCATCTCCGAAACATTGGCCGTGCGCATCATGAGTGCGCGCCACGCAGCGCCGTTCCGCGACGTCGCCGATCTGGTCGAACGCGCAAGGATCAATGCCGGCGAGCGCGCCGGCCTCGCCGATGCCGGCGCGCTGCGCAGCCTCAGCGGTCATCGTCACCGCGCACGCTGGGACAGCGCGGGCGCCGAAGTGCCATTGCCGATGTTGGCCGGCGCCGCGCCGCGCGAAGCGTCCGTTGCGTTGCGGCCGCCGACATTGCGTGAGGATGTGATGACCGACTACGCCACACAGGGCCTGTCGCTGACCCTGCATCCGCTGGCGCTGATCCGGCCTGCACTGTCGCGCCGCCGCGTCGTGCCGGCGCGAGCGTTGGTCGACACGAAGAATCACGGCCGCCGCCTGCGCTGTGCCGGCCTGGTCACCGTGCGTCAGCATCCCGGCACCGCCAAGGGCGTCACGTTCGTCACGCTCGAGGACGAAACCGGCTCGGTCAACGTCGTCGTCTGGCGCGCGCTGGCCGAGAAGCAGCATCGCGTGCTGGTCGAATCGGCGGTCCTCGGCGTCGACGGCAGGTTCGAGGCCGTCGACGGCGTCTGTCATCTCATCGCCGATCGTCTGCATGACTATAGCCGGCTGCTGCCGGAGCTTGCCTTCGAGTCACGCGATTTCCACTAAAAACCGATCGCACGCCCGCTCGGTCATCCCGCGCGCCGCGGGCCGGCGCTGCACACATCGGTCAGACGCTGCCGATGCGTCTTCCAGTCGGAATTGCCCGAAGACGGCGCAGACTGCAGGCCGGCTTGCCTGATCCGTTCAGCCTCCCCGATGTTTGCATAGAGCAGATCCAGCGCGTGCAGGTCGTCGTCGCGCATTCGCCCGCCGTCGCACAACCGCGCCGGCGCGTAAGGCGCGATATAGTCGTCGAGCAGCCGCGGCAGCAGCATCGCAAGCGTTCCGCTGGAGCGCTTGACCAGCAGCGCTTCGGCAACGGGCCCGCGCGAAAGCGCGTCGGCCACCTTCCCGCTCTGCAACGTGTCCCAGATCAGCTTCGACTCGATCTGCCAATAGGCGTGCGCCCCCGGGTCGTCGTCATGACTCACCAACGCCAGCAGCGCCGAGCGATCCGCGTCGACCAGCGCCACGTCGGCCCGGATCAATTCGGAATGCTCGAGGCCATCCAGCGCCTGGTAGGCAGTGAATGTCCCGGGCGGCAATCCACGCAGCAGCCCAGCAACCTCGCCTGACTTCACCGCCATTCCATGCCGGCGATCGTTTTCCATCTGCGCCCGGAACTGCTGCATGCGCATCTCGTTGGCGACGAGAAATGCGGCAGGCGTGGTCAATTGAACGAAGATGGCCAGATACAAGAGCGCGTTGCCCCAGGCCATCGTTCGCGCCGACCGCGCATTCAAGACCAGGTGCTGGAACACCGGCGCGATCAGCACGAATGCCGCCACCAGCAGCAGATAGGCATCCCACCGGTCGAATCGGCTCAAGAAGTTCGGCGCATCCCAGGTGGCAACGAGCAGCCCGAGAAGGGCGACGGCGATGGCCACGGCGACCGCCATCCAGGCCCGCGAACGAAACCGTCTCAGCAGCAGCGCCAGGTCGAGCGGCAGCGAGTAGGCGCCGATCAGGGCCAGACAGACCAGCGTGTTGAGATGCAGATCCATCTGTCCGTAGCTTGCCGCGGCCGGACGCGCGAACAGCGCCAGCAGGGCAGCGAAACCCACCGCGCCGCGGGCCCCGGCAACTCCGCGCGTTCCGGCATGGAACACCGGCATTTGTCTTGGGAACAACGAAGTGCCACGATAATTCCTGCATTCCATCCGTTCGCCCCATCCCCCGCCGCATACGCATCGGCAACTCACCAGAAGCATGGCACGAATCCTGACGATTGAAGACGACGCGATCACCGCACGCGAAATCGTCGCCGAATTGCAGGCCAGCGGCAACGAGGTCGACACGGTCGGCGACGGTCGCGAGGGGCTGGCCCGGGCGCTGACCGGCGGCTACGATGCGATCACGCTCGACCGCATGCTGCCCGGGCTCGACGGCCTCGCCGTTGTCACCGAACTGCGCCGCGCCGGCATCGACACGCCGGTGTTGATGATCAGCGCACTGAGCGACGTCGATGCGCGCGTGCGCGGCCTGCGCGCCGGCGGCGACGATTATCTGACCAAGCCGTTCGCGCCCGAGGAGATGGCCGCGCGCATCGAGGTCATGCTGCGCCACCGGCGCGCGCAGGTGCCGGAGACCGCGCTGCGTGTCGGCGACTTGCAGCTCGATCTGATCGCCCGCACCGCCCAGCGCAACGCGGCGACCCTGGAGTTGCTGCCCATCGAATTCCGCCTGCTCGAATACCTGATGCGCAACGCCGGTCACACCCTGACCCGGACGATGATCTTCGAGTCGGTCTGGGGATATCACTTCGATCCCGGCACCAACGTGATCGACGTGCATATCGGGCGCTTGCGCCGCAAGGTCGACGCCGGCAATGCCACGCCGCTGATCCATACCGTGCGCGGCTGCGGCTATACGATCCGCGTGCCGCATGGCTGAGCGCACGCAGAACGTCCGCCGCGACCTGCCCGGTGCGCGCTGGCGCTCGAGCACGGTGCGCCTGATCGCGATCTACGGCGTATTCTTCCTGGCCTGGAGCGTCGTACTGGTCGCCGCGCTCAACTGGCAGACCACGCAGTACCTCGATGGCGTCGTCGGCGAAATCCTCGAACAACGCGTGCATTATCTGGCCCGCGTCGACCGCGACAATCTGCCGTCGATGATGGCGGCGACGAATCAGCTCGACTTGCGCGGGGTGATGTATTTCGGACTGTTCGACGCGAGCGGCGCCTACGAGTCCGGCAACATCGATCGTCCGCCTGAAGGACTCGCACCGGACGGCCAGATTCGCGAGCTGCCGCGAGGCCTGCAGACGACCAGCGGCGAGCGCAATGCGCGCGCGCTCGGCGTGGCGCTGCGCCTGAAATCCGGCGAGCTGCTGGTCCTCGCGCGCTACACCAGCGTCGCCGACCGGATCGGCGCAATGACCCGCAGCGCGCTGATCTGGGCGCTGTCGCTGCTGCTGATTCCGGGCCTGCTCGGCGGGTTCCTGCTCAGTCGCGGACCCTTCCAGCGCGTGCGCAACATCGAAACGGCGATTCAGCCGATCATGCGCGGCGATCTCGGCGCGCGCCTGCCGGTATCCGGCCGGCGTGACGAAGTCGACATGCTCGCGGCGATCGTCAACCGCATGCTCGATCGCATCGAACGCCTGCTCGGCGAGGTCAAGGGCGTCTCCGACAACATCGCCCACGACCTGCGCACGCCGCTGACGCGATTGCGTGCCCAGCTGTACCGATTGCAGACCGAGAGCGATCCGACCGATCCGCGCACCGCCATGCTCGAGCGCTGCATCGTTGACACCGACGGCCTGCTCGACCGCTTCCGTGCGCTGCTGCGGATTTCCGAACTCGAGGATCTGCGCCGCCGCGCCGGGTTCGGCGAAGTCGACCTTTCCGATACGCTGCGTCGCGTGCACGAGCTGTACACGCCGCTGGCCGAGGACAAGGGCGTGACGTTTGCGCTGACCGTCGCCGAAGCGCTGCCGTTACAGGCCGATGCGCACCTGCTGATCGAGGCGCTGAGCAATCTCGTCGCCAACGCGATCAAGTTCACGCCACACGGCGGCACGGTCGAACTGCGCGCCTCGCGTACTCCGAACGGCGCCCGCGTCGACGTGCTCGACAATGGTCCGGGCATTCCGCCGGCCGAACGCGGTGCCGTCCTGCAGCGTTTCCATCGAAGCGAAAGCGGCCGAGAGACAACCGGCTTCGGCCTCGGCCTGTCGATCGTCGCGGCGATCATCCGGCTGCACGATTTCCGCCTCGAAATCAGCGACAACACGCCGCGCGGCGCGCGCCTGACGATCTACTGCTGGCCGCATGGCGCATCCGATCCGGCCTGATCGGCGCGAAGACGGACCAAGACGCCTTACGCGTAGAACAAGAAGAAGGGCCACGAGGAACGCGAAGACGTGCAAGTCTGCTGTTCGTGGGCTCCCCCTTGCGCGTTCTCCCTTCGTGTTCATCGCGTGCTTCAACGGGCAGGCGTCCAAGCGCCTCGGGGACCAAGGGATGGCCGGGAGGGACCGTGGTTCAATCTCTTCGTTGGCTTCACCCCCAGCGAATCATGAAATTAATTTCATCAAGCCCGCCGGCCGCGGCCCGTGGCTGCGCCTAAATAAATCTTCATGCGCGGGAGGTTGGAAGCGCCCTCTTCCGGGCCTAAGTTGTCGGCTGGCCAACGTCTTTTCCGGAAACTCCCATGCTCGGCATCGTTCGCATCGCCCTGAGCCGGCCTTACACGTTCGTCGTGCTGGCTTTGTTGATCCTGATCATCGGGCCGCTTGCGGCGCTGCGCACGCCGACCGACATCTTCCCGAACATCAACATCCCGATCGTCGCGGTCGCGTTTCAGTACACCGGCCTGCCGCCCGATCAGATGTCCGGCCGCATCACGACACCGTTTCAACGCGCACTGACGACGACGGTCAACGACATCGAGCACATCGAGGCGACTTCGTACACCGGCTTCGGCATCGTCAAGATCTTTTTCCACCCGAGCGTCAACATCAACATGGCCAATGCGCAGGTGACGGCGATCGCGCAGACGCTGCTCAAGCAGATGCCGCCGGGAACCACGCCGCCGTTGATCCTCAACTACAGCGCGTCGACCGTGCCGATCCTGCAGCTCGCGCTGTCCGGCAAGGGCCTGTCCGAGCAGCAGCTCGCCGACCTCGGCATGAACCAGTTGCGCTCGCGCCTGGTCACCGTGCAGGGTGCGGCGATTCCGTGGCCGTTCGGCGGCAAGTCGCGCCAGGTGCAAATCGACCTCGACACGGGTGCGCTGCAGGCGCGCGGCCTGACCGGACAGGACGTCGCCAACGCACTTGCCGCGCAGAACCTGATCGTTCCGGCCGGCACGCAGAAGATCGGCGAGCAGGAATACACGATCAGCCTGAACAACGCGCCGACCGACGTCGACGGTCTGGCCAATCTGCCGATCAAGGCGGTCAACGGCGCGATGGTCTACATCCGCGACGTCGCGCGCGTGCGCGACGGCAGTGCCGTGCAGACCAACATCGTCCACGTCGACGGCGGCCGCTCGGTGCTGATGAGCGTATTCAAGAACGGCGCAACCTCGACGCTCGACATCATCGACGGCGTCAAACAGCTGCTCGCGGAAGTAAAACCATCGCTGCCCGACGCGCTCGAGGTCAAGGCGATCGGCGACCAGTCGATGTTCGTGCGCAATGCGGTCAGCGGCGTGATCAAGGAGGGCGTCATCGCCGGCGTGCTGACCAGCCTGATGATCCTGCTGTTCCTCGGCAGCTGGCGGTCGACGCTGATCGTGACCGTGTCGATCCCGCTGTCGATACTCGCTGCGGTGGCGACGTTGTCGGCGATCGGCGAAACGCTGAACATCATGACCCTCGGCGGGCTCGCTCTCGCGGTCGGCATTCTGGTCGACGAGGCGACCGTGACGATCGAAAGCATCAACTGGCATCTCGAGCACGGCAAGGATGTACGGACCGCGATTCTCGACGGCGCCGCGCAGATCGTCGTGCCCGCGTTCGTCTCGTTGCTGTGCATCTGCATCGTGTTCATCCCGATGTTCTTCCTCGAAGGCGTGGCCCGCTTCCTGTTCGTGCCGATGGCCGAGGCGGTCATGGCGGCGATGGTGTTCTCGTTCATCCTGTCGCGCACGCTGGTGCCGACGATGGCCAGGTACCTGCTGAAACGCCACGCACCGCACATCGACGGCCATGATCTCGACGAGCAAGGCAACGTGCTCGACGCGGCTCCGTCGGCCAATCCGCTGGTACGCTTCCAACGCCGCTTCGAGCGCGGCTTCATCGCCTTGCGCGCCGCCTATCGCGACGCACTGACCCTGGCGATCGGCCACCGCAAGGCGTTCGTCGGCGCGTTTCTGCTGTTCGTTGCGGCTTCGTTCCTGCTGCTGCCGTTCGTCGGCCGGAATTTCTTCCCGTTCGTCGACGGCGGCCAGATCCTGATGCACGTGCGTGCACCGGTGGGACTGCGCGTCGAGGAGACCGCCGCGCGCTTCGCCGACGTGCAGAAAGCGATCCGCGACATCATTCCGGCGAAGGAACTCGGCGCAATGGTCGACAACGTCGGCACGTACATCTCCAGCATAAACACGGTCTACAACAACACCGGCTCGATCGGCGAGCAGGACGGCGATATCCAGATTTCGCTGCTCGAGGGCCACGCGCCGACCGAGGACTACGTGCGCCGGCTGCGCGAAGAACTGCCGCGGCGCTTTCCCGGTCTGACCTTCTCGTTCCTGCCTGCCGACATCGTCAGCCAGATCCTGAACTTCGGTGCGCCGGCGCCCATCGATCTGCAGGTGCGCGGCGCGAACCTGGAGGGCAATTTCAACTACGCGCAGCGGCTGCTGAACGACATTCGCCGCATCCCCGGAGTAGCGGATGCCCGCATCCAGCAGTCGCGCAGCATGCCGGCATTCAACGTGGACGTGGACCGAACTCGTGCACAGTACGCCGGGCTCACCGAGCGCGACGTCACCAACAGCATGGTGGTGAATCTCGCCGGCTCGGGGCAGGTTGCGCCGACGTTCTGGTTGAATCCGGACAACGGCATCCAGTACTCCATCGTCATGCAGACCCCGCAGTACCGGCTCGACGATCTGTCGTCGCTGCAGAGCTTGCCCATCACCGCCAACGGCGGCACCAGTTCGCAGCTGCTCGGGGCGATTGCGGATATCCATCGCAGCACCACGCCCGCGGTGATCTCGCAGTACAACATCCAGCCGATGGTGCAGATCTATGCCACCACGCAAGGACGCGATCTCGGCGCAGTGGCGACGGCGATCCAGAAAGCGATCGATGCGCATGCCGGAGAACTGCCGAAGGGCTCTTCCGTGCAGCTGCTCGGCCAGGTGCAGACCATGAACACCGCGTTCTCCGGCCTGATTTTCGGCCTGCTCGGCGCCGTGGTGCTGAGCTACCTGCTCATCGTGGTGAATTTCCAATCGTGGAGCGATCCGTTCGTCATCGTCAGCGCGTTGCCGGCCGCGCTGGCGGGCATCGTGTGGATGCTGTTCCTGAGTTTCACCACGCTGTCCGTGCCGGCGTTGACCGGCGCCATCATGTGCATGGGCGTGGCGACGGCGAACAGCGTGCTGGTGATCAGTTTCGCGCGGGAGCGGCTCGAACAGCTCGGCGATTCCGTCGCGGCGGCACTGGACGCCGGTTTCGTACGTTTCCGTCCGGTGCTGATGACGGCATTGGCGATGATGATCGGCATGACGCCGATGGCGCTCGGGCTGGGCGAGGGCGGCGA
>Ga0068860_100007659_pt1 | contig 10801 bp, 6 predicted proteins | sample KBSSwiS32_FD_66597 | JGI IMG/M metagenome (GOLD analysis project Ga0068860, IMG submission 66597) | Switchgrass rhizosphere microbial communities from Kellogg Biological Station, Michigan, USA - KBS Switchgrass S3-2 | ecosystem: Host-associated > Plants > Roots > Rhizosphere > Soil ...
GTGGCAGTCACCCATTTCGTCGCCCCGGGATCGCACCGCGCTCGCCTGACTCTCGTGCTCACGGACTCGCAGCTGTAACAGGCGCTGCGGTACGCGACGCGGCCAGCCGACACGCGAGAGCGATAGAAAACCCAGTCCGCCTGAATCCACCAGTCAGCTCATGCCGGCGTTGATGCCGATATTGGCGTCCGGGCACACGCTCCAACAAGCGCGGATCTGGAGCGCGTCGGTCGTCGCGTCTGAGCACTCTCGGAGTCTGGGGGCAGGCTCATTGCCATCCCCTCGTCTCGGGAGAGGTTCTCACCTGTCCGTGGCGACGATTTACCAGACGCGTTCGTCCCGGGCTCCGGATCCGTCCAGCTTCGCGGGCCGGGCGCCCATGCGCCGGCTCGTGCGCTCCGTCGCCCCCGGCGAGCCGGAGCATCCAGACCCGCGTGCGTGACGCGGCCCGCCAGGAGAGACGGGCCGCGTTGAAGAGAGGAAGAGGAGCGGTCGGGGGAATCGCACGGGTGGTCGTGCGCCGGAGATACGGCGACCGCTCCGCTAGATCGCTACCCCATGCCGCTGTGTCGAAACGCGCGCCCGGGACGCGTGAGCCGAACGGTTTGGTGAGCGCTCCTGGGTGGGAGACGAGCGGGCGGAGCGGCAGCGTTGGTCTCAGACCGGGACTCGGATCAGGCGTGCCGTTCCGCTCATGTCCAGTGCCAGTAAGCAGCCCGTCGCCGATCGCTGCACAAAGGTGCCACGGTCCTCTGTTCTTGGCTCGCCTGGCAGGGTGGTGTTAGGGCCATCCGCGATATCTATGCTCCCAGCGCCGCGCGCGCTTCGTCGATGGTCGGGTGGATCGACAAGACCTCGTGAAGCCGCATGAGGCTGATGATTCGCTCGACCCCTGACCCGTCGGGCAGTACGACCTGCATGCGACCACCGCGCGTCGCGACCTCCTGCTGCGCGCTGACCAGCAGAGCGATGACGGTCGAGTCGAGGAACGTGCAGCCCGACAGGTCGACGATCACGCCCGCGGTGTCACGCGCCTCGTCGAATGCCTTGCTGATCTGCGCGCTGGTGGCGAGGTCGCACTCATCGTGGAGGCGGATCGTGGCCACGTCCCCCTCGATGCTGACGCTCGCCCTGCCCCGCGGCAGGCTGTCATCCGAGCCTTCTTGCTCGCCCATTCTTGATCCCTCGGGTCCGTTGGATATCGGAGCTCCGCAGGGGTCATGGGGGAGCTGTGCGCGAAGCTTAGCGCGCGCACGGGGCACGTCAGACTGCGGCGTGCGGGCACGCCTCGCCCCCGTCGGGCCCGACGGAAGCGTCTTCTAGTGAGGCCGGATACCGCGGGGATCACGGCAGGCATTCGGAGATCCCTCGGAGCGCGCACCCAGCGACCAGAACGCGCTACCCAGAAGGAACGGCGCCCGGCATCTGCCGCTCAGCAACGTCTGCCGGTCGAGGCAGCATAAGCGTCCGCCTGCGAGACCGGAGCGTGCAAGGGTAATCCCGCGTACCCGTCGGCTTGCTCGAACATGAAGCGGCCCGCCGGCGCGCCTGGCGGGCCGCGAGGCGGGGCGGCTACCACGGACTCGCCCGGTTCTGGGCCACCACCCAGGACCGAAAATCTTCGCAACCCTGCGCAGGGCGTCGCAAGCGCTCGACACCGCCGGCAGCGGCGTTTTGGTTAGCGCCTCGCGCAGTGTCGAGGGGTGGAACGCGTGAGGCACCGAACCTTGTCAACGAAGAACGCGGCCCGCTCGGGTCTCCTCGCCGAGCGGGCCGTGGGGCGCGCCTAGCTCCCCGCCGCTTGGCGCGGGCCCGTGATCCGATCTACCACGGCCAGGCAGGCCTAAACGCAGCCAGGCCCGCCGAAAGCGGGCCTCGCTGTCGAGCGCAGCGCCGAGTTCACAGGTCGGCGATCTTCCGAGGCGCGGGGGACACCTAATCGGTTTGGTTGAGCGGCAGTTGTCCTCGATGCCCCCACTCGTTCACCGATGGGGTCGCCGCGGTCATTCTCGGCCGCGACCTCGCGCCCCGCCGCGGCGAGGCCGGTTCGGCGACGCATGCCGGTACCACCCGCCCCCGGTGAGATCCTCGAAGACGATGGCCAGGGCGCCGTCGGCCAGCACCAGCTCGGCGTATGCCCGGCGGACGGGGGCGTCGGTCCACCAGCCTTCCTCGACGACCCAGCGCTCGCGGATCTGCTCGACCGGGCGGTCGTCGAGGCGCGCGGGGTTGCCGTCGCGCCCGATCTCGATGTTCGCGGGCTGCACCTGGGAGAGGCGGCGCAGGGTGATGGGCGGAGACTTGCGGGCGGTGCTCATGCCATCGGCGAGCAGAGCTCGACCAGGACGCCGTTGGGGTCGCGCACGTACGAGACGGTCTGGCCCCAGGGCTTCTGCTTGGGGGCGGCCAGCTCGCGTGCGCCGGCCTCGAGTGCGCGGGCGTGGGCCGCGGGGACGTCGTCGTCCACCAGTGCGATCTCGACCGCCGCCGGCGGCCCGGAGGGGTCGTGCGCGGCGAAGCCGCCAGGCAGGTTCGCCTTGCCCATCTCGTGCGACGCGAACGAGAGCGTCGTCGCGCCGGTGTCGAGCTCGCCGTAGCTGCCGTCCTCGGCCACGAAGCGCCGGCCGAGGCCGAACGCCCGCTCCCACCATTCGATCGTCGCATCGACGTCTGCCACGTACGCGATCACATAGCCCAGCCGCATGGATCCTCACCTCCGTAGATTCTCAGTCTCAACTCGAGAGTTAGACATCAGTCCTCCTCCGGGGCGAGCGCGAAGCGCCGCTCCGGCAGCCTGCTCTCGGGAGCGACCGCGACCACGCGCAGCGCGGCGTCCCTGCCCACCGCGGCGCGCACCTGGCGCACGGCCTCGGCCCGCCGCTCCCGCCGCTCCTCGCCCTCGGCTCGCAGGAGCGTGCCCTGGCGGTGCGCGTCGGTCAGAGCCGAGAGCTCGATCGCGATCTGGTCGATCGGCGTGCCGAGCGCGATCAGCCGGGGCGTCGCGACCATCTCGAGCAGCTTGCGGTCGGAGCTCGGCTCACGCAGCGGCACGTGCTCCTCCCACGAGCCGCCGCCGGCCAGCCGCGCCCCGACGCGCAGCGAGCGCGGCGCGCGCCCCGCCCGCTCGGGCCGCGCGAGCAGCCGGTCGAGCAGCAGGCGCACGGCGTGCGCCATCGCCTGCTCGGTCGCGATCGGCTCGCCGAGAGCCAGCATCTCGCGCAGCGCCGGCGCCACCGCCCGGGGCTCGATCCGCTCCGAGTCGTGCCCCGCCGCGAGCAGCCAGGCGCGCTGGCCCTCGTAGCCGAAGCGGTCGCGCACCACCGTGGCAGGCAGCGCGGCGAGATCGCGCAGGCGGCGGATGCCGAGCCCTTCGAGCACGAGCAGCAGATCGTTGTCGATGCCCGCGGCGCCCGTGCCCGCAGGGCCGAGCGACGCGACCGGGAGATCGGCCAGGAACTCCGTCGCCTGCGCGGCGGGGATGACGAGGGGCTTGCCCGGGCGTGCCCGCCGGGCCGCGTGCGTCGTCAGGAACCGCCCGGGCGCGGCGCCCAGTCGCGGGCGCAGGCCCGTCTCTCGCGAGGCTGCCTCGGCGCTCGCGCGTAGCACGCCGTCGAGGCCGTCCCAGAGCCGTTCGAGCGGGCGGGCGTCGAGCAGCGCGAGGCCGTCGGCGACCGGCTCCACGGCCGCCCCGATGCCCTCCAGCGCGATGTACAGCCGGTCGGCCCGCAGGCGCACCGCGAGCGGATCGGGGGGCACGAGTCGCAGGGCCGGGCAGAGGGCGTGGGCCTGACCCGTGCGCATGCCGGGCCGCACGCCGGCGGCGGCTGCCGCGGGGCTGACCTCGCCGATGGGCCCGGCGCCGCCGTCGAGCGGTGCGAGCGCCAGCGGCACGCCTCCCATCGCGACCCCGTGCTCGTGTGCGGCGACTGCCAGATCGAACCGGGGGATGTGGACGCCGACCAGCATCGGGGGGAGAGATGCTATGCGAACGTATGTTCGATTGCAAGCGGCCGCTCGGCTGCCGATGAAGGCTGGGTGCCGCACGCTCTCCCTCTCCGCATGCTCGTCGCGGTGCTCATCGCCGTGGCGGCCGTGATCGTCACGGCCGGGCCTCTGCGTAGCCAGCTCGCGGGGCAGGGCGTCGGCGACGAGCACTCGCTCGTGGCCCCCGGGCCGTTCACGGCCTCCCGCACCCTGCCGCCGCTCGCGCCGAGCCTGCCCGAGCCCGGCCCGAACGGCGCAGCCATCTGGCTGCACGGCGATCGCGAGCCCGCCGCCGCGGTGGGATTGCTGCGCGCTGCCGGCATCCCTGCGATCGTCGTGCATCGCTTCGACAACGCCGCGCGTCACCCACTCGTACTGAGCTGGCCGGCGACGCGGCTCGGCACCCGGGGCCGCGCCAAGGTGCTGGCCTACGTGCGCCACGGCGGCACTTTTCTCGCAGTCGCGCCGAACAAGGCGGTGCGCGCGGCCATCGGCGCGGGGCACGCCGCCTTCTTCACTCGCCTCGTGCAGGTGCCGGAGCGCGGGCTCGAGAGCGGTGGACACCTGCGCGACAGCCAGATCGCGGCCCTGCGGCGCTTCTGGGCGGCGACTCCGGGCGGTTTCCGGATGGGCGACGCGCCGGGCGGCGCGCGCTCGGCGCTCGTGCTGCTGCACGACGTGCGCGGCCTGCCGGCTCTGCGCGCCTCCAAAGCGCTCGTGCAGCGCGAGCGCAGGACCGGGGTGCACGCGACGTACGTGTTCCAGACCCGCTACCTCGCGGATGCGCGCGGGACGGTGCTCGTGGGCGATGCGCTCGCCCGTCTCGTGAAGGCGGTTCGCTCCGCATCGTCCGCGGCGATCGCGGGCGGCGTCGCCGGAGGGCCGCTCGCGCAGACGCCACGCGGCAACGGCGGCGAGGCCTATCCGACCTACTCGGCCGCGTTCGCATCCTCGACCGAGGTCGACGGCGAGACGCTGAGCGGCGAGCTGCGCGTCTCGCGCTACGTGCTCGATGCGCTCGGCGCCGGCGACGTCCAGGCCTTCCGCGGCGTCGCGGGCGACACGCCGCGCGGCTTCGCAGCGGTGGCCGAGGCAAGCGGCATCGGCGTGGACGCGACGCTCTCGGTCGACGACGCCGGCGGTGCGTTCCCGTTCTGGCAGGTGCAGCCCGATGGCCTCGAGCGCCGTCTGTTGCGCTTTCCGGTGGCCTTCGACGACGTCCCGGGAGAGGGCCCCGCGGCGGCACTTGCCGGCGCGTGGGTCGCGCTCCGCCGCAATCGCGGGACAGGCGCGCCGACGCTCGTCGAGCTGACCCCCGACCGCAAGGGCTGCTCGGCGGCCGTCGAACGGGCCCTGCTCGCCGACACGCCGCCGGATGTCTGGATCGGCACGCTCGATCGGCTCGGGCGCTTCTGGGAGCAGCGCGCGGGAGTGGCTCTGGACGCGCGTCCACTCGGCGCAGGGCGCGGCTGGCTGGTGCGCATGCAGAGCGCTCACCGAGCCGCCGGTCAATCGCTTGTGGCGCCCTTCCCGGTCGACCGTGCGGTGGGGGCAGACGGCCACCCGCTGAAGGTGCGCGGAGGCAACCGCGTGGTGCTCCCTGCGTTCCAGGGAAAGACCGCTGTGGTCATTGTCCCCGCGCGCACGAAGGTCAACCGGTCGGGGGATCCCTCCGCCCGTGCCTTCCGCCAAGCTGCGACTCGGCTCCCGCGGCAGCTCACACACCTCTCAAGCTCCGCAAACGTCTGTCGATAGGAAGCCTCGAGAGGGGACGTACCATCGCAGACGACACCCATGACCGCACTCTCCAGGACCGCCTCGACCAGGCTACGAAGGCTGGCTCGGGCCGCAGCCTGCGCGGAGCGCTCGGGCGCGTGCAGGAGGACGCGATCGAGCAGCGCATCCAGGAGGAGCGCCAGCGCATCCTGCAAGAGCTGCAGTCGCAGTTCGAAGAGCGGCTGAAGGTACTGGAAGAACGGGAGCGCGTCGTCGCCCAGCGCGAGGACGAGGATGGCCGTGACGGGCTGGCCGAGCAGGCTGCCAACACGGTGCAGTTGCGCGATGCCGTGGAACGGCAGGAATCGCGCATTGCGGAGCTCGAGCGCAACGTCGAGACCGAGCGCTACCGCCGCGAGGTCGCCGAGGCCGTGCTCGAGGATCCGCAGCTCATGCATCAGCTCAACGTCGAGATCGAGCGCCTGCAGACGGCGCTCTCCGACCGTGAGCGCGAGATGGAGGAGATCGCAGCCCGCGGCGAAGCCGCCGAGGCGATCTCCGGGGGCGGCGGCGCCCCCGAGTCCAACGGCACCGGCGCCGATCCCGCGCAGATCGCCGAGCTCGAGGGCAAGGTCGCGGTCTACGAGATCGAGCTGCTCGAGTTGCGTGCCCGGCTCGAGGACGTCGTCGACCGCGAGTTCGCCGACCTGCGCGAGGGCGAGCTCAAGCAGGAGATCGCCCGGCTCGGCGCCGAACTGGCCGCGGCCGGCAGCGCGACCGACGCCGAGGAGCAGCTCGCGCCGTTGCGTGAGGCGCTGGCGTCCGCGCAGGAGGCGCGCGAGCAGGCCACGGACCGCGCGAGCGAGCTGGCGACGCGCGTCGATGCGCTCGAGGCCGCCCAGGGCGAGCGCGAGAGCGAGCTCGAGGCACAGATCGAGCGGTTGCGCGCCGAGCTGGCCGCCGCGGCCGCCGCGCCGGACGCCGACGAGCTGCTGGCGCCGCTGCGCGCCGAGCTGGCGGCCGCGCGGGCCGACGAGCAGGAGGCGACCGAGCGCGCACGCGAGCTGGCAGCCCGCGCCGACGCACTGGAGAGTGAGAGCGCGCAGCGCGAGAGCGAGCTGAAGCGTGAGCTCGAGCGCCTCGCTGCCGAGCTTGCAGTCGCGGCCGACGCTCCGGATCCCGAGGAGCTGCTTGCGCCGGTGCGTGAGCAGCTGACCGCTGCCCAGTCCGAGGCGGCACAGGCGACGGAGCGCGAGAACGAGCTGCGCGAGTCGCTCGAGGACATGCGCGCGCAGCTCACCTCGCTGCGCGAGGCGGCCGCTCGCGCCGAGGAGTTCGCAGGCGAGCTCGACGTGCTGCGCGAGGCCGGCGCCCAGCTCGGCGCCGAGCTCGAGCGCGAGCGGGCGAGCCTCGAGGAGGCGCGCTCGCAGGTCGAGGCCTCGGCAGAGACGGCGAGCCGCATCGAGGAGCTCGAGGAGCTGGCCGAGCAGCGCGACGCGGCCGCGCAGTCCGTGGCTGCCGAGCTCGCGGCAGCCCAGGCCGAGGTCGCGCAGCTGCGCGAGCAGGCGGCGACGGCCTCGACGCTCGCCGCCCGGCTCGAGAGCGCGGAGACGCAGCGCGACGAGGCACGCGCGCTGCTGGAAGATCTGGAGCGGGAGTTGCCCGCGGCGCGCTCGCGCGCGGCCGCGGCCGATGCCGCCGAGGAGCGCATCGCCGAGCTCGAGAAGCGCGCCGCCGAGCAGTCCGAGCAGGCGACGGCCGCAGCCGAGGCCGCTGCGGCGGAGCTTGCGCTCGCACAGGACCGCGCCGAGGCGGCCGAGACGCAGCTGGAGGAGCGGGAGGCAGCCGCTTCGTCCGTGGTCGGCGATCTCGCGAAGGCCCGGGAGCAGGCGGACGCCGCGCGCACGCGGGTGGGCGAGCTGGAGAGCGAGCTCGCGGCCGTGCGCGACCGCGCGGAGCTGGCCGGAGCCGCCGAGCAGCGCGTGGCCGCGCTCGAGGCGCAGCTGGTCGAGCGCGACGCGCAGGCCACGCTTGCCGCAGAGGCCCTGGCCGCATCGCGCGACGCCGAGCACCGGCTCGAGCAGGAGGCGATCGAGCTGCGCGGGACGAGCGACGCGCTTGCGACCGCCCGCAGGGAGCTCGAGGAGACGCGTGCACAGGCCGAGGCGCTGCGCACGCAGCTCGGCGATGCCGAGCAGAAGGCGCAGACGGCCGCGGCTTCGGCCGAGCGCGTGCCCGCGCTGGAGGCGCAGCTGGAGGAGACGGCCGCGGCGTCCGCCGAGCGCGCCGCCGAGCTCGAGGCGCAGCTGGAGGAGGCGCGCGCGCAGGCCGAGGCGTTGCGCACGGATCTGGCCGGCGCCGAGCAGAAGGCCGAGTCGAACGCCGCCGACGCGGAGCGCGCGGCCGAGCTCGAGCGCGAGCTCGAGGATGCGCGCGCGACGCTCGCCGAGGCGCGCGTGAAGCTCGACGACGCCCGCGCACAGCGCACGCGCGTGCCCGAGCTCGAGGCGGAGCTCGCCGCGCAGGCCGGCGCGCTGTCGGAGCGCGCCGACGAGATCGAGGCGCTGCGCACCGAGCTGGCCGGAGCAGGGGAGCTCGCGGCCGAGGTCGAGCGCGCGCAGACGGCGCTGCGGGAGCGCGAGTCCGACCTCGATCGCCTCACGCAGGAGATCGCCGACCGCGAGAGCGCGCTCGTCGCCGCTCAGGCGCAGGCCGCCAGCGCACAGGCGCAGCTGGACGACGTCGAGGCGCGCGCAGGCGGAGCACTCACCGAGCTGGCACAGCTGCGGGCCGCGCTGGACGAGGGCAACGCGGAGCTCGAGCAGCTGCGCGCCGAGAGCGACGCGGCGCTCGCCTCCCGAGCCGGCCTGGAGGCCCAGGTGGGCGGCTTCGAGGCGGAGCGTGCGCGGCTGATGGCCGAGCTCGAGGCGGCAAAGCAGCAGAGCGAGACGATGCGCAGCGAGTTCGAGCACGAGCTCGCGGCCGCCGCCGAGCAGGTCGGAGAGCTGGAGGCGCGAGACGATCGCACCGCGCTGCTGGAGCAGGCCATCGCATCGCGCGAGGCCGAGCTGGACCGCCGGCGCGAGGCGGAGCAGCTCCGCAGCGAGGCGTTCGATCGCCTGCAGGAGCAGCTGCGCCAGCGCGAGGTCGACCTGGAGGCTGCACGGGCACGCGTGCGCGAGCGCGAGACCGCGCACACCGAGATGCGCGCCGAGTTCGACCAGGCCCGCATCGAGGAGGCCGAGGCACGCGCGCAGATCGCCCGCCTGCAGGCCAGCTGCACCGAGCTCGAGCGCACCGTCGTCGAGCTGGGAGAGCGCAGCTCCGCCGACAACGAGAGCCGCGAGGAGGCGTTGCGCGAGCTGGAGGCTGCACTCGCGACGCGCGAGACCGAGCTGGCGGGCGCCGAGGCAGCGCTCGAGGCCTCGCGCGCGGAGGCACAGCGCCGCGCCGACGAGCTCACGGAGCGGGAGGCCGCGCTGGCCGAGCTGTCGGGACGCGAGGCCGAGCTGGCGGCGCGCGAGGCAGAGCTGGCCGAGGGCGAGGCGGGGCGTCAGGCAGAGCTCGCGAGGCAGGAGCTTGCGCTCGGCGAGCGTGCTGCCGAGCTCGTCAGCCAGGCCGAGGAGATCGAAGGGCGCGACGCCGAGCTCGCGCGACGCGAGCAGCGCCTGCGCGACGGCCGTGCAGCACTCGAGGCCCTGCGGGTCGAGATCGAGCAGAGTCGAGAGGCTGCGGCGAGCGTCGAGACCGAGCGCGCCGAGTTGGACGCCATCCAGGCGGACCTGGCGGTGCGAGCAGCGGAGCTGGCAGCCGGCGAGGCGAGCGTGCGGGAGCGCGCCGCGGCGCTGCGCGAGGCCGAGGAGCGCGCGCGGGAGATCGAAGGGCGCGAGGCCGAGCTGCGGCTGCTCACGGACTCACTGCGGCGGCGCAGCGACGAGCTGGCCGAGGCCGAGGATCACCAGGCCGACCGCGAGCGCGCGCTGGAGCGCGACGCGCGCGAGCTCGACCGCAAGCTCGAGGAGATGCGGCGTCGCGAGGAGCAGCTGGACGAGATCGAGGAGGACCTCGAGCGAGAGCGCGAGCGCCGCGCCCGTCGCCGCCAGGAGCCGGCTCCGAGCGAGCCGGCACCGGAAGAGGACCGCGGCGAGCGGGGCCGAGGCCGCCTCAGCGTCTTCGACCACCGCCAGGTCGAGCTCGATCGCCGCGAGCAGGAAGTGCGCAGGCTCGAGGAGCGCCTGAGCGGACTGGAGCGCTCGCTCGCGCGCAAGGAGGCCGACCTGGGTGCGTTCGCCGACCTGCTGCAGCACTCGCTTGCGCGCATCGAGGAGGCGGGACCGCCGGGCTCCGGGGATCCCTCCGAGCCGGATCCGACGCAGCGCCTGCGCTTCTGGACGCGCGACTCGTCCGCGGGCGGCGGGCCCGCCTAGAGCGCGCTCTCGGTCCGCGTGGCGGAGGCGTCTGCGCGCGGCGTAGGATTCGCGTGTGGACGGCATCCACGACATGGGCGGGATGGACGGCTTCGGGCCGATGATTCCGGACGACGCGAACTTCCACGCCGAGTGGGAGCGCCGCGTGTACGGAATGGCCCGGGTCACGAGGGTCGCCGGCATCGGCTCCGGCATGTTCCGCGCGGCGATCGAGTCGATGCCGCCGGCCGAGTACCTCGCCGCGTCGTACTACGAGCGCTGGATGTACGGCGTGGAGCGCCGCCTCGAGCGCGACGGGACGCTCACGCCCGACGAGATCGAGGAGGGCATGGCCCGCTTCGCGACAGGGCCGCTGCCCGAGCGGAGCGACCCCGAGATGGCCGAGCGCTGCGTCGCCCTGCAACGGAACGGAGCGCCGATGGAGGCTGCCGCGGCGCCGCGCTACCGCCCCGGCCAGCGCGTTCGCGTGATCCGCATGCGGCCTGCCGGTCACACGCGCTGCCCCCGCTACGTGCGCGGCGCGCCGGGCGTGATCGAGCGCGTCCACGGCGATGCCAAGCTCCCCGATGCGGTCGCGCGGGGGGAGGAGGCGCCGCCCGAGGCGCTGTACGCCGTGCGCTTCCGCTCCGAGGACCTCTTCGGGCCAGGCGAGGAGCCGGGCTTCCGCGTGCTCG
>Ga0068860_100007661_pt1 | contig 10800 bp, 6 predicted proteins | sample KBSSwiS32_FD_66597 | JGI IMG/M metagenome (GOLD analysis project Ga0068860, IMG submission 66597) | Switchgrass rhizosphere microbial communities from Kellogg Biological Station, Michigan, USA - KBS Switchgrass S3-2 | ecosystem: Host-associated > Plants > Roots > Rhizosphere > Soil ...
AACCGGGTATTTCAATCCCTTTGCCGGTGAGTATGGCTGGTTGTTCTTAATCGTTTATACGGTTTCACAAACCACCGGCTACAACAACTTCGGCAACGCCCAACGATATTTCTGTGCCGACACGGAACAGTCAGCGAAAAGGATTGCGGTGCTGTGCATGATTCTCTTCACGATCGGCAGCGTGATTTTTTACCTCCCGCCGCTAATCGCCCGCGTTGCCTTACCGGATCTGGGCACCGCGGCAAATGGTCTCAAGCAGCCTTCCGAAGCTGCTTACATCGCGATGGGCTTGCGTGTGTTGCCGCCGGGAATGATCGGCGTGTTGCTCGCCGCGATGCTGGCGTCGTCGATGGCTTCACTATCGGCTCATAATCACATCATTACCGGCATCTTTGCGAAGGATCTCTATCAGGGTTATTTGCGACCGGACGCCTCCGATCGCCACATGTTATTCGCCAGCCGATTCACGTCACTCGGCGTCGGTCTGGTGATGATCTGCGTTGCCCTTCTGTTTGCACAAGGCGCCACCGGCATCTTCACGCTGCTGTTCATCCTGGAGTCGATGTTTCTCATTCCACTCGGGCTGCCACTGCTCTACGGGTTCCTCGTGAAGGGTGGAGCATGGTGGTCGGCTGTCTGCGCTTACGTCGTGGGTGCGATCACTTCACTGTTTGTGAACCTGTATCTGAATAGTTATCTGGGCATGGGCCTCAACGAGACGTACCTGATCGGGATTCCGGCAATCACGACGACGATCGCGTTTTTCATTCCGGCGCTCTTGATCGCGCCCGGCGGAGAATTCGCGCGTAGGGTCGATGCGTTCTTTGAAAAGTTGAGCATGCCAATTAATACGGCGACCGAGTTAGGGCCCACCGGGGTGTCGGGTCGAGGACAACTCGCGCTGGTGGGAAAAGTCACGACCGGAATGGGCGTAGCTTGTTTTCTACTCGTAGCTGCGAGCGCAGCGGGTCGCGATCGTTTGATTATCGGAATCTATGCCGTGGTGACAACGCTGATCGGACTTGCGTTTATCGGTGCGGGCCGCGTGCCAACGGAGTCGGATGAGATGCGGTCCCAAACAATCGCGGTCGAACCAGTCTCGGTAAAAGAATGAAACTCAGAACCGTTCTCAGTTTGCTTCTCTTTTATCTGTTGTGCAGGGCGACTGCGCTGTCCTCGGTGCGAACGATCTGGGCCGTCAACGATGGCGAGAAAGTTGAACGAGACGATCTAAACAACCCGAATAAGCGAGAAAACTCAGCCTGGGACGGGCGCAAAGTAAAGATCTTCGGCGCCCGCAACGAGATCATCGCGTTTCAGTTGATCATCGAAGCCGATCAAAGCGGCATTGAGCGTTTGAGCGTCGCACTGCCGCAGTTGGCTCAGCAGGGCGCAAAAATCACTTACACCGCTCCCGTCGCCGATCCTACAAATTATAGTGGCCGGCCGATCCAGATCTTTTCCGTCAACTACATGAACGTCGAAGTTCCGTCGCACGCGGAATGGGTTTACCAGGTGGGTTCTCCAGCGGCGCCGAAAGATCCGACGGGATGGAAGCCGGTCCAACTGGTTCCGGAGAATGCGCGCGCGGGGCTGGGCGGTTTCCCGCTCCGTGTCGGTGCCGGCTTGAATCAAGCCGTGTGGATCGAGGTCTACACTGAGCGCAATCTTCCAGCCGGCGTGTATTCAGGAACAATAACAGTAGCTGCTGATGGCCGGCAGCAATCGATACCGATCGAGTTGGAGCTGTTTGATTTCACCTTGCCGGATCAAAACAGCATGGACGCGATGGTCTATTATGAGAGTTTGCAACCCAAACTCTACCAGGGTCGCGATCTCGATCCTGAGTATCACCGCTTCGCGCATCGCCACCGTATCGAGTTGGTCCAGGCTTACGACATTGCGGCGGTGACCGCCAACCTGGGCCGGTTTGACGGCACTGATTTCAGCAAGGCAAAAGGCTATGAAGGGCCGGGGTTGGCGGTGGGAAACCGGATCATTCCGCGAACCTTCTATGGACCAGGCAAAACGTTTGATGAACGTGTGAGCGCCTGGCGCGAAGCCGATAGCTGGATGTCGTTTCTTCAGCAAAAGCTACCGAATGCGATCACTTTCTTATATTTGCCCGATGAACCGGGCCGGTCTGAATACAACTACATCCGTCAACTCGCCGACAACATTCATTCCAATCCCGGGCCCGGCAAAGCGCTACCCACATTCGTAACCAAACATTACGTCAAGGACCTCGACGGAGCGATCGATATTTGGGACACCGGCCCGTTGGGATATGACATCGCGCGCGCAAACGAGGAACGTAAACGCGGATACAAATACTGGATCTATAACGGCGGCCGTCCAGCGGCGGGAGCGATTGTCATCGATGCTCCTGCCACGGATCCGCGCGCCACGATCTGGGCCTGTTTCAAACACGGCGTCGATAACTATTTCTACTGGCACGGCGTGCACTGGCAGCACAACCGTCAAAAGGTGGGCGAGAGAAAGCAAAACGTGTGGGCCAACCCGATTACGTTCGACAATCGTGGCCAACCGAATAAACCAGTTGACGACCAGGGCTACATTAATGGCGACGGTGTTCTGATCTATCCCGGTGAAGACAAGCTCCATCCCGACCAGGATCGTAAGATAGCGGGACCAATCTCAACTATTCAGCTCGCAAATTTTCGTCGTGGTTTACAGGACCACCAATATCTGACCCTCGCGCGCAGGTTAAAACTCGATGCCGTAATTAACGACGTCCTCCAATCAGTGGTCCCCCGTGTTTTCTCTGACTCAGGTCCAGCCATCGGTTTTTCCGAAGCTGGAAATGACTATGAACGTGCTCGCTACAAACTCGCGCAAGCGATCGCGAAGCAGAGTGCGAAATAGGGGCGAAGGGGCGCTTCCCATCCTCTGATCGGAAGTGCGTCGCTCAGGAAACGGCGCAAATCCTCGCGAACGAAGGGAGAATCAATGAGATACCTCATAGCTACATTATTCCTGATCGCTGTTTGTGGTAGCACCGCATTCGCGGTCACCTACCAGGTGGGCCCGACCAGAACGTTTAAGAAGCTACAGGATGTCGCCCCGCTCCTTAACCCTGGCGACATCGCAGAAGTCGATGGAAACGCAACTTACCCGGGAGATTTGATATTCACGCGGCCGGGCACTGACGTGAACAAGGTCACGATACGTGGGATTCGCGTTAATGGCTTGCGCCCGGTGATCTCCGGCGGCACGAACACAGTTGAGTTTCGCTTGTCGGACCACTATGTCTTCGAAGGTTTCGACGTGACGGGTGGCAGCTTTCGAGGAATTTACCACCACGCTCACGACATTACCTTGCGTGATTGTGTGGTCCACGATTGTCCGGCTCACGGAATACTCGGAGCGGATACTGACTCCGGCTCGTTGTTGATGGAGTATGTCGAGGTCTATCACTGCGGTAGTGGCACCGGGCAACATCCAGTCTATATGGCGACGGACGAGTTTGCCCATCCGGGCTCTGTGTTTCGCATGCAGTATTGCTACCTGCACGATCAAAACGGTGGCAACAACATCAAGAGTCGCGCGGAGCGCAACGAGATTTACTACAACTGGGTGTCGGGCGGTTTTTACGGTGAGATCGAACTGATTGGCCCGGATCCACACGGCAACAAGAACGTTAGCCACGATACTGCGCGTGAAGATTCTGATGTCGTGGGAAATGTGTTTCAGCACATTCCGACGCAGGGCACGCGCATGGCCCGCGTTGGCGGCGACGGTACCGGGGATACTGATGGTCGTTATCGTTTCGTCAACAACACGTTTATCCTGCGCCAGGGACAGACCAGTCCCGGCGTGGAGGTCTTCAACGGCATCGAGAGCCTCGAGATGCACAACAACGTATTCTTCCGCGTTGGCGGCGCGCCGATCGACAAGGTCGTATTGGAGACGCGTGTGCGTTGGGTCTCGGGTCGTGTAAGTACGGGCAGCAACAACTGGGTCACGACTGGTTCCGCACTGGTTCCGACCGCATGGACCGGAACCATCACTGGTGCGAATCCGGGTTTTGTAAACATCGCGACCTTCGATGTGCATCCGACTTCCACCAGCCCGCTGGTTGATGCCGGGAATGGGAATCCACAGAGTCCGGCAGGACACCCGTTCATCAGTCCACTGTTTCCACCGGCATTTCTGCCGCCATTTCATACTGCTCTGGCAGTCGGCACGGCGCAGGCACGGCCGGTGTTTGGGGCGATTGACATAGGAGCATATGAATTCACGCCGTGAGGCGGCATCCAGGTGCTTAATCCACAGATTACACAGGTAAGAAATTGATCTGTGTAATCTGCGGACAGGCACGACACATATGAAGCTGGCTTTCTCGACACTTGGTTGTCCGAATTGGGAGTTGCGAGAGATCGTCGCAACCGCTCGAAACCTGGGTTATGACGGGGTCGAGTTACGCGCCGTTGGCGGAACTCTGGATCTACTCGGCCGGGCGGAGTTTGCACCGGCACAGCTTGCGGCTACGCGAGCCTCTTTTGAAGAGGCAGGCCTCGAGATTTGCTGTGTCGACACGTCGTGTGTGTTTCATTTCACGGATGCAAGCGAGCGAGCTAACCAAATAAAGATCGCGCTCGCTCATGCTGAAATGGCTGCGAAACTAGGGGCTGCGTTGATTCGCGTTTTCCCGGATAAGATCGAAAGCGGCGCCGGGCGCGAAGAAACACGCGACTGGATAGCGGCCTCCCTTCGCGAGCTTGCAGAGGGCACGCCGGACGGCGTCGAGATTGGACTAGAAACGCATGGAGATTTCGCGCGCGCTGAATACGCGGCAGAGATCGTCAGCCTCGCGAATCATCCGAAAGTAAGACTGATTTGGGACGTCGCGAACTCGGCTGCCGCTGGCGACGAGATTCAACACGCGGCCCGAGTCGTTCAACCACATCTGGCTCATGTTCACCTTCGAGATGCAAAGCCAGTGGCGGGATCGGAACACTGGCTTCCGGTGTTGGCGGGTGACGGCCGCGTGTCTTTTGCGGAAGCTGTCGCAACGCTCGGAGCGTTGAATTACGACGGCTTCGTCAGTTTTGAGTGGGAAAAGTTTTGGCATCCTGAGATCGAAGAACCGGAAATAGCGCTGCCCGATTTTATTAAGGCGATTCGCGAACTGGTTGGGGATCGAAGTGACACGACTGAATGTTCTGGTGTTGGCAAGTGACGTCTTGTTCCAACATTTTTTTACTGACGAATCTTTAGAAAAGCTCGGTGACGTAGCGAGCTGGTCCAGGTCTTTATTACGCGACGACTCGTCACAATTGCGAACTGAGATCGCGAACGCTGATGTGCTGCTGACGACGTGGCATTCACCGTTCATCACCGCCGACATGTTGGGCCAGAACTCGCGCGTGAAACTGATCGCGCATTGTGGCGGCGAGGTTAAGTCGCGTGTAGCCGAAGACGTTTTCGGGACTGTGACGATTACAAACGCGGCAGATCCGATGGCCCGCGGCGTAGCGGAAATGGCGTTGGCGCTAATGCTGACACTGGTTCGTAGAATTCCTGACTATGCGGCGGAAATGCGCAACGGCGTGACTCGAACCAATGAATACGTCAGCGAAGGCGAAACGTTGTTGCGGCGACAAGTTGGCATCGTTGGGTTCGGCCGGATCGGCCGCGCGCTTGCGGGGTTGTTGCAGCCGCTGGGCGTTGACGTTTTTGTGAGTGATCCGTACGCGAAAGCCGATGTGGTTGCGGCGTACGATACGAAGCTCGTCGAGCTTCACGAATTGCTGAGCATGTGTTCGGTAGTGGTGTTGTGTGCAGCGCTGACGCCGGACACGCGTGGCATGTTTGACGAACATCGCTTAGCGCTAATGGGTGACGGATCGTATCTGATCAATGTGGCTCGAGGCGGCTTGATCGATATGGAAGCGTTATTGGACGAATTACGAAGCGGACGGATAAGCACCGCACTCGATGTTACAGATCCACTTGAACCGTTGCCGCCGGATCACGAACTCCGCAAGTTGCCAAACGTAATCCTGACGCCACACATCGCCGCCGGCGGGATCGAAATGCGTCGCGAAATCGGCGCGCTGGCAGTTGACGAGGTGATTCGGTTCGCCAAAGGCGAGCCGCCGCTCAATCGAGTGACGAGGGAAATGCTGGCGACGATGACCTGATTTTCGAGGGGCAGTTTGAGTACGATTTCATTAGCGGTGAATCAGTCGATCGTAATTACGAGCGTGGCGCTCCATCGCGTACGTGTGCCGTTCGTTGAGCCTTTCCGGATCAGCAATGGTGTCGTCGCGGAGAAGGACGCGATCCTGGTCGAGTTAACGACCAGCGACGGAGTTGTCGGTTGGGGTGAAGCGTCGCCGATGTCGGGATCGTTTTACTCCTCCGATACTCCCGACAGCTCGTGGACTGCACTCAGAGATCAGTTGGTGCCGGCACTCTTATCGCTGCCTACGGTTCCGGCCAAATTCCACGAGTTCCTGCGTGAACAACCCGCCGATCAATTCTCGCGGGCAGGCATTGAAGGAGCGTTGTGGGAAGCTTGCGCCCACACTCGATGCATGGCGCTGTGCAAACTATTCGGAATTCAACCGCGCGCTGTCCCCTCCGGAGTGGCGATCGGAATCTTTGACACCACCGATGAGTTACTCGAACGCGTGCGACGTTACGCCGATGAAGGTTATCAACGGGTCAAGATCAAGATTCAACCCGGCTGGGACATCGAACCCGTAGCCGCTATACGCGCCAAGTTTCCTGAGCTGCCGTTAATGGTTGATGCAAATGCGGCCTACAACATTGGTGACGTGCAGGTCTTCCGTGAGTTGGATCGATTTCATCTCATGATGATCGAGCAACCGCTGGCAGCAAATGCGATAGCTGACGCTGGTGATCTTCAGGCGCAGCTAAAAACGCCCTTATGTGCGGATGAGTCGGCCGAGTCCTTAACTTCACTGGACCAGTTAATCAAGCACAAAGCGGCGCGAATCATCAACATCAAGGTGCAGCGTGTTGGTGGTCTGAGCGAGGCGCTGTTGATGCTGGAAACTGCGCGCGGGGCCGGCCTGCAGTGTTGGGTTGGCACGATGCCGGAGTTGGGAATCGCCTCAGCGCAGGCTTTGCAACTGGCAATGCACGACGGTTTTTCGTTTCCCACTGATATCGAAGCGTCAGCGCGTTGGTATGTTGACGACGTGGTCGAACCGGCGATCGAGATCGACAAAAACGGGTTCATCAAAGCTCCGCCAGGCTTGGGCACTGGGTTCAAAGTCTCGCGCGCAAAGGTTGAGCGCTACACGACTGTAATTGAAAAGGTAGTTGCATGAAACGTCCATTTTTGAATTGCTTATCTTTGGCGCTGGTGTTTTTGGCGATGGTGGCCCAGGCGTCGGCGCAATCGTCAAAAGACGCGCCGCGGGTGTGGGAAGCACCGCTCGTTATTCCGACCTACGAGCTGAATCCGCCTAACCCGTATCCGGCATTGCTCGATTGGCAGCGACGTAAGTGGCGTCCTGTCTATCCATATCCGTTCCTTGATTCGCTCGGTACCGAGAAAACAAATAAAACCTGGAAAGCAGTGTATCTTGAAAATGAATACCTAAAGGTGACAGTGCTGCCGGAACTCGGCGGACACGTTTATCAAATTTTCGATAAGACGCTTAACCGCGACCTCATTTATTCCAACCCGGTAATGAAATACGCAATGGTGGCGCTACGTGGTGCGTGGGTCTCCGGCGGTATCGAGTGGAACTTTCCTGACGGGCACACGCTCACTACCGTCGCGCCAATCGACTACGTCATGCGCACCGAAGGAGATGGCAGTGCCGCAGTCGCCATCGGCGACACCGAGCGCGTGCAACGAATGCAGTGGCAAGTGATTCTGCGCCTGCGACCGGGAACGCGAGTGCTCGAATCGGAAGTTACGCTCAATAATCGGCGTGAAGTGCCCGGCCGTTACTGGTACTGGTCCACTGCCGGAGCTCCGGCTGCGCGTGATCTACGTTTCAACTATCCGATGCGTGAAGCATATCCGCATGCCTTTTGGCCCGTCTTCAAGTTTCCGCTCGAAAAGGGAGTGGACATCGGCCGCTTCAGCGACGTGCCTAACTTCCTTTCGTTATTTGCGCGCGACTCGAAGCGCGACTATTTCGGCATCTATTACGAGCAGTCTGATTGGGGCGTGGTCCATGTTGCCGATCATCGCGAGTTGCCGGGAAAGAAGACCTGGACCTGGGGGACGGACGAAAACGGCGACATTTGGGTCGATAAGCTGACTGATGGTGGCGGACAGTACGTCGAGTTTCAAGGCGGGCGTTTTGAAACTCAGATGGAACATCAGTTCATTGCGCCGCATCGGCTCGAGCACTTCTCCGAATACTGGTTTGGCGTTCAAAAGATGGGCGGAGCATGGAATGAGGCAACCCGAGATGCGGCGCTCAGAGTGCATTTCCAGAGTGGTCGCGTGACGGTTTCAGTCGCCGCGAACCAGCGGTTCACTCAAGCGGCGTTTAGCGTCAGCAGCGCCGGCAAACAGGTGCACACAGAGCACATCGATTTGGATCCCGCGCAGGTGTTCACCACCACCGTCGATCTGTCCGCTGGACGTCAGCCGTTGGAGTTGACACTCAAGAACAAAGACGGCCGCGTGCTGCTCCTGTATCGCACGGATGCTCCAGTCGATAACAATCCTGAGTTCAAACCCGCGACTCGCCCGATCCCAGATCTGCCCAACCCAAACAGCGCTGAGCAAAGTTACGTCGCCGGACTCGCGCTCGATAAGAAGAGCAAAGAACGTGAAGCGCGCGAGGCTTACCTGGAAGCGCTGAAACGCGATCCCGGTTTCGCTCCGGCGCACATCGCTCTGGGTCTGTCCTTTTATAGAAGCGGCGAATATGAAACTGCCGGCAAGCACCTCGAAGCCGCGCTCGTGCGCAACAAGGACGCAGCCGACGCGCACTACTATCTCGCGCTGGTGCACCGTGCGTTAGGCCAGACGTCAGTAGCCCAAGATCATCTGCTGTGGCTGGTGCGCTCGGGTTATCGCGAGTCATTGGCGCGCTATGTGTTGGGAGAGATCGCGTTGGCCAATGGCGACACGAAGAAGGCGCTCGAACAGCTGCAACAGGCGGTGATGCTCGATCCACGCGATCTAAAGGCACGCATCGTCTTGGCGATCGCCGAACGGCTCGATGGAAACACTTCCGCAGCACTCGCACGGATCACGGAGGTCGCGAACGAAGTGCCGATCGACTATCTCGCGATAAATGAACTGGCATTAATCAACCGGATTGCCGGCAATGCGGATAAAGAAAGGGCAGCCACTGAGCAATTGCGACATCTCTTGTCGCGCGAGCCTGACGCCGCGCTTGAGCTTGCGTTCGACTACATGGCCATCGGTCAGCAGCAACAGGCAATTTTGGTTTTGGAAGACGCGATCAAGCGCGGTCCGTCGGGCATTCTGGCGGTTGATAAGACTCGTGTTCACCCGATGCTTTACTACACCTTGGGCTATCTTTATCAGAAAGCCGGTGACCCCGACCGCGCGCGCGCGCAATTCGCATTGGGCATGAAGAATGATCCGGCTTTCGTATTTCCTCACCGTGTAGAGGAGATCGGCGTATTGCGGGCAGCGGTCGCTGCTAATGCAAAAGATGGCCGCGCTGCTTACTACCTCGGTAACGTGTTGGCGGCGCTGAATCGTGATAAGGAAGCACTGGCAGCGTGGCACGATGCAGTGAAACTCGATTCTACCAACACGATTGCGCAGCGCAACTACGCGAAGGCGCTATGGCTCGTCTCGCAAAACAGAGAAGAAGCAGCAACCCAATATCAACGCGCCATCAGCGTCTCGCCGAACGACTTTCGTCTGTACATTGAGTTCGACAAATTATTGACGGAGCTCCATGCCACCGAGCGGCGCATAAGAATACTGGAAGGTGCGCCGGCTGAGGTGCTCGCACAATCGGGCGCCGTGCAATCGCTGGCTGGCGCTTACATCGACGCGGGTCGTTTCGCTGATGCGGCAGCGTTATTGGCGAAGACAACCTTCACGTCCGGTGAAGGAGAAGACGCGGCACTCGGGCTTTATCGGAAAGCTCATCTTGGTTTGGCGCGCAAGTATCGCGAAGCGCGCGATCATCTAAAAGCCGCGGCTGAGTTTGCAGCCGTCACAGAGTTTCCGCGGAACTTTGGCGTAGGCCGGCCCGCCATGCAATCGCAGGCGCAGTATTACGTCGCGGCAGCACGCGAGTATGAAGCTGCGGGAAAAGCGGATGAAGCTGAACGTTGGTGGCAACGCGCGGCCACAGAAGAACTGAATCCGCCAACGCAACCCGAAGAACCCTGGTCCGAACATTACTACTACAAAGCAGTCGCTTTGGACCATCTCGGACGCAAGGCTGAGGCGCGTAAGCTCTACGAGCGCCTCGCGCGCTTGAACGACGAGCAGAAGATGCTTGAAGCGGAACCGTGGCCCGCCACGGGCGCCATTCGCTTTGTCCTGGCCGGCGCGGCGTTGAAAGCGCTCGGCCGCACCGACGAGGCACGCATCGCACTCGAGCGCGCACTGAAGCTCGATCCACAGAATGAGCTCGCAATTTCACAACTGGCAGAACTCAAGCGTAGTGCGAACTCAACCGTCGGAGCGAATTTCCGTAACGGCCGCTTGCGGAAATGATTCAATGCCGAACGCTCTGCAACTCTTGCGAGATGGCTAATTGCGAGGAAAACATTTCCCACGCAACGGCGCAACGGCGCAACGAAAACGTTTAGATACGCGGCAGCGCTTTGCGCCTTTGCGCC
>Ga0068860_100007662_pt1 | contig 10798 bp, 7 predicted proteins | sample KBSSwiS32_FD_66597 | JGI IMG/M metagenome (GOLD analysis project Ga0068860, IMG submission 66597) | Switchgrass rhizosphere microbial communities from Kellogg Biological Station, Michigan, USA - KBS Switchgrass S3-2 | ecosystem: Host-associated > Plants > Roots > Rhizosphere > Soil ...
GGTGTCCACCCAGCCGGGGTGCAGGGAGTTGACCCGCACGTCGGGCGCCAGGTCGAGGGCCGCCGCCTTGGTCAGCCCGCGGACGGCCGCCTTCGAGGCCGAGTAGCAGACCGCGCCGGGCTGGCCGATGATCCCGCCGGTCGACGACACGTTGATGATGGAGCCGCCACCTGCGCGACGCATGGACGGCAGCACCTGCTGCATGCCGAGCATGCAGCCCCAGACATTGATGTCGATCAGGTCCACGAAATCCTGGCGGGTGGACGACGCCACCGTCCCGTTCCGCAGCACGGCAGCGTTGTTGTGCAGCACGGTCACCGGCCCGAAGGCCTCCTCCGCCACCGCGACCACGGCTGCCCACCCGTCCTCGTCCCGAACGTCGAGATGGCGGTAGATCGCCCCGTCGCCGAGCTCCTTCGCGACCGCCTCACCGAGGTCGTCCAGCACGTCGACGAGCACGACCTTCGCGCCCTCCGCGTGGAAGATGCGGGCGGCCGACTCACCTTGACCGCGCGCCGCGCCGGTGATCACTGCGACCTTGCCCTGCAGCAGACCCGCCATGTCCGTCTCCTCGCCTCCCACACGCCGAGCGTGCGTCGACCACTATTCTTATCAGCTTTGCTCGTCGAGTTTCGCCGACCAGGCTAGGGGGTGTCTGGTGGATCCATGCCGGCTGGAGATCCACCAGACGCCCCCTAGGCGGACCGGTTCTCCGCCTGCGGGAAATGACACGCCACGTGGTGCCCGGGCCCGACCTCCCGCATCTGCGGCTCCTCCTCGGCGCACCGCTCGCGGGCCAACGGGCAGCGCGTGCGGAAGCGGCATCCGCTGGGCGGGGAGAGCGGCGACGGCAGCTCCCCGCCCACGGCCATGGGCTCGATGGCCACCGTCGGGTCCGGGACGGGAACCGCCTCGAGCAGCGCCTCGGTGTAGGGGTGCCACGGCTTCTCGTACACCGCTCCCGACGGCCCGATCTCGCACAGCTTGCCGAGGTACATGACGGCGATCCGGTCGCTGACGTTCTTCACCACCGCGAGGTCGTGCGCGATGAAGATGAGCGTGAGCTGGTAGCGGGCCTTCATCTCCTCCAGCAGGTTCAGGATCTGGGCCTGCACGGACACGTCGAGCGCCGAGACCGGCTCGTCGCAGATGACGATCTCCGGCTCCATCGCGAGAACGCGGGCGATGGAGATGCGCTGGCACTGTCCGCCGGAGAACTGGTGCGGCCGTCGGGTGGAGACCACGTCCGGGTCGAGCCCCACCGCCGAGATCACCTCGGCGACGCGGGCGCGGGCGTCGGAGCGCTTCCAGATCGACAGTCCCTCGCCGACGATCTTGTCGATCGTCCGGCGCGGGTTCAGCGACGAGATCGGATCCTGGAAGATCATCTGCAGCTTCGGCCGCGTCGCGCGGAGCTGGTTGGGCGACAGCGTGGTCATCTCCCGGTCGCCGAAGCGCACCGAGCCGCCGCTCGGCCGCGGCAGCATCATGACCGCGCGGCCCGTGGTGGACTTGCCGCACCCCGACTCCCCCACCAGCCCCAGCGTCTCGCCGCGACGGACGTCGAAGCTGAGCCCCGAGACGGCCTGCACGACCCCACCGGGCACGTGGTACTCCACGACCAGGTCCTCGACGCGCAGCACGACGTCCTCGTCGGCGGGACGCAGGTGCGCGGTTCCGCTGCCCGCCATCAGACCGCCGCCCCGACCGTCGCGCCGGCGGCACTCGCGCCCGCGGCCGCATTGGCCGACAGTGCAGCCCGACCGGCCGCGGTGTCCACCGGGTAGAAGCACGCCACCTCGTGGCCCGCCGTGGTCGCGGTCTCCAGCACCGGGTCCTCCTCCAGACAACGCGGCTGCGCGTAGCGGCAGCGCGGGGCGAAGGCGCAGCCCCGGCGCGGGTTGATCAGGTCCGGTGGCCGACCGCCGATCGTCTCCAGACGCGTGTGCACCGGGTTCTCCAGACGAGGGATGGAGGCGAGCAGCGCCTCCGTGTAGGGGTGGCGCATCGCCGAGAACAGCACCGGCGTCGCCGCCTTCTCCACGATGCGGCCTGCGTACATCACCGCCACCTCGTCGGTGCGCCCGGCCGCGACGCCGAGGTCGTGTGTGATCAGGATGATGGCCATCCCGTGCTCAGCCTGGAGCCGCTGCAGGAGGTCCAGGATCTGCCGCTGGATGGTGACGTCGAGCGCCGTCGTGGGCTCGTCCGCGATCAACAGGCTGGGCTCGCAGGCCAAGGCCGTGGCGATCGCGACCCGCTGTCGCATACCACCGGACAGCTGGTGGGGGTAGACGCCCAGTCGGCTCGCGGGGTCGGGGATCCCGACGTCGTGCATCAGCTCCAGTGCGCGCTCGTGGGCGGCGGCGCCGCGCCGCCCCCGGTGGAAGCGCAACGACTCGGTGATCTGCCTGCCCACCTTGACCACCGGGTTGAGCGAGGTCATCGGATCCTGGAAGATCATGGAGATCTCGTCGCCCCAGATGCGCCGCAGGGCGGCGGTGGACTGCCCGCGCAGCTGGGTCCCCTTGAAGACGGCGGTCCCCCGGCTGGTGTCGGCGCTGGCCGGCAGCAGGTTCATCAAGGACCGGGCCAGCACGGACTTGCCGGATCCGGACTCCCCGACGATGGCGAGCGTGCGGCCGGCGTCGATCTCGAACGTGACTCCGTCGACGGCCCGCACCAAGCCCCGGGTGGTACGGAACGTGGTGGCGAGGTCGGTGACCTCCAGCATGGCGCTCACAGGGCGGACTCCCGCACGTCGAACCGCCTCCGCGCCCGGTCGCCGACCACGTTCAGCGCGAAGATGGTCAAGAACATGGCCGCGGCCGGGATGAACACCAGCTGCGGCTGGGTGGCGAGCCGGTCCTTGGCGGCGGCGATCATCCCGCCCCAGCTGGGCGACGGTGGGGGGATGCCGAGTCCGAGGAAGCTCAGCGAGCCCTCGGCGACGATCAGGACGGCGGCCATCACGAAGGCGTACGAGGCCACGGGGAACACGACGTTCGGCAGGATCTCCCGGAACACGATGCGCAGCCGGCGACCGCCGAGGGCCCTGCTCGCCGTCACGAACTCCCGTTGCGCGAACGCCATCGTGTTCGCCCTGGCCAGCCGGGTGAACGTCGGCACGGCCAACAGCCCCAGCGAGATCACGAGGCTGCGCAGGCTCGAGCCCATGGTGGAGGTGAGGGCGAGCAGGAGGACCAGCGGCGGGTAGGCGAGCAGGCTGTCCGTGAGGATGTTGGCGATCTTCTCGAACACGCCGCGCAGGTAGCCGGCCAGCAGCCCGAGCGTGCCGCCGATGACCATGCCGATCAGGACGGACACGAACCCGACCGCGAGCGATACCCGCGCACCGTAGATCAGCCGCGACAGGGTGCTCCGCCCGAGGGCGTCGGTACCCAGCAGGCGTGCCAGGTCCAGCGAGGGCCCCAGCGCAGGCCTGTCGATCCGGACGTCGTAAGCGGGGATCGGCAGCACGGAGGCGAACAGCGCGAGCAGGACGATCAGGATGAGCCAGCCTGCGGCCAGCTTCACGAGGATGTCCCGGGGCCGCCGGACGGGGGCAGCAGGCTCGGCGGCGTGAGCCGGGGGGTCCGGGACGTCGACGACCGTGAGGGTGGGTGTGGTCGTGGTGCTCTGTTTCATGTCCGGTCAGGCTCCCGTGACTCGAGTCCGCGGATCGAGGATCGTGTAGAAGAAGTCGGTCAGGACGTTGAGTGCCACGTAGACGAGCGCCACGAAGATCACGACCCCCTGCACGACCACGGCGTCCTTGGCGAGTGTGGCGTTGACCAGCAGCTGGCCGAGGCCCGGAAGGGCGAACAACGTCTCGACGATGACCGCACCGCCGATGAGCCGACCGAGGCTCAACCCGGCGAGTGTGACCAGGGAGAACGACGACGGACGCAGTGCATGGCGCAGCAGCACGTACCAGGTCGGCAACCCCTTCGCCTTGGCGGAGAGGATGTAGTCCTCCTGGAGGGTCGCGATCAGGTCACTGCGCAGCACCCTCGTCATTACCGCGATCTCGGTCAGGGCCAGCGCGAGCGCAGGCAGGAACGCGGACCGCAGATTGCCCAGCGGGTCGTCCAGGAGGCGGACCCACCCTGTCGCCGGGAACGCCCGGAGCGTCAGCGCGAAGAGGAACACCAGCAGGAGCGCGGTCAAGAACGGAGGCATCGACACCAGGGCGGAGGTCACCACGTTCGCCGTGCGGTCGGCGCGCCCACCGGCACGGTAGGCGGTGTAGAGCGCCAGCGGGATCACGACCGCGAAGGCCATGATCAGGGCCAGGACGGCCAGCTCGAGGGTGACGGGCACCCGCTCGACGATGGCGTCGAGCACCGGCTGCTGCGACCGGATCGAGCGGCCGAAGTCGCCATGGGCGATGTTCCCCAACCACTCCCAGTACCGGACGAGCAACGGCCGGTCCAGCCCGAGCTGCCGGCGCAGCGCGTCGATCTGTTCCGGAGTGGCGCTCTCGCCGAGGATCGTCGCCGCCGGGTCGCCCGGGGTGAGGTCCACGAGCAGCATCGAGCCGAAGGTCACCAGCAGCAGGACCGGGACGATGTGCAGGAGCCGGGACCTCAGCCTGCGTCCCATCGCCGCGACCTGGACCGTCCTCGACGGGGAGGTGACCGGTCGCTCCGGTGTCAGCTGCTGGGTCACGTGCCGGACCGCCAGACCCGATCCCAGTGGATGATGCCGTCCTCGAACACGGTGACGTCCTTCAGCTTGGTGGCGTCCCAGATGACGTTGGGGTTCGACCGGAGCAGAACCACCCACGGCACGTCGCGGTTCACGATCTCGTCGAACTTGCGGTAGACCTCCTTGCGCTTCTCGACGTCCTCGGTGGCCCGGCCTGCCTGCATGACCGCGGTCATCTCGGGGTTGTCGTAGCGCAGGTAGTTGCGCGCGTTGCCCGGCTGCAGCGCCAGCCCGATCCGCGGCTCCGGGTCGAGGTTGAAGTTGCTGTTCACCGCGACCTCGAAGTCCCCCTTGATCATCCGCTGCGTGGGCTGGAGCGGGGCCAGCACCTGCAGGTCGACCTGGAGGTTCTTGAGCGCGGCCAGTTGCGTCTGCACGGCAGTGGCTTCCGCCTCGTTGCTCTGGTCGACGATGAACTCGAAGCGCACCGGGCCGCCGCGCTCGGCCGCCATCTCGTCGATCAGCTTCTGCGCGGCGGCCAGATCGGGCTTCGGCCACGCGCTGGCCGGGTCGTCGAACACCGTCCCCGGCGCGAAGAACGCACTCGCGTCGTAGCCGTTGCCCTGCTCGACGGACTCGCTGACGGCGCCGTTGTCGATGGCGAGGCGCAGGGCCTGCCGGAACCGGACGTCACCCGAAGTCGGCTTGGTGAAGTTGAAGTACAGGGAGATGCCGCCGCTCATGTTGACGGTCAGTACCTGCAGGCCCTGGTTCTCCGCCTGGACGGCGTCGTTGCGCTTCAGCGCCAGCAGTCCGTCGATCTGGCCGGTCGTCAACGAGTTGAGTCGCTGGGTCGAGTCGGCGATCGGGCGCAGGACGACCTGGTCCAGGTAGGGCCGAGGCGCGTCGTAGTAGTTCGGGTTGCGCACGAACGTCATGTGGTCGTCGCGCTGCCGGTCCTTGAGCATGAACGGACCGGCGCCGACCGGCTGGTCGGCGAGCGTGCCCGCCTGGATCGCCGCAGGCGAGGCGATCCAGTTCACCGCGAACAACGCCAACGACCGCGGGAACTGGAAGTTCATGTCCTTGAGCGTGATCCGCAACGTCACCGGGTCCACGACCTCGAGCGACGCCATCGCCGAGGCCGCCCCACGCGCCCCCGACGCCACCGCCGGATCGGCGTGCCGCTCCCAGTTCACCTTGACCGCGGCCGCGTCGAAGGCGGTCCCGTCGCTGAACTTCAGCCCGTCCCGCAGCACCAGGTTCCACACCGTGCCGTCGTCCGAGGTGAGTGACTTCGCCATCACCGGGACGACTTCCTGCGTGACCGGGTTTGTCTCGACCAGACCGCCGTAGAGCAGAGCACCGACGGTGCCGTCCGCGATCGTCCCCGAGATCGAGATCAGCTTGGCCGGATCGAAGGTCCCGCTGATCTCCCCGTTGACTGCGTAGGTGGCGGTCCCCCCGCTCTGTGGGGGCCCGGAGGCCTGCTCGTCGCCGGACGGGGTGCCTCCGCCGCACCCGGCGAGCAGGACCAGGGCGGCCGACACGGCGGCCAGTGCCGCAGTGACTCGCGGTCTCGGGAATCGCATGATTGCTCCTGTCGGGCGTCGTTGTCCGGGTGGGCGGGTCGGTGGGCGCTACGGGGAGAGGGACACGAGGTCGACGCGGAGGACGCCGTCCTCGATCGTCGTGACCCCACGGACCGCGTCGGTGTGGGCGAGCGTGCTCGGCAGGCGCCACAGCTGGATCGCCGGGACGTCGTCGATGAGGGCCCGCTGGACCACCTCGTAGGCCTGGCGGCGTTCGTCGTCGTTCTGCGACGACCGACCCTTGTCCAGGGCGGCGTCCACCTCCGGATCGGAGAACCCGGTGGTGTTACGGGCACTGCCGGTGTGGAGGAAGTCGTAGAGCTTGGGCTCGGGATCGACGTAGAAGTATCCCGTGGCGACCATGTCGTAGTCCCCCTGAACCACCCGGGGCTGGGTGACGGCGAGGGACTCGACGGACACGGTGACGTTGCGGTACTCGGACAGCAGGGTCTGGATGCCCTCGGCGATCGGCCGGTTGCCGGGGTTGGTCAGGATGGTGAACGAGATCGGCGCCCCCGTCTGGGCGGACACCTCGTCGAACAGCTGCTGGGCCCGCACCCGGTCCGGCGCCGGGTAGGAGATGGACTCGTCGTAGAACGGCGTGTCGGGGGCGGCGACCGTCTTCATGAGCTCGGCCCGGCCGCCCTGGGTGAGGTCGTTGAGCAGCCCGAGGTCGAGCCCGAGAGCCACCGCCCGGCGCACCCGGACGTCCTTGAACGGCGCGCGCCCGGCGTTCAGGGCGAAGGCGAAACCACCGCTGAGCTTGGTGGTGTAGACCGTGAACCCGGCGTCCTGCGCCCGCGCGATCGAGTCGAAGTCCTGGGAGTTGTACTCGATCTGGCCCTGCCCGGACACCAGCGCGTTGTAGCGCTGGGCGAAGTCGGGGATCGGCCGGATCACCAGCTCGTCGAGGTAGGGCCTGGGGGCGTCGAAGTACGTCGGGTTGCGCCCCAGAGTCATGTGGTCGTCCCGGACCCACTCCTTCAGGACGAACGGCCCTGCGCCCGCCGGGACGGCGTTCGGGTCGCCCGCGAAGAACCGGGGCGAGACGATGAAGTTGATCGGGTAGCCGGCGAGCCCGCGCGGCCACTCCCGGTTCGCCGCCTTGAGTGTCACCCGGAGGGTCTGTGCGTCGACGACCTCCGTCGAGGCGATGTTCTGCACCTGGGCCAGGGCGCTGCTGGTGCCGCCCTGGGCCCCGTGCCGCTCCCAGTTCAGCTTCACCGCGGCCGCGTCGAAGGGCGCACCGTCGGAGAACGTCAGACCCGGCCGGAGGGTGAGCGTCCAGGTCACGCCGTCGACGCTGTCGAGGGACTGCGCCAACGACCTCTCGACCTTCCCGGTCGCCGGGTCCTGCAGCACCAGCCCGCCGTAGAGGGCGAACCCGACGGCGCCGTCACCCCGAGTCGCGGTGATGATCGACATCTTGGTGGGGTCGAGGCTCTGCGTCTCGGTCTGGTTCAACAGGGTCAGCGTCCCGCCCGCCCGGGCCGGGGAGTCGTCCGCGCCGCTCCCGGTGGAGCCGCCGCCTCCCCCGCAGGCGGCGACCAGCATGAGGGCCGCGAGGGCGGCGGCGATCAGCGTGGCGGGCCGCGTGAGCACCGAACCGGTGCGCGCGGACCTCACTTCGTGGTCCAGACGAGGTCGGTGCGCAGGACGCCGTCCTCGATCGTCGAGATGTCGCGGACCGTGTCGTCATGGGTCAGCGAGCTCGGCAGGCGCCACAGCGTGAGCGTCGCCGCGTCGTCGATGAGGCCCTTCTGGACCACGGCGTACGCCGCCTTGCGGTCGCTCTCGTTCTGCGCGGACCGGCCCTTCTCGAGGGCCGCGTCGACCGTGGGGTTCGAGTAGCGGCTGGTGTTGCGCGGATTGCCCGTGTGGAAGGCGTCGTAGATCTTGGGCTCGGGGTCCACGAAGAAGTTGCCCGAGACGCCCATGTCGTAGTCGCCCTGGACGATCGTCGGCTGGGGCGAGTCCGAGACCGTCACCGACACCGCGATGTTCTTGTACTCCGAGAGCAGCGTCTGGATCCCCTCGGCCGTCGCGCGGTTCTGCGGGTTGACCAGGATCGTGAAGGTGACCGGCCCGCCCTTCTCCGCCGAGACCTGGTCGAGCAGCTGCTGGGCCTGCGCCCGGTCGGTGGCCGGGTACGCGATGGCGGGATCGTAGAAGGGGGTGTCCGGCGCGGCGATCGTCGTCGCGACGGTCGCCCGGCCGCCCTGTGCGAGGTCGTTGAGCAGCTTGACGTCGAGGCCCAGCAGCACCGCCCGCCGCACCCGGACGTCGTTGAAGGGGGCGCGGGAGTTGTTGAGCACGAACGCCATGCCGCCGCTGAGCTTCGTCGTGTAGGTCGCGTACCCCGCCTCCGTGGCCCGGGCGAGCGAGTCGAAGTCCGCGGAGTTGTACTCGATCTGGCCCTGGCCGGAGACCAGCCCGTTGTAGCGCTGTCCGGCATCGGGGATCGGCCGGATGACGAGCTGGTCGAGGTAGGGCCGCGGCGCGTCGACGTACTTCGGGTTGCGCACGAGGGTCAGGTGGTCGTCGCGCACCCACTCCTTGAACGTGAAGGGCCCCGCGCCGACCGGTGCGGTGTCCGCCTTGTCGATCGACGACGGCGAGACGATGAAGTTGATGGTGTTGCCCGCCAGGGCTCGCGGCCACTGGCCGTTGGGAGCCGTCAGCGTGACCCGCACGGTCTGCGCGTCCACCACCGTCGTCGACGCGATGGCCTTGACCTGCGCGAGGGAGCTGCTCGTGCTCTGCGGCGCGCCGTGGCGCTCCCAGTTGAGCTTGACCGCGGCCGCGTCGAAGGGCGTGCCGTCGGAGAAGACGAGGCCCGGCCGCAGCTTCAGGGTCCAGTTGACGTCGTCGGTGGAGTCGAGCGACTCGGCCAATGACGTCGAGACCTCGCCCGTGGCGGCATCCTGGAGGACCAGCCCCCCGTAGAGCGAGAACCCGACCACGCCGTCACCGCGGGTCCCGGTGATGATCTGCATCTTGAACGGGCTGACGCCCTGGGTCTCGGTCTGGTTGAGCAGGGTGAGGGTGCCCCCGGAACGGGGCGGACCGTCGGCGGCGGCGCCGCCCGGCCCGTCGGCCGAGGACCCACCGGCGCAGCCTGCCGCGAGCAGGAGGGCCACCACCCCGACCGCGATCGTCGAGCTCCACCGTCCCGGCAGCGACCGCGGACCGCCCGGCCTGCCGAGTCGTCCTGCCCGCGGCCGGGCGGCAGCATTCGGCCGCCCTGCCCGAACGTCACGCGCGGCCGGTGTCATCACTGGGCTCCCTTGCCTCTGGTCGATGCGCGGCCCTCGAGCCGGTCGTGATCTGTGCCTGATCCCGGACAGGACTGTGTCCGCCGAGACCCGGTGGACGTCCGATCACCACGGACCGGGTAGCGAGCGTCGTTCTCGCGTGCCCTCACGAGCCGGCCAGGATCGTCTGACCGTCCGTGGGAACCGCCTGTTACCGGGGTCACTGCCGCACGGCGACAGACTAAAGCTGATAACATTCATGCACAAGGGGCAGATCGGAGCCACGGTGTAGTCGAAGGAGTCACCCGATCGGCATCTCCCTCTCACGACGGACCGCGTCCGACCGATGGCAGGCAGCGTCCCCCGCGGGAGGCGACCAGGCCGACCTTCAGCGGAGGAACCCCAATGCTCACGGTGCCGGAACCCGCCTTCCGATCCGACGTCCGCGGGGTCTCCGGCCCGCCGAGGGTGCCGGGCTCGGTGCGGCGTACGTCGACCGTCGACATCGCCCTCGACACCGGTCCGCGTCCCCGGTTCCTCCTCGACGGTCGAGCGCGGGACCTGCGGACGACGTCGACCGGTCATGAGCTGCTCGGCCAGGCGACGATGTCGGCTGCCGTCGATCTGGACAGTGGCATCCTCGACCGGCTCGCCGTGGCCCCGCCCGCCTGGCAGGGTCCGCTGCAGGTACTCGTCGGGCAGTCGTCCCGGACCCGGTTCCGGCGGTCCCTGGCCACGGCTGCTCCGGAGCTCGTCGAGTCGGGCGGCCCGCTCGCACTCCTCCTGGACGACGTGCCGGTCTGCGTCCTCATCGCGGGCAACCTGCGGTACCGGGACGCGGACACCGCCGTCGGCGGCGGCCATCCGCCTGCGGACGTGTGTGCTGGGTGGCAGCGGGGAGGGCGCCTCATGGCGGCGGCCGAACGGTCCGGCGGATCACCGCTGGTGGAGGGACCGCCCAGCGGCGAGCTGGCCGACCCGGACGACCCGCTCGGATGGCACGACCTGCCGCCGCTCGGTGCATGGTCGATGCGGCGCGCCCGCCGACTCGATCTCGTCCCGGAGGGGGACGGGACCGTCCGCCTGGTCGCCTATCTGCGCGACGTCCGCCGGCTCGCGGAGCCCGCACCGCGCGTGGTCCACGAGTACAGCGTCGTCGCCACGATCGAGGGGGACGGCACCCTACGGTCGGTCGAGGCGACCCCGCACGTTCTTCCCGCGCCGGAGTGTCCTCAGGCAGCGGCCAGTGCCCGCCGGTTCCGCGGCCGGAACGTCGCGGAGCTGCGAGACCACGTGACGAAG
>Ga0068860_100007667_pt1 | contig 10786 bp, 9 predicted proteins | sample KBSSwiS32_FD_66597 | JGI IMG/M metagenome (GOLD analysis project Ga0068860, IMG submission 66597) | Switchgrass rhizosphere microbial communities from Kellogg Biological Station, Michigan, USA - KBS Switchgrass S3-2 | ecosystem: Host-associated > Plants > Roots > Rhizosphere > Soil ...
TGTCGACTCGTTTCCAAAGTTGTGGAGTCGTCGCACAACAGTGTCGGTCCATGACTCCACTATCGAACGCTTGTCGTTGCCCGACCTGGTCGGTCATGCCCGTGTGCCACAGTTGAACCGTTAAGGGATGAACATATCCAGAATTGCGGTTCATGGTCCGCTTCATCGCCCTGTGCCGATTGTGACCACTCAATCAAACGAGCCATACCTTTACTGCAACGAGTCTCAAATTAGATTGTCGGCGACGATAGGTCCCGCCCGCCGATCATATCCGAACTAGAAGAAAGTACTTGGCGTCGCAAAGTAAGATGTGATATTAATCCTCCCGCTGGAGGTTGCTCGGGTTGCTGGCAGCGGTTCTTTTGTCGAAATGAAGGTGATTGTCATGCACAAGCTATTGAAATCTGCGGACGTCAAAAGACTAATCGTAGTATCAATCCTTCTCTTCTGGTGCGCTTGTATGATCGCGGTGCGGATAAAACGGACAGGTTCCGGTTACTACGCGTTTCTCGTCGCCAATCTCTTTCTCGCCGCCGTGCCTCTATTTTTTAGTTCGGTACTGCGGTTTGCAGCTCATCGAGAATTGCATTGGCCGATCCGGCTGGCGATCTTTTGTTTGTGGTTATTGTTCTTGCCCAATGCGCCGTACATTCTCACTGACATACTCCACTTGACTCGCGCGTCTCACGCTCCCGCCTGGTACGACCTCGCTCTGTTGCTCTCGTGTGCCGGAACCGGCCTGTTGTTGGGATACCTGTCACTCATCGATGTGCAGGCGATAGTCGCCCGCAGCTTAGGGCCTGCCTGCAGTTGGATCCTCGCAATGGTGTCGCTGGTACTAAGTGGATTTGCGATCTATCTCGGACGGTTCCTGCGCTGGAATAGTTGGGATGTACTGGTTGAGCCAACTCGACTGCTTGACATCATCGGCACCGTAGTTCACCCATGGGCTCATACGAAAGCCGTGTCGGTGACGTTGATCTTTGGCGGAATCCTGACGCTCGGATACATCACCCTGCGAGTCTTACTCGCGCATCCTGAGCGTACCTGAAACCTATCTGCCGGCCACATCGTTTACTCAACACTTGCCCACTAATTGATTCGCCTCTATTCAAGGGAGAAGTGTGTCATGTTGATGGCAGATACGATGTCGGTCTTCTTTGTGATCGTGGGAATGCTCCTCGCCTTCTCGGGACTCTGGTTGCTGTGTCGTGGTCTTTGGCCTGGCGCCGTAGAAGCGTCGACCGAACGTTGCACAAAACGCATCTGGCTCTACTTTTTTGCCGGACTTCCTTTGACGCTTGTCACGATAGCTTGGACCAGCGTTCTGTTTGCGCTCGGACCAGTTGGAAAGGTCGTGGGCGTTGCTGTGATGTGCTTCTATCAACTGCAAGCAAACATCGGGGTGGCAGGTTTGGCAACCGCGATCGGCCGCCGGCTTCCTTCGCCAGTTGACCAACAGAGTCCGTGGCGCGCAACGCTGCGCGGCGGAATCGCTTTGGAGCTGACTTATCTACTACCGATTCTGGGTTGGTTCGTAGTGCTTCCCGCCGCCACGATCATCGGCACTGGCGCATTCAATGCAAGCCTCGTTTCCAGGTTGAAGATTCAAGCCACTGCACAACCTGCGTTCGCGGAGAATCATGGACCTGTCTCATGAACTCCACGCGCCGTGCATTGCTAAAGGCAATTGGTCTGCTCGGAGCAACGTTGCCGTTCACTGCTTGCGAACGTTTGATCAGCAGCCTCGCGCAGCAGTCGATTCCAGAGAGCCTGACTTTGCCAGACAGTTCAGAAATCGACCCTTCGTTTCATCTTCTATCACGCGCTGCTTATGGTCCCTGGCCCGGTGATGTGGACAGAGTACGAGCGATGGGCGCTGAAGCATGGATCGAGGAACAACTAAATCCCGAACACATTGACGACACCTTCTGCGATCTACGCGCTCGTCGCTTCGAAACAATCTGGCATGAACCCGGAACTTGTTACGAGTACAAGAAGCCTGTGTTGCGCGAGGAGATTACGCGTCACACTCTGTTGCGCGCGCTCTACAGCAAACGCCAGTTACTCGAGGTGATGGTTGGCTTCTGGACCGATCATCTGAACATAAACCTCGAGAAAGGCGATTGTATATATCTCAAGCCCTCCGACGATCGGCTCGTGATTCGTGCCCACGCACTTGGGAAATTCAGGGACTTGATTCGTGCTTCCGCGACCTCGCCTGCGATGCTCGTTTATCTCGACGGCAAAGAGAATCAGAAGAAAGAACCCGGCGACGTACCAAACGAGAACTACGCGCGCGAGTTACTTGAATTGCACACACTCGGAGTCGATGGTGGTTACACGCAGACGGACGTTTACGAAGCTGCGCGCAGCTTGACCGGCTGGAAGTTGCGTACGGGTTGGCGGAAAGGAACTGTGTACTTCGATCAAACTCTGCACGACGATGGAGAGAAACATATTCTGGGCCAGGTCATTCCCGCAGGTGGTGGCGAACATGACGTAGATCGACTTGTCGAAATCGCCTGCAATCATCCTGCTACTGCACATCACATCGCCACCAAACTCACACGCAGATTTGTTTCGGAAGACCCGCCAGCTTCACTCGTACAACGACTAGCGTCCGTCTTTACTGCAACGGACGGCGACATCAAGTCACTGCTGCGCACGTTGCTGACCTCAGACGAGTTCAAGGCAGCCAGGGGTCTCAAGTTCAAGCGTCCATTTCAATACATTGCCAGTTGCTTGCGCGCGCTGGGTGCAGGTACGCATGCGCACCAACCTTTGATCGAATACTTGCAGCGCATGGGCCAGGGTCCGTTTCAATATCCGACGCCGGATGGCTATCCCGATCGGACCGCTCCATGGCTCGGTACCTTACTCTGGCGCTGGAATTTTGCGTTTAGTGCCGTTTCAAATCACGTTCCCACAGTAACTGTCCCCCTCGAACAACTGGCGCAGGCTATCGGCGGCTCGACACCCTTTCAGCCCGCACAATTAGTTGCTTACTTCATCGGACGCAGAGCCTCGGATGCGGAGCTTGGGCCCCTCCGAGCCTACCAGAACCAGGATCACGCGGAGTTGGTGTCGCTGGTGCTCGCATCGCCTGCATTTCAGAGGTGTTGAGTATGTCTAACACATCGCGTCGCGCCTTTGTTCGCAAACTGCTGCTCGCACCCGAAACGGCTATAGCGCCAGCCGGTGAACGTACTCTGGTTTGTATCTTTTTGCGCGGTGCTGCCGACACGCTCAACATGGTCGTTCCGCGTGGTGACGATGAGTATTACCGGTTGCGCCCAACCTTGGCGATCGCGGCATCTGATGGATTGAGGCTCGACGATTTCTATGCGTTTCATCCGAACCTTGCGCCCTTGTTGCCGGCGTTCAATGAAGGTCGACTCGGCATCGTGCAAGCAGTAGGCACTGACAATCCGACTGGGTCTCACTTTGAAGCGCAGGACCAGATGGAACACGGCGAATCTTACGGTCACCTGATCGGAGGCGGCTGGTTAGGTCGTTATCTCCGCACTCGATCCGCCGAAGTCACACCTCTTTCCGCGGTCACGATCGGTTCCAGCATTCCTGAGTCATTGCGTGGCGCACCCACCGCGAGCGCGATCGAGTCGATCGAAGAACTTCAAATCAAAACACCGGGGAACGATGCGGCTGCGGTGTCGTCGATCTTGTCCGCGATGTACAGCGCGGAAGTCGGGATGGTGGGGCAAGCGGGAAAAGCAACTCTGGATCTTTTGTGGCGTGTAGAGTCGTTGCGAGGCGCGGCGTACAGTCCGGAAGGCGGAGCCGTCTACCTCGACGACGACTTCTCGCATGGACTACGAGAGATCGCGCGATTGATAAAAGCGCAGGTCGGCCTCGAGGTTGCGTGTTTGGATCTGGGTGGGTGGGACACACACTTCTTTCAGGGCAGTACTTCCGGTTTGCAGGCAGCTCTGATTCAGCAACTGGCGGGTGGGCTGGCTGCATTCGATCGAGATCTCGGCGCACAACGAAATCGAGTAACGACGCTGGTTCTGACGGAATTTGGCAGACGGACTTATGAGAACAGTTCATTGGGAACGGATCATGGTCGTGGATTCGCGTTGTTTGCGCTGGGTGGTGTGGTCAAAGGTGGTAAAATCCACGGCCAGTGGCCGGGGTTGGTGGAAGAATCTTCTTCACAAACGGATTCGCTGAATCCGGTTGGACCCAGTGGACTCAAGGTTCGGATTGACTATCGCTCAGTGCTGTCGGAAGTGTTGACAAAGTTTCTCGGTCATCGCGAGCTGAATCAGGTGTTCCCGAATTTCAATCCGCAACCCGTCGACTTAATTTAGCCCCGTTCACCGAACTGTAGGGGCGGCCCTCCGTGGCCGCCCGTGGCTTTGATCGTGTTCGCCGAATTCGAGATGGTCGCTTTTTGAATCCTTTGCGTAAACCACGGGCGGCCACGGAGGGCCGCCCCTACAGTACGTCCGACAGGATCAATTTAAAATTGAGGAGTCTGGATTTGAAGCTTGTTCTAATTGGTGTAGCAATCGCGCTGCTAGTCTCGCAGGCTTTTGCGCAGGGATTTAGTGTCGAGAGTAAATCGCCGCCGTCGGTTGTTGGCGCTGGTCCCTTTGTTTCACTCGAAGGGCGGTTCTCGATCGCGCTGCCGGCCGGAACTCACGGTTACAGACCAGTGGCGCTCGACACGCAGGCAGGGAAGCTAATCGGAGATGCCTACAACTGGACCATGAAGGAAGGTAGCTTTACCGCTGGTTTCGCCGACGCGGCACAGCCAATTGACGATGCCGAGAGCGTCGCAAAAATATTCGGCAATATTCGTGACGGCATGTCGGCGTGGGCCAATTCAAAGAACGGCAAGCTTGCCAGCGACCGGCAGTTCGAAATGGATAAGCATCCGGCGCTTGAAGTGAAACTCGAGTTTCCCGAAGGGAACCTCTGGCAGCGTTTCTGCGTCGAATCGAACAGAATTTTTCAGCTCGTCCTGCTTGTGAAATCCAATCAGAGTTCTGACGAAGCTGTGGCGTTAAAGGTGCTCGACAGTTTCAAGATTCTTTCAGCCGCGGAAGTTTCTGCGGCGCTCAAAGCGAAAGCCGCGGCTGCTGAGCCGGATCCGTTACCTCAGGAACCGGTAGCTGCTCGCGCTGGATCTGATGCGCGTGACGATCGTCTGCGTGGCGAAGTAAAGACCGTGTTAGAAGAGAGTGAAAGCCTTACAGGTACGTCGACTGTGAGTGGCCGGAAACCAAATTCGATGAAGTATTACAACAAAGCCGGAAACCTCACCAAACAAGAGTTGTACGATTACAAGGGAAACCTGTCCCAGATTACGGTTTACGGATACATCGATGGCGCAAGAGTCTCAAATTTCAAAACTATCGAGCGCAACTATAATCCGCCGCCAGTGCGGATTGCGCCCTCGCCAGGTGCGGCGCCACCAAAGTTTGACCCGCGTTACGCAAACAAATACACGTTTCTTTATGACGATCAGAAGCGGCTCATTGAAAAGACATGGTTCATGAGTAATGGCGAAACCACGGCACGAGACGTTTACAAGTATTCGGGGAATCAACTGGAGACTTTGTTCTACTCTGGAGATGGTTCACTAAACCGGCGTTTTTTTGCAACTGTTGATGACAAAGGCAACAAGATCGAAGAAACTCAAACCTCGGATGGACCAGTCAAAGACAAATACTCATATGCGTACGAATTTGACGCGAAAGGCAATTGGACGAAACGCGTCACGTCAAAATGGGTGACGAAAGACGGTAAGTCGTCGTTTGTCGCCGAGTACATTCTCTATCGTACGCTCACGTATTACTGAACCCCGAACTAGCTTTAATGGATCAGGTAGAACGCCGTCTGGCGCGGGCGAAACCACTTCATTCCTTCCTTTGTTAGGTAAGCATCGTCTTCCATCATGATCGTGACTATTTGACCGCCCCACTCCGGAACCGGAGTGCTCGTGTTCAATTCGATCGAGGTATACGAGCCTTCACGAAACGGCGGTTCAGCTGGTGCGCCGGCTGCCGGGCGCCGAAAGTCTATGCTGGCGCCCAGTGCGTGTCCCTGGTTGCCGACCGAATGCGAATAGATCATCGCTTCAATGCCGGCGGCTTTCATGTCTGCCATCGTCGCCTCGTAAACCTCAAAGCCTTTTGCACCGGGCTTGATGTGAGTGAACAGAGCATCCTGAAGACGATTCGTATTGGCGAGTGCTTTCTTTAATCCCTCTGGCGCGTCCTTTTCACCGGGGCGCAAAATGTATCCCATCTTCTGCCAGTCAGTACTCAAACCCATGTAATTCAAACCGCAGTCAATGTGAATCACGTCACCTCGTTGGATAACCATCGATTCTTCGGCAACGTCGAGGAATTGCTGTGTCTTGCCAGTTTCCTGACTCTGCCGCTGAACTCGCAGATCGGCCTGGAACCAGGTGTTCAACCCCAGATTGTTTAGCTGTTGCAGAAACCAATAGCGCACGTCGCCCACGGTCGTCTTACCGGGCGTGATCACTTCGTTTGAAAACGCACGCTGCGTCAATATGTCTGTAACCGCGACAGCGGTGCGATAAGTTTCCAGCTCTTCAGGCAAACGCGTATCCATGTATTCAACGATGAGCGGCGCCGCGGAAACGAATCGTGACGCGTAATCCGGACCGAGGGTTTCCGCTAAAAATTTATAAGCCTCGTGAGTGATCCCGTTTGTCGCGCCGCGTGTTCCGCCCATGTTGAGTGCGATCGTTTTTGGTTTGCGCTCTTCGACAATGCGCTTCAATGTGGCCGCGATTTGACTGCCCGGCGGCTGCAGGAGCTCGTAAAAATATTTCAGATGTTCTTCCCCATAACGGACGACGGCGATGCGGTCGAGCTTGTCGCCGCGGTCCGCAAAAATAAAGAATTCGCGCCTGCCCACGTAGGGGATAGGTGGCGCGATATATTCCGTCACTGGATCGGGATGAAACTCTTCGTTGGTGACGATCCACATGTCGATCTTCTGTTGCCGCATGAGCGGGAGCAACATGGTGTCGAGACGTTTTTTGAGCCACGTCTCACGTAGTGCCTGCTGCTCACGCACGGTGAGGAGTTTCGGTAACGGCTCAACACTCTTTCGCGCTTGCGAGTAGATTGAGGAGGTTGAGAGCAGAAGAATTCCGGTCAGGATCAAAACCCGTTTCATAGAAGTCTTTTTTCTTTCTGTGTAATCTGTGGATGAAAACCGTGATCGTGCGCGAATACCATCGCCTGTGCGCGCGACCAGACACCGAGTTTATCGAAGACATTTGAGACGTGATTGCGGACGGTCTTTTCACTGATCGAGAGACGCGCCGCGATTTCCGCGTTACCCAAACCTTCAGTGATCAGTGCCAGCACTTCACGCTCGCGCGCGGTTAGTGAGTTGAATGCAGAATCCTCTTCGCCGGCCGCACCCTTGATCCCCATAAAGTCCAACACTTCCTCGCAGAAGCGTTCCCATGCTGGTTCGCCTTCCAAAAGAATGTGGTTTTTGGAATCAAGCTCGACGAATTGAGCGCCACGAATTCCTGCCGCGAGGATGTGACCCTCCGCGATCGGAATCACGTCGTCGTCGCGTGAGTGCAGTACGAGGGTCGGCACATCAACCTTGCTGAGAAGATCGACGACGTTGATTACTGCGCGTGTTTCCAAAAGTCGCGCAGCAATGTCGGGTGAAGTTGTTTTACGACAGAGCTCGTTGAACCAGCCGATCTGCTCTTCCGTGGCGCCCGGGATAAATCGCGATGTGAAGATCTGGCGAAACGCGGGATTGTCTTTGCCCCAGCCAAGACGAGTCATGTCGATCAGCGCGCGATAAAAACGGTCTTTATCCGGGTCGCCTCGTTCATACGTGCCGCGCGCGTAAGCGCCGTAGAGCACGAGTCGTGAGACGCGTTCGGGATGCTTCACTGCGTACGCGATACAGGTTGCGGCGCCCTGAGAGATGCCTAACAGAGCAAACGGCTCGGGAGGATCGACTACGTCGACGAGCGCCTCGAGGTCTTCAACCCAACGTTCGAACGACACGTCGCCGACGTTCCAGTCTGTCATACCGCAGCCGCGTTCATCGTGACGAATAAAGCGGAAATGATCGGTGAAGAAACGGATCCAGTGACGCCAAACCGGACTTTCCCATTCGTATTCAAGGTGAGTCATCCAGTTTGCGGCCTTCATCAGCATCGGGCCTGTCCCGGCCTCAGCCCAGGCAATCTGAACGCCGTCGCGGGTGCGAAGATAGCGAATTCGCTGTGTTGCTTTCTTCATCATCTCTACCGAGACAAAAGTCCTATACGAAGGAGTCGGAGTATATCCAAACCGGGACTAAACTCCCATAGCCTCCCTGATCCAAAAGCGCGATTCTCTACGCTCATACAAGTGGAGGAACTGACATGCTTAAACGAATCGTCTTCTTTGCTTATGGAGTCTTTTGTTACCTGATTTTCCTCGGGACGTTTTTGTACGCGATTGCATTCATCGGCAATTTCGGTGTTCCGACGGCGCTCGACGGTGCGGCGTCCGGGCCGCTCGGGATTAGTCTCGCGATCGACGTTGGTTTGCTGACGCTTTTCGCAGTGCAGCATAGTGTGATGGCGCGGAAGTGGTTCAAGGAGTGGTGGACCAGGATCGTGCCGAAGCCGGTCGAACGCGCGACTTATGTTTTGTTCTCGAGCCTCGCACTCATTTTGTTGTTTACGTTGTGGCGGCCGCTGGGTGGCGTGGTTTGGTCGGTTGAGGATCCAATCGGGCGGATTGTGCTGCGCGGGTTGTTTGCGTTTGGCTGGGGATTAATTCTGTACTCCACGTTCTTGATCAATCACTTCGACTTGTTTGGGCTGCGCCAGGTGTGGCGCAATCTGTTAGGGCAGCCGGAGAGCGGGTTGCGATTTACGACGCCGGGTCCGTACCGGATCGTGCGACACCCGCTTTACGTTGGTTGGCTCTTCGCGTTTTGGATGACGCCGGTGATGACGTTCGCGCACTTGCTGTTCTCAGTCGCAACAACGGCTTACATCTTGTTGGCGATTAGATTCGAAGAACGCGACCTCGTGCGTGAGTTTGGCGATACGTATGAAGACTACCGCCGCAATGTCCCGATGCTCGTGCCGTCATTGAAAGGTCCCCGCCAGCCTTCGGACATCAAAGTTCGATCGTAGTTAGGAAACGCGGATGACACGGATAAAAAATCCGATCTTAATCCGCGTTATCCGCGGTATATTCCCCTTCGTTGAGAAGGACGACAAGAAATTTACTATGGCTTCTGGTTCTGCTGTTCTTTGCGGTTACTTCGCCGGTACAGAACACGCAGAGTCAGAAGCAAACACTCACTGAGAGCGAGCGCCGCGGCAAAGAGATTTATCTCAGAGGCACGAGTGCGTCGGGCCGCGAGATCGTGGCGCGTCTCAACGATGTGGATGTGCCCGCCTCGGCCTTACCGTGCGGCGGTTGTCACGGCATGCGCGGCGAAGGCAAGAGCGAAGGCGGCGTCACCGCCGGCGATATCACCTGGTCCAACCTGATCAAGCCTTACGGCCACACACATCCAACCGGCCGCAAGCACGGACCTTTCACGGAGTCTTCTGTCATCCGCGCGGTTGTAAATGGCGTCGATCCGAGCAGCAACGATCTCCTCGTCGCCATGCCGCGATACAAAATATCGGCAGAGGACATGGCCGACCTCCTGGCGTATCTGAAGCGCATCGATACTGATCTCGATCCCGGTCTGACGGAGACGAACGTTACGGTTGGCGTAGTTTTGCCTTCGAGTGGTGCGCTTGCAGAGCTCGGCGCGGCGGTAAAAGACGTGCTGACTGCTTACTTCGATAACGTCAACAGCCGCGGCGGAATTTTTAATCGCAGGATCGATCTCAAGGTTGTAGATGCCGGAGCGGGCGGAGCGGGCACATCAACTGCAGCGGAGAACTTTGCTCACAAGGAGCAAGTCTTCGCGTTTGTGAGTGGCTTGAGCGCGGGATCGGATCCACAGCTTGCGGCTCTCGCGCGTACTGAGGAGATTCCGATCGTCGGTCCGTCGACGCTTTTACCGCATCTTGAAAATCCTGCGAACAAATATCTCTTCTATTTGCTGCCGGGCGTTTCGGAGCAGGCGATGTCACTCGTGAACTATGCGGCGTCTCAACCGGAACTCAAACGGGCGAACGCAGCGTTGGTTTATAGTGACACGACGTTGAGCAATGCCGCAGGAAACGCCGTTGTCGAACAGGCGCGAAAGCGTGGGGTGACGATCGCGAAGAAGATTGTTTTTAAGCCTGAGATTTTTGATGCACGAGCGATTGTAAATGAATTGAAGAGCAGCAATGTGGAGTCGCTGTTTTTCTTTGCAGAAGGGAAGGAGCAGCAGTCGTTGTTGAATGTAGCGGCGGCGGCAAGTTGGTCGCCCACTCTCTTCTTCCTTGGAACCCTCAGTGGGAGAGATCTTTCGGCAGTGTCGCAAACGAAGATCTTTCTTGCTTTTCCGACCGTGCCTTCGGACGTGAGCAGCGAGGGCATAGCAGAGTTTCGGGCGTTGCAGGAGAAATACAAGATTGCCCCTCGTCACACTGCCGCTCAGCTTTCAGCATTCGCAGCCGCAAGAGTATTCGTAGAAGGGTTGACGCGAGCTGGAAGGGATCTGAGCCGCGAAAAATTCATTACCGCACTCGATACTCTTTACGACTACGACACCGGCGTCACCCCACATCTGACGTTTGGTCCAAATCGCCGCGTCGGCGCCGCCGGCGCCCACATCGTCACCTTCGATCCGGCAA
>Ga0068860_100007668_pt1 | contig 10786 bp, 11 predicted proteins | sample KBSSwiS32_FD_66597 | JGI IMG/M metagenome (GOLD analysis project Ga0068860, IMG submission 66597) | Switchgrass rhizosphere microbial communities from Kellogg Biological Station, Michigan, USA - KBS Switchgrass S3-2 | ecosystem: Host-associated > Plants > Roots > Rhizosphere > Soil ...
GCGACTTCCTCGTCGCTCATGCCGATGCCGCTGTCCTGGACCTGGACGAAGTCCGGTCCGACGATGACGCTGACCACGCCGTGCTCGGTGTACAGGCAGGCATTGCGCACGAGGTTGCCGACCATCACCGCGAACACGCGCTCGGACGCGTTGAGCAGGAAGCTGCCCGGCTCCTCGATGCGCAGCTCGATCGGCCGCCCGGCGACCAGCGGCTGGGCGCGCTCGACTTCCTCGCGCACGACGTCGTTGGCGAAAAACTCCTCTTCCGGCAGGCCGGTGTCGGATTCGCGCGCGAGCAGCAGCAGCGCTTCCATCAGCGCCTCCATGTCGCGCGCCGAACGCTCGATGCGGGCCAGCGTGCGGTGCGCGAACGGCGACAGGTCCTCTTCCTGCAGCACTTCGGCGGCAACCTTGATCACGGTCAGCGGGCTGCGCAGTTCGTGGCTCGCATCGCGAGTGAAGTTGCGCTCGCGCTCGACGAATTCCTCGATGCGCGAGGCGAAGCCGTGCAGCGCGCCGGCCAGCGTCTCGACGTCGCCGTCGGGATCGCGGCTCAGCTGGCCGGGATCGATCGCGGCGAGGTCGGGCTGCTTCGGATCCCAGTCGCGCACGACCTTGGCCAGCGCGATCACCGGGGACAAGGCGCGGCGCGACGCGCGGTAGGTCAGCCAGGTGGTGATGTAGATGATGATCAGAACCAGGATCAGCGGCACGAAGCCGAACAGGAATGCGAGCCGTCCGACCTGCTCCTGGTTGAAGACCAGATAGAGCCTGCCCGTCGGGCCGTCGGAGACGAATACGACGATCTCGCCGGTGTCCCCGGCGACGCGGTGGTAGCCGGCCGGCAGCGGGCGCAGCGGCACCGGCAGTGCATCGCGGTCGCCGCCCGCGCGAACCAGATAGCCGGTCATGTTGTTGGTCACCGGCACCGGCGCTTGCGGTTCGCGCGCCTGGCGCTGCCAGAAGAATTCCGCTTCGCCGCTGAGCGCGCGCCGGATCAGTACGTCCTCGAGCACGGTTGCCGCGCCGTACACGCCGAGCACGGTCGCGAAGCTGATCGCCGCGACCTGCAGCACGAACACGACCCACAGCTTGCGGCGGATGCCGGTGCGCAGCCGTATCGGATTGCCTGGGAGGTTCAATGCTGAAGCCGGCATCGGTTATCGCGCCCCTGTTGCCACCGGCCCGCCGCGCACGCGGCGCCGCTCAGCCGGCGCGGCTCGCGGCGATTTCGGCGTCGAGATCGGCGAGCCGGTAGCCGGCGCTGTGGATCGTATGCAGCAGCGGCTTCTGGAATGGCTTGTCGATGATCTTGCGCAGATTGTACAAGTGGCTGCGCAGCGTGTCCGAATCGGGCAGCAGGTCGCCCCACACCTCGCGTTCGATGTCGCGACGGCTGACCACGCGCGGCGATTCGCGCATCAGGATCATGAGCAGGCGCAGGCCGATCGGCGACACCATCAGTTCCTGGCCGGCGCGGGTCAGGCGCAGGCTGGCCGTGTCGAGGACCAGATCGCCGACACTGAGCAGCTCGGCGCTGACCTGGCGGCGATCACGGCGGATCAGCGCCTTGACGCGCGCTTCCAGTTCGCGGATCTCGAACGGCTTGATCAGGTAGTCGTCGGCGCCGGCGTCGAGGCCGACGAGCTTGTCCTCGAGCGTGTCGCGTGCGGTCAGCATCAGCACCGGCGTCGACTTCTTGGCGTCGGCGCGCAGCTTGCGGCACAGGTCGATGCCGTCCATGCCGGGCAGCATCAGGTCGAGGACGATCACGTCATAGCTGTTGGTCACGGCCAGGTGCAGGCCGGTGACGCCGTCGGCCGCATAGTCGACACTGTAGCCGCGGCGCTCGAGGTACTCGCCGACCATTTCCGAAATACCGCGGTTGTCCTCGACCAGCAGTATCAATCCGCTCTGTTCTTCGCGCTGTTTCATGCCTTGTTCCCGCCGCCGGCGACATTTTCACGTATGTGAAGAATGCTCCCGGCGAGGTGACAGGCTCGTGAAGGCGCGTCAACCGCCTTGGCGCCGGCCCAGACCCATGAACCCGGCCAGCGCCAGCAGCGCCGCCATAACGAGCCGGCCCGACACGGATAGCGCCGGCACGTTGGCCGGCTGGCGCACCGGCACGAGATAGCCCTCGAACGCACCGATATCCGCCGCGGCCCCGAGTACACGTGGAAAGCCCGGTCCGCGCTGGTCGCTGGCGAGAGCGGCAAGGTTGTTTCCGGTGTCGAGCGCCGGACTGCCGGCGGAAAGGGCGCGGGTCCGGGTCGGACCGCCGTTGTCGGCCAGCGCCTGCAGGCGTGGATCGTCGTGCAGCGTTCCGGCGGGCACGCTGACGGCGGCGCCGGCCGCGACAATGAGATTGTTCGCTCCGCTCAGGCTCACCGGGCTGATCGAACCAAAGTCGGCGCCGCCGCCCGGCGCCGAGTTGCCGGCAATCAGCGTGCTCTGGACGCTGAAAGCGCGTGGCGTGCCGCGCAGATAGACGCCACCGCCCAGCGCGGCTTCGTTGGAGGCGATCGTGCTGTTCGCGATCGAGACCTCGGCGACCGCCCGCAGGTCCAGGCCGCCGCCGCTGCGGGTACGGGCGATGTTGCCCGAAATCGTGCTGTTGACGACATCGAGCTCGCCGGCGAACGCCGATACGCCGCCGCCGATGCCGTGGGAATAATTACCTTCGATCGTCGACCCGGAGATCGTGCCGCCGGTGTTGGTGAACACGCCGCCGCCCGTGTCGTAGCCGCTCTCGGCCAGATCGTGCGCGGCACGGTTGGCGCTCACCGTGCTGTCGACCAGGGTCAGCGTGTTGGCGTAGGCGCCGCCGCCGAACGTCGCCGTGCCGGTATCCGGCAAGGCGGCAAAGCCGACGTTGCGCGTCAGTACACTCGTATACATGCGCAACGCGTAAGCGAATATCGCTCCGCCGTAGACGCCTTCGGCCGAGGCATAGCAGTCGCTGACCGTGCTGTGGTCGAGCACGACGTAGCCGGCCGACGCGATGCAGCCGCCGCCGGTCACATGGGCGCCGGCGACGCGCGCCGCGCCGTTGCGCACGGTCAGGCCGCGCAGCGTCAGCGCGCCGCCGCCGGGATGCACGAACACGCGGTCGGCGCCGGCGCCGTCGATCTTCAATGCAGCGGCGCCCGGACCGATCAACGTCAGCTCATCGAGCAGCACCGGTACCGCACCCTGGCTCAGCGTGATCGCGCTGCAGTGCAGCCCTGCAAGATCGATCGTATCACCCTCGCCCGCCGCCGCGATCACGCTGCGCAGCGTGTCAGGCGAATTGTCGTCGGCGCAGCTCGACACCGGCAGGATCGCGGCCGGCGCCTGCGCTGCCTTCGGCGCCTGCGGCAGCAGCGCGTGCAGCTCGGCGCGCAACGTCGCGGCGCCGGGCAGCTGCGTCGATCCGACCGCCACGGCAGCCGTGAACGGGGCAAGCGCCGCGGCAATCGCCAGAGCCAGGATCAGCTCGCCGCAAGGCGGCGAGCGTCGTGCCGCACATAGAACTGCCACGTCCATCCCCATCATGGTCGAACCTGCGCGACTCTAGCATCCACCCGTCGAGGCCTGCCACCGTCGTCGGACGGAGCTGCCGCAACAACCCGTCGCCGCAATGATCGGCGCGGACTCGCGCCGTGGGCCGCAGCCACACCCGTGCGCCGGCGCGGCAGATCGGGTTAGGCTTGCGGCGGCTCACGAAGGATCTTTTCCGATGCTCGACTATCTTGCTCCGATCCTGCTGCTCGTCGGTTCAAACGTATTCATGACGTTCGCCTGGTACGGCCATCTGAAATTCACCGACCGGCCGCTGTGGCTGGTCATCGTCGTGAGCTGGGCGATCGCACTCTTCGAGTACTGCCTGCAGGTGCCGGGCAACCGCATCGGCTACCGCGTCTACAATCCGGCGCAGCTGAAGACGATGCAGGAGATCATTACCCTGATCGTGTTCGTCGTGTTCTCGACGCTTTATCTCGGGGCCGCGATCAAGTGGAACCACGTCGTCGGCTTCGCGCTGATCGTCGCGGCGTCGTTCTTCATCTTCCTCGACTAGCGCGTGTTCACATGCCGACCAGCGTGCGAACCACGCCGATCGTGGCACCGAGTGCGAGAACCGTGCTCGGTACGATGCCGAGCATGAATCCGATGTGGCGCTGGCGCGGCTCGCGCACATACCCGCGAAAATACAGCAGCCGGCCGATCAGGAACACGGCGCCGACAGCGGCCACCAGCATCGGATTCCAGTAGGCCGCGGCAATCCACAGACTCGGCAGGAACAGCAGCAGCTGTTCCAGCGTGTTCTGTTGCACGCGGAAGTAGCGCTCGAAATGCTCGTTGCCGAAGGTCGCGGGCGCCTTCACACCAAAGCGTACGCGGGCGTTTGCGACGGCCCAGGCGAAGCCGAAGAATTCGAACAGCGCGAGCAGCGTGACCAGTTGGACCCAGGCCATGAATCTTCCCCCTTCGTTGTGCACTTGTTCGCGGCGAATGCTGCCGGCGCGACGTGCCGCGCAGTCTACACGGTGCCGTGACTGCTGCCGCGCCGCGGATTACAGCGGAATGCGCCCGGTCACGATCTGCCAGTACATGACCCAGTCCCCGGCGAAGCTGTACAGCGGATAGGAAAACGTCGCCGGCTTGTTGTGCTCGAAGAAGAAGTGGCCGACCCAGGCGAAGCCGTAGCCGAGCAGCGGCAGCAGCCAAAGGAGCAGCCACTGCCGGCTCAGGCAGGCGACGGCGAGAACGACCAGCACCAGCGTGCTGCCGGTGAAATGCAGGCGCCGGCAGGTGCGGTCGGAGTGCTCGGAAAGGTAGAACGGGTAGAACTCGCGAAAGCTCGCGTAACGTGCGCGCATGGATCGCCTCGCCGAATGGCCCGGCGATTTTGCGCGCGGCGACCGCCGCGGGGCAATAGCGCGGCCGAACCGGGCGCCGCCGTCAGGCCAGTACCGAATGACCGCCCGGTTCGACTGCACGCCGGACGGTCGCGACGCGGTTGCGATCAGTCGTCTTCGTGGCGGCGCGGCACGTCGACCTTGCCGGTGACGTTGCGATGACGCAGGTCGCCGCTGCCGGCCGAGTGCACGATGAAGCTGCCGCCGATGTCGGTGGCGGTCACGTCGCCGGAGCCGATCGACCCTACCTCGACGTCGCCGCCGGCCCGGCTGACGATCAGATCGCCCGAACCGACCGACTCGACATGCACGCCGCCACGGACATCGCTGAACTTGACGTCGCCGGAGCCAACGTGGCCGACCTTCACTTCGCCGCGCACCGTTGTCGCGCGGATATCGCCGGAACCGACACGCTCGATCGTGACGCTGCCGACGTCGTCGACGATCGCGTCTCCTGAGCCGACCTTGATCGATACCGCGCCGGTGATGTGGCTGGCGTTGAGATCGCCCGAACCCGAGCCGAAATGCAGCGCGGCGACATTGGCGACATTGGAGTCGCCGGATCCGGCGTCGACGTCGACCATCAAATCGGCCGGCACGCGTACTTCGAGATCGATGTACGCATAGCTCATACCCCAGCCGCCCATGTGCGGCCCGTCTTCCCGGCGCGTCGTCACCGTGGCACGGTCGCCGCTGCGTTCCTGCGTGACGGTGAGGCCTTTGAGCCAGCCTTCTTCCGACGCGCAGGCCTTGCCGCGCACTTCGACGCGTTTCAGTCCGGCGACGCCTTCGACTCTGGCATCGCTCGAACCCAGGACGAGTTGCAGGTCCTTCAGGCCGCCAGAGTCGATGTCGAGATTGCGTTCGGCCGAGAACTTGCAATCGTGCATGGCCAGGGCCGGCACGCTGGCGGCAGCGAGGATCAGTCCAACAAGTACGCGCATCGTTCGATTCTCCGCGGAAACTGCAGCTTCGATGCAGCTGCCGGGGAAAAGGTTTACATGCCGCGCGACGGCAGTACGCCACCCGGACGCTCGCTCAGACGCTGCCTTCGGCGGCCTTCGCGCGCTGCCAGTAGGCTTCCTGCGCGGCGAGGCCGAGGGCCGCGAACTCGACGCCGTCGGCGGCTGCCAGCGCCTCCATGCACCGGAAGCGGCGTTCGAACTTGGCATTCGCCGCACGCAAGGCCTGCGAATAGTCGACTTTGGCCAGGCGCGCGAGATTGACCGCGACGAACAGCACGTCCCCGACTTCGTCGGCGATGCGCGCCGGGTCGGCACCGTGAGCCAGTTCGTGTCGTACTTCGTCGAGCTCCTCGTGCAGCTTGTCGAGCACCGGGCCCGGCGCCTGCCAGTCGAATCCGACTGCCGCGGCGCGCCTCTGCAGCTTCAGCGCACGCTGCCACTCGGGCAGACCCCGCGGAACGCCGGCCAGCGCGCTGTCATCGGGGTCGCCGTTGGCCGCGCGTTCGGCGCGTTTGAGCTGGTCCCAGGCCCGCGTCTGCGCATCGGCGTCGGCGACCGTTCTCAGCTTGCCGTCGGCATCGGGAAACACGTGCGGATGGCGGCGCAGCAGCTTGTCGCAGATCGCCTCGACCACATCGGCGAAGCGGAAATGCCCGGCTTCCTGCGCCATCTGCGCATGGAACACGACCTGCAGCAGCAGGTCGCCGAGCTCGTCGCGCAGGTCGGCGAAATCGCGCCTGTCGATCGCGTCGGCGACCTCGTACGCCTCTTCGATCGTGTACGGCGCGATCGAAGCGAAGTCCTGTTCGACGTCCCACGGGCAGCCGGTCTTCGGGTCGCGCAACGCTGCCATGATGCGCAGTAATTCTTCGACGGTAGGACGGGACATGGATGTTCGCTCGCGACCGGGACGCAATTCTGACGCGAAATGCGCCGCGCGGGTATTCGATACCGCCGCAGCGCCCCGGCGCAAACCGGCGGCACTCATGATTTTCCTGCCAATTGCTCACGATTTCCTAAGCAAGAGGCTCGGAGGGCGCGCACATTGCCGCGGCAGCCGAGTCGCTGCGTTGCATCGCTGGCGGCCAGCGCGCATCGGCTGCGCTTCCGTTCAGCGCAGAGGAGGACTTCTGGCGGTTCGCATTCACGGCGCCGGACGGCAGCCCGATCGACTGGGGCTTCCAGAGCGGGCACGACGACGGCACCGAGATCACGAACTCCGGCGGGCAGCTGCCTGCGACCGGCAACGTCTGCGCCGGTGTCTTCGAGCAGCATGTCGGTGGGGCCTACCATCTGAACCACTGGGCGATAGCCTGGGACCTTCCCGGTACCGATCCGTCGAACCTGGCCGGCCTGGTCAACATCCGCGAGGTGGTCAGTGTGGATCACGGCGGCAACTCGATGAGCGGCACCGTTTCGCTCGCTTTCTACGCGCTCGACGGCACGACCCTGCTCGGCCACATCGTCGACGGAACGGTCAGCGGCACGCGCATCACTCCGTAGGGAAGCGGTCCGGCGGCAACACGGGTTGCGCGTGTTGCCGCCGGCCGCACCCGTGGCCGGGGCGGCGCGGCGCGCGGCCGCATCGTGCTGCTGCGAACTTCCAACCAATCTCTCATGAATCCATCAAGCATCGAACTCGCGCGGCGGGTCCAATGGCGCCGGGCCGACAAGCCCGCCCGCGGCGCGACCGAAGGGCCGCCGCGGGTCGCAGGGACGCACCTCGACCCCAAGGAACTTCGCAACAGTTCATTGGAGCAGAAATCATGAACGCATCGAAACCGATACCGCCGAAGCACCGTCTCTTCGCATTGATGTTGCACGCAGCGACGATGCTGCTGCTCATTGCACCGGCTTCCCGCGGCGCGCTCGCCACGACCGCCACGGTCGGCCCGCATGGCACTTACGCGACGATCCAGGCCGGCGTCAATCAGGTCCTGACCCACGGCGGCGGTGACGTGCTGGTCGAGGTCAAGTTCTGCCACTCGCCGCTCGGCTACGACTACGTCTGTCCGTACGTCGAGAACATCCTCATCGGCGCATCGCTCGAGGTCAATCTGCGGGGCGGCTGGAACGCCGATTTCTCGAGCCAGTACACGGACGGCACGTTGTCGCAGGTCAAGGGCACGGGCAGCAACAACCCGGTCATGCTGCTGGTCGCCGGCGGCGGAACGATTCGCGTCAGCGCGTTCGATATCGACGGGACCGGCGTCACCGGCTACTCGCAGACCTTGGGCGTTGCCGCAAACAGCGGCAGCCAATCGCTGATCGTGATCCTCGGCAACCGCATCCACGATCACAGCCTGCTGACGGCCGGCGGTAACGGCTACGCCGGCGGCGCCGGGATACATGCGGTAGCCAATGGCGCCAACGCAACGATTACGATCGACGCGAACGAGATATTCGACAATGTGGTCTACGGAACCGACGCCTCGCCGTCCTATGGAGGCGGCGTAAGCATCGACACGTTCAACGGCGGCCACGCCTCGTTCAATCTCAACGACGTCCATGGCAATTCGGTCAGCAACGCAAACAATGGCGGCTGTCACGGCGGCGGACTCTGGGCCCAGGCAGACACCGGATTCCTTCAGCTCGACAGCAACGCCTACAGGGGCAACATGCAGTTCGCTTGCAGCAACGGGGCGACCGGCGACGCCGCAGAAATCAGCGCTGCCGACGCGGCCGAAATCGACATCAGGAACGAGCGCTGGACCAGCAACAGCGTGGCGAACGATCCGGGCGTCTACGAGGTGTTCATGCGTGCCGCGACGAATGCCGCGATCTACGCCGGCAACGGCCTCGTCACCCACGGCACGTGGGGCGGGCTGTACGCGCAATCCGATGCGTCCAATGCGCACATCATCATCAGCAACTTCACGATCGCCGACAATCCGGTCCTCGGCTTCCGCGGCGTCGGCAGCGGCACGCAATTGTGGAACACGATCCTGTGGAACGATGGCTCGCCTTATCAGCTCGACAACGGCGCCAGCTTCGCCTACTGCCTGTTCGCCTCCGATCCGCTGTTCGTCGACGCAGCGAACGGCAACTACCGGCTGGCCAAGGGTTCGCCTGCGATCAACGCGGGCACGAACGCTCCGCCGGGCGGCGCATACCCGAAGGACCTCGACGGCATCACGCGACCGTACTCCGGCGACGGATTCGCGCTCACCGATATCGGTGCCTACGAATTCCATGACGACAGCATATTCGGCAACGGTTTCGATCAGCAACCGTGAGGCGGCGCCGCGCGCTACCCGGCAGGTCGAAGTCGGATCTTGCGTTCAGAACCGGCGCAGCAGGGACGGCCAATCAATGGTGGCATCGCCGAAGGCGATGAAATCCGGGTTCAGCAGCGAGTCCTTCGTGTTGTAACGCAGTGGCTCGCCGCTCATCAGGGTCACGCCGCCGCCGGCCTGTTCGAGCACGCATTGGCCGGCTGCGGTGTCCCATTCGCTGGTCAGGCCGTAGCGGATGTACAGGTCGACCGCGCCCTGCGCGGCACGGCAGAATTTCAGCGACGATCCGAGCGCTTTCAGCTCGTGCGGACCGAGCTTGTCCAGCGCAGCCAGGGTCCGCGGATCGGCGTGCGAGCGGCTACCGGCAACGACCAGCGGCTCGGCGCGGCGGCGCGCATGAATTTCCACTTTTCCACTTTGTCCGACCTGGGCGAAGGCATGACCCCCGCGCCAGGCCCAGAACATCTCGTCGAGCACCGGTGCGAAAACGACGCCGAGCACCGGCCGGTGATCCTCGATCAGCGCGATGTTGACCGTGAACTCGCCGTTGCGCTTGACGAACTCGCGCGTGCCGTCGAGCGGATCGACCAGGAAGTATTTTGACCAGGAGCTCCGCACGGGCCATGAGACTTGTTCGGCCGACTCCTCCGAGAGGACCGGAATCTGCGGCGTCAGCACGTGCAGGCCGTCGACGATCGCCCGGTGCGCGGCCAGGTCGGCGGCCGTCAGCGGCGAGTCGTCCTGCTTGCGCTCGACCGCGAAGTCGCTGTCGTAGACCTTCAGGATCGCCCGACCGGCGGTGCGCGCGATCGCGCAGCAGCCGCGCGCGAGTTCCGCAAGATCGACACTCACGGCCGCAGCACGAAGCGGCCGGCGAGATACTCGCGGGCGATGAACAGCGCGGCGATCGAGCGCCCTTCGCTGACATCCGGACGGCCGATCAATTCGTGCAGCCGCGACAGCTTCCATTCGACCACTTCGAGTTCCTCCGGCTCGTCGCCGACCAGGCGCTCGGCATACAGCTCGCGGGCCAGCACGACGTGGGTCATGCTGGTCATGTACGACGGCGACAGCGACAGCGTCGTCAGGATGTGCAGGTCGCGCGCACCGTAGCCGACTTCCTCCTTCAGCTCGCGATTGGCGCCCTGTTCCACCGTCTCGTCCTGGTCGAGCCGGCCCTTCGGCAGGCCGAGCTCGTAGCGGTCGATACCGGCGCCGTATTCGCGGACCAGCAGCACCGTGTCGTCGTCCTTCATCGGTACGACGATGACCGCGCCGAGACCAGAGCCCTTCAGGCGCTCGTACGTGCGGCGCTCGCCGTTCGAGAATTCCAGATCGAGCAGTTCGACCTTGAGGAAATGGCTGCCCTCGGCAAGCCGCGTTGAATGAACGATGGGAGGTTTGCGCATCCGCGCATTCTAACGCGCGGCGCCTTTCTTTTTGCTGTCGATCCTCTCGTCTGTCCGCCTTCGGCGCCCTTGTCGCCTTTTCCGCACTTCTATATCGCTCGTCATTCCGGCGCAAGCCGGAATCCAGTTCCTTGCCGTCGTCTTCTTCCTTGAGTGAAGAGCTTCCACTCGCCCTACGGGCGAGCGGGTTACTTTTTGGCATTGCCCCAAAAAGTAACCAAAAAGGTCTAGCGCCCACCGCGGTGGTTCGATTCGCATCGTGCGAATCGAACTGC
>Ga0068860_100007677_pt1 | contig 10782 bp, 10 predicted proteins | sample KBSSwiS32_FD_66597 | JGI IMG/M metagenome (GOLD analysis project Ga0068860, IMG submission 66597) | Switchgrass rhizosphere microbial communities from Kellogg Biological Station, Michigan, USA - KBS Switchgrass S3-2 | ecosystem: Host-associated > Plants > Roots > Rhizosphere > Soil ...
TCCAAGCAGCACCTTCGATCTCACCTACGCGCAAGCTTGCGTCGGTTGCCGCGAACCGTGGGCGAATGTCCATGAGAACATCTCGCACCATCGAATCACATTGCGCCGTCGCCGCGATAATCTCTGCGTCGAGCGGAGTGTCAGCGCGATAGGATCTTGCCTGGGCTGTTTCGGCATTCACAACAAAGCAGAAATCATCACCGTTCGCGACTCGCGATGAGTGAGACAATCTTGATGGAATTGCGCACGCGGATGCGTCAGCGCTCCAACGAGGTAACCTTTGCGGGCCGACCATGCCACAACCTGAAAAGTCTCGAACTCTCCGGCGCATTCGGCCGTCGCCCAGAGATACGAGCCACAACTCATGCGAAACGAGTGGGTCTCCTGCCGAAGAAAAATACTGAAGACCTGCCGTCATAGGGGCACTCAGCATCGGAGCGTTGTGCGACGCTGCAGTCAAAACCGCAGCGGTCCTACCGTCTGGCGAGAGAGAGACGCCGCGTATGTCGCCGCGGAATAGGATCTCGACCGCCCCCGTGCCCGTGCGCACGCGCCAAAGCGTCCTCCCGGTTCCGCAAGTGGGTGCTTGATCGGTCCATTGTCTAACTGACAATTCACCGCGGGCGGTGCGCGCCCGTAGATTGCTGAATACTTCGTCAGCTCGCAGCCCGTCATGCTCAAATAGCAATGGTTGTGTAGCTGAGCCCACACAGAGAATATGCTCATCGTCGAGCCATGCGAATTGCTTCGGGACGTTCTGCTGCGGAGAAGGCCACGACTGATCTTGGCCGTGGGCCTGCATGCTAACATAGATATCCAAGTCCAGATCATGAAAGTAGCCCCGGCGAGTTGGCCGGTTCCAGACGGCCAAACCGGTTTTACCATCTCCATTGGAGGCGAGGGCGGCTAGACTTCGGCCACTTGGAGAAAATGACGGCGCCCAATGCCAGTCAGCTCCACTGGAGAGCTTTGCGCCCGGCCCGCCGCGCGTTTGATGCAGCCAAATGTCTCCGCGTGGCTGCATGTATCTTCCGAAGGAGCCGCCGTATGCCCCTTCATCGCCTAGTGACCGAGATATTTGGAGTGCGATCGGGCCCGCAGGTGAGACCGCCCCGCACACGACTTCCGTTCGCTGAGCGGCGTCCAGCCACCCATACGGATGAGTGCTCCGCCGTGTCTGCGCGGCGGCGCTCGATCGACCCAGAGCCGACGTCGCAGCCAGACTCAGAGCACCCCGGCAAAAGTCACGGCGGCACAAACTCATGCGGAAATCCGAACTAGAAGCGTTTTGATACCATCAACGACACGAATCGCCCCACCGCGCTCGCGTTCGTGGCGTCATAGTTGATGCCAGGGAAAATATCCGACGAAGATCCCCGAACGAACGGAGGTTCTTCATCAAAGAGGTTTCGAACTGACAGGGTGACTTGGAAGTCCCGCAAGGCGCCGGCGCCAGCCGGACTTGTATATGTGATGCTGAGATCGGTCGATGTGTAGGAATCGATTGGAATCTCAGGCGAAACGCGGTTGTCCGAGTACCCGTCAGTGTAGGATATGAACAAACCAATGCGCCAATCAGCGAACTCCGCGATGCCTCGAAGCCGAAGCCTTGTGCTCACAGGGAAGTTCGGAGAATCGAGCAAGCTGACTAAGGGATCACCAGAGACAATGCGCCTGTCGTATGAAAGGATCTTTGTGGCATTTAATCCAATCTCGATAGCATCTGCACCGAAAGCAAAGCGGTACGCGATGTTGAGATCGATGCCGTCGGTCTCAAAAGTTGAAAGGTTGAATTGGCGCCCGTCTATCAATGCGCCATTGGAACTCACGGAACTTAGCGGTATTGTGCCGCCTGTGAGATCGGTAAAGAGAGCAGCGCTACCGACGATCTCCTGAAGTTGAGCCAAGGAGGGATGGCGAATGAGCAAAGGCGGACCAAATCTTGGCTCGCATTCTCTTAGCGCACGACTGAACGTCCGACATCCGGATAGATCAAGGTTAGAAATACGTCCGTCAAATCGAATGTGATAATAGTCGATACTTGCGGAGAAGCCTGACGCTCTGCGTCTGTCTACGCTAATCCCTGCAGTCCAAATCTCCGCTTTTTCTGGCTCGAGATCGGGATTGCCGCCGTAAGCCAATAGAACCGGTGTCTGGCCTCCGCCGATAGTGGGGTCGATTTGCGTTCTCAAGACGACATTGAAGGGGTTGGGGTTGAGATCGACCAAGAGCGGCGCGCGAAATGCCGTGCTGTAGGTGCCACGCAAAAACGTGCGGTCCCCTAATTGAAGCGTTACACCAACTTTTGGGTTCAGGGTTTCGCCAAAATCGCTGTAATCCTCCCATCGAGCTGCAGCATTGAACCGAAGTTCTCGAACGAACGAATTGGGCCCGCCCACCCAAAGGGGAGCGTCCAGTTCGGCGAAGGCGGCAAAAATCTCGCGCTCAACTTCAAAGCCGGTTGCAGAGAAAGTGAACCCCTGGGTGGAGAATGACTCGTGACGGAATTGCCCCCCCACCGCGTAACGCACCGGCCCGCCGGGCATCTCGAACAACGCCCCGCTTACACGTGCGTCGAGCGACAAGATTTCTGTTTGAGTGTCATCCGAACCGACTGCGGCGCCAGTCTGTGTGCTCGTCAGCGTATTTTTCGCGTCAACGGCACTATAGGCGGCACCTAGGACCACATTCTGTGCCCCTAATTGGATGTCAGCTGTCAGGCTTCCAGAGAAAAGCTCGATGCGCGGACGAAAGCTTGTCCCGACGCCTGCGACAGGGCTGTTTGACGAGAATGCGGAAGATCTGTTCGCGTAGAGGCCATCCGCCGACAGCGTCACGTTCGACGCAACTTCTTGCACGATATTGGCATACACCGAGTGCCGAGTTTGCTCTGGGAGTAGCGTAGTGGGCTCTGTGGCGCCGGAGGTGAAATCGCGATCGCTCGCCGTGATGTCGGAACGGTCGAAGTATTCGTAAGAGATGAGGCCGCTGCCTCCTACCCACTCGCGACCGAGGGTCTGACTGACGAGCAATTCGTGGTCGCCACCGCCGGTAGCAGTCCCCACCATGGCGCGAGTTTCGGAACCGTTGAAGTTGCGTCGCATGCGAAATTGACGACGCCGCCTACGGCATCGGACCCGTAGATTGCGGAAGCGCCATCCAGAAGAACATCTATGCGTTCGATTGCCCCGCTCGGAATAAGGGATATGTCGGCAAAATTTCCGGAAATGTTCGCGGGAGCGATCCTATGTCCGTCAAGCAACGTTAGCGTTGCCTCGGGGCCCATGCCGCGCAGATTCACGCCGGTCCCTGCGGTCTGATTTTGACCCGCAGCCGCTCCTCCCGCAATGTTTTGGTTAGTGTCTTCATTAGCGACACCACCGAAGTTTTGCGGCAGAGCAAGAACGAAGTCTTTGATCGTGTGTTGGCCAGCAGCGTCCATGCTGTCTCGATCAAACGATTCAATATGCGATGCAGTACCGCGTGCGTTTCTGATATTCGTTCCAGTTACAACGATCTCCTGCTCGGCTTCAGCAGATGCCGCACCGACCCCCGATGAAGATGCTGTATTGGCTTCCGCCGACCCACGACTCACGACGAACGTAGCCCCATTCGGGGCCCTCACCGACAGACCCGAATTACCGACCAGACGGCGCAAGGCGTCGCCCGGTTCCAGCGAGCCACGCACGGCCCTCGATCGAAGACTGGCGACCTGACCGCGATCGAAGAGGATGTCTCGGCCGCTTTGCCGGCCGAAGGCTTCGAGCGCGCCGGCCATGTCCTGGGCCGGGATGTTGAAATTGCGGCGGTTCGCGTCCTGCGCGTGCGCAGCCGTGGCGAACGGAGTGGCCAGCCCCGTCGCCGAAACCCCGGCCAGCGCCAGCGCCAGCGTCCTGATTCTCGCTCCCCTCATGCCTATTCTCCCCCGAGGCGCTATCGCCCTCAATCGAGAAGATGCGGGTTTTGCGGGGTTCATCATTTCGTCACGCAATTTTCCTCAAGCCGCCACTCAGCCGCGGGTCTCGCGCCATTCGAGCACGATCGTGCCCCCCGCCCGGCGGGCGTCGACCGGAAAGAAGGCGGTGACGGCGGCAACGAAATTCTCGGTGCTGCCGGCGGCGAAGGCGCCCGAGACCCGGAGGTTGGCGACGCGCGGGTCGGTGACGATCAGCCGGTTAATCGAGTATCGGTTCACCTCGGCAATAGCCTCGGCCATACGGTCGTCCCGGAAGATGATCTGGCCGCGGGTCCAGCTGGTCTGCTGCTCGACGTCGGCGGTGGCGATCCGCACGGCCCCGCTCGGCGTGGACGCCAGGCGCTCACCGGGATCCAACGTCGCGACGGCAGCCGCCGGCACGACGCGCTCTTGTCCGTCGCGGCTCAGCGGCTCCACCCGCACATGACCCTCAATCAAGGTCACGGCGACCGTGCCCCCCTCTCCGATCCGCACGTCGAATGCGGTGCCGGTCGCGATAATGCGGCGGTCGCCCGCGACTACGGTGAAGGGCCGGTTCGGGTCGTGGGCGACCCGGAACAGCGCCTGGCCGGCGAGCAGCCTGATATCGCGCCGTCCGGGCGAATAGGCCACCTCGGCGACCGAGCCGGTGTTGAGCTCAATCCGACTATTGTCGGCGAGGCGGATGGTCCGCCGCTCGCCGATACTGGTGGTATAGCGTTCGGTCGAGCTTGCCGCCTGAGGAGCGGAAGGCGCAGTCGGCGCGAGCGGTGTATCGAACGAGAAGGCGACGATACCGGCGGCCAGGCTGGCGGCGATGGCGCCGCCCGCGGCCCAGCGCCAGATCGTGCGCGAGCGTGGCGGCCGCGCCGCCAGCGCGCTTTCGCGCAGTGCGCGGATTTCGGGGAGCGCCGCATAAGCGGCGACCGCCTCGAGCGGCCCTTCGGTCGCTTCCCAGGCCATGCCATTGGCGGGGTCGGCCAGCCAGTCGGCAAACGCCTCCTCCTCGCGGGCGGTGGTGAAGCCGAGCCGCTGGCGGGCGGACCACCAGGCGGCGGCCTCTTCGGGATCGGCGGGCGGAAGGTTGAGGCGCGGACGGATCATCCCAAGCGTCCTCTCAAATAGGCGATAGCTTTGATCATTTCTTTCTCGACAAGGCTCTGGGAGATGCCGAGCCGGATCGCGATCTCGCGGCCGCTCAGCTCTTCGAAGCGGTTGAGGACGAAGATATTGCGGGCGCGCTCCGGCAGTTCCTGCAGGCCGGTCACGAACAAGTCCCAGGCCTCCGCGCCAAGCATCACCCGCTCGGGCGAGATCTCCTCGACGAGACGTTCGCTGGTGGCCGAACCGTCGGCGGTGATCTTGGGCCGACTGCCGGCCCGGCGATGGCGCATCCGCAGGAGATTGGCGGCGCTGCGGAAGATGTAACGCTCGATGCTTTCGACGCCTTCGAGTTCGCCGCGCCGAACGAGCGCGAGAAAGACCTCTTGGGTCATGTCCTCAACCTCGGCCCGGTCGGCGATGCGGCGCGAGAAATAGGCCTTAATCGCCGGTCCGTAGCGCGCCGCGATAACGTCGATGGCGCTGTCGTCGCGGGCGGCCGGCCTGGTCATCACCAAAGTGTTCCAAAGGCGATCATGCTAACATAGATGCCGATTTGCGTCCTCTCCGTATCAATATTCGCCCGTTTCGTACGGAAACTGACTTCGAGTTACGGATTCTCGCCTCCCGCGCATCTATGTGATTATGCAGCGCCTCGCGAACAAAATTGCACACAAGGCTGGATCGTCCCGGAACGACGCGGCCGTGCGTCCGGTTGCGGCGCGTGCCGTAGCCGTTGTCGCCGCCAAGGCAGCGGCGGTGGCACGGCCATATCGAGCGGCGGCACGCAGAAGCTGAGATCAATCCCAAAGAGATCAACCAGCAGGGCCCCCGCTCCTTACCGGACCGGGGGCTTTTTCATTTTCGCAGCATGGGAACAGGTAGATGATTGGCGGCATCATGATCGAGTATCGAGCGACGGGCACGGCCCTTGTGCAAATCCTCGATGCGGTGAAAGAGGCGGGGTTCGCCTTGCGCGGAATTCGCGTCATTCCGACCTTCGGCAGCCAACAGGCCATGTTGAGCCTCGAACTAGGCAACTGCACCGAACCCGAGGAGCTCGCGGACATAGAACGCCGGATCATGACAACCGGAGTAGCGCTGAATGTGATCCACCCCGGTCGCGCCGGAGCGACCTCATGACTGGGCAAGGGACGATCGACTTCGCAGGCCTGGACGGCCGGATCTGGCTGGACGGTCAATTGGTGGCATGGAAGGAAGCGCGCCTGCATGCGCTGACCCATGCCTTGCATTACGGCTCCGCCGTCTTTGAGGGGCAGCGCGCTTATGGCGGCAACATCTTCAAACTGACCCAGCACACCAGACGGCTGCATCGTAGCGCCAACATGCTCGGATTTGAGATCCCTTGGTGCGTCGCACAGATCAATCAGGCCTGCGAGGAGGTGCTTCGCGCAAATCATCTCGCCGACGCCTATCTTCGGCCGATCGCCTGGCGCGGGTCGGAGACGATGAGCGTGTCGGCGGAACCGACACGCGTCCATCTCGCCGTGGCCGCCTGGGCCTGGACATCCTATTTCCCACCAGCGACGGTGAGCATGGGTCTGCGGCTCGACCTCGCCCGATGGCGGCGCCCACCGCCAGCCACTGCGCCGACCGCCGCCAAGGCGTCCGGCCTCTACATCATTTGCACGATGGCGGCGGAAGCGGCCCACGCGCGCGGCTACGACGACGCGCTGATGCTCGACTGGCGCGGGCGGGTCGCCGAAGCGACCGGGGCGAACATCTTCTTCGTCCGGGACGGGGCGCTCTACACCCCGCCACCCGACTGCTTCCTCGACGGGATCACCCGCCGGACAATCATAGACCTCGCCCGCCGGCGCGGGATCGACGTGATCGAGCGGCCGATCTGGCCACGCGACCTCGATCGCTTCGAGCAATGCTTCCTGACGGGAAGCGCCGCCGAAGTCATGCCCGTGCGAGCCGCCGGGCCATGGTCGTTCGAAGTGGGGGCGCTCACGCTGCAATTGCGGGAGGACTATCTGAATCTCGTCAACGGCCGCCTCGCCGGCCTGGAGAGGGATGCCGCCTAATGGGTCAGATCGTCGAACAGGCGCGACGCGCCGAACCGGAAATGGGTCTGGACCAAGGCCGCCGCGCAGAACACCGCCATCCTCCGGTGCTCGCCGTCCCACGGCCGCCGCTTTCTTGGAACGCGGCTCGAGAGTGCGATAACATGATGCGCGACCGCCTCGGCAATCTCGTGCCGGGTGCGGGCGCCGACGTCGCCGAACGCCGCCTGGACATCCCTGAACGGATAGACGCTGACGTCGATGCTCCGCGCGACGGCCATGCTGGCGACGGCCTGATAGAGGCGGGCGATCCGCGCGCTGCGGAGCGAGCTGCCCTTGCCCGACGCCTCCAGCAGCAAGGCCTCGGGCATGTAACGGTCGAGCATGGCCGCCAGCTTGCGAAGGCACACCGCATTCTTGTCGCCGCGGGCGACGACAGTCCCCCAGTCATGGACCGTGAACGGGCCTTCGAAGACGACATAGCCGAACCCGCGCGAGGTCGCGTGGATCGCGAAGGTGAGTGCGGTGGCCGGCTTCATGCGTCATCGCTGATCCGCGCGCGATCGACCATGTCGATGAGCAATTGCTGCTTGCACCGCGAGTCCGGGTCGGCCTTGTCGCGTACGCTCTCGTCGAGCGCGGCGGCCCGGGCCATCACCGCCTCCTCGACCTCCTGATAGACCTTCCAATAGACCTGGCTCGGCGGGAGCCCGAACAGGACCTGCAGGGCGAAGGCGGTGTCCAGCGTTCCGGCGTCGGGATCGCTCTCCAGCCGTGAGATTCCGGTCTGGGAGTAAGCGAGCAGGCCGGCAAGCTCGTCCTGGGTCAGCGCATAATGCTTGCGATAGAATTTCACGGAGCGAAGGGTGGGCATAAGCGGGTGAGTTAGTGCGGCGGCGAAATGCCAAGCACCCATGGTCGCGCGCCGCGCATGGATCGTGGAGGCGTCACTTTATGCGCCCGGCGCATAATCCGCGCCTCCCGCAGCCTCCGTCTCGTCCGCGATCAGGCCGTGCCTGGCGCCAAGGCGCAGGATCCTGTCCCACTGGTCGCTGGGGATCACATAGACCCCGTTCGACTTGGCGGTGCGCAGCTTCAACTTGCCGCGCACTAGGATTCCGGCCGTCTTCGCATTGAGGGGCGGGGCGCTGCTTCCGATCCGCTTTTCATTATACGATTCCGCGACCGCCGCGAGCGGCAGCGCTGCGCTGGTGGCGGTCCGGACCATGTCGGCAAGGACGGCGAGCATCTGCACCTCGGGCGCCACGTCGCGGTCCGCGGCGGCCGTCGCTTCCGCCTGATGGAGCATGTCGCCGATCGCGGCGCGCAGCTCCGGGTCGTCGACCAAGGCCAGCAGCGGCAGGGCCATCTGATTGCCGCGGGCGCTGAGCCGCGGCTGGGCGAGGTCCGGGTCGATCGCGAGGTCGCGCCAGAGGGCGAAGCGCCAGCCGAGCAGCCGGTTGCGAAGGTCGAGCGCCTCGGCCGCCATGGCATCGGGAAGCGACAGCGGAATGTCCCGCCGCAGCTGTCCCTTTCCCGTCTCGACGGTGATCAGCCGGCTCTCGAGCGCGTCGTCGTCGAAGCCGCCGCGCATGGCGAGCAACTTGGGACCGAAGACTCGGAACGCCCGGGGGTTCAGTTCGCGGTCCTTGTTGGTCATCGTCCTGAGCACCGGCATCCCCTTCGTGGTGCCGTTGTTGAGGATCTTGGTGAGGTCGGCGGTAGCGTCCGAGAAGCGCAGGTCCGCCTCGTCCAGGACCAGCGTACCGCCGATCGTATCGAGGATGTGGAAGATGGGCGAGACGGTGGACGCGCCCGAGGCGAAGAACGGCTTGTAGCAAAGCGAGCCCACGACCAGCAGCGCGCGGGTCTTGCCCGAGCCGAACCTGCCCTGGAAACGCAGATAGGGCACCTCGTTGAAGGCGTCGTGGACCCAGGACAGCAGGACATAATGCGCCGCGATGGCCTCCGCGAGCGGGGCGAGATCGACGTAGCGATGGATGAAAGCGCGCAGGTCCGCGAGCAAGGCGGCCTTGTCGGTAAACGGCACATGGTCCGACGGGAATTGCACACAGCCCGTCGCGAGCAGGCTGTTCCCCGCCGAATAGGGCACCAACCGGTCGCCACCCGGCGACGGAAAGTCCGGCTCGATCCGCACTGTGCCGTCCGGCGCCGCGATTGCGAAGGACGTCGTCTCCTCCCGATAGAGAAGCTCGACCAACGTACCGTCCGGAAAGACGCGGGAGATGGCGGGCAGCGTTTGCGAGGCGGACGTCATGCGCCAAGCTTGCGGCTGGCGCGCCGCTCCCGACAGGCGTCACATTATGCGCGCGGCGCATGAAGTGACGCCTCGCCCGACGCCATCGCACGCCGCAATATTTACAGATGAACCGGATCCCCGATCATGGCCCGATCGACCGCATCCTCGACCGCCATTTGCCCGGCCTCACCGGCGAACGCCGCGAGATCGCCCGCGACCGGCTTGGCGGGCTGATCATGCTGCTCATCCGGATCGCCATCCGCCAGGCGAAGGAGGCCGAGTTGGATTCGCGCGGATCGGGCGCGGGGGATAGAATGGACTCCTCACCCCCGCCAACATGAAGTCCTATTACGCGTACATCCGGGTCTCGACCGTTAAACAGGGCGAGCATGGCTCCTCGCTCCAAGAGCAAAGGGCTGCGATCGAGGCCTGTGCCGCCCGCAACGGCCATCACATTGCCGCATGGTTCGAGGAGCGCGTCACCGCCGCCAAGCAGGGCCGCAAGGAGTTCGCGCGGATGACCGCCATGCTCCGGGCCGGCAAGGCCGACGGCGTCATCATCCACAAGATCGACCGCTCCGCCCGCAACCTCAGGGATTGGGCTGGCTTGGGCGAGCTGATCGACACCGGCATTGAGGTGCTGTTCGCCCATGAGGCGCTGGACATGACCACGCGCGGCGGCCGGCTTGCCGCGGACATCCAGGCAGTGGTCGCCGCCGACTTCATCCGCAACCTCAGGGACGAGGTCCGCAAGGGCTTCTACGGGCGACTGAAGCAGGGCTATTATCCGCTGCCGGCCCCGCGCGGCTATCTCGACCGTGGCCGGGCGCGGATAAAGGACATTTGTCCGATAGACGGCCCGCTCGTTCGCCAGGCCTTCGAGCTTTACGCGACCGGCCGCCACTCCCTCGAAACGCTCCGCCACGAGCTGGCCGGCCGCGGCCTCACCGACGGCAATGGCCGGCCGCTGGGCTTCAAGGCGCTCTCGATCATTCTTCGCAACCCCTTCTATATGGGCCTGATCCGTATCCGCACGACCGGCGAGGTCTTCGACGGCAAGCACCTGCCTTTGGTCTCCAGGGCGGTGTTCGACCGGGTGCAGGACATCATGGACGGCCGCCTCTTCCCGCGCGTCGAGAAGCATGTCTTCCGGTTCCGCCGCCTGCTCAAATGCGCTGCCTGCGGCCGCTCCTTGTCGGGCGAGCGGCAGAAAGGCCGGATCTATTATCGCTGCCACGACCGCGCCTGCCGGGGCGTCTCCATCGCCGAACCGCGCATCGACGCGCTCGTTCGCGAGGTCCTCCGGCCGCTGGCCCTCGATCCCGGGGACTTGGGGGACTTGAGGGACTTGCTCCGGGAAGAGGTCGAGCGTGAGGCCGACGGCGCGGGGGCACGCGCGGAGCAGCTCAAGGCCGAACTGACCCTGGTCGAGCAGC
>Ga0068860_100007680_pt1 | contig 10780 bp, 23 predicted proteins | sample KBSSwiS32_FD_66597 | JGI IMG/M metagenome (GOLD analysis project Ga0068860, IMG submission 66597) | Switchgrass rhizosphere microbial communities from Kellogg Biological Station, Michigan, USA - KBS Switchgrass S3-2 | ecosystem: Host-associated > Plants > Roots > Rhizosphere > Soil ...
TTCGTATGGCGTGAGAGATGGATATATGGATTTAGGCATTTCAGTAACGCGCGGCGACGTGGTCAGGGTTGCAGACATAGACGTGGAAGTGGGCAGTGCCCGAGGGCGGCCGATAGGTGCGAAGATCAACGACGCTGACGTATAGCATTTCCTTCCGGTTTTTAACCCAGTTGAAAACGCGATCAGAATTCACGAGCGCAGGATCGAATGCCCACGCGCAGCGGCTCGCGCCACCACTGGCGCCGCCCCAGCCGCTCATGAAGCGGTCGCGAGCGACGACGGCCAAGATGTGGGTTTTCTTTTGTTCGTCGGTGCGGTCGTCCTTCTTTGTGATGGCCGGGATGCGGTCGCCCATCTCGCGGACGAGGTTCATGGCTGGCGATGTGTCTATTTGAGTTTCCATATATTTAATGTTTACGAGTTCCTGTTTGGCCAGGTGGCCGGAAAGAGTGAGGGGAACCGCTCGCAATGCGGCTCTCCTCACGTTTTCAGGCAGCGACAGCCGCGAGTTCCTGCTTCACGATCTCGATGAGACTGTGCTGATAGTTCTCCGCGGGCCTATAGCCCGGGAGCCACGCACGGCCGAGGTGCACGAGCACCGCGGACACGTTGCAGCGTTTGAACTCAACCGAGCCCTCGCTGCGGTTGTTCAGCTTGGTCATCAGCGCGCGACGTGTGGCGGCCTTGTTGATCTTCTCCGCGCGTCCCAGCGCGGCCATCATGTCGAGGTAATCGCGAACGATTAGCCTGTCCTCTTCGTGGCTCCATGGAGCCGGTCGTTGTGTTTTCATGTTGTTAGGAAGCCGGCGAGTTGCCGGAAGATATTCGCGAACACGCGAGTGAGAACGCCCTGCCCCATCATCTGGACAGCGGTGGCGTAGTGGCCGCTCTCGATGCGCTGGCCTTGCAAGCGCTCGATCTCAGCCTTGCGCACCATCCGCGGGCCGTAGGGCGTCGCGATGAAGAATCCAGAGCTGTTGATTTTGTGGTAGCTCTTACAAATGACCGGCGCCGAGGTTTCGGAACCGTCGAGAATTTTCATCGCGAACCCATGCCCAGCGTCCGCGTGGCGTTTGTTGTGCACGCGTAGGCCTGCGATCGTGACCGCGATGCGCTCAGCATCGGCGCGATCCTGCTCAGCGTCTGGCGCGTCGAAATACTGGCCAATGGTGCCGGCGAACGGAACGCCCGGCGCCACCACGTCAAACCCCGCGCGAATCGTGGCCACACATACCCAGCGATTGCGGGCTGTAGGCTCACCCCACTGCGCGTTCGCGTCGATTATATGCTCGACGACATTGTAGCCCAGTCTCCGGAGATTCGAGACCATGGTGCGCCCGGCCAGCGACGTGCCGAATAGGGGCACATTCTCAAACACGCAAAACGAGGGCATGCGCGCGGCCACGAGGGACAGCACCGGGATATACAAATCCCCCAGCTCGCCCAGCTCCGGAATTCCTGCGAGCGATTTTTTCGCGCGGCCTTGGTTGCTGTGCTCGCTGCATGGGATGCCGGCCACGATCCCGTCAAACTCGGGGAATTCCTGCGGGTGCATCCTGCGAAAGTCGCCAAGGATCAGTTCCGCCTCGGGATGTTTGCGGCAAAATTCGTCTGCATAATCCGGCTCAATCTCGACGCCCGCGACAACTTGGAAAGGATCAGCCAACGCATCGGACAGCGTGCCACCGCCCGCGAATATATCGAGCACGCGGAACGGGCCAGCATGGAGCCGGGCCTTGAGAATTGAGAACGCGCGCACGGTGGGCGACAGCTCAAGCCGGCCGAATGAGCCGGACAGCTTCACCTCATCGAGCCCGGCCATGTGCGCGAGCAACGCGCGAGAATTCAAATCGATAACAGGGCGAATGCCACCGGCCGCGCGGCGATAGCTGACGCTATTTTCCCCGGCGCCGGGTGACAGGATCAGCCCGCGCGGCGTGTGCTGAATGCTTAGCGATGCGCCCGGTTCAAAACCAAGCGCGGAGAGACGCTGCCCCTCCGCCCAGAATCTGGGGGAATCGCGGTGCGTTCCGATAGTGGAAAACGTAGTGTAACGGGACATAAAAAATTTGAGAGACTTCCTGCGTGTGAAAAAATCGGCGGGGCTTCTCACCCTTGCGGCGCCGGTCCTTGCGTGAACGCCCCAAAACCCCGGCGCGTGAGCGTCAGGGCATGGGGCGGGGTATATGTGCGGGCGTTACTCTTCCTCTTTTTCGCTCATCTCAACCCCGGCAATATACTTTGCCGCGCGTGCCCGGAATTCGGCGTGCCCGGTTTCGATCAGTGCTTCCGTGACCATGGCCGGCGTGAGTATATGGTAAAAGAAAACGCCCGGGTTGCGCGGGTGTGTCCAATACTCGCCCGGGCCATGTGGCGAGCGTTCCCGCTTGAAACCAAGCGAGGAAAGCACCGCGTCCGGCATTTCGTCCGGGTGTTTTTCCGGTCCCGCGAACGTGCGCGCGCTCATTTGCACGCCCTCAGTTTAATGCACACACCCGGGGAGCCGCGGCCGTACCATTCCCCGCCGTGCACATCACGCACACGGACAGAGCGGAACGAGCCGCGCGAATGCGTGAAGCTCTGGCGAGTCAGGGCACACGGCCGCGAGCTGATAACGTCACCAAGCCGGCCGCCTGTCCATGTGGTCACGGCCTTTCCATCGCTGGAAACGTAGGCACAAAAGGGCCGCGTGCGGTCCTTCAGTTCCGCGCGCTCGCGAATGTCCGCGCACCCGTAGCAAATGGTTTTCCCGTCAGCCGTGCGGGCGTATCCTGTCCCGCCTGACGTTTGAACGGGAAAGGTTTTGCCACAGTCCGCACAAGTGAACGTCTCCGCGCTCATGTGGTCACCTCTTCAGCTTGCGGAATCGTTGGCGCCTCAGCGGGTGAGCCGTCGAAAGGCGGCAAACCCAATTCCCGCGCGATCCCCTCAACCTCTGCGAAGGGGATACGGTGACAGCCGGCCGTCAGATTCCCGCCCGCGTCAATCGCGTTTGCGCTGTAGTGGTCAAGGCGGGGGAAGCGTGCGAGTGTTTCCGCGTCGACGGCTTGCGCGGTGGCCTTCGCGTTCCGACAGAATGCCCACAGAAAACGCACGGTGCGAACGAGCACTTGCGCGCCTTGCGATGTCTCGACGCGGTCACGCTCAACCGACAGCCGCAAAGCGGCCGTTCCCGCGAACTCTGGCGAGGAAATGAGGGGAGAGAATGAGACGGAGCGAAAACCCAATTTTGCGCCAAGCGCGCGAATCTGGCCCGCTTCCTCTGATCCCTCAGCATGCAGACGCCAGAGGGCGAGAAAGCGCGGGCCGTAGGTAGCGCCAAACCGCGCGCGCTTGTCCTCCCGTTTCTTTTCCAGCTCAGCCGCGCGGGCCGTCTCCGCTTTGCACTTCTCCGCCAGTTGCGAGAGATCAGGGGCAAAGGGTTTGTTCCGCAGTTTGAAAAACGCGCGGATGCGTTCCGCCTTCTCAACTGAACCGCGCGCGCATTCGAGCAGATAGGGTGCACGGCCGCGGGCGTTGCTCGCTTGTTTCGCGAACTCGACGCACTCAGCTTTCGCCGCTTCGAACATCTCCGCGGGCGTAGGGTTGAGCGATTGACCGCGGCGGCCGAATTCAAGCGAGACGTTGACGTCAGCCGGCCGCATGGCGCCGCGCAAAGCGCTTTGCACTTGCGACGTGCGGGAGCTGAAGCGGGCCGAATCGAGCAAGACGAAGCGGCGGCCGTCCGCGCGCCGATATATGCGGGAAATGACCGTTGCGTAATGCCAGAAAGTGACGCCATCAAACCGGGCCGCCGATGCCTGAAGCGAGCGACCGCGCGTCAATTCTTCGTCCGTTTGGTTGGCCCAGATGTGGGCAAGATTCTTTTTATTCACAAGGCACCCCCGCGGAATGAGGTTTCAAGGATGAACTCCGGAGCAACGCGGCGCGCTTCCTCGGCGAAAATCTCGCCGTAGAAATAAACCGCGTTAGTGCCCCGCGGCGCCCCGTCGAGTGTGTCGGCCGGCGCCTTTGTCATTTGGCGGAGCGTTGCGAGGCTTGCGCCCTGCGTGCGGTCGCGGCGCATTTCTGCGACCGTCCGAAGAATCGCGAGCCGTAGCGCCGCGACGAATGGCGAGACCGTAGCGGCCTCGCGGGTTTGGTTTTGTGTTTTCATGTTCAGCAAGGAAAGGGTTGAGAGATCAGACGAACGAAGGCTGAGGGGGAAGAGCGTGCTGGCATTCGCGCACATAGGCCGCGGCCGATTCGATGCACGCCCGGCGCCGCATCAGCTCGCGATTGTCTTCCGTGTCAGTGCCAGTGATACACGCGGAGATTTGTTGCATGGCCTCGCGTTGCCACGTTTCCCAATAGAACGCAGAGGCCCCGGCGCCGGCAGAGCGGACAATGACAATTCCACCCGCGGCGCCGCACGGCCGCGCGATGCCCAAAGAGTAAGTGCGGGAGTTGCCAAACCATTTCACGACGCCCGCGAGCGAGTCGGAAAGAGCGAGCGACAGAACGTCAACTTCGCGCGAGAGGACGGCGCACCGGGCCGCGAGATCAGCTTTTTTTAGTGTGGGCATGAGAGAATGAAAAGAAGCAAAGCGTTTTGATCTCGCCATGCGAGACAAGGTTTTTTGAGGGTTTGCAAATGCCATGCGCGCCAGGCACTTGTGCTGATTTTTACAATTCGAAGTTGCGACCGCGTGCCTGGTGTTTTGTGAGGGGGAAAACAGAGGGGAGAGCAGCGTTGCGAACGCGAGCGGGGTTGACGAAGGGCTGACAAAAACTCGACGCTACGCGCGCACCCGTGCGGAACATGGCCACCACTGAAACACAACTTGCACCCGCGGCCGGCGCCGGCATCGGGAAAGCGATTGCCTCTGATCTCCTAGCCCGTCCCGGTTTCGTCAAAAAGATGGCCGATGCGCTGGACAATGCGCTTGGCGCCACGCGGCGCACATGGGACAGCGGCGCGAAAGAATGGGTTGAAGAGCCGGACACGCGCAGTCAGTTGCAGGCTTTCTTCGGTTGCCTCGCACACATGGAAGGGGAGCCGATAAAGCGAATCATTCACCAGCACAACGGAGACGGCAAGGCGCCGGACGTGCTCGCAGCGTTGCGAGAGTCGCCAGCACTGCGGGCCGCGATGCGTCGCGAGCTGGACAAGGCGGAGTTCCGCACGCGGAACGTGAAGCAAGCCACGCCCGCAGAGGCTGACGCTGTCGAAGTGTAGCCCGTTGCATGACGTGTGCCCCGTGTTTGCGGGTGCATGACGGACGATAAGAGACCAGAGGGGCGAGCCGCGCACCCGCCGCGGGCCGCATGTGTAAAAAAACGCCCACCCCCTATGCCCGCTTTTCACGGTGCTACGGGCCGAAGGAAGCGAAGGCTTGGCCCAGCCCTTTCTCCACAGCGCCGAATTCCGGCGTCCGGGACTCCAGATCCGGGCCTATAAAAATTCCGGGGGTTCCTGGGGCGGGAAATCTCGATCGGAATTCTGGCTTCCCCAAAAATTTCCGGGGCAAAATCTGGAGGCCTCCTCGTTGCTTAAAGGGTGCTTGTTGCACCACCTTTTTCTCATGAGGTCGAGTTCGTGAGTGATCACTTTTCGGTATCCCCCGAATTCACTCATTTTAATCATTGTATCCCATCCCCCATGGGGAGGGATAAATGAGTTAATGAGTAAATGTCGTTCGCAAACTCATTCTTTGATATTTTATGATCAAAATGAGTTAATGAGTAGATACGTGGCCAACAACTTACGGAAGTCGGTAACGGAAATTCCCAGTTCGTGAGGGTTTTTGAAATTACGTAAAGGGCACTAAACGCGATAGGAAGCGTTTTTACTCATTTAATTCGTCTCGCAAGACGAGAAAAGGGCTTGACCCTCACGCAACAGGGTATTTTGGTGGGTTTCGTGGCTGCGACACCTCACTCCAAAAAACCCCGCCGCTGGGCGTGCGACAACTTCAAACCGGCCGACGATCCGTCGTTCTGCGCCAACTGCCACGACATCGCGTCGTCGCACCGCGGGCCGACGCCTGGCGCACCGCGGTCGTTCCGGATCTCGATCCCGCTGAAAGTGGCCGACGACCGGCAGTCGCTCACTCCGCTCCAACGCTGCATCGCGGCGAAAAAGTTGCTGGAGCCGATATATGGAGCGACCAACTTGGCGCCGCTCGGCAGTCCGATTTCGAAAGCACTGGATCTGCTCGATCAGGCGATCGACGAACTGCGATGAATCCAAAAAAATTTTTCCTCCGGAGGAGATCACACCCGTCACCCGCGACCGCCGCTTCGAGCGCTGGTGGACGGAAGAGGGCCGCGGTTTCGTGGCCAATGGCAGCGCGCGGACGGCCGCGGAGATCGCGTGGTCCAATGGCTCGTACTTGGCGAGCTGCGGCGTGCCCGCGGTCGACTACCGCAGCATGAAGAAAACACCACCGGATCGGCCCGGGCTGTGGGCCTGTCGCGCTCCCGGGGCCACCTGGAGCACCAACGTGGCGGTGACGCGCGCTGGCTCGGCGCTGTTCATTCATCACCCGAATGGGTCGGTATATTCCCTCCGTCGGTGGGCGGAGCTGTATCCCAAGATGCGGTGGAAGGAAATTTCATGAGCGACCGCGCCCGCATCATCTTCAACTGGCGCTGCCTCGCCTGCGGAATCAAGAGCGACGTCGCGATCGATTTTCCGATCACGCCGCACGAGATCGATGGCGAGGCCCGGAAGTCCCACACTTGGGCGGCGGAAAAATTCGGCCGCGCGTGCGCGGGTAACGACATTCAGATCATCCCGGCGCCGGGAAAAATTCCATGAACTACCTCTTCATCGGCGGGAATTCCGACGGGCAGGAGATCGAGGTGCCAGAGCACATGACGGTGTTACGAGTGTCGGATAAACCGAAGTCATCATTCTCGATCCACGATCATCCATTTGAGCAAATCGGCTGCTCGACATATACCAAGCGCATGATTGTTGTCTTCTACATCGGCGGCAAACGCCGGGAGTGTTATTTTGCGTCGCAGGAACTGAGCGACGCGAAGGCGGCGAAACTATATCTGGAGTGCATTACACGATGACCAACGACGACTACGAAAAAGTGCGCGAATCCATCGAGATCGCGTGCGCCAGAAATCGCCGGCCAGATCTCGCGATCAAGGTCGGGATCTTCACCCGCGGAAAATTCCGCGCCTTCCTTCGCGGTGTGGCCGCGCATCGCCGGCTGACGTGGACCGAGCCATTCCTCGCCCCCTGGGAGCTGCGGGGCGACGAGATCGCGATCGATGCGGTGAAGCACTGGTGTTTCTTGGAGAGCTCAAAAAATCTGCCATGAGCTCTCAAAACCCATCTCGCGCGGAAGACGAGGCGCTGGTCCGCAAACACGTCGAGCAACTGATCGAGCACTTCGACACGGTGCAGATCCTCGTCTCGCGGCATATGCCAGCGGAGAAGGACGGGACGGTCGCAGTCGCGCAGGGCGCCGGCAACTGGTACGCGCGCCGCGGTCATGCGCGGGATTTTCTCATTCACGGCGACGAACACGTTCGCGAGCACGCCCGGAGGACGCACGAATCATGAGAAAAATAATCCAAATCGAGGTGGTCTGCCGCGAGCACTGCATCCCGGATCTGATCGCGCTCTGCGACGACGGAACGCTGTGGAAGGCCCAGATCATGTCGGGCTACGAAACGAAGTGGCAGTCGTTCGCCACTCCGGTCCCGCAACCAAGGCCTGACGTGCGCCCGGACTTCGAGCTCCTGTCGTCGACCGTGCCCACCATCGGCGAGCAGGCGGTGCGGACGCTGCTCGAAGAGGACATCGCTCGAATCAAAACGATCGGCGGCCACGGGTTTCAGAGGGACGTCGAAGCCCTCGAAGCGCACATCGCCCAAAAGGGCCTCGAAGTTCTGCGGCCGAGCGGCCTCTGGTTCGCTGGCGTGCACCACGGGAGGAAAAATCCATGAAAGATTTCACCACCGACAAACCCGACTCGGTCGGCCTCTGGGAATTCAAATGCGACGAGCTCGACGGAAGGCCGGAGCGTGTCGCGATCACCGAAAAAGCCCACCTGACGGGCGAGCCGGATCTCGTGGTCCACGACGACGCACTCGGGATCACCCCGCTCGACACCTTCCATGACGGCCTGACCAAAATCAGCTGGAGGAAAATCGCATGATCGACATCGAGCAAACCCGATTCCGCGAAGATCCAGCGCCCGGAGGAACCGTCGTCCAATGCAAACTCTCGTGGATTGGCGAGGGTATGATCTTCAAAGAGGACAAGAAAGATCCGCGCGTCGTGGACGAAATGAAGCTGCGGCTGAAACACAAAATCTGGGATAAAACCTACGGCGAGATCGTCGACCCTGTGCTCGCGCTGGAGCTGATGATTCGTCGCGACATGATGCCGAGCGCGCTGCCGCAGGCTATGGAGAAAATCGCTGAGCTCAAAAAACTGCTAGCTTACCCGAAATAATATATGCCCGACGAAATCGAAAACCGAGGAGATCTTTTCCCGAACCGCCCTGCCGACAAAAACCAGTGGTGGATCGAGCACCACCGGCTGTGCATTCCAACCCCGGACGGCGTCACGATCACTCACTGCACGCGCGAATACGTCGAGGATGTGCTGCGCCAGCACAACGATCTACTCAGCACTGTTCGCGATCTGGAGCAGGAGCTGAATCGGTGCGAGCCGGATCGATTTCTTCCGGAGCTCCTGAAAAAACTGGAGTCGAATTCGATGACGGCGATGGCGGCTAATGACATGCCTCGCGCCGAGGTATATTCCGTGTGCTCGGTCATGATTCGCCGCTTTCTGAGCGACGACGCCGAGCGAAACGGGAAGAAGCTATTCCGATGAAACAACTTCTCTGGCGCCTGCGCTTCACGCGCGAATTCCGTCGTCTGTTGGAGGGCCACATCTCTTGGAGAAACTGCTGGGCGATGTCGGGCGGAAACTACGAATCCTTCGGCAGCGAGCAGAGCCCGGAGGAGGCCGCCGCGGACGAACTCGACGCGTGGCAGCAAAGCCAATGAGCGCTCCGCACAAACCCCTCAACTTCGTCGATCTCGACGCCGCGATCGTCGCGGCCAACAAGTTCGCGGAGGAATCGAAGTTCCCGGGCTTCCGCTATCAGCCCGGCGACATGGTGGATCTCGGCCGCTGGGATCGATACCAGCGCAAGGATCACGACGAATCGATCTACCCTTACGACCCATTCGGTATCTGCCGGGTGATTTCGTCGCGCCGCGCATGCTCGCAGTCCGGGGCCATGACCACCGTAGAGAACGAGCGGCGCCGTCGCATAGAGCTCGACCAAGATTGGATGGAGATACTGATCGAGGTATGATCCGTCGCTACAAACCAATCCCGCTCCCGACCGGGAAAATTCCGATCTCCGAGATGCGGCTCGGCGATTACTTCTGCGCGAAAATTCCGCACCTCAAAGATGACGGATATGAGAACCGAATCTGCCGCCTGATCGAGATTCACGAGCCGATTCTGCGTGTCCAAACCAGCACCAGAAAAGACCTAGTTCCGATCAGCCGAAAAGACATCACCAGTCTGGCTTGGAGATAATTTTATGACCGACCTATCAACATATATGGCGACCGAGCTCGCGAAGAAAATGGGCGAGGAGAAAGACAACATCATCCGCGCCTGCATTCGCAACCGCGTTGGCCCGGAAGTCCGGATCAAGGATGTGATCACCACGGGGCGCCTGCGCGCCGATGTGAGCGACGACAGCAAGAGCGAGCTCTGGTCGCTCGACGGTCAGCCGCTGGTCCAGATTTGGCCACCAGAAACCAAAGTCGACGACGGCCGCATGACGGTCTCGATCTCTTACAAGATCCCGAATCCGACGCCGGAGGAAAAGGCGCGGATCGAGCAGATGCGGAAGGAGGGGATTTGAAATGAGTAAACGCACCAAAGAAGAAATTGCGGCCGAGATCGCGGCCGTCGAAGCGCTCCAGCCGCCGCACGGAAAATTCCGCGCGAAGCAGCTCGAAGCGATCGAGCTCATGGTCTCAGCCCTGAAGGGCGAGATCGACGAAACCTGCCAAGAATTTTGCGAAATGTGCGAGGAGGACATCGACACCTACATGCAGACGCGCGCGTGGGTCGATGGCCAGAGCGAGAACAAGCCGAGCGACAGCTGGAAAGGAACGTGGTGAAAGTCGTCCTATATGCCCGCGTCAGCACGAGCGATCAATCGTGCGCCGCGCAACTCATGGAGCTCCGGACGTACTGCGCCGGCCGCGGCTGGACGATCGAGAAGGAATTCACCGACACGATCTCGGGCACGAAGTCTGATCGCCCGGGATTGGAGGCGGTCATGGCCCTCGTGCACGCTCGCTCGATCGACGCTGTCTGCGCGGTCAAGATCGACCGCATGGCGCGCTCGCTGGTCCACTTTTCGAAGCTCGCGGCCGAGTTCGTGCGGCACGACGTCGCGCTGATCTGCCCGGGCCAGGGGATCGATACCTCGAAGGCGAACCCGTGTGGCAAATTTCAGATGAACATTCTGGCGGCCGTGGCCGAGTTTGAGCGGGATCTCATCTCCGAGCGGACCAAGGCCGGGCTCGCGGTCGCGCGGGCGAACGGGAAGATCCTCGGCAAGCCATCGCTGAAGCTGCCGCCGCCATCCGACCGCAAAGCGATCGTCGCGAGATGGCTCGCGAGCGGGAATGGCTACGACGATCTCGGCGTTATGCTTGGCGGCGTGTCTCGCGCGACCGCGTGGCGGATCGCGAAACGGATCGTCCCAACGCTGCCGGCGCCGGAGGTTGA
>Ga0068860_100007684_pt1 | contig 10778 bp, 21 predicted proteins | sample KBSSwiS32_FD_66597 | JGI IMG/M metagenome (GOLD analysis project Ga0068860, IMG submission 66597) | Switchgrass rhizosphere microbial communities from Kellogg Biological Station, Michigan, USA - KBS Switchgrass S3-2 | ecosystem: Host-associated > Plants > Roots > Rhizosphere > Soil ...
CTGGGAAGGTGCACAGCGTACCTCCTTCCGGCGCATCGCGAGTCGGCGCGCCCGCGGGAAGGCGCGAGCGGCGGGCAGGAACGCGAGGCGGCTCTCATTCTCGAGATGCTGTCGCGGCCAGGGCGCGTTTCAGAAGCGCGATCTGGCCGGCATGGTAGAGGTTGTGCTGAACGACGCCGCTGAACTGCGCATGGGCAGTGTGGGGAGACTCGGGGACGAGGGGGTCATCCAGCCGTTCGACCGGAAAGTCCCGGACGGTCTGTCGTAGCTTCGCGTTGAGCCGCCGGAGCTCCTGGATCGCCTGTTTCCAGTTCTCCTCGGAGGATGCCGGGCATGCCGGCCAGTCTTCCGCCGCCGTCAGCTGGCGCCCGTCGCCCGACAATCGTCGGAGCACGAGGTCGTAGTCGCTGGTCATGTGAAGCAGGAGCTCCCAGATGCTGTGCGCGCCGGCGACGGGATGGCTGGCCGCCTGCGACGCGGAGACGCCGGCCAGCAATTCGAGTATCGAGGGTCCATGCCACGCCTCGCCCTCGAGCGCTCGCCGGAGCTGATCGTCCAGTCGGTCGACTTCCGCGGTCATTCGCTCCATTCGATCCCGATCCGCCCGGCGACCAGGGCTACCTTCTCGGCTCATAGCGCATCGCCATCGCTCCCGAGCCGAACTCCTGATGGCCCACGAGCCTCAGGTCGACGAGCTTCGAGAGCCCCGCGAACAGCGTCGGCCCGTGGCCCGCCAGCCTGGGATGCACCACGAGCTCGTATTCATCGATCAACCCCAGCTCGGTCAGCGCCTGGGCGAGCTTCGTGCCTCCCACGAACAGTCCCCGACCCGGCTCCCGCTTGAGCCGCCCAACGGCCTCACCCAGATCCCCGCGCACGAGTTCCGCGTTCCAGTCGACGCGGTCCAGCGTCCTCGACACGACGTACTTCTTCGCCGCGTCGATCGTCCGGGCGAAGGGCCTCGTCCACTCCGGCATCTCTCCGGTCTGCGCTGACGGCGGCGTCGCCGCCGCCGGCCGCCACGCGGCCTCCATCATTTCGTAGGTCACTCGGCCGAAGAGGAGGGCATCGGCCCGGGCGATGTTCTCGACGGCGTGACGATGCAGGTCTTCGTCCGCAACCATCACGCGATGATCGCAGCATCCGTCCAGCGTGACGTTGATCGAATACCGAAGGGGTCGCATGAGGCAAGAGTAGCCCCAGACGGAGAGAGTCCGCGAGTCTCACAGGCCATGCCCTCGGCGGGCGAGGCCCCCTCCCAATATTGGAAGCGCGCGACACCGGGGTCGTTCCGGTACGCGAGGAAGTCGTCGAGATCGCCGTCGCGAAACGCGCGGAGCACGAGCCTCCTCGTGGCGATCGGGATCGGGAAAGTCTTCAGAGAGCCTCTGGGAGCCGACGGATTCCCGCCGGACGCCGCGTCAGCGGCGAGCCCGACGCGACGATCACGGCTTCTCCGCGGCGGCGAGCTCGCGCTCCTCCGCCGCGAAAAGGGTGCCGTCGTCGCCGTCGATCTCGTACCCGATCATCTCGCCGGAGTCGTATCCCTGGCGGATTCTGCCGGCGCCGCGCCTCGCGACGACCGACTGACCCTTCTTGAACTTGAAGACGGTCGCCGCGTCCGGGTCGTCCAACGTCTTCAGCCTGTCGCGCCAGCCCGTCCCGTCGCGCCAATGAATGTGGAACGGTCCGACACCGTGGACCTGAACGATCGCGGCGTCCGGAGTCCACCCGAACATGGTGCTTCCCTTCGGGATGAAGGCGTAGCTGCCCGCCTTGAGCTCTTTCATTGCGGAGCGGTCGAACTTCTCGCCGATCGCGAAGTACAGGGTTCCCTGGACCACCGTGATGTTCTCGTCCACGGGGTGCTTGTGCGGAGGAATGATGCCTCCCGGAAGCTCACGGATTCGCATGACGAATGGCTGCCCCGGCTTCTCGGGATCGCCATTGAGGATCTCGACGTCCTCCGCCATCGGGTGGATGGGCATGAGCCGGGCCTCGGGTTTGTCCACCGATTGTCCCAGTGCGCTGGACACCGCCATCCATCCGAATGCCACTCCGACCAGCCCTTTGATCCGCATCTCCAGCCACTCCTCAGCCCATCGGGCCGCGCGTCAGCCACCAGCACGCGCACGCCGGGCGCCGCGTCTCTACCTCTCTCCGATCGTCAGCGTCATCAGCGGAGTCGCAACGGACACCTCGTGACACCCGCTGCGCGGATTGCAGGCAGCGGGATCGATGATCTTCACCCATCCCGTGACCTTCGCCGTGCCGCCGCGCAGCTTGCTCAGCGGAACCGCCTTGTTCCACACGATCTTCTGGCCCGGCAAGAGCGTGAGCTTTTCGACGCAGTCCGGATGGTCGACGCTCACCAGGTAGCCCGCATCGTGCCCGCCCACGATCACCGCGACGCCCCATGACGGTCCAAAGCACCCCTCGAATGCCGCCGACCCATTGTTCGTGAGAGCGAAGTGCGCCGTCACCGACGTGTCGCCCGCCGCCGGGGCGCTCCCGAAGGACATCGCGAGGCTCAGACTCTGGCCAAAGCCCGACCTCGGTCGCGCCGGCGCCGGGGACGACCTCGGATTGTTGGACGTACACCCCAGGGCCGCAATCGCGGCAAGCACGAGGCCGCTCCATCGCTTCCATGACGCTCCGCCGCCTGACGGGCGGCGCGTCGGCAGCGAGACGCGAGGCCGCTGCACGCGCATGTCAGGCGGCCCTCGTCGAACGCCATGTCGCGGTCACCAGGCAGATTGCGATGGCGGTCGCAAAGACGATGGGGATGGTGAAGAAGTACATCCAGGTCAAGACCGTCAGGACAACGAAACAGAGCGAGAGGGCCCACGCCGTCGCACGCATGAGTGGAGCGGATTGTGCCGGCAGGCCACCGAGCTGCCACGCCAGTATCGCCGCGAGGAGGAAGAAGACGCTGACGAACAGGCCGAACCCGACGTAGAAGTCCCAGTAGGTTCGGCTGAAGCCGAGCACCTGGAAGTGACTCGTCCGCATGGCGGTCGTGTCTACGCCCCATTTGGGATCGGACCAGGGATAGCCAGCCGAATGGCCGAGGTCGAAAAGAAGAATGAGGACGGCGGAGATTCGATAGAGCACGCGAGTCGTCACGAGAGCTCCTTTCGGCATCCGGCGGGCAGCCCGGGCCTCGTTGCCGCTCCGCCGGTGGCTGTGCCGCCCCACGGGCGGCGTGTCAGTGGCGAACGGGGAGCGGACAAAGGAAGGGAGCGCACGCGAGCGACGGCAAGGTCGCGGGAACGCCGCAGGCGCAGGTTGGGCGGCTCGCCGTAGGCCCTACTCATGCACGAACCGGATCGTCACGTCGATGCCGAAATCCACCGCGAAGCCATCGCAGCGAGCGGGGTTGTAACGCCATTTCCTGACCGTCTCGAGCGCGAGAATCGAGTAGTCACGGCCAGGCGTCGATACGACTCTCTCGTCGACGACCGTGCCCTCTCGTCCGACGACAACCCTGAGATGGACGACACCACCCTTGTGAGAGTCCCAGAATCCCGCCGGCACGGTGGGCCCTTCCTGCAGAATCACGGAAGGCTTTGTGGGATTTCGACACTCTCCCGTTGCCGAGCAGCCGACGGCCAGAACGAGGAGCACGAGCCACGTCGGCGTTTTCGAGCCTGACGGGCGGCGCATGCTGGGCCGACCGCTGGATCGCCGACTGTAGCCTGTCAGGGAAAGATGCTGTGTACGAGCATCCATCGGTCGTGCCTCTTCGTCCAGGTGTTGGCATAAATCCCGGCCCCTGAGATGTCCTTCCCGTTGCTCGCGCCCTTCTGGGAGTATTCGCCGGTCACTACCGCGATGTTGCCTTGAACGTGCACGGTCACGTTGCGCAAGTCTACGGAAGTGTAGACGTCCCTGTGGCTTCGCACGGATTCCACCCATTCCGTCTTCTTCACCGTGCGCCAATGCGCCGGCGCATCTTGGGCGGCCGGCTCCCAGGCAAGCTCGAGATACTCGTCAGCCATATAGCTGGCCATTCGATCGGCGTCGCCCTCGACCGCCGCCTTCGCCCAATCTCTCTCACTCGCAAGCAGCACTTGCGAGTCGTCATGGCTTGCCCCGGACGGCGTTGCGTGCGAAGACCCGGCCAGGGCGATCGCAAGTATTGCGGCCGCCGGAAGCACAGCGCGTATGCTCAGAAAGCGCGTCATATCTCACTCGCTTTCGCCCGCCCCTGGTAAGCGAGGGTTCCGGGCGACCTCATGGACTTCCCGCCAGCGGCGAGCGAAGAGCCGAAGGCGACGGACGAGTCCGCTGCACGCGCATGCTAGGCGACGGGCCTCAATGCTGCGTAATCCGTACCGAGTAGTGGTTGGCAACCAGGCGCCACCGTCCCTGCTGCTTCACCCACACCCGGGTAAACCGAGTGTCACGGGGAACGGCTTTGCCCTTGTCCTGTCCGCTCATCGTCGAGAGGCCAGTCTCCACAGCGGTGTTTTCGTACACGCGCACCTCGACCTCGGCGGTGGTGATCGACTGAAATCTCAGAGTGCCCGAAGTGAAATCTGAAATCACCTGCGATTTGGACCTCACCGTGCCGCTCGGCCCCACGCCAATGAAGTCTTCCGCGTAGATGCGGTCGAGGGCCGCCGCATCCGCGCCGATCTGCGCGCGAATGCGTTCGTCATCCAGCTGTCTTATGGCCTGCTCAACGCCGCTTCTCTGATCTCCGCTCGTGCTCTGCTCTTGCCCCAGGCCGACACAGGTTGGCGCAAGAGCCAGGATGGCTATGACGAATTTCCATCTCATCAGGACTCTCCTTCGAAGGATCGGGGCGCCTAACCGCCCTCTTGCGGTCGATACCGGCGCGCTCTTCCAAGACTGTTCTCCAACGGCCTCCAAGACATCGATCGAGCCGTGACCTCCAGATCGGGCCGCTCGAGCGGCCGAGCGGGGATGAAGACGCGACTATCGGGCGATGCTTTCAGAGGCCCCCCGATGAAGTTGACCGCAAGGCGGACCTGTCCCTCACGCAGACCTATCGCCCCTCCCGCGATGATGGAGTCACAGCCTTCCGCGCTCGGCTCGAGATGAAGACTCGTCACCTCCCGACAGTCGATCTCGAGGGCCGGTATCGTAGCTCCGCCGCGCTGAAAGAAAAGCCGCACGGACGTGTCCAGATTCGACGGACAACTCATGGCCATGCCCTCTCCAACATAAGTCTCGGTTGCAACCGAGATCTCGCGCAGGCAGGCATCGTGAAAACCGCCAAAACCGACGAGCAGTCGATCGATGGCCTCGGCCGAGTCCAGATCATTCCACACGAGTGCTCCATCGGGCGCCTAGCGGGCGGCGCGTCGGCGAGTGAGGAGACGAGCCCAATGAAAGAGTCCGCTGCACGCGCATGTCAGGCGGTCGGCGACTTGAGTTCGACGATCAGCACGTGCGTTCCGGTTGAACCGACGTTTTCGCCCTATTCGACCCATGAGATGAATTGACCACCATCGGAATGCCGGTAGTACACGACCAAGCCGGGCCCCCGTCGCTCGAGTTGGGCGACCGAAAGATGGATCGCCTCCGGATCGAACTCCGTGTCATCCAGAAACGTCAACTGACCAAGCCACCTGAACTCACGGGCGCGACCAGCGACACGACGCGCGAACCAATAAGGGACCGTGATGCGGACGATGCGTTCACCCCCGCGTGTGTCAAAGACGACAGTATGGAATGCGCGAAGCGGCGCGACGCTTTGCGACGCGTCCGACGTCTCCGTGACCTCTCGGCGGCGCATGTCGATCAGGGGACGCTGATTCGCAAAGCGCGCGCGCATCTGCGAAAATTCAAACTCTGCGACCTGAGGCGACACCGCGACGGCAGTCCTATGGGTTACGACGAACCAGAGCCCCGCGCCCGTCACCGCCAGTATCGCTAGTGTGCCGCCGAGACCTAACAAGCGCAATTTGAGTCCTGACGCGCGTTTCACGCTAACCCATCCTCTCCCAGGCAGGCTTCGTCACCTTCCACCAACTCTGACCTTGCCAGGTCCGCCCCGGTTTCAAGAAGATCAGCCAGGCACCCCGCTTCGTTTGCTCGGCCCCGTGCTTCTTCCAACGCCGCCATGGGACTGCGCGCTTCGCCAGAGCTCCGCACGGCTTCACCCAACGCTTTTCGGGCAATCACACCCCCCTACCAGTGGAGCAAGAACACGGGTGCCATTGCCGCCAGAGCGGCGGCGAATTGCAGGACTAAGACGAGAATAGCCGGCCGGGGATCTCGCGGAATCCACTTGATCGCGAAGAACAATGCGATAGGAATCTGGCCAGCCATGAGGAGCTGCCAGATGTGAGCAGCGGCACCCTCGTCTGGCTGGGGCGCCGGACCGTGGGCGGCGAGGAAGAGCAGCACCACCGCGAGCGCGCCGACTGACATCGCGAGAGGGAGGACGGCGCTCGGGCGTCTCAGTACGCTCACGAGATCCATCTGCGGCCTAGCGGACCGCGCGTCAGCGGCCAGTGAGCAGGCGAGGCCGACGAACGAGTCCGCTGCGCGCGCAGGTCAGTCGGTGGCGCTGCAGTCCCCGGCATGTCCAGTTGGACCGGAGAGTGGCAACCATGACCCATACGTTCGTAACCCCCCGCAGATTGCGAGTTTCGAGGTCCTGAGCTATCGGGGCTGACCTCTTCTGAGATTCCAGAGTCCGCGCAGCGAAAGGATGACGGAGAAGACCGCGGTGACGCCGAGTGCGATCTGTGTCCAGACGAAAAACAGCGCTCCGCTCGATTTTGCGATCTCGCCGGCCGCAACGCCGCCCGTCGCTTTGAAATGCACGACCGGGACCACCGCCCCGAGAAGCGACCCCAGCAAGATGATGACGTACCCCGATCGTCGTCCACTGAGCTCCAGTGTGCCGTACAGCCAGATGACGAGGATGGGTACGATGACGAGGCTCGAAGGCCTTCCGTCCTCCATTCCGCGCACGATGTCGTCCGCCATGTGGAAGGTGATGAAGACCACCGAGAGCAGAGACGCCACTGTCAGGGCAACGTTGTGTCTCACGTGCGCTCCTCTCTTAGTTTTCGGGCGCCGGCAGGCACACGCTATCAGCCTTGCCTCCGCCGTCCAGGGGGCGGCGCGTCAGCGGCGAGCGGCGCGCGACCGCAGGGGGCAAGACGCGAGTCCGCTGCACGCGCATGTCAGGCGGTCGGCTACTTGAGCTCGACGATCAGCACGTGCGTTTCGGTTGAACCGACGTTTTCGCCAATGTGTGAGTGAGCCTTGCCCCACGCGGCCTCACCCGGGCGAACGTCGCGCACCGCCTCCCGCCCATCGGAAAGGACGAACTTGCGCTTGAATGCGGTGACCGCACACATGACGTAATCGGAATGATGGTGCGGCGATGTTCGCCCTCCCGGCGAGTCACGGTACTCCAGAACTCTGACCCGCTCGTTCTCGAATATCACCTTGTACTTGTCACCGTCGGTCACCACGGGGTCACGGGATGGATCACGAAGCTGCTCCAGCTCGGATGGCGTGACGTTGCTCATCGGGCCTCCCTCGACACGGTGTCCTCAAGACTAATCGAAGATTGAACCGGGCCGCCTGACGGACCGCGCGTCAGGGGCGAGCGAGGAGCCGAAGGCGACGAGCGTGTCCGCTGCACGCGCATGTCAGGCGGCATTGGGGTCAGTAGCTCAGCACCAGCGGAAGCACCGGACGCAAGTCTCTCGACTCGTGTCGCCTCCCGCCGTCGAAGCGTAGCTCCACCAAAGGCGCGCTCCCGCCGTCGATCCGAACGACGCCGGCTTCGCTCAGCATTCTCCCGGCTTCCGACACTCCGGAAGGCGCAACGACTGCCCGTACGCCGGTCACGCGTCGGATGCCCAACGGGTGCACCCGGATGCTCAATCGGCGCCTCAGCTCCTCGGATGGCGCGGCCTTCATCTCCCGTTCGAGTGTCGCGGTATCCGGCTGACCCTCCGGCACCACGAATAGCGCTGGCGCTTCCGTGTCGGCCTCGGCGCCCAGGATCCGCATCTCGCTTCCAGGCTGCATCCAGCTGGCGGTGTACCGGCGCGTTGGAAACGGCAGCTCTTCGGGAGTCCCCTTCACGCGGCGGAGGCCGATGCCGATGGGAGAGGCCCCCGTGGTTTCCCATTGCGCCTGACGCCGAGTGTTTGCCTCGGTAGGCGTTACGCCGTCGTACCACAACAGCTCGAGATACGCGTTGTCGAACCTGACGTACCGTCCGACCACGCCGTCCGAAAACACCTTCCGGTAATCGCCAACCCGAAGCCCGCTCTGAGTAAGCGCCGCGACGACCGCAGCCTCAGGGCTGTGCGCCGGCGCGTAAACGTAAACATGATCCAGCTCGACGGCGGCCGACACCGATGAGCCTCTTCTCGCGTCGGGTGGAGAGTTCTGGCACGCCAGAGAGATGCAGGCCCACGATGCAATCAACCAGGAGGCGCGTACTTGAACGCGGCGTCGCACGTGAGCTCGATGTTCAGAATCGGTTAGGGCCGCCCGACCGGCCGCGCGTCAGCGGCGAATGAGAAGCCGAGGCCGCCGACCGTGTCCGCTGCACGCGCGTGTCAGGCCGCTCGCTCATGGGGAGCACTTGATCTCTATGCGCAGGTCCGACGGCCCCGCCGTGCGTGGCGCTGATTCCACGACTTCGATCGAATGCATCGGCTCCGGCGCCTGCCATCGGACAAGCCAGGAACCCTCGTGAACCGGATGATCCTTGCTGGGTTGATCGACTACCGAGCCGTCGGCGCGCCGATACCGCACGTGCGGCGAGCTGCCTCCGGTGTCCCAGCTCAGGAAGAAACTCGGCCAGCGATGATGATGCATCGGGATCGTCGATCCGGCCGGCGGAACGGTTACTTCGAGCACACGCACCAACGCGTTCTCAAAGACGACCTTATGCGTTCCGGCCGCCGCCTGCACCGCATCGTAGCCATCCGGAAAACTAACGTTGTCCGCCTGATGCGCGAACCGGAAGGCGACACACGACGTCACCGCCAGCGCGATCCCGAATGACCAACGGAGGCGACGCAGACGAAACGGCCGTGAACCCATTCGCCACTCCTATCGGTTCGAGCCTGTGCCAGCCCGAGACAGACCTCGAGCGGCCTAACGGTCCGCGCGTCAGCGGCGAGCGAGGAGGCGACGAGCGAGTCCGCTGCACGCGCATGTCAGGCGGCGACGGTCGCGTGATGGCGGCGAGTCTTCCTGGAATCACTTTGACGTCTTCCTCCGCGTGGCCTTCCTCTTCGCCTTCGATTTCGCCTTCGATGTTGGCTTGACGCGTTCCGGAAGCTTCGTCGATCCCGTCTCCCTGTTCCACTCTTCGAACGTCTCGGCCGAGATCTTGCCCTTGACGAGGAGCTCGGCAAACTTCCTCCGTTGGGCCTGACTCTTGAACGGCATGTTTCCTCTAGCCTCCTACGGCCCGCGCGTCAGCGGCGAGTGAGGAGGCGAAGCCGACGTTCGAATCCCCTGCAAGCGCTTGCGAGGCGGCCCGTCTCATTTCTGCGGTGACGGCGACAACAGGTCCCAAGGCCATACCTGGTCCGGGTCCGAATGGAATCTGAGAATCTCGACGACCCAGTCCTGGCCGATCTTGTAGGTAAGGAACTTCGCGAAGAGCGGACCCTTCGCATAATTCATCTGAACGTACGTGAGCTCGCAGTCCGGCGCGAAAGGCAGCCTCTTGGCGATCCGGGAGCTCTGGTACTTGCCGAGAAGATCCTCGATCCCGCGGAGGCTCGTCACGAGCGTGACGGCCTCCTTCGCACCCTCAATCGGGCTACCCTTTAGCCACGCTTTTATCGCCCCTTCCGGGCCGCCGGATTCGTACGCCTTCAGCCCAGCAAGGATTACGGGCGGCGCGCCCACGTCGGTTCCCGTTGGAGCCGCGCCAACGTTGATCGCCTGACACATGAGAACAGAAAGCGTAGCGATCGTCACAAGCCTCAACTCCGATCTCCTTTCGTGCCGCCTGACGGGCGGCGAGTCAGCGCCGGGCGAAGAGCCGAAACCGACGAGCGAGTCCGCTGCAGGCTCATTTCAGGTGGCAGTCCCCGCGGATGGTGCAGCCAGGGTGTTGTGAAAGGACGCGATCTGCCAGCCGCCAGGCTCCCGGGTCAGCACCGCCGAGAATTTGGCCGTGTGTTTACCGGCCAGCGGCCCTACCGGGGCGTCGAGTGCCGCATCCACGTGGACGAGCGCCAGGTCCGGCCTCAAGAAGCGCAGGGACTCGATGGTGAATCGATTGACGCTACCGGCGTAGATGGTCCGAAAGATTGCCGCATGGCCGTTCGCGATCGCCTCACGGCCACGAAGGTGTTCTGCTCGGATCGTCACGAAGTCCGCGTCGGCCGCGAACGGCGCTCCAAACCTGCCGCCGTCCCCGGCGTTCCACGCCGCTTCCAGGCCAGCGACAATGGCGTTGATGGCGCTCCGGTCAGCCGTGCTATTCGAGTTCGTCACGAAACACCTCCACTGAATGCCTCCTCCACCCAATCCTGCCGCCGAACGGGCGGCGCGTCCGCAGCGAGCGAAGAGCCGAAGGCGACGAACGAGTTTGCTGCACTCGCATGTCAGGCCGCACTCCGCGTTTTGGCCGTCCAGCGGGACTTCTTGCCTCGCATACCCGCTGGCAGCGCGAGCCCAACGCGGTGGCGAGCCATAGCGTCACCGCGATTGAGGTTGGCCAGCATGAGAGCAGCCGCGTCCGCGTAGGGCACGATCATCTGGGGAACCATGTATGCGAAGACGGGCAGAAACAACAGACCGGG
>Ga0068860_100007686_pt1 | contig 10777 bp, 8 predicted proteins | sample KBSSwiS32_FD_66597 | JGI IMG/M metagenome (GOLD analysis project Ga0068860, IMG submission 66597) | Switchgrass rhizosphere microbial communities from Kellogg Biological Station, Michigan, USA - KBS Switchgrass S3-2 | ecosystem: Host-associated > Plants > Roots > Rhizosphere > Soil ...
CGCGATCAGCCACTTGCCGCCGCCGCAGGCGACGTCGAGGACGCGCCCGCCGCGAGTGAGGGCGGCCGCGAGATCGGGCAGCTCGGCGAGGCCCTCCTGGAAGAAGACCGCGATGTCCTGGACCGTCACCGCCTCGATCGCCCGGTGGAAGCGCGGCGGCCGCTCTGCGATCGTGTGACCCGTCCGGAAGAAGTCTGCGAGGCCGGTGTAATCCAAGCTCGAGACGACCCCGACGACGAACTGGCCACCGAGGTACTCGGGGTGGGTGTCGTCGAGGAGGACCGCCGCGACGTCGTCGGCGACGGTCGCCCGGCCGTCGCGAAGCTCGACAAGATCCCCTGCGTGGGCCGCGCGCAGCCAGGCTTCGATCGGGCCCGGCCGGCAGTCCGCGGCCGTGGCCAGATCGGCGGCGCTGAGACCGGCCGACTCGGCCGCCCGGATCCGGGCGAACAGCCCGAGCTCGAGCCCGAGGTAGATCACCCAGCTCCGATAGAAGCCGCCGACGCTGGCCGCGAGCTCCTCGAACCGATCGTTGTGGACCATCCGGCCGATTGTCGCATGGCCGGCACGGCGTCCACGGATCGGCGACGATGCGCTCTGGATGTCGCGCGGCAGCGGCCGGGACCGGCTCGCGACGGTCCTGCAACCGATGGCCCGATCGCGGTGTTCCGATGGGCATGATGGACGAACGCTCGCCTGCCGACGTGCAGCTCGCCACCCGCCTCGCGACCGATCTCGACGGTTCGTTCGAGGACCTGGTCCTCGCCCACCAGGACCGCCTGTTCACGATCGCCCTGCGAACCGGCGGCGATCGCCACGACGCCGAGGAGCTCGTTCAGGACGCCTTCGTCCGCGCCTACCGCGCGCTCGGGGCGTGGCCGCCCGCGCGGATCCGCGAGCTCCGGCTCCGAGGCTGGCTGACGACGATCCTCCTGAACGCCGGCCGCAACCGGGCCCGGGTGAAGCGGGTTCCGACGGCCGAGCTGGTCTTCGATCCCGGCGCCGAGCCGGCCGCCGACCCGCTGGCCCGCCGCGATGAGCGCGAGACGTGGGCACGCCTGCTGGCCGGCCTGAGCCCGGCCCAGCGGACCGCCGTCGTCCTCCGTCACGTCGACGGGATGTCGTATGCCGAGATCGCCGCGGCGGTCGGTCGGCCCGAAGGCACCGTCAAGGCCCACGTCCATCGCGGACTGGCCGCCCTGCGCACAGCGCTCCTGGCCTCCGAGGGTCCGCCCGAAGGGCTACGAGCCGAGGAGATTCCCGCATGACCGACCTGATCGATCCCACGACCGAAGCCGCCCTCGCCGGCCTCCGCGAGCCTGCGCCGCCGGGTCTCGCCCATCGCACGCTCGTCGCCGTCGGGCTGGCCGACGACTTCGCGGTCATCGATTCGCCGGTCGGCCCGCTCCGCGTGGCCTGGAACGGGCGCGGCGTCTCGGAAGTCGCCGGGGCAACCGACGACGCGACGTTCCAGGCACGGTTCCACGCGCGGACGGGGCGTGTCGCCCGGCGCGTCGACGCGCTGCCGGCGGACCTCGCCCGGAAGATCGAGCGGCGTCTGGCCGGCGATCGTCACAACCGGATCGACCTCGACCTGCGCGGCTCGACAGCGTTCGAGCAGGCGGTCTGGATGAAGGCGCTCGAGATCCCGCGCGGCGAGGTCCGGCCATACGGCTGGATCGCGGCGGAGATCGGCCGCCCGAAGGCCGTGCGGGCCGTGGGCACCGCCCTCGGGCACAATCCGGTGCCGCTCATCGTTCCGTGCCACCGCGTCGTCCGGAGCGACGGGATGATCGGCCAGTACTCGCTCGGCGGCCCCGAGAACAAGCGGACGATCCTGACCGAGGAGGGCGCCGATCCGGACGAGCTCGAGTCGCTCGCCCGGGCCGGGGTCCGCTTCTTCGGCTCCGACACGACCCACATCTACTGCATGCCGACGTGCCGCGACGCACGCCGCGTCACCGAGCGCCACCTCGTCCACTTCCCGTCCTCCAGGGCGGCGGCGGCGGCCGGCTACCGGCCCTGCCTGCATTGCCGGCCGGCTGGGGCGAGCGCGGTCGCCTGAGCGACGAGCCGGGCGTTCGCACACTCGGCCGGAGTCGTCGTACACTTCGGTCACTTTGGACCAGCCGACTATGCCAACCAGCACGCCGCGGCCGGCTTCGGCTGTCCTGATCTGGGCGGCGATCCTGATCCTGTACGTCGTCTGGGGCTCGACGTACCTCGCGATCCGGGTCGCCGTCGACTCGATCCCCCCGTTCGTCATGGGCGCCGTGCGGTTCGCGATGGCCGGCCTCGTGATGCTGGCGGCAGTCGCGATCGCCCGTCGAGGTTCGATCGTCCGGCCGACCCGCCGCGAGCTCCGGGACTGCGCGATCATCGGAACGTGCCTGATGTTCGGCGGGATGGGCCTCGTGTCGTGGGGCGAGCAGACGGTCCCGTCGGGCATCGCCGGCGTCCTGATCGCGATGATGCCGGTGTGGGTCGCCGTCTACGGCCGGATCTTCTTCCGGGAGCGGCTCCCGGCCCTCGCGATCGTCGGGATCGTCGTGGGCATGATCGGCGTCGTCGTCCTCGTCGGCCAGGGCGTCGCGGTCGAGGGCAGCCTGGATCCGGCCGGGATCGCGGCCCTCGTCCTCTCGCCGATGGCCTGGGCGGCCGGGGCGACGTTCTCGGCGAACCGCGCGCGCCTCCCGTCCGACCCGTTTCTCGCGACGAGCCTCCAGATGCTGTCCGGATCGATCGTGCTGGCGGTCGCGGCCGTGCTGTCGGGCGAGGTCGCCTCGTTCCGGCCGGCCGAGGTCACGGGCGACGGTGTCCTCGCGACCACCTACCTGACCGTCGTCGGCAGCCTGGTCGCATTCACGGCGTTCGTGTGGGTGATCCGCCACGCGCCCCTGCCGCTCGTGACCACCTACGCCTTCGTGAACCCCGTGATCGCCGTGTTCCTCGGCTGGCTCCTCCTGCACGAGGCGGTCGGACCGGTCCAGCTCGGAGCCGGCGCCGTCATCGTCCTCGGCGTGGCGCTGATCATCATCGCCCGGAGCCGGATGACCGGCGCCGCGGTCGTGGCCGCAGCGACCGACGACGGCCCGAAGTCGAGCGCCGCGGCCGCAGCCTGACCGCGCCAGTCCGGAGGGATCAGCCGGCTGCCGGGCTCTCCACCTCGACCGTCCGGGCGATGCGCCGGGCGAGGGCCATGATCGTGATCATCGGATTGACCCCGATCCCGGTCGGGAACAACGACCCATCACCCACGTAGAGGCCCCGAACGACGGCGCCGCCCCGGGTCCGGACGCGCCCGGCCGGGTCGCACGGATGGTCGGCCGGCGCGGCTCCCATCCGGGCGGTCCCCATCTGGTGCGCCGAGAAGACGGTGCCGCGGTTCGGCGCGAAGTCGAACGACCGCAGTGCGTCCTCGAAGACGACGAACGAGCGCGCCTCCTCGCCCGGAGCGAAGCCCTCGCGACCGTGCCAGCGCGGCGGCGTGCCCGCGGCCAGGATGCGCCGGGCGCCGGCGGCGCGGGCGAGGCCGGCCATCGAGACGAGGGCGTGGCGGAGCGTGGCCACCCCGCGACCGTCGAGCCGGTAGTCGATCCGGACCCGCCCGCTCGACGTGAGCCGGACGCGGCCCTCTCCGCCGTCACGCGTGATCGCGATCAACGGGGCCACGTGGCGGATCCCGCCGAGGAGCTCGGCGTGGGCATCCGTCCCCTCCCACGGCAGGGCGAGAGCGATGAGCCCAGGGTGACCGGGCGCCGACTCGATCACGTAGCCGTTGCGGTCGCCGTCCGGCTTGCCGAACTGGAGCGAGCGCGCGGCCTGCATCGTACCGCGCCACATGTCGATCGGGTCGTCGAACATCGCGGCGATCACGGGGACGGGGTGGAGCCGGAGGTGGCGACCGATGGCGGGATGATCCAGCCCGCTGGCGAGCAGGAGGGCCGGTGTGCGGAGCGCGCCCGCCGAAACGACGACCTGGGCCGCCCGGACGACGAGCCGGCGCGTCCGCGGCCGGCCCGGACGCGATTCGGCATCCACCGCCGGCAAGCCCGTCGCGCGGTCCACCAGGAGCACATCCGCTTCGACGCCGACGGCTCTGCCGCCCTCGAGCAGGACCTTCGTGACGCGCGCCCGATCGACGATCCGGGCGCCGGCCACGGACGCGGCGGCGAGATGGACCCGCATCGTCGACTGCTTGGCACCGCGCGGACAGCCGAATGGACAGCTGCCGCAATCGCCGCATTCGACGGCATTCCGGCGGATCGGCGCCGCCTCCCAGCCGAGGGCCGCCGCGCCGCGCAGGATGACGCCGTCCTTCGGCGGGATGACGGTCGATGGAGCCACGCCGAGCTCCGCCTCGACGGCCGCGATGTCGGCGTCGAAGGCATGGCCGTCGAGGTCGTCCAACCCGTGGTCGCGCGCCCAGCCGGCCCGGACGTCGCGAGGGACGGGAATGCTCGTCATCCAGTTCACGAACGTGCCGCCGCCGACGGCCGCACCGGCCAGCATCGTGATCGAGCCGTCCCAGGTCGTGAGCAGCCCGTGGTTGAGGTAGACCCGGTCGTAGGCGTCGAGCTCGTCGGTCGGCAGGTGGGCCTCGTCGAGGAACGGCCCGGCCTCGATGACGACGACCGACCGACCCGCACGGGTCAGCTCGGCGGCGATCACGCCCCCGCCCGCGCCCGACCCGACGACGACGACATCGGCCTCGAGGACGATCGGCTCGTCGTCGGCACCGCTCGCGCCCAGGTCGTGGACGTCGAGCGGCCGGATCGTGGCAGGCTCGGGCGTCACCGGCGGCCGGTCCGGCTCGTAGCCGATCGCGGAGAGGAGCGGGTTCGCGACGCCGGGCGGACCCGGATCGGCGTAGGCGAGGAACGTGTTCAGCTTTCGGAACGCCTGGTACGCCGAGCGGCGAAGCGGGAGCCGTGACGTCGCCCACGACAGGAGGATCCGCTCGCGTTCGGCCGGCGAGCGGTCCCGGAATGCGATCGGCCGGCCGGTCAGGAGCAGGTTCGCCACGCGCGATTGGAGCAGGCGGAGGACGAGCCGGAGCTGAAGGACCTGGGCCGGGTCGGCCGCCTGCGAAAAGGCCCCGGCAGCCAGGTTCGCGCGCCGGACCGCGCCGCCGCGGACGAACGTCTCGGCCAGCTCGGCCAGGGTCGCGAGGTCGGCGGCCGACCAGCCGGGCGGTGGTGTCGGCGACGGACTCGACATCGGTCGATCGTGACACACGGACGCGCCGGACACCCGATGGTGTCGCCCGATCTTCCCGATCGGCGGCGGGTCAGCTTCGGCGGCGGGTCAGCTTCGGCTCGAGCCTGGGGCGTTGGGACCAGGCGCATGGGGCGGACCACCGCGCTCCCAGCCCTGGGCCGGCAACGGCTCGCAGCGGAGCGGCTTGTCCTGGCGGTAGCCGAGCGCGTATTCGCCCTGGATGATCGTGTGGAGCTGGCTTGTCCCCTCGTAGATGACGGCCGCTTTCGAGTTCCGCAGGTAGCGCTCCACGGGGAACTCGTTCGAGTAGCCGTTTGCACCATGGATCTGGATCGCATCGAGGGCGGACTGGACGGCGTGCTCGGTCGCGTGCCATTTCGCGAGCGACGTCTCGCGGGTGTTGCGGAGGCCCTGGTTCTTCAGCCAGCCGGCCCGCCAGACGAGGAGCCGGCCCATCTCGGTGCCGGCCGCCATCTTCGCGATCAGCTGCTGGACGAGCTGGTGGCGACCGATCTCCTGGCCGAACGTCGAGCGCTCGTGGGCGTACTTGAGCGACGCGTCGAGGCACGCCTGGGCGAGCCCGACCGCGCCGGCGGCGACGGTGTACCGGCCCTGGTCGATCGCGCTCATCGCGATGAGGAAGCCCTCGCCTTCCTCGCCGATCCGGTGCTCGACGGGCACGACGCATTCGTCGAGGTTGATCAGGCCGGTGTTGCCCGCACGGATCCCGAGCTTGCCGTGGAGAGTCCCGGTGGTCAGCCCGCTCATGCCCCGCTCGAGGAGGAAGGCCGTGACACCGCGCCAGCCCTTCGACCGATCGACCGAGGCGAAGACGAGGAAGTGGTCGGCGAGGTCCGCGAGGCTGATCCAGATCTTCTGGCCGTTGAGGCGATAGGCGTCGCCGTCGCGCCGGGCGGTCGTCGCGAGATTCGCCGCATCGGTGCCGACGCCAGGCTCGGTCAGCCCGAACGTCGCGATCTTCTCGCCCTTCGCCTGGGGCACCAGCCAGCGGCCCTTCTGCTCGTCGGTGGCCCACTGGAGGAGGGCGAGCGAGTTCAGCCCGACATGGACGCTCTGGACGACCCGGAACGCGGTGTCGGCCCGCTCGAGCTCCTCGCACAGGATCGCGAAGCTCAGGTAGTCCATCCCGGAGCCGCCCCACGCCTCGGGGATCGGGGCCCCGAGGAACCCCTGCTCGGCCATCTTCCCGAAGATCTCGCGGTGGACCTCGCCCTTCTCGTCCCACTCGCGAATGTGGGGCAGGATCTCGGCCTCGGCGAACGCCCGCGCCGCAGCCTGGACGAGGCGGTTCTCATCGCTCAGCCGGAAGTCGACCATGGCCGAATGCTAGCCCGGCGATCCCGGATCCGTTGCCTCGTTGCAAGGGCGCTCGCCGATCCGCCGGCGTCGACTCGACGGCCGATGTGAGACGCTCGGGGGGCAGACCGGAACGCCCGGCGCGAGAGACTCCGCCGCAGCCGTTCCCGGCGAGCGCAGGCCGGCCGCTGCCATACTCGGTCGATGACCGATGCCATGCCCGCCGCGGCCCTGCCCGCGAACCTGTCGACCGTCGCCGATCACCTGACGCCGATCCTCGGCCGCTACTTCGAGCGGAGCTGGAGCCACGGCGAGGGTCACCGCCTCTTCGACACGGACGGGCGGGCGTACCTCGACTTCGCCAACGGGATCGCCGTGACCGCGCTCGGCCACCGCCATCCGCGGGTGACCGCGGCGATCCACGCCCAGGTGGACCGGCTGATCGGCCCGACGGGTGCGATCGGCTATTCCGAGCCCGTCGTCCGCCTGTCGTCGATGCTCGCAGCGACCCTGCCTGACCCGATCGACAGCGTGATGTTCCTGAACTCGGGCTCCGAGGCGATCGACGGCGCCCTGAAGCTCGCGCGGCGCGTGACGGGGCGGCCCGGGATCATCGCCTTCCGCGGCGGCTTTCACGGCCGGACGATCGGGGCGACCTCGGTCACGACCTCGTCGCTCAACTACCGGACCGGCTACGAGCCGCTCCTGCCGAGCGTGTACATCGCCGCGTACCCCGCTGCCTATCCGGAGTTCGACGGGGACGAGGAGCGCGCGTCGGAAGCGTGCCTCGCGAGCCTCGGTTCCCTGTTCGCGACGATGATCGCGCCATCCGCCGTTGGTTCGATCCTCATCGAGCCCGTCCGCGGCGAAGGCGGCTACAACCCGGCCCCCGGCTCGTTCCTCCAGGCGCTTCGCCGGATCTGCGACGAGCACGGGATCCTGCTCATCGCCGACGAGGTCCAGACCGGGTTCGCCCGGACCGGCCGGATGTGGGGGTTCGAGCACGCCGGGATCACGCCTGACGTGGTCGTCATGGCCAAGGCGATCGCCAATGGGCTGCCGCTGTCCGCGATCGCGACCTCGCGTTCCCTCATGGAGCGCTGGGGGAAGAGCGCCCACGGCTCGACCTACGGCGGGAATCCGGTCGCGTGCGCGGCCGGCGTGGCCGTCCTCGAGACGATCGCCGACGACGGCCTCGTCGACAACGCCGCCGCGCGAGGCAGGGAGCTTCGGGCCGGGCTCGACCGGATCGCGGCCGAGGAGCCGCGCATCGGCGACGTCCGCGGACCGGGCCTGATGATCGGCGTCGAGTTCGTGAAGGACGGCCCGCAGCGCGAGCCGGACGGCGCGACCGCCAAGGCAGCGATCGCCCGGGCGGCCGACCTCGGACTGCTCGTCCTGACCTGCGGCGCGAGCTCGCACGTCATCCGCTGGATCCCGCCCATCGACGTGAGCGCGGCCGAGATCAGCGAGGCGGTCGAGATCTTCGGCGAGACCCTGCGCACGATCTAGCGACCGCGAGTCTGCGATTGCCAGCTTGCGGCCGGCTCACCGACGTCCAGGGCCGAGCTCTGCGAGGCCCTTGGCCTGCGGGACATGACGAAGCGCCCGCCGGCGGAGCGGGCGCCTCGAAGGAGGATGCTTCCTGACGGGCGGCGAGCCGCCCGAGGCTAACGATTCTGGGCGAGGAACTTCATGACGTCATCGAGCCGGAAGCGACGGTCACCGCGCTTGCAGACTCGATAGAACGGAAGCTCGCCTCGATCTCCGAGCCGCTTCACGGTGTTGACGTGGAGGTGGAGCATGTCGGCGACTTCCGTCGCGGTCAGCATCGGCCCGAGTTCGTTGACGGCCATGGACCCCATATGGTCATTGCCTCTCTGTGCGCGTTTCGTGGCGTCCGCACCCTTGGGGTGGCCAGGGGTGGAGTGCGGCTCCGTGATGGGCGGAGCGTATGGGTGGGGGTGGGCCCCCGCCAAGCCGTACTTTGTTCTGAACGCAGGTACCACCGACCGCGGCTGTCGTGGCGGAACGACGATGGCGGCGTTGCCGCCTGCGGTCCTCGGTCACGCACGTCCGGCAGTGCGCTCGCTCCGGTCCTCGGCGGCGCCTTGCCCTCGTCGCCCCGCCACGACGAACGCCGTTCGCGCGAGTGTTTCCATCTCATGTGGCTCTCATTCGTGTTCGCAATCGTTCGTCTCGAGCCCGACCGTGGGTTGTCTCCCTCCTCCTCCGACTCACGGCCGGGACTTCACCCTCATCTCTGGCACGATCAACGGCGACACGAACATCGCCCGGCATTCGAGTTACCGAGCCCCTCATGAAAATCCTCCTCGTCGAGGACGACGAGCGCCTCAGCCGATCGCTCGCCAGGCTCCTCGAACAGGACCGCCACAACGTCGAGAGCGCGCCCGACGGCGAAGCCGGCCTCGAGATCGCCCTCGGTGAGAACGGCATCGACGTCGTCATCCTCGACGTCGGCCTGCCGGACATCTCCGGCCTCGAGGTCGCACGCCGGATCCGGACGGAGCGGCGCGATCTCGCGATCCTCATGCTGACGGCCCGCGACACCGTCAGCGACCGGGTCGTCGGCCTCGATTCGGGAGCGGACGACTACCTCGTCAAGCCGTTCGCCTACGACGAGCTGTCGGCTCGCCTGCGAGCCCTCGCCCGACGCGTCGACGGTGCCGCCCGGCGATCGGAGCCACGTCTCGTGGCCGGCCCGATCTCGCTCGACGAGGCGACCCGCTCGGTCACGATCCACGATCGGCCCGTCGATCTCAGCCCGCGCGAGTTCTCCCTCCTCGAGTCCCTGCTCCGCCATCCCGGCCAGGCCCTCAGCCGGGACCAGCTCCTCGATCAGGCGTGGCCCTTCGGCGTCGCGGTCACGCCGAATGCCGTCGACGCCTACGTCCATTACCTCCGGACCAAGCTTGGCAGCGAGGGCGACCGGATCGAGACGGTTCGCGGGGTCGGGTACCGTCTGAACAATGCCTGACGGCGTTCTCTCGACCGCGACCGGCGATCCGGCCGATGAGCGAGCCCTGGCCGCGGACGCCCGGCTCATCCGCGGCGTTCGCCTGCGTCTCGTCCTGTGGAGCGGCCTGACGACCCTCGTCGTGCTCGCCGTTCTCGGGTTCGCCCTGTACTCGGTCGCGGCTCGGTCGCTGCAGACGACGGGCGAGAAGCAGCTTGACGATCGGGCGCAAGCCTTCCGCCAGCATCCGGACCCGGGCGGCGGTCCGGGGCAGGGGTTCATCTTCGGCGGCAACTCGTCGGGCACGTTTGCCCTCCTGTTCGACGATGCGGGCGAGCCGGTCGGGCGGGGCAGCCTGTTCGTTCCCGCGGGGCTTCCCGTCTCGGCCGGGATCGATGCCGCGCGGCAGACCGGCCTCGACATCCGGACCACCGTCATCGATGCCACGCCGTTCCGGGTGCGGACCGAAAAGGCCGACTCGAACATCGGGACCGTCTATATCCAGGTCTTCCAGGACCGGACCTCGGAGCTCCAGACCCTCGATGCAATCCGGACCGTCCTCCTCGTCGGTGGTCTGCTCGTCGTCCTCGTGGCTTTCGGGTTCGGGGCGTTCTACGCCAGCCGCGCCCTCGTCCCGATCCGCGAATCGCTCGTCCAGCAGCGCGCGGCCCTCCGCCGCCAGCGCGAGTTCGCCGCCGATGCCAGTCACGAGCTGCGGACCCCGCTGACGGTCATCCGCAGCTCCGTCGAGCACCTGCGCCGGAGCCGGACCGAGAGCTCGACCGCGACCGAGGCGCTCGACGACATCGATGCGGAGGTCGGCAACCTGACCGCCCTCGTCGAGGACCTCCTCCTGCTCGCCCGCTCGGATTCCGGGGCGATCGCCCTGACCCGGTTGCCGATCGATCTCGGCGACGTCGCGGCCGACGGCGCCGGCGCCCTGGTCAAGACCGCCGCCGAGCGCGACGTCCACCTTGCCCTCGACCCGGAGCCGGCGATGGTCGACGGCGACCACGCCCGGCTCCGACAGCTGACCGTGATCCTCGTCGACAACGCGATCCGTCACGCGCCGCGCGGCGGCAACGTGAGCGTCCGGATCCGGAGCGATCGCCGGGAAGCGACCCTCGAGGTCGACGACGACGGGCCGGGCATCCGGCCGGAGGACATGCCGCACATCTTCGAGCGGTTCTGGCGGGCACCCGGCGCGGCGGCCGGCGGGACGGGACTCGGCCTCGCGATCGCCAGGTCGATCGTCGACCTCCA
>Ga0068860_100007691_pt1 | contig 10774 bp, 8 predicted proteins | sample KBSSwiS32_FD_66597 | JGI IMG/M metagenome (GOLD analysis project Ga0068860, IMG submission 66597) | Switchgrass rhizosphere microbial communities from Kellogg Biological Station, Michigan, USA - KBS Switchgrass S3-2 | ecosystem: Host-associated > Plants > Roots > Rhizosphere > Soil ...
TGTTGGCGTCGTTCTCCTCGAGGTAGGGCGTGATCTTCAGGAACCAGGTCGGGCGCCGGATCAGCCGCACCTCGTTGTGGCAGCGCCAGCAGCGGCCGTCCTCGACCTGCAGCGCGGCCAGCGTCGTTCGGCAGTGGTCGCACCAGTCGACGGTCGCGTCGTCGCGATAGACGAGGCCCGCCTCGAGCAGCTGCAGGAAGAGCCATTGCGACCAGCGGTACTGGCCCTCGTCCGAGCTGTAGAAGACGCGGTCGTAGTCGAAGGAGAAGCCGAGCCGCTTCATCTGCTCGAGCATTCGCTCGCCGCAACCCTCGACCCACTCGGCCGGCGGTACTTTGCGCTCGATCGCCGCCATCTCGGCGGGCAGGCCGAAGGCATCGAAGCCGAAGCCGAAGAGGACCGCGTCGCCCCGCGCTCGCCGGAAGCGCGCGTAGGCGTCGCCGATCGAGTAGTCCCGCACGTGGCCCATGTGCAGCTTGCCCGAGGTGAACGGGCTGGACGGCTTCACGTACACGCCCCGGCGTCCCTCCGGCGGGATCGGCGCCTCGAACGTGCCGTTCCCCTCCCAGGCGGCCCGTCGCTCGGACTCGATCGCCGCCGCGTCGTAATTCGATCTTGCGCTCGTCATCTTCCGACTCCTGCCCGTGCCTGCTTTTGCCTCACGGGCGAGATAATTTGACCATTGCGCGGCGGGGGCTTATTGTCTTCAGGCGAGTCTACAACGCCACCAAGCCATGAATACGGCCCCGGCGGCGCTTGCGACACCCCGGGGCCTGGCCGAGACCTGAAGAGGAGGTCCCAACGTGACAGAGGTTAGAGCAGTTTCCGCCGTGGTCGAAGGTCGTCTGGACGAGCGTCTCGTCGAGCGAGCGCTGGAAGCCGCCGCCTTCGCCCCCGAGGGCGGACGCATCCGCGATGCGGTCGAAACCGTGGTCGACGTCTCCGAGCTGGACCCGGAGGGAACCCGCGAGGCGCTCTGGGCATTGCGCGGCGATCCCGCAGCTCTCGAAAGGCTCGAGGCCTGCCTGGAGATGAGTCCCGCCAGGGCGACGCTGGCGCTCGGGGCGGCGATCCAGATCTGCTCGGCCGAGCTCTCATCGGTCGAGCCGGACCTGCGCGAGCGCCTGCCGGAGCTGCTGCGCTGGCTGGAAGGACGCTGGTAGGGGACGCTAGGCGGGCTTGCGGCCCGCTATGAAGACCTCGAACTGGCTGTCCTTCGGCGGTCGCGGCTTGCCGTTGCCCCTGTAGGCGCCCTCGAGCTCCATGCCGACCGAGCCGTAGATCTCGGCCAGCTCCTCGACCGAGTAGAGGCGTTGGCGAAACGGGATCGGATCGACCCCCTCGAAGACCTCGCCGACGAGTATCGGGGTCGTCGAGCCTTCTAAGTAGCGGGTGCGAGGTTCCCAGCGGTGGTCGATCAGTTCGACCATGCCGCCGCCGGCGATCCAGGTTTTCTGCGGCAGGTGGGTTTCCGCGTAGAGCACGTTCGGCAGCTGCAGGAGGTTGCCGCCGCCCGGACGGAGCGCGGCGGCGATCACCTCGAAGGTGCGGTGGTTCTCCTCCTCGGTCTCGAAATACCCGATCGCGCCGTCGTTGAGGTTGAGGACCATGTCGAACTCTTCGTCGAACTCGAGCTTGCGCAGGTCGGCTTCGAGGAAGGATGCGTCGACCGACGCCTCCTCCGCGTCCCGGCTGGCGACCTCGAGCAGGTCGGGCGCGATGTCGACGCCGACCACCGAGAAGCCGCGGCGCGCCAGCTCGATCGAGTGGCGCCCGGTTCCGCAGGCGAGGTCGAGCACTCGCGCTCCCTCGGGAGGCCGGAGAATCGCGACCACGCGGTCGATTTCCCCTTCGGTCTGCTCGGCCCAGGGACGGGCGAGCGTGTGCGAGGCCGGGAAGGCGGAGCGATACCAGTCCTGCGGCACCTCGGTTGCGCTGGCCTGCTCCATTGCTCAGAAATCTTAGCGGCTAAGAGCCGGGCTGGAAGCCGCGCTACGCGAAGGTCCAGAGCTTGTTGCCGAGGAAGTTGAACGGCATCGCGACCGCCACGGCGATCGCCTGAGCCGAGAGATCCCCCAGCGAAGTCGCCATCACGAGCGCTTCCAGGATGATGAGGTTGACCGCGAGGGCGCCGATGCTGATTGCGAAGAAGCGGGCTGCCTGGAAGCCGGCGTGGCCGTCCGTGGCTGCGAAGGTCCAGTGTCGGTTCCAGAAGAAATTGCTCGTCACGGCGACGCAGAAGGCCCCGACCGCCGCCAGCGCCTGGTGCATGCCAAGATCGCCGCGCAGCAGCGCGAAGACCGCGAGATTGATCAGGTAGCCGGAGCCGCCGACGAAGCCGAACTTGACCAGCTGCCACCAGCTGGCCGGCCTGCGGACGGCCTCGCCGAGCCTGTAAGCGAACTCCGAGGCCGTCACGGACGGGCTCCCGCCGGGCTGTCCGCGACCACGGCATCGGTTCCGAAGCCGGTTCGGATCCGGCGCAGCACGTAGAAGGGAATTTGGCGCGTGCGGCTCGACATGTAGCGGGTCAGCGTGAGGCGCTCGAACCTTACCCGGGCGACGGGGCGAAAGCCCGTGGGAATGCCGCTCGGGCGTCCGATCGTGGACTTCCCGATCACGTCGAGCTGCCGAACGGGGGTCTTGCCGCTGTAGATGCGCAGCGAGTGGTCGCGCAGGTAGAAGCGAACCGGATCGGCGGCGAGCTTCCAGGTGACTACCGCGCGCGGGACCTTTGGCGGCCCCAACTCGTCCGTGATCGCCCTGTAGTCCGGCCGCTGCAGGTTCGGCGTCTGCGTCACGTGGACGTCGAAGGCGACCCAGTAGGCGCAGAGAAGCAGCGCGAGGAGCAGGCCGAGACGGCGCGCGCCCTCGGTCGCGAAGCCGATGGAGACGGCGGTGCCAAGCGGCACGAGCGCCGGCAGCAGATTGCGCTCCGCGATGTAGTCCTTGCCGACCAGGGCCGCGAAAAGGGCCAGTACGACCACGCCGAGGCCGACCGCGAGGCCGATTGCCGCCCCCCGTTTCTCGATTCGCGAACCCCGCAGCCCGACCAGCAGCAGGGCGCAACCGACGAGGATCGCGGGCAACAGCGCGTAGCGCTCGCGCGGCGGCTCGGCGATCACGTGGCCGGTCTCACCGGCGAGGAAGCTGACGCCGGTTTGAAAGGTGCGCGACGAGAGCGGGCTTCCGCCGATCCAGCCGATGTGAGCCGGATTGACCTGGGCGACGATCAACGGGACCAGGGCCAGGCCGACGAGCCCGACGCCGAGCACGGCGGGCAACACCTCGCGCCAGCGGTCCCGCAGCGCGACGAGCAGCCACAGCGCCTCGATGCCGACGGCGAAGACGGCGAAGTAGTGGCTGCAGAGCGCCAGCGCCGAGCTCAGCGCCCAGAGCGTCAGGTCGGCCGGGTGGCGCGTGCGCAGCGTCCGGACGAAGAAGAACAGGGACGCGGCGCAGAGGAAGACGAGAAGCGCATAGGAGCGCGCCTCCTGCGAGTACCAGATCAGCATCGGGTTGACGGCGACGATGCCGGCCGCGACCAGGCCGGCGCGGCGACTTGAGAGCTCGGCTCCGATCAGGTAGGCGATTGGCACCGTGGCGACGCCGAAGATGGCCGAGAGCGAACGCATCGCCGTCTCCCCCGTGCCGAACGCCTTGGCCCAGCCCCAGACGAGGACGTAGTAGAGCGGCGGGTTCGACTCGCTCCGCTTCACCTCGCCCAGCATGTCGGTGAAGCTGCCCGGGATCACCCGGGCCACCGTGATCACCTCGTCGTGGTGATAGCTCTGCAGGCCGAGGCTCGCGAAACGGATGGCGAAGCCGAGCGCGACCAGGCCGCCGAGCACCCAGAGAGCGCCGTTCCGAGAGGGCGCGAGCGTCACGGTGCGCAGGGACTCTTCGGGATGTGGCTGCGAGGGCCGAACGAAGGCGGGACGGCGTTCGGGGAGCTCCCCCAGCGCCGGTTCGGCCTTCGCCCCAGCTCGAACCGCAGGCTCGCTCCTCGGGCGAGCGCGCAGTACGTCGTCCATGGCCTTCCATACCCCCGTCCGTCGATCCGCATTCCCCTGACGTAGGGGCCGCGGGAAGAGGTGACGATCGTGAGCCGGCGGCGGTGGGGCAGCGAGATGACCGCGCGGCGGAATAGCGGGCTGCCGATCGCGAGCACCCCGACCCCGGGCACCTCTGGATAGAGCCCCAGCGCCCCGAACACGTACCACGAGGAGAGCGTGCCGAGATCGTCGTTGCCGGGATAGCCGTCGGGGGCGGTGCTGTAGAGGCGCAGCGCGCGCCGCACCGTGGCCTGGGTGCGAAACGGCTGTCCCGTCCAGTCGAAGAGCCACGGCGCGTGCAGGGTCGGCTCGTTGCCGAGCAGCGCGTGATCGGTGTGCGTTCCCCCTGCGCTGCCGTTGAGCCGGCGCAGGAAGCGCCGCAGCCTCGCCGCAGCCCTCACCCTGCCCCCCATCCGCCGGAAGAGGCCGAGGGGGTCGTGCGGCACCATCCAGGTGTACTGAGCGGCGTCGCCCTCGACGAATCCGGCACCGCCGAGGTGGTCGTAATGCGCTGGAAATCGTCCATTTTCGTAACGCGGCTCGATCCAGCCGTCGCCTGGGTCGAAGAGCTTGCGCCAGTTCCCTGAACGCCGCATAAAGCGCCGGTACGCGCCCCGCTCGCGCAGGGCGCGAGCCGCGAACTGGGCGATCGCGAAATCGTCCACCGCGTACTCGAGCGAGGTCGCGGCGGAGCCCCAAACGTCGTCCGGACTACCGTAGATCGAGTTGGCGTTGCGAACCTGCGTGTCGAGGTCGTAGGGGACGTAGCCGTGCGCCAGGTAGCCCGCGAGGCCCTGCCGCTCGAGGTATTCGCCGTTGGCGCTCCGGCAGGGAGCGTCGGCGCCGCGCAGCATCGCCGCGAGCGCGGCACGGCGGTCGAAGGCGGTGGCGCCGAAGGCGAACGCGGAGGCGATCAGCGGATCGGCCGAGTCGCCGACCATGGTCATGCTCTGACCGTTGGCGTAGGGCCAGCGCGGCAGGCAGCCGCTCTGCGCGGCGTCGGCGAGTAGGGAGCGCACGACCTCGCTCGCACGTCTCGGCGCGAGGATCGAGAGCAGCTGCATCTGCGTCCTGTAGGTGTCCCAGGCGGAGAGGTCGGCGTACTGGATGCGGTGCCGGGCCCGGTGGACGACCCCGTCCATGCCGATGTACCTCCCGCCCACGTCGCTGAACGTCCGCGGGGCCAAAAAGGCGTGGTACAGCGCCGTGTAGAACATGTCCGCCAGGCGACCGGGTCCGCCCTGGACGCGTATGCGGGAGAGGGAGCGATTCCAGGCGCTTTCCGCCCGTCCGGCGACGGTCCGGAAATGCAGGCCCGGGTTTTCGGCGGCGAGGTTTGCGCGCGCGTCCTCGACGCTGACGAAGGAGATGCCGACCCTCGCCGTCGCGATCCGATTCCGGCTCGTGTCGAAGGTGGCGTAGGCGCCGGCATCGGCCGTGGTGCGCGGGTTGGATGCCGGCTTGCTCGTGGCGCTCGCCGCCGTCGCTCCCTCCAGCAGTCTGCTCCCCTCCCAGGCTCCATAGGCGGAGAAACCGCGGTTGAAGACCGCCGCCATGTAGATCCTGTAGCGGGGGCGCTGGCCGCAGAAGAGCCCGCTCGAGGCGATGCCGTCGATCTCGCGTCGCGCCGGATCGATCGCGACCGAGGCGAAGTCGTCGGGCTGGGCGCTGCCGCCGGCGTCGATCAGCACGCTCGAGCCGCGACCGCGCGGGAACCTGAAGCGGGCCATGCCCGTCCGGGTCGTCGCCGTGAGCGCAACGTCGATCGCTCCGCCGGCCACCGGGTTGAGCCGCACCGAGTAGTAGCCCGGCTTGCCGCTCTCGCCGGCATGCGAGAAGCCAGGCTGGAACTCGCCGTCGAGGGACGAGCCCGATGCGACCGGCGAGCTTTCGAGCGGCTCCGTCGTCGGCAGGAACGGAAAGTCTCCGTAGAGCGAGCAACCCGCGCCGGCGAGGTGGGTGAGGCTGAATCCCTTGACGTGGTTGTCGCGGTAGTCGTAGCCCGAGCGGCCATTGCGGTCGGCGGGCGTCGTGTCGGGGCTCCACTGGACCATGCCGAACGGCACGGTCGCACCCGGGAAGTTGTGCCCCCCGCCGAACGTGTCCGGTCCAGGCCTGGTCCCGGCGAATACGTGGACCCGGCCGGCGGGCCCGGCGGCGACAGCCGCGCCGGCGGCGATGGCGAAGGCGGCGAGCGCTGCAACGAGGGAGATGCCGGCGCGTCCGAGCAAGCGTTGAACGTTACGGCGCTCGCCTAATGTTCCCGCCACCCATGCGAACCAGGACCGCCATCGTTGCCGTCGCCTGCGCCGCCCTGGCGACCGTCGCCGCTGTGCTCGCCCTTGGCGGCGGCAAGAGCGACGTCGCCGCCGGCGCGTCGGCGCGGCCGGCGGCGGGAGAACCCACCGTCACGGTGATCTCGCCCCGCAACGGCGCCCGCCAACACAGCCGCGCGGTCGTCGTCAAGGTCGAGGTCGAGAACTTCCACCTCGCCCCCGGGCACTTCGGCGGCGAACCCCGGCTCGGCGAGGGCCACATCCGCTTCGGCCTCAACCGGGTGCCCGACTGCGTCGATCCGGCGAAGCTGCAGCGGGCGATCGAAAGCCCCTTCGGCAAGGGCCGCCTCGTCGGTCGCTCCTTCGACTATCCGCAGTACTCGGGACCGAACGGGGTCCTCGCCCAGCGGATCGGCTCGACGGGCAGCTACTCGCCGGCGACCCGGCCCGAGATCTACTACCACGACCTGAAACCGGGCTTCTACCGCCTCGTAATCACCCTGGCCCAGAACGACGGCTCGACGACGCCCTTCCACGCCGTAACCAACTTCCAGATCCTCGCCCCGCCCGGTCAGGGCGCCCATTGCGGCGGCGGCAAGGTGCCGAGCGCCAAGGCCGCCGCCTTCGACTGAATCGGTCTCGATGCTTTCTCGGTGCAGATTTTTTTCATTCTGCGCGCCACGCCGTGCAGACATCTCGTTACGGTGCGATCATGGAGGCCGTGAGAGAGCAGTGGACCGACGAGAGGCTCGACGACCTGAAGGGCGAGATGGGTGCGCTGCGCGGCGAGATGCGCGACGAATTCCGTGCCGTCCGCTCTGAGATGCAGGAGGAATTCCGGGCCATACGCTCCGAGATGAAAGAGGAATTCCGGGCCGTACGAGAGGAGATGAAAGAGGAATTCCGGGCCGTACGAGAGGAGATGCGGGGGGAATTCAACTCGGTGCGAAGCGACATGCACGCCGGCTTCGACTCGCTGCACCGCACGATGATCCAGTTCGGTGGCATCCTGATCGCAGCCCTGATCGGCTTGATCGCGACGCAGCTCTGGATCGCCAGCCAGCTCTGAGCCGCGCGCCCTCGGCTCCAATACTTCACTTTGTATAGTCGTCTCGATGCAGACCTATCGCCGCTTGCTGGGGTTCCTGCGCCCCTATCGCCGCCCGCTCTGGGGCTCGCTGGCCTTCGCCTGGGCGGCGATGGGCATGACGGTGTTGATTCCGTGGCTGATAGGTCAAGCGATCAACGCGATCCAGGACGGCGACAAGCCCGACCTCCTGCCCCTCGCCCTGGCGATCCTCGCCGCCGGAGTGCTGCGGCTGGGACTGACCCTGGTGCGCCGCGTCGTCGCGGGGAAGGTCTCGCTGGCGGTCGAATTCGACCTGCGCGAGCGCTTCTACGGCCACCTGCAACGCCTCGAGCTGGCCTTCTTCGACGGCCAGCAAACCGGGCAGCTGATGTCGCGGGCGACGGTCGATCTGCAGGCGATCCGCTTCTTCCTCGGCTACGGGCTGATCTTCATCACCCAGAGCATGCTGACGATCGTCCTCGCCGCCGTGGTGATGGTCGCGATCGACCCCCTGCTCGCGCTGCTCGCCCTCCTGCCGGCACCGCTGGTCGTCTACACCGCCTCGCGCTACAACCGCGTCTCGCGCCCCGCCGTGCAGGAGGTGCAGCAGCGGATCGCCGAGCTGACCGCGGAAGCAGAGGAGGGCATCTCCGGGATCCGCATCGTCAAGGCCTTCGCCCGCGAGGAACACCAGCTGGCCCGCTTCCGCCGCGCTGTCGCCCGCGTCTTCGATCAGAGCGTCTACTCGACCCGCCTGCAGGCCACCTTCTCGCCGCTGATTGGCCTGCTGCCGCAGGCCGGCGTCGCGCTGGTCCTGCTGGTCGGCGGCCGGCTGGTGATCGACGGCAGCCTCAGCCTCGGCAACTTCACCGCCTTCTACACCTACGCCGCGATGCTCGCCGGTCCGACGCGGATGCTCGGCATGTCGATGGGGATGGCGCAGCGCGCGATCGCCTCCGGCAACCGCCTCTTCGAAGTGCTCGACCGCGAGCCGCGGATCGAGAGTGTGCCGGGGGCACCGGCGCTGCCCGACGGGGGCGGCCGCGTGGAGCTGCACGACGTGACGCTGCGCTACGACGGGCTGCGCACCAGCGCATCCGACATCGACCACACCAGAGGGGGGTCGATGTCGGATGCGGCTCTGGCCGGGGTCGACCTCGACGTGGCGGCGGGCAGCACGGTGGCGCTGGTCGGCCCCTCCGGATCGGGCAAGACCAGCCTGGTCGCACTGGTCGCGCGGCTCTACGACCCGACCGAGGGCGCGGTCCTGGTGGACGGCGTGGACGTGCGGCAGGTCGACGTCGCCTCGCTGCGCTCCCAGGTCGCCTTCGTCGGCGATGACAGCTTCCTCTTCAGCGCCACGGTCGCGGAGAACATCGCCTATGCGCGCCCGAGCGCCGGCCGCGAGGAGATCGAAACGGCGGCGCGGCGGGCCCAGGCGGACGAGTTCATCCGCGACCTGCCCGGCGGCTACGACACCGTCGTCGGCGAGCGCGGCCTGACGCTCTCGGGAGGACAGCGCCAACGGGTGGCGATCGCACGTGCCCTGCTCGCCGACCCGCGGATCCTGATCCTCGACGACGCGACGTCGTCCGTCGACGCGACGACCGAGGCGGCGATCAAGCACGGCCTGCAAGAGGCGATGGCGGGTCGCACGACCTTCGTCATCGCCCACCGGCTCTCGACGGTTTCGCTGGCTGACGAGGTCGTGGTGATGGACGCGGGCAGGATCGTCGACCGCGGTACCCATGCCGAGCTGCTCGAAGGCTGCGGCTTCTACCGCGAGATCGCCGAGCACGGCCTCGCCGACTCGGTCTTCCTGCAGCGCGACCTCGAGCAGCGCGAGGAGCTGGCGAAGCTATGAGGAAGGCCCGCTTCGTCCTCGCCCTCCTCTGGCCCTACAAGGGACGGGTCGCGCTCGCCCTGCTGGCGATGCTGCTTGCGACCGCGGCGGGACTGGCGCCGCCGCTGCTGGCCAAGGAAGCGATCGACGCCGGCATCGAACTCGGCGACGTCTCGGCCCTCGACTGGGCGGTAGCGGGCTTCCTCGCCGCGGCGATCCTCTACGCCGGCGCCACCTACCTGCAGACCTACATGGTCGGCTGGGTCGGCACCCGGGCGTTGCAGGACCTGCGCGAGCGCATCTTCTCCCACCTGCAGGCGATGTCGATCGGCTTCTTCACGAAGCGCAGCCCCGGAGTCCTGATCTCGCGCCTGACCAACGACGTCGAGGCGCTCAACCAGCTCGTCTCCACCGGGGTGGTGACGCTCTTCTCCAGCTCGCTGACCCTCGTCGGCGCCGTCGTCATCCTGCTGGCGCTCGACCTGAAGCTGGCACTGGTCACCTTCGTCACCTTCCCGCTGCTTATCGCGGCGAGCGTCATCTTCCGCATCGTCTCCCACGGCGCCTACCGGGCGACTCGTGAGCGAATTGCCGCCGTCACCGCCTATCTGCAGGAGACGCTCAGCGGCGTGCGGATCGTGCGCAGCTTCGGCCAGGAGCCGCGCCACGCGAGGGCGATGACCGAGCTCAACGAGGCCAACCGCGACGCGAACCTGCGCACCGTCTACCTCAACGCGACCTACTTCCCGGGCGTCGAACTGCTCTCCGCCATCGGTACCGCCGTGATCCTCCTCTACGGCGGCAGCCAGGTGATCGACGGCGCGATCCAGATCGGAGTCATCGTCGCCTTCGTCGGCTACCTGCAGATCTTCTTCGAACCGATCCAGCAGCTCTCCAACCTCTACACGACCTGGCTGCAGGGCGTGGCGGCGATGGACAAGATCTTCGAGCTGCTGGAGACGTCGGCCGACATGCCCGACGCGCCCGGCGCGATCGACCCCGGCGACCTGCGCGGCGAGATCGAGATGCGCGGCGTCTGGTTCTCCTACGGAGACGACGACGACTTCGCGCTCGAGGGCATCGACCTGCACGTGCCGCCGGGGCAGACCCTGGCGCTGGTGGGGACGACCGGGGCGGGCAAGTCGACCTTCGCCAAGCTGGTCGCCCGCTTCTACGACCCGCAGCGGGGAACGGTGCTCGTCGACGGACACGACCTGCGCGGGCTGCGCCAGCAGGCGCTGCGCCGCCAGCTCGGAATCGTCCCCCAGGAGGGCTTTCTCTTCTCCGGCAGCGTGCGCGAGAACGTCGCCTTCGGGCGTCCCGACGCGACCCTCGAGGAGATCGAAGCGGCGATCGCCGCCGTCGGAGCGACGGACTTCGTCGCGGCGCTGCCCGAGGGGATCGAGACCGAGGTCGGCGAGCGCGGCGTGCAGCTCTCCGCCGGCCAGCGGCAGATGGTCGCCTTCGCCCGCGCGTTGCTGGCGGAACCGAGGATCTTGATCCTCGACGAGGCCACCTCCAACGTCGACGT
>Ga0068860_100007693_pt1 | contig 10773 bp, 12 predicted proteins | sample KBSSwiS32_FD_66597 | JGI IMG/M metagenome (GOLD analysis project Ga0068860, IMG submission 66597) | Switchgrass rhizosphere microbial communities from Kellogg Biological Station, Michigan, USA - KBS Switchgrass S3-2 | ecosystem: Host-associated > Plants > Roots > Rhizosphere > Soil ...
GTGCAGGACACGCTCAACGAGCTGACCACCAACGACCAGATCGAAAGCCTGGTCAAGACCGTCCTCAATCAGGTCAAGGACCCCGGCACGGCGAGCTTCGCGGCCATCGTCGGTATTGTGCTGGCCTTCTGGTCGGCGTCCGGATACATCGCCGCCTTCATGCGCGCGTCGAACGCGGTCTACGACGTCCCCGAGGGCCGGCCGATCTGGAAGACGCTGCCGATCCGGGTGGGTGTCACCGCGGTGATCGGGCTGATGCTGATCGTCTCGGTCTTCATCGTCGTCTTCACCGGCGACCTGGCCCAGGTGGTCGGCGAAAAGGTCGGTCTCGGCGGGGTCGCCGTGACCGTGTGGAACATCGCCAAGTGGCCCGTCCTGGTGGTGCTGGTGAGCCTGATGTTCGCGATCCTGTACTGGGCGTCGCCGAACGCCAAGACCGGCGGTTTCCGCTGGGTCAGCCCGGGCGGGATCTTCGCGGTGGTGCTCTGGCTGGCCGCCTCGGCCGCGTTCGCGATCTACCTGGCCAACTTCGCCAACTACGACAAGACCTACGGCACGCTCGGCGGGGTGATCGCCTTCCTGGTCTGGCTGTGGATCTCCAACATCGCGATCCTGCTCGGCGCCGAGCTCGACGCGGAGCTGGAACGGGGTCGGGCGATCGCGGCCGGCCACGACCCGGCCGACGAGCCGTTCCTCGAGCTGCGTGACACGCGCAAGCTCAAGAAGGGCAGCGAGAAGGGCCTGACCGCCGACTGACAGTGAACCTTTTTCAACCTGGCTGCGGGCCAGCGGTTCCGGCGCCGTTGTCCGGCGCCAGGCGCTGCCGCCCTGGCCACGGTGAAAAAGGTTCAGTCACTTGCACAGCATCCGGCCCATCCGGCGGCCGGCCAGCGTGAGACCGACCGCGAGCAGCGCCAGCAGGTAGAGCACGTCGACCAGTTGGCGCGCGCCGACCGGGCCGAGGCTGAGCGCCCGGGTCAGGTCGACCGAGCGGTACAGCGGGCTCACCTCGATCAGCCAGCGCACCGCCGCCGGGTAGTGCGTCGTCGGGACGAACGTGCCGGAGAACAGGAACAGCGCGAACTGGGCCGACGCGATCAGGTCGAAATCCTGCCAGCTGCGCACCACGGTCGAGGTGGCCATGCCGATCGCGCCGAACGCGAACCCGACCAGGACCGTGGCCGGCAGCATCGCGAACGCCCGCAGCGTCGTGGTCAGGTCGAGCGCCACCATGATGGCCAGGAACGCGGCCGAGTACAGCGCGCCGCGCACCATCGCCCAGGCCAGCTCCCCCAGGGCGATCTCGATCGGCCGGATCGGCGTCGCGAGCATGCCCTCGTAGAGGCGCATGTACTTCATCTTGCCGAAGAAGTTGAACGTGGTCTCGGACAGCGCCCCGGTCATCGCGGCCGAGGCGAGCATGGCCGGCGCGACGAATTCCGCGTACCCCACCAGGCGGCCGTCGGGCAGCCGCAGGTCGCCGATCAGCCCGCCCACGCCGATCCCGATCGAGAACAGGTAGAGCACCGGTTCCACGAACCCGGAGATCATCACCACCCAGTACATCGACCGCAGGCAGGCAATATTCCGCTCGGTCACCGACGCCGCGCGCCGGCCGGTGCCCTCGAACACGGAGCCTTTCCACGAGGCGAGGCGCGGCAGAACCAGATTGACCATCGGCATCTCAGATCACCAACCGTCGGCGGAACCGGGAATGGGCCAGCCACCAGCCGAGCGCGCACCAGGCCAGCAGGTAGATCACGTGCCACAGGCCGATCAGGCCGGGCGCCCGGCCGAGCATCGCGTCCCGGCTCAGCTCGACGCCGTGCCACAGCGGCAGCGCCCAGGCCACCCAGCGCAGCGCCAGGTGCAGCGACTCGACCGGGAAGAACACCCCGGAGAACAGCGACATCGGCAGCACCGCGAAGCGCAGCAGGATGGGCAGGTAGCTCTCGCTGCTGACGGTGGCACTGTAGGCCACCGTGGGCGCCGCCACCGCCAGCCCGGCCAGCGCCGACACCGGCAGCGCGAGCGGCGCCCACCACGAGTCGACCGCGCCGAACAGCACTCCGACGCCGAGGAACGCGGTCGCGCTCAGCACGATGCGGAACAGCATGTACGCGAGGTGGCCGCCGAGGATGTCGGCCACCCGCAGCGGCGCCGCGGCCTGCGCGAAATACACCTTGCGCCACTCGAAGTCGCCGAACACCGGCCAGGTCGCCTCGCCGATCGCGGTCTGCACCGCGGTCGACGCGATCAGGCCGGGCACGATCCAATCCAGATAGGGCACTCCCTCGACCCCACCGGACACGTACGCGCCCACGCCGACGCCGAACCCGACCATGGTCAGGAGGGGCATGACCAGAGTGGACAGCGCGCTACCCCGCCAGGTGCGCCGGTAATTGACCAGGTGGTACTCGAAGACGTACGCCGCGGCGGTCATCGCGGCCCGCCGATAGCGCGCGTTGGACCCATGGTCACCGCTGAGTTAACGTTAAGGCCGGACATCATGGCGGCAAACCTTCCGAGTCGGCGGTTAGGGTGTCCGAACCCGAGGGGGTCGCTTCGGCCCTGTCGTCCTCCCGCTCCGGGTCTCGCCCGGGGCGGGAGTGTCGTGTGCGGCCCCATCAGTCGACCAACGTCCGGCCGGTGAGGTGCAGGAAGACGTCCTCCAGGCTGCTGCGGCGGACCAGCACGCTGGCCGGCATCAGCGACCGCCGCTGCACCTCGGCCGCCGCCTCGTCGCCGTCGTCGACGTAGAGCAGGACCCGGTCGGGCAACACCTCCAGCCGCTCGCCCAGGCCGGCCAGCTTCTCCGCATACGGCTCCTGGGACTCGGCGGCGAACCGCAACTCGACCACCTCGCGGGTGGAATACCGCTCGATCAGCTCGCGCGGCGAGCCCTCGGCGGCGATCCGCCCGCCGTCCATCACCACCAGCCGGTCGCAGAGCTGCTCGGCCTCGTCCATGTAGTGCGTGGTCAGCACCAGCGTCACGCCCTGCTGCTTGAGCCGGAACAGCCGCTCCCACACCAGGTGCCGGGCCTGCGGGTCGAGGCCGGTGGTCGGCTCGTCGAGCAGCACCATCTCCGGCTCGTTCACCAGGGCGCGGGCGATCGTCAGCCGCCGTTTCATGCCGCCGGACAACGGGTCGACCTTGCTGTCCGCCCGCTCCGACAGCTGCACGAATTCCAACAGCTCGTCGGCGCGGCGGCGGGCCACTTTCCGCGGGATGCCGAAGAACCGGGCGTACGTCGTGAGGTTTTCCCGGACGGTCAGCTCGATGTCCAAATTGTCCAGCTGGGGGCACACGCCTAGGCGCGCCCGAATCTTCGGGCCATCCCGCCGAGGATCAAGGCCGAGGATTTTGAGTACGCCGCCGGTCGGCGGGGACACACACCCGATCATGCGCATGGTCGAGCTCTTGCCGGCGCCGTTGGGCCCGAGGAACCCGAACGCCTCGCCCCGGCGCACCTCGACATCGATGCCGTCGACCGCCGTGAAGTCGCCGAACCGCTTGACCAGACCCCGCGCATGGACCAGGCAGCCGTCGGTCCGCTTGTGGGTCGTTAGAGGGAGGTTGTCCACGCCGCCGACCCTAGGCGGCGGGTACGACAAAATCGTCCGAGTTAATCGGGCGGAGCCGTCGCCCCCTGCGCCGCGGAAACCAGCTCGCCGGTCAGCTCCACCACCGCGGGCAGCTTGACCGGGGTGCCCGAGTCGTACCGCACCGCCCAGGAAAGCCCGTTCTTGCCCGGCACCCGGCGGCCCACCACCCGCACCCCGCCCGCGTTCAGCTGGTGATGCGACGTGTACGCCACCGACTTCGTCACCCGGGTCCGCACCTGATCGGGCAGCTCACCCGGCTCGAGCAGCAGGAAGCCCACCACCGGCCCGTCCACCAGCACGAGGTACCCGTCGCGCTCCTCGGCCACCTCGGCCGGCGTGATCCGCAGCTCCCGCCCCGACCACGCCGCCTTGTGGATCTCCTGCCAGCCCAACCGCTTACCTTCGGGCAGCCAGAGCCCGAAATTCGTGGCCACCAGCGCCTTGTCGTCGGCGACCGGCGCCCAGGCCAGGACCCGCTCCTCCGACTCGAGGGCGGGCTTCAACGCCGCGGGCAGCCTGGGCCGCCGCCGAAGAATGCTCACAGTCCACCTGCCGCCTGTTCGCGCAACGCGCGTGCCTGCTGTTCCAGCGAGAAGAGCTCCCCGGCCAGCGCCAGGTACTCATCCTTGTACGCCACCGGGTTCACCCGCTGCACCTTCGATTTGAGATCACGAATCCGGGTGGTCACCGAACCCATCTGCAGCCGGGCCAGGGTGATCTGCACGTACCGCGGATCGACCGCCCCGTCCACGTGCAGCGGCTCCACCGACAGCTCCGAGATCAGGCCCTTGCCGGCCAGGTCGTCACAGGAGTCGCGCACCTTCTCGATCCACACCACTCCGCCGTTCGAGACCGACTGCACGCCGCCGGCCTCCTGGATCGCCGAACGGATCGCCTGATAGACCCCGTCGCCGTAGTTCTCCGGGCCGACCGTGTCGAACATCGGCCCGGCCAGCACCGGCTCCTGCAGGGCCAGCTTCAGCGATTCCCGCTCGACCTGCCGCTGCGGCGCCTCCGCCGCCCGCGCGACCGGCGCGGCCTCCGACGGCACCGAGCCACGCATCGCCGAGTTCACCGCCCGCTGCACCGGTTCCAGGTCCATCCCCAGATCGCCGGCGAGCTTCCGCGCGTACTCAGGCCGCTTTTCCCTGTCCTTGATCTTGGCAACCAGCGGCGCGGCCCGGCGCATCGCCTCGACCCGCCCCTCGACCGTGTCCAGATCGAAGCGGGCGATCGTGTGCCGCAGCGCGAAGTCGACCAGCGGCTCCCGTCCGGCGATCATGTCGCGCACCGCGAGGTCGCCCTTGGCCAGCCGCAGCTCGCACGGGTCCATGTTGTCCGGGCTGACCGCGATGAAGGTACGCCCGACGAACCGCTGGTCCTCCTCGAAGGCCCGCAATGCCGCCTTCTGCCCGGCCGCGTCCCCGTCGAAGGTGTAGATGATCTCGCCGGTGAAGCTGTCGCTGTCCATCAGCAGCCGGCGCAGCACCCCGATGTGATCGACGCCGAACGCCGTGCCGCAGGTCGCCACCGCCGTCGGCTCGCCCGCCTCGTGACAGGCCATCACGTCGGTGTACCCCTCGACGATCACCGCCCGGCCGCGCTTGGCGATCTCCCGCTTGGCCTGGTCGATGCCGTAGAGCACGTGCGACTTCTTGTACAGCGGCGACTCGGGCGTGTTCAGGTATTTCGGCCCGTCGTCGTCGTCGAACAGCTTCCGCGCCCCGAACCCGATCACGTCGCCGGTCAGGTCTTTGATCGGCCACAGCAGCCGCCGCCGGAACCGGTCGATCAGCGACCCGGACCGGGCCGGCTTGGTCAGCCCGGCGGAATTCAGCTCCTCGGCGGTGAAGCCCTTCTGCCGCAGGTGCTTGGCGAGCGCGTCCCACGAGTCGGGCGCGAACCCGCACCCGTACCGCTCGGCGGCGTCCCGCCCGAACCCGCGCTGGGCGAGAAACTCCCGGGCCTTGCGCGCGCCGGGCGTGCTGAGCTGGTCGCGATAGAAATCGGCGGCCGCCACATGGGCCGCGAGCAGCCGCTGCCGATGCCCGGTCTGCGGCCGCGGAGCGCTGGGCGAGTTGTCCGTCTCGTACCGAAGCTGGATGCCGGCCCGCGACGCCAGCCGCTCCACCGACTCGATGAACGACAGATGCTCCGCGTCCATCAGGAACTTGATCGCGTCCCCACCCTGGCCGCAGCCGTGGCAATAATAGACATTTCGGGCAGGCGCGACCGTGAACGACGGCGTCTTCTCGTCGTGGAAGGGGCACAGCCCCTTCAGGTTGCCGCCGCCCGCGGGCCGCAACGTCACCGACTCGCTGATGATGTCGGCGATCGACGTCCGGTCCCGGACCAGCGCGATGTCTTCGTCCTTGACCCTGCCCGCCACGGCAACATCTTGCCTCGCGTCAGGCCCGCGCCGCCACCAGGGTCCGGTGCCAGGCCACCGCGGCGTGATCGGTGAGCGACGCGACCTGATCGATCACCACGCGTAGTGCCGCGGCATCACTCTCCGCCGCCTCGTACAAAGGCCGAAAAACCACGTCCAAACCCTCGGGCGTACGCGTGAGAGCGTCCACAAGCTCGACAAGGATCGTCCGTTGCTGTTCATACCAGCCCTCGGCCGCCCGAGTCCGCATCACGTACCGCAACGCCATGCCCTTCAACAGCGCGCACTGATTACGCACCGTTCGCGGGACGATGAGGTCGGCGTCGTACCGGCGGACCGGCTCGGTGCCGTGCCGGCTCTGCGTGGCGCCGACCGCCGAGGAGACGAACCGGCCGGTCAGGATGCTGGTCATCCGTTTGAGGGTGACCTGGGCGGCGAACGTACCGTCGTAGTCGGCGACCGGGACCACCGCCGGGTCGGCCAGCAATTGGTCGAGGGCGGCGGCGAGCGCGTCGGCCGGCTCGTCGGAGTAGGTGGCGGCGACGTCGGCGCACAACGAGGCTCGTTCGCCCGGGTCGTCGACCAGCCGCCGGAGCGTCAGATAGCCGCCGTGCACACCGTCCTCGACGTCGTGCACCGAGTACGCGACGTCGTCGGCCCAGTCCATCACCTGGGCCTCGAGGCAGCGGCGCTCGCCGAGCCCGTCGAGGCGCATCCAGTCGAAGACCGGCCGGTCGTCGGCGTAGATGCCGAACTTGCGGGTGCCGGGCTTGCGCGGCCAGGGGTATTTGCTGCACGCATCCAGGGACGCGCGGGTGAGGTTGAGGCCGCCGCCGGGGACCTTCGCCTCGAGCCGGGTCAGCACGCGCAGGGTCTGCGCGTTCCCCTCGAAGCCGCCGCAGGGCTGGGCGACCTGGTCGAGGGCGGTCTCGCCGTTGTGGCCGAAGGGCGGGTGGCCGAGGTCGTGGGCGAGCCCGGCGACGTCGACGACGTCCGGGTCACAGCCGAGCCGGGCGCCCATCTCGCGGGAGATCTGGGCGACCTCGAGCGAGTGCGTCAGTCGCGTACGCAGAAAATCGTCGGACCCGGCCGTGTGCACCTGGGTCTTGGCCGCCAGCCGGCGGAACCCGGCCGAGTGCAGCACCCGGGCCCGGTCTCGCTGGTAAGGCGTCCTTCCGTAGCCGCTGTCCTTGGTCGGTTCGGGTATCCACCGCTGGGCGTCGAGCGCCGTCATGATCTCAGCCTAAGCGGCTCGTCCGGGTTGCCGATGTAGTAGCCGTGGAGTCCGTTTCGCGATCGCGCAACGTCACCCTCGTCGCCCGCCTGCTGGCCATGGCCGTGGCCGGACTGCTCGCCGTGGGCCTGGTCGTCGGGTTCGCGAACTCCAGCTCGTCGACGCAGGCCGCCGCGGGCCGGGTGGGCGCGAACGCCACCCGCGACTCCGCCGAGCTGGTGAGCTCGGCGGCCGGCGAGATCCAGACGCTGATCAGCCGCTTCCGCTACTGAACCTTTGTCAACCCGGCAGCGGGCCGGCGGTTCCGGCGCCAGGCGCTGCCGCCCTGGCCACGTTGAGGTTCACTGATCGGGCTTCCGGGCGGCCAGCACGCAGAACTCGTTGCCCGCGGGATCGGCGAGCACGACCCAGGGGACGTCGCCCTGGCCGATGTCGACCGGGCGTGCGCCCATGTCGACCAGCCGCTCGACCTCGGCCTCCTGATCGTCCGGCCGCAAGTCGATGTGCAGGCGGTTCTTCACCGTCTTGGGATCGGGGCAGGCGCCGAAGAGCAGACCGGGCAGCTCGTCGGGGGAACGACGGATCTCCACCTCGTCCGGCGCCTCGTGCACGATCTCGTACCCGAGCGCCTCGGCCCACCATCGGGCCAGACGGTGCGGATCGTCGGAGTCCACGACGATCTGTTCCCAGCTGATCGGCATATGGCCGCCTCCTTATCGAAAAGTGACGATCATGTTACGCCGGTGGGGCCGCGGAGGCCTCGTGACGCCGACGCACAGCGGGTGCGACTGGTGTCCGTACGGCCGCCAGAGGATGGCCCACGGTGACGGCCACGCCGTCGAGGTCAACCCAGCGCTGAGGAGTGATGTGCCCGGCGTCGATCACTGTTTGCAGGAGGCCATGGCGATCCCTGGCGCCGTCGGGGCCAGCATCGTCGACTACACCACCGGCTTCCCCGTCGCGACGACGGGAGCCGCACCGAACGACGACCACGAGGCCGCCGCCGCCGGCACCGCCGACGTGGTCCAGGCCGCGAACAGCCGCTCGCTGTTCGTCTCGGCCATCCCGCACGACCTGCTCGAAGACCTGATCATCACGACCGCCGGCGGATATCACCTGCTGCGACCGGTGCAGACCGACTTCGACAGCCGGCTGGTCCTCTACGTCTGGCTCGACCGGGTGCTGGGCAACCTCGCGGTGGCCCGGCACCGCATGCAGAAGCTGGCCGACGACCTGGTCGCCACCTGAACACCGGAACGGGAGAACGTGTGAGCCCCTCGAAGACCGTCGCTCCGGGACGCCTGCTCGCGCAGGTGGCCGGGGAGCGGCAGACCGGCGCCCTGGTGGTCCGGGGCCACCCGGGCGGCGCGGTCTACGTCCTCGAGGGCCGGGTCATCTACGCCGAGTCACCGGCCGCGCCCGGGGTGGGCGAGCTGCTCACCGCGTCCGGGCGGCTGGCCGGGCGCACCTGGCAGAACGCGCTCGACCGGGGCACCGCCACCGCCCGGGTGGGCCGGATGCTGGTCGAGCACGGCCACCTCACCCAGGGCGAGCTGGAGCTGTGCGTGCTCGGCGCGACCTACGACGCGGCGTATTTCGCGCTGGCGCCGCAGGACGCGCCGGCCGACTTCCTCGGCGGCGCGACCCATTGGCTCGGGCCGGTCGTGCACATCGATCCGGCCGCGGTCACCCGCGAGGTGCGCCGCCGCGCCAAGATGCTCGACGACATCTTCCCGGACCCGCGGGTGGACACCGAGGTGGTCACGCCGATCACCCGGCCGCCGCGCGAGCGGATCACGCTGACCGCGCCGCAGTGGGAGCTGCTGGTGCACGCCGACGGCCAGCGCACGCCGGCCGATCTGGCCTTCCTGCTGGGAAAGGCGGGCTTCGCGACGATCCAGGAGCTGCGCCGGCTCGCGGCCGCGGGTTTGCTGGACCTTCCCGGCGTACGCGACAAAGCTCCCGAATTCGTGCGACTCCCCCGATCCCGCGGGACGGCCGTGGACGCGAACCGCCCCCAGCTCCGGCCGGACAACTCGCCGACCGTGCCGGTGGTCTCCGGCGTGCGCCCGGCCGCCCCGGATCCCCCCGCGCCGACCGCCCTGACCGAGGAGACCAGCGCCAACGGCACGGTGTACCGCCCGCCCCGGCTGGCCCGCCGCAAACCGGGCGCGAAGCTGCCGAAGGAACTCGCCGGCGACGCCCCGCCGCACACCGGCACCGACGAAGTCCTGCTCAAACGCATCCGCACCGCATTGAGAGCCTTGCGGTGACGCGCGCGCCTCCGACCTTCCGACGAGAAAGAGAGACCGAGGATGACGGTGGATCCGGCGGTGCTCGAGGAGCTCAACCGCCTGCGTGCCAGGGTGCCGGAGCTCTCCGGCAGCGTGCTCGCCACCACCGACGGGCTGGTGGTCGCGCACGACGCGCACGGCATCGAGCCGGACGGCCTCGCCGCGCTGGCCGCCGCGCACCTCGCGCTGGCCCGCCGGTTCGCCCACGCGGTGAACCACGGCGAGCTGCGGGAGTCGGTGGTCGAGTGCGATCGCGGCTACATCACCACGTACACCGCGGGCCCGAACGCGCTGCTCACCTTGGTCACCTCCGGCGACGCGAACCTCGCCATGGTCCACCTCGAGGCGCGGCGATGCGTACGCCGATTGGTTCGGATTCTGGCGATCGAGGCGAAGCCTCAGTCGCCGGGCCGAGCGGAGATACCGACGCAGGCCTGTCCGGCGGCGCCGCTGGCGCGGCGCACCCCGATGGCCACCCTGCCCACCAACGCCCGGCGCCGGCAGGCGACGGGTTGATCCGAGGGCGCGGCATCCGCCGCCACCCAACCGGTACCGCCGAGCGGCGGACCGCCATCCCACCGCATACGACAGGAGCTTCCATGGGCGACATGGACACCGCACTCAAGGAAATCATGGAGATCGACGGCGCCATCGGCGTAGCCCTCGTGGACCATACGAGCGGCATGGCGCTCGGCACCGTCGGCGGCGGCAAGGAGCTCGACCTGACGGTCGCGGCGGCCGGCAACACGGACGTGGTCCGGGCCAAGCTGCGGGCGATGGAGATGCTGAACATCTCCGAGAAGATCGAGGACATCCTGATCACGCTGGACACCCAGTACCACATGATCCGTCCGCTGACGAGCCGCGCCGGCAAGGGCCTGTTCCTCTATCTGGCCCTCAAGCGCGACCGCGCCAACCTGGCGATGGCCCGCCACCAGCTGCGGCGCATCGAAAACGACCTCGACGTCTGATCCGCCCGATGCCCGCTCCCGGCGGGGAGGGCCGCACCAAGCCCTCCCCGCCCCGGCGGGCACAAAGCCGCGCCTGCGGCGGCGACTTGCCGACCGCATGCGGGCCGGCGGTCCGCATCCGCTGGACGTCGGCGCGCAAGCCGGTGGCGCCCATCGCGTGGTACTCGTCCCAGGCCCGGTCGAGCCACGCGATCCCGTCGGACCGTTGTCAGTAGGGCTGCGGATTCTTGTGGGCGCCGTTGCCGAAGGTCTCCAGCAGGATCTCGCGCTCGCCGTC
>Ga0068860_100007696_pt1 | contig 10772 bp, 4 predicted proteins | sample KBSSwiS32_FD_66597 | JGI IMG/M metagenome (GOLD analysis project Ga0068860, IMG submission 66597) | Switchgrass rhizosphere microbial communities from Kellogg Biological Station, Michigan, USA - KBS Switchgrass S3-2 | ecosystem: Host-associated > Plants > Roots > Rhizosphere > Soil ...
CATGTAAAGGATCGCAATATGGGATATAATCCAAATAATCTTATCATGCTTCCTGCATCACCTGATGTAAATAAAAATTTTACGGTTATTAAACAAGAACTGCTGCAAACAGGTATGATCAATGCCGTTACAAGAACCTTATCGCCCATTACCGATATATGGTGGCGATCCCCCGCTCCCGATTGGGAAGGCAAACCCGCAGATGCCAATATCATTGTTACCGGCCTCACCACTGACGTCGACTTTGCAAAAACAATGGGCATTAAAATTTTGAAGGGAAAGGATTTTTCAGGTACACCTTCCGATTCGGCCTCTATGTTGCTGAACAAAGCGGCGGTTGAAGCCATGGGATTAAAAAATCCGATAGGCATGCAGATGAAAAGTGGTCAAAATTATACTGTTATTGGTGTCACAGATAATGTAGTAATGGGATCACCCTACAAGCCTGTTGATCCGATGATGGTATATTATGACCCTTCTCAATCCAATTCGGTGAGCGTAAGATTAAATCAGTCAGTTCAGCCACAAAACGCATTGCAGTCATTAGAAACAATTTTCAAAAAGTACAATCCTGCTTTTCCTTTTGAATTCAAGTTTGTTGACCAGGAATTTAGCAGGAAATTCTTAACTGAAGAGCTGATCGGTAAACTCACTAATATTTTTGCATGCCTTGCCATTTTTATTTGCTGTCTTGGTCTTGCAGGCTTAGCTTCTTTTACGATTGAGAAACGAATACGCGAAATTGGTATAAGAAAAGTGCTGGGTGCCACTCTGCAACAATTGTTGATGCTGATTTCGAAAGAATTCCTGAAACTGGTGTTGATCGCTTTTGTCATTGCAGTTCCTCTTACCTGGTGGTTCATGAACAGCTGGCTGGAGAAATATGCTTATCGTATCAATATCGGCATCTGGTGGTTTGGGATAGTAGGGTTGGCTATTCTTTTATTAACATTAATTGTTGTAAGTGCAAACACAATGAGCGCGGCAATGCGTAACCCGGTGAAAAGTTTGAGAACAGAATAGTGACCCGATAGCTATCGGGTTGTGAATGGTCAATGGTGAATGGTCAATAGAAGATCGGATGAATTTTATGGAATTGTAAATCCTTAGCCTGTAAAATCCTATCATAAATATAAACACATGCTAAAAAATTATTTCAAGACTGCCTTTAGAAGTTTGGTCCACAATAAAAATTATACAATTATCAATATTTCGGGGCTGGCAGTTGGTGTGGCAGTTTGTATAATGATATTCATTATAATTCAATTTCAATCAGGTTTCGACAACTTTCATACAAAGAAGAACCGGATTTATCGTGTGCTTACGGAGTATCATCATGCAGATTCAAAGGAAATTTTTTACGGGCCGGGTGTTCCGCTTCCAATGCCAAATGGATTAAGGACTGAATTTCCCCAGATAGAAAAAGTGGTGGCTATTTATGCTGATTACAACGACCAGTTCCTGGTGTTGAATAGTAATGGCGAGACTTTAAAAAAATTTAAAGAAGAACGAGGCGTTTTTTTTATTGAACCTTCATTTTTCGACGTATTCGATTTCCCTTTGCTCGCAGGTTCTTACGCATCATTAAAAGACCCGGGCAACGCCCTCCTTACAAAAGAAACCGCAGAAAAATATTTTGGTGACTGGAAGAAGGCCATTGGCAAAACAATAAAATTAAATAATAATGACGTGTTGAAAGTGAGTGGCATTCTGGCAACCATCCCGCCCAATACTGACTTCCAGATAAAAGTTGCCGTAGCTTACGGCACGGGATTTACGAAGGATTTTTCAAAATCTACAGATTGGGACGGTACAGGATCAAGTTATGGTTGTTATATTTTATTACCACAAAACACTTCGGCTACAAACTTCAATACACAGCTAAGAGCATATTCAAAAAAAGTAGAATCGCCTGGTAATAAAGACAGCCACATTATCCAGCCTTTAAGTGACGTACACTATGATACAAAAACCGGAAATTACAGCGGCAAAACAATCAGTCATGAAATGATTAACATATTGTGGCTTATTGCTTCATTCATTCTTTTAATAGCCTGTGTAAATTTTATCAACCTTTCAACAGCCCAGGCTGTTAACCGTGCAAGAGAAGTGGGCGTAAGAAAAGTTTTGGGCAGCAATAAATGGCAATTAAAAATGCAGTTCATAATGGAAACATTTTTGATTGTTTTTACTTCTGTCATGTTAGCCTTAATGGTAACATGGATCGCATTGCCTTCTATAAATAAAATTTTAGAGTTGTCTCTATCTGTCAATGGACTTAACAGGGCATCAGGTGTTTCCTTTCTTGTTATCGTGGCCATTGTGGTGACTGCATTGGCAGGCTTTTATCCCGCAATTGTTCTTTCAGGATTCAATCCTATCAATGCGTTGAAAAGCAAGCTCTCGGCGAACGGTACAAAGGGTATTTCGCTGCGGAGAGGGTTGGTGGTATTTCAATTTATTATTGCCCAGGCATTGATCATAGGAACGTTGACAATCGTAAAACAGATGAATTATTTCAATAACCAGCCTTTGGGTTTTGATAAAGAGGCCATTGTAAATATTCCTTTTCCTGCCGATAGTGCCGGCATCAGTAAACTTGAGTATTTGAAAAAGCAATTATACGGTATTAACGGCATCCAAAGTGTAAGCTTTAGCTCCAATACGCCGGTGGAAGATGATAATGATAACTGGACAACTTTTACGTTTAATCATGCAATAAAGGAAACGGATTTCTACGCAATCACTAAATGGACCGATAATAATTATGTACCAACTTATAAATTGCCACTTATTGCAGGAAGAAATTTAGGAGCCTCTGATACTGCAAGGGAATTTCTCGTCAATGAAATTCTTGTAAAAAATTTAGGGATCGTTGATCCCCGCGATGCGCTGAATAAGGAAATAAGTCTTTGGGGCGGGGAAATTAAAGGCACTATTGTTGGTGTGCTAAAAGATTTTAACGCCAGGTCATTTCGCCGTGATCTTGCCCCGGTGCTTATAACCACACGGAAACGCGGCTACAATGAAGCAGGAATAAAATTGGCAGGAAGCGATGTAACGTTTGCGATGCACTCAATTGAAAAAGTATGGAACAAAACATTTCCTGATTTTGTTTTTGAATACAAATTCTTCGATGATAAAGTGGAGAGTTTTTATAAGCAGGAAAACCAACTGGCGTACCTATATAAAATCTTTGCATTTATAGCTATATTTCTCAGTTGCCTCGGCTTATATGGATTGGCATCCTTTATGGCAGCTCAACGTGTTAAAGAAGTAGGTATCCGTAAAGTGCTGGGTGCAACATCCTCAAACATTGTTTACCTGTTTTCCAAAGAATTCATCCTTCTCATTTCTATTGCATTTGTAATTGCTATACCTGTCGCCTGGTTTTGCATGCATCAATGGTTGCAGAATTATCCTTTTAGAATTGAATTGAGCTGGTGGCTTTTTTGTATTGGCGGGTTGGTATCTGTATTAATTGCATTGGCAAGTGTAAGTTTCCAGGCGGTCAGGGCGGCTTTGGCGAACCCGGTTCAGAGTTTACGAACAGAATAGTGACCGGATAGGGTGGTGAATTGTGAATAACAGTGGTCAGTGGTCAGTAGTCAGGAAGGTAAAGCATATAAATAAAAAGCATTAGATCGTGATAAAAAATTATTTCAAAACGGCATTCCGCAACCTTCTTCAAAATAAAAGTTTTTCATTGATTAACATTTGCGGATTGGGTATCGGAATGGCAAGCGCCATGCTGATCTTACTCTGGGTGCAGAATGAAATGAGCTATGATCGGTTTCATGTAAAAACAGATCGTATTTATAAAATATATAACCGCGATAATGTGAACGGCCGATTGGAAGCATTGGAACAAACACCAACGGTTATGGCATCATCATTGAAGCGGGATTTTCCTGAAGTAGAGGATGCAGTGCGATACAGGAATGTGACGTTCCTGGCGACCGTTGGGGAAAAGCATTTGAATGTTCAGGGTGCTTTTGCCGACAGCAGTTTTCTTTCCATGTTCAGTTTACCATTACTGAAAGGCACTGGTGCAAAGGCTTTGAGCGGAAACTACAGCATTGTTCTTACTGAAGAGTTAGCTATGAAACTTTTTGGTAAAGAAGATGCCATTGGTAAAACTGTGCGTATAGACAGTACGGATAACTTTACTGTAACCGGTGTTCTGAAAAGCTTACCAGCAAATACACAATTCAGTTTCGAATACCTGTTACCGTGGACTTATATTGTTAAGTTAGGATGGGATGATGAAAAAAACTGGTCCAACAATTTTACAAATACCTATGTGTTACTTAAACCTGGTGTGGCACAACTGGCCTTTAATGCAAAAGTGAAAAACATTACCATCAATCATACTAAAGGTTCAGTTTATGAATCAAAAGCTGAAGTATTCACACAGCCTTTGAGCAGGTTGTATCTATATTCAAAATCAGAGAACGGGCAACTCGTAGGCGGCCGTATAGAAATGGTAAAATTATTTGCTATTATTGCAATTTTTATTTTGCTTATCGCCTGTATCAATTTTATGAATCTCAGCACTGCCCGTAGTGAAAAGCGTGCCAAAGAAGTAGGCATTCGCAAGGCTGCAGGAGCTCTTAAAAGCTCCATAGTTGTACAGTTTATCGGTGAAAGTATCATGGTTTCGTTTATAGCGTTTGTTGTTGCTTTGTGTATTGTACAAATCAGCTTTCCGGGCTTTAATGAACTAACCGGTAAACAACTTTCCCTGGATTTTAGAAACCCCTTTCACTGGTTGTTTGCGATTGCATTTGTTTTATTAACAGGATTAATTGCGGGGAGTTATCCTGCATTCTATCTTTCTTCTTTCGCTCCTGCAAGAGTATTAAAAGGCAGTTTCAAAAAAATAAATGCATTGGTTACTCCACGAAAAGTATTGGTGGTATTGCAGTTTACGTTTGCAATTATCCTTATCATTAGCACCATTATAATTGAACGGCAAATAAAGTATGCACAGACAAGAGACTCAGGCTACAATAAAAATAACCTGGTATTTACGTTTACCCAGGGTGATGTTAATGAACACTTCGACCTTATAAAACATGAACTTCTAAGCAGTGGTGCCGCTGTTGCGGTCACCAGGTCATTCAATCCCATAACCAGGCGCTGGAATAATGGCTCAGGCTATCAATGGCAGGGGAGTACCGCATCAGATAAGAAAATTGATTTCGTGAGGCTCGGCTCTGATGCTGATTTTGTAAAAGCAATTGGGGTTAAGTTATCAGAAGGGCGTGATATTGATATATATAATTATCCTTCTGATAGCACTGCTATGTTGCTGAACGAAACTGCTGTAAAAGCAATGCGCTTAAAAAATCCTATTGGGCAAATAGTCAAACGTTCGGGGGATCCGATCGAATGGCACATTGTGGGCGTGGTAAAAGACTTTATTCTGGAATCGCCATTTGAAAATATTAATCCCACGATAATTGTTGGGCCGGTACAGTTTTTCCAGGTTGTGCATTTCAGGTTAAATTCTTTGAATTCAACTGCAGTTAATCTTGCCAGGGCTGAAAGTATCTTTAAGCGTTATAATCCGCAGTATCCATTTGAGTATGTTTTTGTTGATGAATCTTATGCAAGGAAATTTAATGATGAGCGGCGCACGAAATCTCTCGCAGGTTTGTTTGCAGGCCTCACTATTTTTATTTCCTGTCTTGGCTTGTTTGGCCTTGCCATCTATATGACAGAATACAGGATAAAAGAAATCGGCGTGCGTAAAGTTTTAGGTGCTTCAGTTTTTAGCATTGCCTCCTTACTTTCAAAAGATTTTTTAAAGCTTATTATCATATCCGTTATTATTGCTTCACCTGTTGCTTATTTCGCAATGACTAAATGGCTAAGTAATTATCATTATCGCACAGAAATTCACTGGTGGATATTTTTTGGGGCAGGCTTGCTGGTAATTTTGATCGCGTTATGTACAGTAAGCTTTCATGGAATAAAAGCAGCAACTGCTAATCCAGTGAAGTCACTGAGAACGGAGTGAGCAGTGACGGAATAGTGAGTGTGAGTGGTGAGTGATGAATAACAGTGGTCAGTCGTCGGTGGTCAGTGGTAGATGGTCAGCAGCAAGGTAAGGTAAAGGACACAAAATAAAATCATTAGACTTTTATGATAAAAAATTATTTCAAGATTGCCTGGCGCAACATCACCAAACGTCGTTTTTATTCTTTGCTGAATATATTTGGTCTTTCCACCGGAATCGTTTTTACATTCCTGATAGGCGCATACGTTTGGAATGAGTTACAGGTAAATAAAAAACTGCGACACGCAAAGAATCAATACTTTCTGCAAAGCAAATGGAAAGATCCTAACCAGGGAACCGATATAACAACGCTGGGACCCTTGTCGAAAAGATTGAAAGAAGATTATCCAACCCTTGTCGCTAATTATTACCGGTGGGATGGCATAACTTCCGTTGTTTCAAAAGGCGATAAACATTTACGTGAAAATATACAATTAGGCGACAGTACATTGCTTTCGATGTACGGGTTTAAATTATTGTATGGCGACGCACGGACTGCTTTAAATAATCCATACTCTGCGGTAATAGCAAAAGAGATAGCGATTAAATATTTTGGTAAGCCGGACGTAGTAGGTGAAAGTATTACCATTCAAAGCTTTTCCGGCACCCGGCATGATTTTGCTATTACCGGGGTGTTAAAAGAAATTCCCGAGAACTCTGTAACCCAACTGAATGCTGACAATCACAATACCTTTTTTATTCCAACCAATACCTTTGCTTATTTTGGAAGGAATGATTTTGAGGCATGGACAAACATTTATCTTCCTTCTTATATCGAAGTGAGAAATGGGGTTGCTGCAAAAGATCTTGAGAAACCCATTAATCAGTTAATTCAAAAAAATACACCTGCCGGGATAAGGCAGAATTTAACCGTACAGCCTGTTGCATTAGCTGATTATTACCTTCGAAAAGACAATGGCCTGGTAAAACGTATGCTCTATGCACTTTCCTTAGTGGGGTTGTTTATTTTACTGATGGCGATCATTAACTTCATCAATATTGCTGTCAGTAGTTCATCGGGAAGAATAAAGGAAATCGGCATACGCAAAGTGCTGGGTGGATTAAGAAAACAGATTATCATTCAGTTTCTTACTGAATCCATAATACTTGTTTTATTAGCAACTATCGTTGCCGTTGCTGCATATCCTTTTATACAGCCATTCTTCGGAGAGTTAGTAGGAAAAGAAATTCCCGGGCTTTTATCCTTCCCCTTCTATTTTATTTTTATTCCTGCAACTTTTGTACTGGTTGTCGGAATTTTAGCCGGCCTGTATCCTGCAATAATATTATCCTCCCTCAAATCAGCGGATTCAATAAAAGGCAAATTGAAAACAATAAAGGAAAATGTCTGGCTGCGTAAATCATTGGCCGGACTTCAATTTTCAATTGCCAGTATTGTTATGATTGCAGCCTTTATAGTTTCTCAGCAGGTATCCTATTTCTTTAGCCAAAGCATCGGGTACAATAAAGAATATATTGTGGCATCGCAGGTTCCCAGGGATTGGTCGCCCCAGGGAGTGCGTAAAATGGAAACCATTCGCAACGAATTCGCCGCCATGCCACAAATAAGTAACGCGACATTATCGTATGAGATACCTAATGGTAATAACGGCGGCCAGCCACCTATTTATAAATATGGAACAGACTCAACTCAATCAGTTAGCATGCAGGCATTGGTAACAGACGGACATTACCTTGATACTTATCAGATCCCATTACGGTCAGGTAGTTTCTTTGGAAACAGCAGCAGCGACTCTGGTAAAATTGTATTGAATCAAAAAGCAGTTGAAGCTCTTGGCTGGAAGGACACAGAGGATGCAATTGGTCAGCAAATAAGAATCCCCGGGGATCCGACTGTTTTTACGATAAAAGGAGTAACTACTGATTTTCATTTTGGCACAATGCAGCAAAAAATACCACCTATCATTTTTTTTAATGTAAGGTTTGCCCCTGCCTATCGTTACCTGTCATTCAAATTAAAACCCGGTAATACCAGCGCTGCGATAGCAGCCATAGAAAAAAAATGGGCTGCATTGTTACCAGGTAGTTCTTTTGAATACAATTTTATGGATGATACACTGAAAAAATTATACAAAACAGAGATACAACTAAAGAAGGCGGCCTATACGTCATCGTTGTTATCGCTTATCATCGTTCTGATGGGGGTCCTGGGACTTGTTTCATTAAGCATTCAAAAACGCACAAAAGAAATTGGAATAAGAAAAGTACTGGGTTCTTCCGTGGCAGGTATCATATCGTTGTTCATGAAAGAATTTTTGCTGGTGATTTTAATTGCCGGCCTTATCGCATGCCCGCTTGCTTATATGATTATGCACCTGTGGCTGGAGACTTATACATACAGGATCAATGTTACCATGCAGCCCTTTGCATTGTGTCTATTTGTTCTTGGTTTCATCACGGCAGTATTAATAGGGATACAAACTATTAAAGCCGCGTTGTCGAATCCTGTTGCGTCTTTAAGAACGGAGTGATCCCGATGGCTATCGGGAGTGAATGGTGAATGGGCAATGGGCAATAATCAATAATCAATAATCAAATTTTGAAAGTTATGATTAAAAATTATTTCAAAATCGCCTTGCGGAAGCTCTGGAAATACAAGGTTTTTTCACTTATTAATATTATGGGTTTGGCTGTAGGAATGACGGCATGTTTTCTTATTTACCTCTATGTTCATTTTGAAACCAGCTATGATGCTTTTCATACAAAGGCAAACAGGATCTACAGGATTATAACCGATATCAAAACACCCTCTGACCTCCTGCAATGGAGCTCCACATCAGCGCCTATGTCTATTAATATGCAAAAGGACTTTCCTGAAGTAGAATCGGCTGTACGAATAAGAGGGGAAAGTTTTTTAGTGCGCAAGGGGAATGAGAAATTCCAGGAGAATAATACAATCATGGCAGATTCTACCTTATTCGGCATATTTGATTTTCCACTGGTTTACGGTAATAAGAATACGGCATTGAAAAATCCAATGAGCATTGTGCTTTCTCAAACTGCCGCTAAAAAATATTTTGGTAATTCCAACCCCATTGGTCACACTGTTTTACTTACCGGTGCTTCTATAAATGCTACGATAACAGGTATTATGAAGGATATGCCGGAAAATTCCCAGCTTAAGGCGGATATGATAGTATCTATGTCCTCCCAAAAGCAAATATATGGGCAGTCAATAGATAGCCAATGGACCAGTTTTAATTTAGTCTCTTATTTGCTTTTAAAGCCAGGTGTAAACGTAAAATCTTTAACCGCAAAGTTTCCGCAATTTTTAGATAAGCATGTTGGCAACGAGTTGAAAAACGCCCAGATGAGCTTTACACTTTTTTTGGAACCACTGAGATATGTGTATCTCTACTCAACAAGAGATGGCAGTAAAACAGGCAACATAAATAATGTATATATCTTCTCCATCATTGCTGTATTTATTTTACTCATCGCCTGTATAAATTTTATTAACCTTACAACGGCACGTAGTGCAGAGCGGGCAAAAGAGGTCGGGATTCGAAAAGTGGTGGGTGCTGCAAGGCTTCAATTGGCGAGACAGTTTATGGGAGAGAGTATTGTGATTTGTGTCATGGCTTTTGTCATATCCGTTTTATTATGTTCATTACTCTTACCACTTTTTAACCAGCTTGCAGGTAAACAGGTAAGTACTCCCTTCTTTTATCATCCATTGTATATAATGAGTTTGTTTTTTATGGCAATAGCCATTGGTATTATTGCCGGCTTTTATCCCGCATTGGTTTTGTCATCATTTAAGCCTGTAGCTGTGCTCAAAGGCCGCTTTGCAACAGGAACAAGAGGGATCCTGTTAAGAAAGGGCCTGGTGATTTTTCAATTCACTATTTCAATTATCCTGATTATAGGGACTGTAATTGTTTATACACAACTCAAATATATGCGGAGCCAGGATCTTGGTTTTAGCAAAGACCAGACAATTGTTATAGACACGAATGCGGATAAAAATAAAGATGCCTTTAAAGAATCGCTTTCATCTGTACCCGGGGTGCTGTCTACTACATTTTCATCTACCATTCCTGGTGGTGGCACAAACACTGCCTACTCCAAAGTGCAAAATAAAACGGGCGACATGCAAACCGCCAGTCTTGATATATACTTTGTTGATTTCGATTACATCAGTCAATATAAAATGAAAGTAATTGCCGGGCGTGGTTTCTCTAAAGAATATGGTACTGATACAACCCAGGCAATGGTTATAAACGAAAGCACCGCAAAACTGTTAGGCTATAGTTCACCTCAGCAGGCCATTGGCAGAAACTTTGATCAGTGGGGACGAAAAGGTAAAATTATTGGCGTAATAAAAGATTTTCATTACCAGGCGTTACAGGAGCCGATAAAGCCTTTAACCCTGCGTATAGAACCAGGCGGATACCAGTTTCTCTCCATAAAAGTAAGTGCCAATAATTTACCTGCAACCATTAAAGCCATTGAATCAAAATGGAATCAAATTATACCAAACCGCCCATTTGATTATAGTTTTCTTGACGAAAGTTTTGATAAACAATATCGTGCTGAGGACAGATTCGGCAGGCTTTTTTTCAACTTTGCTATCCTGGCAATTTTTATTTCCTGCCTTGGATTGCTTGGCTTAGCCTCTTATAGTACTATACAACGAACCAGGGAGATTGGGGTGCGTAAAGTTTTAGGGGCCAGTGTTTCTAAT
>Ga0068860_100007698_pt1 | contig 10771 bp, 8 predicted proteins | sample KBSSwiS32_FD_66597 | JGI IMG/M metagenome (GOLD analysis project Ga0068860, IMG submission 66597) | Switchgrass rhizosphere microbial communities from Kellogg Biological Station, Michigan, USA - KBS Switchgrass S3-2 | ecosystem: Host-associated > Plants > Roots > Rhizosphere > Soil ...
CTGCTCGTCGCGGCAGCGCTGGCGCTCGAGTTGACGAGCGGCTGCGGCGTGTCGGTGCCGGCCCGGCGGCCTTCCGGGCCGCCACCGGGCGTGCACGTGATCGGCTACGTTGCCGGCTGGGAGGCGCAAGCGGCCATCGATACGGAAAAGGTTTCGGCGCTCAATTACGCCTTCGCGCACGTCAAGGATGGCGAGGTCGTGCTCGATCAGGAAAACGCGGCGTCCGTCCTCGACCGCCTGCGAACGCTGCGCGCCGGCAGTCCGCGGCTGCGGGTGCTCGTTTCGATCGGCGGCTGGGGTGCGGACGGATTTTCCGATGCGGCCCTGACTGCGGCGTCGCGCGCAAAATTTGCCGCCAGCGTCGCGGCGCTGGTCGCGCGCACCGGCATCGACGGCGTCGACATCGACTGGGAATATCCCGGCCTGCCGGGCCCCGGCATCGTTCATCGCGACGAAGACCGTCGCAACTTCACGCTGCTGCTTGCCGCGCTTCGCCAAGCCCTCGACGCGCTTCCGCCGAAATCTTCGCAGCGGCCGGCCGGCAGCCGCTATCTGCTGACCGCCGCGCTCGCCGACGGCGAATTCGTCGAGCACGTCGAACTCGATCGCATCCACGAGTACCTCGACTGGATCGATCTGATGACCTACGACTTCCACAACAGCCAGACGCCGACGACCGGACACCATGCCGGCCTGACGCTGTCGACAACCGCGGCCCGCAATGAACGCAGCGTCGAGCGCGCGGTCGATCAATTCCTGGCGGCTGGCGTGCCGGCGAAAAAGTTGATCGTCGGCGTGCCGTTCTACGGGCGCGCATTCGCCGAGGTGCGGCCGGAGAACTACGGCCTCGATCAGCCGTTCGGTCGCTACGACGGCGATTATCCCTGGTCGAAACTGGCCGCCGGATACATCGGGCACAACGGCTTCGTGCGGTACTGGGACGACGCGGCACAGGCGCCCTATCTGTGGAACGAAACCCGCCGGGTCTTCGTCAGCTACGACGATCCCTATTCGCTGAGGCTCAAGGCGCGGTTCGTCCGATCGCGCGGGCTCGGCGGCGTCATGTACTGGGAACAAAGCCAGGATCCCGACGGCGAACTGCTCGGCGCGCTGTCGGCCGCATTGCGCTGAGCCGGCGCAGGCTTCAGGCGGTGAGCGGCCAGCTCAGGGTCGCATCGATCACGATGTCGCTGCGGCCGCCGACCCAGACCGAGCGGTCGGCATCGATGCGCACGACGATGCGCGCGTCGTGGCCCATCTCGCGGCCCTGGCTGACGCGATAGCCGCGCGCCAGCGCACCTTCGGCTTCGCCGAGCGCGATCCAGGCGGCGATCAAGCCGTTCGCGGCACCGGACGCGGGATCTTCGATGATGCCGACGCCGGCCGGAAAAGCGCGCACGACGAGTTCGCAGTTCGGATCGGCGCAGCGCGCGAACACGCAGATGCCGAGGCAGTCGTCCTGTCGCGCCAATGCGCGGATTGCCTCATGGTCGGGCTGCCAGCCGCGCACGCCGGCCTCATCGGCGAACTCGACGACCCACCAGCGCCGCCCGCCCTCGACGAGCGCCGGCGGCAGCGCGCCGAGGCGCTGCTGCCCGATGATCGTTTTCAGCAACGGCGCCCGTTCGGCGCCGGTGCCGAGCACGCGCGCCGCCGGTGCGCGCACGAACAGTTCGCGTCCGTGTTCGTCGCCCTCGACACGGATCGGCAGCAGTCCGGCGCGGCACTCCTGGACCAGCACATTGTCTCGGGGAACCGCGAACCCGGTCGCGAGCGCCGCCTGAGCGCTGCCGATGGTCGGATGTCCGGCGAACGGGATCTCGCTGGTCGGCGTGAAGATACGCAGGCGGTAACTCGCCGCGGAATCGTCGGGCGGCAGCAGGAACGTCGTCTCGACCAGATTGGTCCAGGCGGCGAACGCCTGCATGTCGGCATCGCTCCAGTCGCGGGCGTCGACGACGACGCCGAGCGGATTGCCGCCGCCGCGGCTGGCCGGGAAAACATCGAGCTGCAGGTAATGAAACTTGGACATCGGTTATTTCGCGGCGCCGGCGGGACATCGGTGACAATGTCGACGCGATCGCTGCATCTGCATCTGCGCCGAGGATGCGGATTATGCGCCATCGCGGACGCGCGACACGTGTCGGGCTCGCGTACGCCGCACGTTCGTACCGGTCTGACGGCGCACGAAAAAAGCCGGGAACGATGGTGCACGGGCGTGAGCACATGAAGAAATGCAATAACGATTTTTCGCCCGCGTGATGACCTTCCCGCGCACTTCGCCTCAGCGGCGGCCCGCGCAGAAAAGCCTCAGGCGCGGCGCAGCGCGATGACCGCGTTCAGGCCGCCGAACGCAAACGAATTGGACAGCGCGGCGCGCACCGGCAGCTCGCGTGCGGTGTTCGGCACGTAATCCAGATCGCAGTCCGGATCCGGATCGATGAAGTTCGCGGTCGGCGGCACGATGCTTTCACGCAAGGCGCCGATCGCGGCGACCAGCTCGATCGCGCCGGCAGCCCCGAGTGCATGACCGTGCATGGACTTGGTCGATGACACCGCGACGGTGTCGGCGTGGCTGCCGAACACGCGCCGTATCGCCTTCGATTCGGTCGGATCGTTCGCCGGCGTGCCGGTGCCGTGGGCGTTGATGTAGTCGACGCCGTCGGCGGCGAGCCTTGCATCGGCTAGCGCCGCGGCGATGGCTCTGGCCGCGCCGGTTTCCGACGGCAGCACGATGTCGCCCGCATCGGCCGACATGCCGGCGCCGGAGAATTCCGCCAGGATCGTCGCGCCGCGGCTGCGCGCGTGCTCGTAATCTTCGAATACGAAGATGCCGGCGCCTTCGCCGAGGACCATGCCGCGGCGCTGCTTGCAGAACGGCCGGCAGGTGTCGTCGGCGGTCACGCGCATGGCTTCCCAGGCCTTCACGGTCGGCACGGTGACGCAAGCCTCGCTGCCGCCCGCTACGGCGAAATCCACTTTTCCACTACGCAGCATGTCGAACGCCTGGGCCATTGCGTGATTGGCCGAGGCGCAGGCGCTGACCACCGCAAACGACGGTCCGGTCAGGCCGAATTCCATGCCGACGTGACAGGCCGGCGCGTTCGCCATCACGCGCACGATCGCGAGCGGATGCACGCGCGGATTCTTGTCGCCGTAGAAACGCGACGATTGTTCGTTGTGGGAGTTCTCGCCGCCGATGCCGGTGCCGATGATGCAGGCGGTGCGCTCGCCGAAGCCGCTGGCGCGAAACTCGAGTCCGGACTGGGCGATCGCTTCACGCGCGGCGACCAGCGCGAACTGCGAGACGCGGTCGAGCAGGATCAGGCGCTTGGAGTCGAAATGCGCGAGCGGATCGAAACCGCGCACCTCCGCGGCGATCTTGATGTTCAGCAGGTCGGACGGAATGTTTGCGATCGGACCGATTGCCGGGCGGCCCTCGCGCATCGCGCTCCAGGTCGTTGCCGCGTCGTGGCCGAGCGCGTTGATCGCGCCCATGCCGGTGATCGCTACGCGCCGCATCGTGACGGGTTCGGAAGCGGGCGACGCTCAGGTCTGCGCCGGCGGCGCCGCTGCGGCCTTCTCGGCGACCAGGCGCTCGACCGCGTCGACCAGGCCCTTGACCGACTCGGTGTCGAAGTTCGGGTCGCGGTCCGGCAGCGTGATCTTGAACTGATCCTCGATCTCGAAAATGATCTGCACCGCATCGAGGGACTGGATTTCCAGATCCTTCAACGTCGAATCCAGGGTGATCTTGCCGATGTCGATACCGGCCTCCTTGGAAATGATGCCGAAGATCGTCTCCTGGACACTACTCATGCGACTCTCCGAAGGACCATGGCGTGAATTGTAAACGCATGCGCACCGGCGTGCGCATCAGACGGATCGGCCGGCACCGGCGGACGGTACGGACCCGGCAGCCGGTTCGTCCGATCCAAGCAGCAGGATGCCGGCCAGGATCACCGCCGAGCCGATGACCTTGTTCCAGGTCAGCGCCTCGGCAAACAGCAGCCAGCTCGCCAGCATGACGACGACGAACAGCAGTGCGGTCGTCGCGAATGCGCTCGACAGCGCCGACTTGCTGAGGATCGTCATCCACAGCAGAAACTCGCCGATGTGGCTCGCGACCGACACCCAGAGCCAGGCCGAGCTGAGCGCAAGCGCGAACCAGCCGGCCGAGAAATCGAATTCGCCGGTCTGCCGGGCCGCGTACTTGAACGCGATCTGCGACAGCGCGGCGCAGGCCAGGAAGCCGCACCAGGCCGCGATCGGGCGTTGCCGCGGCACGGATGCCGGCGCGGCCAGCGCGGCCAGCGCCGCATCGCCGCGATCGAGCCGGAACCAGCGCTCGAACATGGCGAAGACGCGATCGACCATGCGGTTGCGATGCCGGTACCACAGCCAGTTCGGCGCCAGCCGGCAGCCGAGGCGCAGCTTCTCGCGATGCAGGCCTTGCCCGGCCTGATAGACCTTCAGGCCGTGCTCGATGCAGTAGCGCACATTGTGCAGCCAGGTGGCGTAGTACAGGTTGTAGCGGCGCGCGACGGCGTAGTCCATGCCGAGGAACTTGTCGAGCAGCAGCGTGCCGTCGAGCAGCACGAGGTTGAATGCGACGAGCCGGTCGCCGAGCCAGAAGGTCGCGCAACGGGCACGCGGTCCGAGTTCGCGCAGCACGTCGCGGAAGAAGTCCGCGGTCAGTTCCTCGAACGACAGCGCGGCGTGCGCGAGCGTCGCCCGGTACAGCCGCATCACGTCGCCGATGATGTCGTCGATGTTGCTGCGCCACTCGACGCGCAGCTCGCCAGCCGCCTTCATCTTGCGGCGCAGGTCCTTGCGTGTTGCGTGGCTCAGCGTGGCGAGGTAACCGTCGAGCGAAGCAAAACGGATGTCGAGCAGCGCGGTCGGCAGGCTCGGCTGGCGGCGCAGGCCGTATGCTGCGCCGACGGCGCTCCAGAGCGGATCCTGGCTCGCCGAGGCATCCTTGGTCGCGAGCATGGCGACGTGCCGTTCGGCCGCATGTTTTTCCAGCGCGCCAAAAAGGCGGTCCAGCAGCTGCGCCTGCTCGGCTTCGCTGCAGCCTGGCGCAAAGCCCAGATGACAAATCTCGCCGACCGGCGAACCGAGGCAGAGCAGGCGCTGGCGCAGCAGGCGCGGGAACAGGCGCGAAAGCGCGTCGGTCACGCGGCGCAACGGTCCGCTCAGGGTCGTGTCGAGCCGGTAGTCGGTGATGAACGCCGGCACGGCGGCGCGCAGTTCGCCATTCTCGCGCAAGGCCACGTAGAGCAGTTCGAAGTCCGGCAATGCCGAAGTTTCGATTGCCCGATAGTAGGACCAGTCCTCGAGGTCGCCCGGAAACAGGCGATTCCACTCTTCGCGGCCGAACGCTTCGATCGACCGGGCGATGACGACTTGCATGAGCAGCGGCTAGTCGATTCCCACAGTAACCTGCGCCGGTTCGGGCATCTGCACGAAGCTCGTCGCGGCGATGTGGTTGAAGAAGCGGGTCGAGCGGTCGATCACCTTGTCGCGTTCCTGGTCGACCGTGATCATGTGATAGCTGTTTTCGAGCAGCACGGTTTCGACCGGCCCTTGCACGCCGCGCACGACCATGCGCACGTTCTTCAGGCTGGCGACGTCGTCGTCGACGGCATGGACGACCAGGCTCGGCGTGCGGATCTTGCCGAGCTGGCGGCGGACCAGAAACGACAGGCGGTAGAATTCGGCCAGCGACGGCCACGGGTTGCCCGGCAACCCGGCTGCCGCGCTGTCGCCGTTGAGCATGCTGTTGGCGATGCGCTGGCGGATACGCTCGTCCTTGATGCCGTACGGAAAGCATTCGTGGAAACGCTGCTTCCAGCCGAAGCCGAGTCCGCAGACCAGCGGCAACATGAACGACAAGCGGGCGATCCACGGGATCGTCCAGCCGTCGTAGACGAAGGTGGTGCCGTACAGGCCGAGGCCGTCGACCTGGTCGGGGCGGTCGGCGGCGAGCTTGAGCGCGAGCAGGGCGCCCATCGACAGGCCGGCGACGAACATGCGGTCGACGTCGGCGCGCAGGCGGTCGGCCGCGTCGCAGACGCTCTTGTACCAGTCGTGCCAGCCGGTCGCGAGCAGATCGGCCTCGTCGCCGCAGTGCCCGGCCAGCTGCATCGCGTGCACGGTGAAGCCGTTGCGATTCAGCCCTTTCGCGACGAAGCGCATCTCGGTCGGCGTGCCGGTGAGGCCGTGGATCAGCAACACGCCGGACCGCCCGCCGGGCAGCTGGTAGTCGGTACGCTTGATCATCGGGGAAAAAATGCTCCGCAGCGAGGCCGTGAATTATCGTGAGCGTTTGTTATGTGCTGCTAAAGGACTATTTTGCCACAAGGCCGGACCCGTTCAGGATGATCCGGGCCGTTCGGCCTGAGACGACGGTCCGCAGCGCTGCGCGGTGCGGCCGTCGTCAGTTCAGGCAAACCAGCGCAACTCCGGCGGCAACGGCGACCGTCCCGAACCAGCGCCGCGCCGACACCGGTTCGTGCAGCACGTATCGGCTCGCGAGAACGACGCCGCAATACGACAATGCGGCGAACGGAAATGCCAGGCTCAGCGGCGCAAGGCTCAGCGCGGCAAACCAGACCGCGAACTCGATCGCATAGACCAGCAGGCCGGCCAATACGTAGGGCGAGCGCAGGGTCTGCAGCGCGAATGCCGCGATGCCTCGCGGCGCGGCACCGTCCGGCTCGTGGCCGACGCCGAGCTTGAACAGAACCTGGCCGGCGACGTCGCAGACCACGGAAGCGACCAGCAGCGCGAACATCAGCATGCTGCGGCCTGTGCGATCGTCCGCAGCAGGCGCCGGTTCACCGCCTCGTTGCGCGCCAATGCCGCGGCGCTGGCAATCCGCTGCGGCCGGTCGATGCGCGACTCGATCCGCTTCAGCGGATTGTCGAGCAGCGGCGGTGAGAATTCGCCGCAGATGTCGGCCCCGACGAGGCGCCGGCGCGCACCGATCGCAGCGATCAATCCGAGCATCGCATCGAGCGGCATCTGGCCCTGGTCCCAGTTGGTCAGTGCCTCATCTTCGGCCAGCACGTCCTTGTCGATGCTCAGCCAGATCGCTTCGGTCTCGATGACCGGCAGGATCGCGGCGAGGTTGTGCTCGAGATCGCCGTCGGCCAGGTTGTTCCAAACCAGGTGCCCGTCGGCGTAGCGATGGCCGGCGCCGTCCGCGACGCGACGAAACACCCGGGACGGGGCATGGCGCCACGGAAACAACGCGATGCGGCCCGCACCAAGCGCGGCGAGATTGCCGCCCTTGAGGCCGGGCCGGACCAGATCGTCGCTGCACGGCCCGAGTGTGACCACGCGCGCGACCTGCGGCAGCTGCAGCGCCTGGTTCACCCACGAGCCGCAGTGCCAGCGCGGCGCCCAGCGCACCCAGTCCGGGTGGTTGTCGAAGTGCACGACGGTGACGCGCTCGCGCGCCTGCTCGATCAGCGGCACGGCGAGGTGGTGAAAGTCGCCCGACCCGATCATCGTCAACGTGGTTCCCTGCTCGGGCACCTGAACGGCAAGGCGTTCGCGTGCCAGTTGCATCGTTGCCGCACGGCTCCACAAGCGCAGCCGCGCGCCGAGATCGCGCAGCGGGACCGTTGCAACGGCAGACCACGCGGCGACGTCAGACAGACTTGCCTGCGCGGACAAAGAGCCGTCGAGGTCGAGGATGCGCAGCTGCACGCGATTGCCGTTCGGGTCGGGAGGCGATGCCGCGAGCGTCGCCGGCGGCGCGTAAAGGATAGCTCAACGTCGCGCCGGAGGAGCACGCCGTCCGCGCCATGCGGCAATTTCCACAATGCCGCATGGCGCCATGCCGCCCAGTCGGGGCGGGCGGCACTTGCTCCGACGGCACGGCCGGCGTGTATCATGATCGGGTGTGCGGGCGCAGGTTGCCCGTGCCGAGCGGAAAGATGACAGCATGAACGCCAGTAGTTTGCCAAGCGCCGGCCGCCTGATGTTCGATGAGCTGCTGCTGCAGCCGAACCTGCGGCTGCGCGTGGGCGAACATGTCGTGGATATCGGCGCGCTGCGCGTGGTCACGCATCCGGAACACCCGCGCCTGACCAGCAAGGCCGCCGCGGTCCTGATCGAACTCGTGCGCCACGCCGGCGACACGGTGACTCGCGATGCGTTGCTCGACCGCGTCTGGGCCGACCGGGTGACGACGCCGGATGTGCTGACCCAGGCGATCAAGGAACTGCGCCGTGCGTTCGGCGACGATGCGAAGCCGTCGCAGTACATCGAGACGATTCCGAAAGTCGGCTACCGCCTGCTGGCGGCGGTCAGCCTGCTCGACGCCGAGCCGCTCGCGGTCGATACGGCGCGGCACGCGCCTGCAGGCAATGATCCGGTGCTCATCGACGCCGGGCCGGCGCGGCCCGCGGAACCGCCGCGGGCTGCGCGTCTGACCCGATACTGGCTGCTGCTCGGCCTCGCGGTCGCCGTCGCCTTGGCTGCCGCCGTGGCATGGCGCCGCGGCGCCGAGGCACCGCGTGGCAACGGGCACTGGATCGCCAGCGACATCCGTGCGCTGACCTCCGATCCCGGTTCCGAACGGCGGCCGGCCGTGTCCCCCGACGGAATGCGCGTCGCCTACGCGCGTTTCGATCCAAGCAGCGGGGCCAAGGGCGTCGATCGCCTGGTCATGCGTGCGACCGGACAATCGCAGGCGGTTCGCATCACTGCAAAATCCGAGAGTTCGGAAGAGGTGCCGGCCTGGTCGCCGGACGGCAGCCAGATCGCCTTCGAGCGCCTCGCCGACGATCGTTGCACGGTGTACATCGTGTCGAGCCTCGGCGGCGCCGAGCGAGAAGTGGGTCCGTGCCAGAACTATCTCCGTCACTATTTCGACTGGGCACCGGACGGCAAGGCCCTGATCACTGCGCAGAATCCGGGCGCCTCGGACGACATGGTGCTGATGCGCTGGGACCTCGCCACCGGCGCCAAGCTGCCCATGCAATACGAGCGGATGGCGGATGCGCAGGATCTGGAAGCGCATTATTCGCCGGACGGAAAGCTCATCGCGTTCCGGCGCGGACTTGCGCCCTACAGTGATCTGTGCGTCATGGCCGCATCGGGCGGCGCGGTGCGCCAGGTGACCCAGCTGCATTCGCGTATCCGGGGACTGGCCTGGACTCCGGACAGCCGCGGCTTGATCTTCTCGTCGAACCACGACGGCCATTTCACGTTGTATACCGTTGCCCTCGACGGCGGCGAGGTGCACGAGCTCGGGGTCGGCCCTGCCGAGTATCCGGCAGCCGCGCGCGCCGCGGACGTGGTGACCTACGAAATTCCGCGCAAGACCAGCCGGCTCGCCTGGGCTGCCGTCGGTGCCAACAATCCGATACCGGAACTGCTGGCCAAGTCGACCGGAAGCGACAGCTCCCCGGCGTTCTCGCCGGACGGCGGGCGCATCGCGTTCATCTCCGACCGCAGCGGTGCGCAACAAGTCTGGGTGTACGATTTCGCGACGCTCGAGGTGACCGCGCTAACCGAGTTTCGCGACGCACTGCTGGTCAATCCGGCTTGGAGCGCCGACGGCAAGCGTCTGCTCGTGACCGTGCGCGGCAAGGAAAATCCGGGCCTGGTGGAAATCGATCTGGCCAGCCGGCGGCAGCGCATGATCAGCAAGTCGGGCCAGGATGTGCTTTCCGCAAACTACGGGCCCGATCCGGACAGCTATCTGCTGGTCATGGGCGGTTCGAGCCGGCACAACCAGCTCGTGCTGCTCGAGCGCGCAGGCCACGAGGACGAGCGGCAGATGCCGCTTGCCGTAGGCATCGAGCATATGGAACTCGACGCCGACGCGCGCCGGCTGTACTACACGAAGAACGCGCAGAGCGCGTTGTTTTCGCGCGACCTGGCCGGGGGCGAGGAAAAACTCGTGACGCCGTTGATCGAATCGACGCTGATCGACGGCTGGCGCGTGGTCGACGGACGCATCTGGTACGTGGGCAAGGTTGCGTGGAAGCCCACCGAACTGATGGAGTTCGATCCCGCCACCGGCGCGCAGCGCGTCCTCGTCCATATCGACACGGAGCTGCACGATGTCGGATTCGGCGCTTCGCCGAAGCGCGACCGCGTCGTGATCACGCCGTTGGGCACGGAAGATACCGACGTCGGCTCGTTCCGCATCACGCGCGCCGACTGACGAGGTCGAGGCAGCGGCCAACTGCGCAGCGCGCGCAATCCGCAATTTCGGTCACGCCGCGCGGACGTTGCAGCAACCACACCGTGCGATGTTCGCGCGACACTGACTACGCCCTCTCCAACGGGCAGATGTACAGGCGGCCACCGGGACCGGGACCCCGGTGGCCGTCATTTTTTGTCCTTTCCACTCCCGTGTCATTGCGCGCGAGGCGCACGATCGTTTTTCCGCGTCCTGCTCGAGCGCTCCGCTCTGTCTCCGGCCTTCCATCTTTCCGGCGCAGGCCGGAAATTCGCCTTCACTTTTTGCTTGCTCGTCATTCCGGCGCAAGCCGGAATCCAGTTCCTTGCCGTCGTCTTCTTCCTTGGGTGAAGAGCTTCCACTCGCCCTACGGGCGAGCGGGTTACTTTCCTAAGTACAGGGCTTCCGCGCAGCTCCGCTGCGCGGGTTCCTTTTGGCATTGCCCAAAAGGAACCAAAAGGCTAGGCGCCCGCCGCGGTGCCCCGCCGCGCATCATGCGCGGCGGGGTGTACCTGCGCTTCTCGCGCTTGCGGGGTCGCTCAGACGGCACATTCCATGTGCCGC
>Ga0068860_100007708_pt1 | contig 10767 bp, 10 predicted proteins | sample KBSSwiS32_FD_66597 | JGI IMG/M metagenome (GOLD analysis project Ga0068860, IMG submission 66597) | Switchgrass rhizosphere microbial communities from Kellogg Biological Station, Michigan, USA - KBS Switchgrass S3-2 | ecosystem: Host-associated > Plants > Roots > Rhizosphere > Soil ...
CTGTTCGTGCAGACGCTTCAGGAGCGCTTCATCGAATGTCGCCATGGCTTTGAGTCTCCTGCTGTCCGACCACGGACGATCGCATCAGCGACAGGCCTTCGCTCGCCGCGTCTGCAACACCTTGATCCAAGGCTGCACGAGTGTCGTGCCGCATGCCTGCTGGGTGCTGTGTCGCGCACGAAGTCAGTGGCTACATCTGCGACGAGCTCGTACCGACCGGTATAATGTGCTCCCGCACTTTCGCATCGTGTCACGAAGCCGCTGCCAGTTGAAGTGCGCTGGTGACAATGCACCGGCAGCCGTGCTCCCTTCCCGTCGGGGACACACTTCGCCGCCGTGACGTGGGCGCGCCGGCTGCGAGGATCAGATGCGGCGACGGAACCGCAACCAGATCGCACGGCGGCGGTCCGGGCACGCCACGCTGCTCGACGCGCCCAAGGCCGGCACGCTCGGCAGCACCCTGCCTGATCTGATCGTCCGCCTCTGGTGCACCGCGTGCGGCCACAGTGTCGACGCCCATGCCGGCCTGCTTGCAGTGCGCCATGGCCACGATCTGCCGCTCGAGCGCCTGCGTCGGCGGGCACGCTGCACGCTCTGTGGTGCGCGGGAGGCCAATCTTCAGATCGTGCCCGACATCGCCCGCCTCGATCGCCAGCGCAGATATGGACCGGATCGCGATGCCGACTGACGTCCGCCGATGCGGGTCAGGCGCGAAGCGCGAGCCTGCTCGCATCCTTCACCGTCATTCCGGCGTTACCGCTTGCAGGCACTTGAACGGAGAGGCAGATGCCGAAAGGAAAACGCGAGCTGATCAGTCCGCGCGGCGACGATCGATACGTTCGTCGCGATGCGAAGGGCCGGATCAAGGAGAGCGACGATCGCGGCCGCTCGCAGGCCGCCGATCGCCGGACCAAGGCGAAGACGAAAGTCAAATCCGGCCATGGCGACAGGGGCGACCGCGCTTAGAAGCGGCCCCAGGGCCGGGCCTTTGCTGGTGCCGACGCTGACGGCGAGCCAGTTCTCGCAGCTCGTGCACAACTGCAATGTCACCTGCCTGCCGCCGACCTACGCTGCCTGGCTCGCCGAGGTGAGCGAGATCGAAGCCATGGCCGCGGCCGACGGTCGCGAGATCTCTCACATCAGCCTGCATGCCGATGATCTCGAGGAGTACGCACGCAAGCAGGAATGGACCTGGGTCGACGAGGCTCGACTGATGAAGTTCGTCCGCGCCTTGGCCCGCCGCCTGTCGCCAAAAGCGCGGGCCGCGAAGACGCAGCATGCGAAGGACCGCAACCGCCGCCGTCGGGTCGCGCTGCTGCGGTAAAAACATGGTGAGGGAACCTTTCCGCATATTGGTGCGTCTGCCATCGATGCGGAGGGGCCCCTGTGCGCAGTGGCGATGCCTATCGGGTAAAAGCAACAGAGCTGGAGGCGATGGCCGGACTCGCGGAAACCACGCGGCTGCGCATCGATCTGCTGGCAATTGCTGCGCAATACGAGGCGCTCGCGCGGCAAGCTGACGAATGGGATACCACCTTGATCGGGGTCACCTTGTCTCACGGCTCAGACTGAGGCGCCCGGCTGCAGATTTGCCCGAAGCGGTATTCCGCGCCGACGTCTGTGCACAGCATATCTGTGCAAAACAGCGAAGCCACTCCGTCGCAGCGTGTTGCCGGCCGCGGCGAGGCTGACTAGGGTTCACGCAGCAAATTGGGTTGCGTTCCGTAGCGAAAGCGGAGGCCTCAATGAACACCTATGGCAAGACCGACCGCCTGCCGTGTCCCAAATGCGGTGGCGTGGCGCAGATCACCCGCAGATCTCCGAACGGGGCCGACAAACGGCTCGAAGATCAGACGTTCACATGTGTCGCGTGCGACCATGAATTTGGCCGTGTGGTCGATGGGGCCGGAAAGCCACCGTCGCCGCCGCTGTCGGTTTTTCGTAAGGCGAGCTAGGGACTGCTCGGGCCGCCGATCCTTCAACCCGGTGATCGATTGCGATCGGCGCTGCAACACTTGCCAGTGCACGGCTACGTGCCAGACGTGCCCATACCCACGCGGTCGAGATTGATCGAATGCCTTCGCAGCTGGAGCTGTGCCGCGATGATGCCTTCGCCAAGCGAGGCGGCTACGCCGGTCGTAGAGACCGTGCGGGCAACGGATGGTCCTTCGTGCGCATGAGCGCAAGATCACATGACGTCACGAGTGGCGCTTTCTGGGCCGTCTGGAAATTGAATGTCCCGACGCAAGTCTTACGACCGACCTGGAGCAATCCAGCAAGTGGGCCCGACCGAAGCCGGGCAATTGTTTCTCGATTCTCCAGGCGCGCATCGTGATGTGAGTAGATTCCACAGCCGGCCAACCTCAATCGGGACTGGCGCGGCGAATCGAACGGTGTGCATCTCGCAGTGCAGGCCGCGAACGGCCAGACCAGCCGTGGTCTCTCCTTGCACCGGCAAAGCGAAAGATGACATGCCCAGCAACGATCAACGCGCCAGTGCCACAGTTCATCCCTCCGTCGGATCGCGCGCGCCCTACTATCGGATGCTGGCCGCCGAACATCAGTCACTTGCTGATCGTGCGCCGACACCAGAGCAACGTAGCGCATTCCTGAAGGTGGCAGCGGATTATATCGAGCTTGCCAACTGTGTACTTGACCACGAAGTCAAAAGGCCCACGAACGCTTAGCGCGGCCGCCGCTCATAGCTGGTCGAGGGGCGCGTTAGACCGCGCCAGGCGGGCAGTATCAACGAACCTGAGCATTGTCAGAGACCGTCACCAGAGGACATGCGCTGCCATCGGACACAGACCCAGCCGGTCTCTGCCGGCGCTTGGTCTCCCTCGCCGATTGGCCCTAGCTATGCGAAATCCGCGCTATTGCACGGGCGATGTTCTCGGGCGCCAGGACGAGATCCACAAACCCGCTGGCGATCGCGCTCTCGGGCATGTCCGGTTGCCCCGCTGTGTCGGGCTTCTGCGCAATGGTGATGCCGCCAACGTCCTTGATTCGACTGAGCGCCGCTGCCCCATCGCCGTCATAACCGGAGACAATGACAGCGATCAGTTTGCCGTCCCAGTGCTCGGCCAGGGAACACAGAAAGACTGTGATGACATCAGGCCACCCTCGCGGCTTCTATATTGGCTTCAGATGAAATTCGTCATCCGCGACGTGCAAATCGCGGCGAGGCGGGATTATGAAAACGCGATTGGGGCATATTGTTGATCCTTCCGTGATCAGCTCGACCGGCATTGCGGTGAAACGAGGCAGGATCTCGTGGAGCAACGTGGCGGTCGTCCGCAGATGACTGACGATTACGATTCCGACGCCCAGATCGATCGGAAGATGGCTCGGCAGCCTCGTATAGGCGTCAAGACCGCCGGCCGAACCACCTACGCAGACGACAGGAAAGTTATGGACGGCGCGCGCGACCTATGCAGCGAGCGGCGGTTCCCGCCGATATCCCGCGGGAGCGGCGACCAATGGCCCGAACGCTTCGGCATTCGGCCGAAAGTGTGTGAGCAACAATCCCGGCGTGACGTCCACTACCAGGACCGTGACGTGCCGGCACTTCGAACAGGTGAATGACTGTGTCTCGAGTCCGCCGCCTTCGGACTTTCGGTGAAACTTCCAGATCGTTCCTCTGCAAGCCTCGCAGCAAGGCCAGTACGCCTTGGGTGTGTGCATGTCAGTAAGCATCGGTGCCCCTCGATATCAGGCGGGAGTGCTCGAGCCTCTCAGTCGTTGTTGCCCGGTGAGTTCCAACGATGGCCTAATGACGCATCTTGCGAGGCGTCTCGCCAGTGCAAAACGACGGGCGAGGCCTGCGGATTCTACTCACCAGCCCTGGACCCTTCCGCTTCATTCTTCCTCGTCGCGATCAGCGTCAGCGCCATGTCACCCCAACGCCGTCGCGGTGAGCGTCCGCGTCCGCCGGTTCGCCTGCAGTCGACCATCCGCCAGGATTTGCTATTTACTTACCGAGTTCCCTCGACGCGCACCGAGTTGCCGATGCCGGGCACCCGGGTGTACTTGCCGTAGCCGTGCCCAGGCCCTCGGCCACGTGCCAACGCAGTGGGACGATCAAACATTGGCGCGCGACACCGAGAGTATCGTTCCAGTTCTGCAGGCAGGACTTGCGCATCGGCCTGCAGCCTGAAGAGGCCCGTTGCAGCAATGAGGCCAGCATAGGCTGCCGATGCGATCAACAATGCTTTGAGCGAACTTGAACACGAATCGCGACAGGAATGTCCGGTGCCAATCCGCTGCCAATTTCCGCTTTCGACAGCAACCGACCATCGCTAAGTTGTTGATCTGACGGCACGGAAGGGAAACGCTCCCGGTGGGGCGGCTGGACTTCAAATCCAGAGAGGATCGTTAGCCGGTCCTTCGTGGGTTCGACTCCCACTCTCTTCCGCCAACCCCTCGTCCTTGATCGTTGACAATCGTTCTTGCCGAGCAGTGAAATAACCCCCGGGGGTAAGGGGGGAACTGTGAAAACATTCATCATGATTTCTTCGGCGATGCTGCTGTGCTTTGCAGCTGCTCCGGCGGGCGCGCAGAGCTGCCCACAGCAAGAACAACAGCTCACTGCAAGGGTAAACCGCCTTCAGGCAAATTCGGGTGCGATGGGCATTTGTCAATCTTCACGGGAATCCGCGCAGCTGTACGCGGACGCGGCCGCTTTCCATCGGCGATGTGTTCGTACGGCCGAAGGTGAAGCACAAGCGCGCGAGTACGACCGTGCAGCCGCACAGGCGAGACAGACTGCCGCTTCGTCCTGTCGATGAGGTCTGCGATGGCGAACGGCATGCCGCATACCCTTCGAAAGCGGGTTGCGGTCCTCGCGTTAAGTGTCGTCGCCGTATTCGCATTGGGTCAGCCGCAGCGCGCCGCGGCACAGGGAAGGAATGCCCTTCCTTCGGCCCCGTATAATCCGACGATGCAGGACTGCCAGAACCTCGACCAACACTTCTACGCAATATTGTCGCAGCTGCACGCCTCGAACCGGGAGTGCATGCGGCAATCTCCTGTTTTTGGCTATGTGAGCAAGTGCAATGGAGGCACGGAAATGCGTGCCTGGTCGCAATGTCAACCGATCGACCTGGAACTTTGCAGAACAGAAGACGCTCGCCAGCGCGAACTTGCTACCTGCAGGGCGCGGGCCTCGTCTGTAGAGGATGAAGCCAAGCGCATACAGATCAAACGAGCCAACGATGAATATGAAAAGGCTCGAAACATTGTAAAGCTGCTGACGCGACCTCAGAGCTTCCTCCGCTCTGTGTTCAGCAGCTTTCCCAAGGCAATGGACTCGATCTTCGGGCAGAGCCGGACTGACTTCGACTCTACACTGGCGCTGGAATTGTATCGTTACGCGCACAATCAGGCGATGGCCGGCACGTCGGCCATTCCCAATAGTCTCGCCAGCGCCTTTACGCGGGAAGCACTATCGCATTTGGGTCAAATCCATCGCCAGGCAATCCGCGATTTGGACTCAGCGAGCGACAGGATCCGGCAGTTTGGAAACGAGTTTCGCCCTTCTCCACCCGCGGCCCGGAGTCCACCGCCCACGCCTCCACCCAGGGCGCCTGCAGCGTCAAGCGGCAGCCCCGACTGTGTCTGGGCTCAGCAAAGACATTCCGAATACGCGTCGAGTTGCAAAGCTACAGACGGCTGCCGGTCGCTTGCGGCTTCTGAGGAGTTTGTTCGAAGCAGCTGTCAGCGCTGAGTCCTGTGCGATGTAGCGAATGACTACACCACTCGAGATTGCGCTAGTGCTCGTGACGGTCCTGGCTTCGACGTGCTGCGCGTCTTGGAGCGAGCAAGACACGGATGCCTTTCGGAGAGGAATCGCTGTTGGTCCGAGGGCTGCGCAAAGGTGGCGGCCCGGTCCAATTGACAACGTCCGACCTCCGCAGGCCCCCACCGTCCACTCCGATAGCTCTCTTAACATCTCGGAACTCGCCGCCCCGTTCGAAGCCGAGGCGGCTTTCGTTGCTCATTGCCACGACCGCACGTGGTACAACGTTGCCTGCCAGCGCGCTACCACACGTCGCATTTAGGATTGGTCAGCCGGGAACTCGGCAGCCTCAACACCGCAGCGATATTCGCGCCCGTCGCCGTGAAGGCGAATGCAGTGTCCGTGAACGCCGAAGCGTGTCGCCGTCGGGGACGGCGGCTGGGCCGATAATGACGATAACGGCCGGCGATGGTGAAGCAGGACATATCTATTTGCGCGGCCTCCACTCGCGCGCGAACTGCTGCGCTTGAGCGATGGGCTCCGATGAATCACCCTCGATTCGATCCATCACGGCGGCGCACCTGATCGCGTCTTTAAATGAAGTCGCTCGCCTGCCAGAGATAGCCATCCACCGCCGAGATCTGTGCGCCATTGTTGAGTGTCACGAGCGAATTGCCGAGTCCGGCAATGACAGAAAGCCCAACGAGATCGATCCGATCGATCCCCCCAACGAAATCGATAAACACGTCCAGCGTAGCACCATCCGCGCTTGCGACGACCAAAGTATCGGCACCGGTACCACCAAAGACCGTGTCCGCATCAGCCCCGCCAACCATCAGGTCGTTGCCATTACCCCCGAAGATAATATCCGCGCCGTTGTCTCCATACAGCGTGTCTGCACCACTCGCATGCCCCACGAAATCGTCACCGGACAGCCAGTCGGCACCATCGCCACCATATAGCGTGTCATTGCCGGCAGCGCCGATCAGGACATCGGCCGCCGCATCGCCCCAGAGCGTATCGTTGCCATTGCCGCCATCGGCAAAATCAGCATCACCGTCGAATTCGATCACAAAGTCGTAGTCCTCGTCGCCTACGATCAGATCGTCGCCGTCGCCACCCCGCAACCAGTCCCGTCCGGCCTCGCCCAACAGCACGTCATTGCCGCTGCCGGCATCGGCGTAGTCGCTACCTGGACCGGTCTTGATGCGATCGCCGCCGTCGTGGCCAACCACTAAATCCGATCCCGCATAGCTGCGCATGGACTGAGGATCATTCGATCCGACCAGGAGATCGTCTCCTGGACTGCCGAAGACATCGACGATAGGAACCCCGGTATCGTCAAGTATCGCCAGATCCAACGACGAGATCGTGTAGTGATTTCCGCGGTGAAAAGTAACGCCGTTCATCAGTCCGTCATCGACAAGATCGGTGCCTGGGCCCGACTGGTTTCCATAGTGAAAGAGGTTGTTCGAGGTAAGCGGAACATTTTCACCGTAGGCGGACACGGCATTAACGCCGGTAAAATAGAAGTTCCCTTGCGACTGCAGCACGTATTGATCGAACGTGGACATGAAATTACCGGGCAAGACGCCGGTGCTCACATTGCGCCAGCCAAGGAAGCCCAGGGCGTGACCGATCTCGTGCAGCCAGGTGGAGACGGCATCGGTCTTGTCCGCTGGAACCGGATCAGACCGATCAAATGGTGTCGGATCGAACCACAGTTCATGCTCTAGATAGGACGCATTAATGGAGATCAGAATGTCGGGCGCGGCGCCGTTGGGATCGATGCCGGTGGATAATTCGGCAGCGGCGCCCTGCTGGAATAAATCGATGCCGCCAATCGTCCCTAGAAAGACGCTGGTCGCGCTCGCTGTATCTGCGGTGGCTTTCGGATCGTCGAAGTTGACGTTAACCTCGAGCAGAGCTTCACTATCGATGTAGTCGGCCCAGATCTCTCCGGCCGCAAGAATCGTTGCCGAGACATCATCGTAATAGTCCAAATACTTCTGCCCGGGATCGCTGAAAGAGACGGAAAACTCGACACCCATCGACTGTCTCCCCGGGCAACGCCGCGGCGGCAATGGCGGTTCTGATTTTCATATGCCCCCGAAATTCTAGAAAAGCTGACGGCGATTGTATTTCCTGTCAACGTGGCGACTTGACGCCGCGGCGAACCTCGATTCTCGATCCCCCACAGGCTTACATGACGCCGTGCGCGACTCATGGACCACATGCTGAAAAGAGGCACTTCCGGACGGCGCGACGCCTCTCGACGACCAAGGTTCCCGCCGAGACTATCTGCGCCTCTTATCTTGCTAGTTCGCGCGGCGACAAGGTTAGCCGGGCAACGCGCTCTACCGATCCGGATCGGGACACGGTTGGGGTCGGAGCCGGGCATTCTGATGGGAGCCGGCCCGAAGCCCAAGTGGACGCGCTGGCGGACGTTCAAGCGTCCGGCCGAAGAGCTTGACGCACACGTCGAGCGGTCGATGCTGGCTGTCGCCGTCAGGTTTGGGATATTTGATCGATTTTCATAATTGGACTCAGTCCTCGCTCGGATGCCGCCGCGTAGCGCGACCGCTGGTGTTGCGCTTGCGCCTCGAAGCATCTACCGGCCGGCTCGCTACGCGCCCGACTGAAGACGACGGTTCACGCGAGACATGCGCCGGCGTTCGGTTGCAACTCGGCGAGTGAAGGCAGGGTAAGTCTCGTTTTTTTCAGTATTTGGATTACGAAATTCCACAAGTTCCGATACGGCACCGATGGAGCTGGTTAAGTCGCAAAATTCGGACAGCTGGTGTTTTAGAGCCCGTTTTTTCGGGTTCTCGCTTCCTAAATACCCGAAAATTCCGTACGCTATTGCGAGAGGCGCCCCTAATGCCCGAATTTTCCGTAACCACTTTGCCCGAGGTGTTCGTATCGGACACCGCGATTTCCAAGGCCGTCTCTGAGGCAGTCGCGCGCGGCCACCTCCGCAAACTCGGTTCCCGGCTCTACACCCGCAATCTGACCGAAGAGACGGAAAGGCTGGTGCGGCGCAACTGGTACTACCTCATCACGGCCTATTACCCAGACGCCCTGATTAGCGACAGGACAGCGCTAGAGAACCAGCCGGCCCCTGACGGCTCGATCTTACTGATCTCCGATAAGAAGCGCGATGTCGTTTTGCCGGGTCTTGTCTTCCGACCCCGGAAAGGCTCCGCACCGCTCGAGAGCGACAGGCAGTTTGTTGGCGGCGCACGCCTCGCATCGACAGCGCGCGCCTACCTTGAAAACATGCGCCCATCGCGGGCGCGCGGAGGGCGGGTTGCTCGCACCCTGTCAGCCCAGGACATCGAACAGCGACTAGACGCGCTGATTCGACGCCAGGGTGAGGAGGCCGTCAACCGCCTTCGTGACGACGCGCGTGCAATCTCGCGCGAGCTTGGTCTTGAGGCGGAGTTCGCCAAGCTCAACAACCTTATCGGCGCCTTGCTTGGTACCCGTAAGGCCGAGATCAAGAGCACTGTCGGCAAAGCGCGCGCAGCAGGAAGCCCGTTTGATCCCGAGCGCATCAAGCTCTTCGAGATACTCTTCTCGGCGCTCAGAGAGACGATTCCCACGGCGCGCCCGGCCCCGCCGCGCACGGGCACTGCCAATGCCAATCTTTCATTCTTCGAGGCTTATTTTTCCAACTTCATCGAGGGTACGGAATTTACCGTCGAGGAAGCCGAGGAGATTGTGTTTCACGGGATAATCCCGCAGGAACGTCCTGACGATGCGCACGACATTCTCAGCACTTACCGTATCGTGTCGCACCAGGCGGAAATGAGAACCGTGCCACTGGATTTCGGACAGTTTCTCGCGATCCTGCGCCGCCGTCATGCAGCCATCATGGAAGCGCGGCCGGAAAAGAGCCCGGGTGCGTTCAAAACCAAGATAAACCGCGCTGGCAACACGGTTTTCGTCACACCGGATCTTGTTATGGGGACATTGGAGCAGGGCTTTGCATTCCTTCAGGGGCTGGGCGAGCCGTTCCAGCGGGCGGTCTTCATGATGCTTCTAGTCGCCGAGGTTCATCCGTTCGCCGACGGCAACGGGAGAACGGCTCGGATCATGATGAACGCCGAACTGGTTGCGGGTGGACAGGAACGCATCGTCATTCCGACTGCCTATCGCACAGACTACCTCGGGGCGCTTAAAGCGCTGTCTCACAACGCCGAAACGACGCCGCTCATTCGGATGCTGGACTACGCCCAGAATTATACTCACGCAATTGAATGGAGCGATCTTCACCGCGCACGCGTAGTGCTGGAGCAAACCGGTGCTTTCACCGAAGGCGCGAGCGCAAAGCTTCGAATCCCGACAAGTGCCCTGCGACCATAGATGAGCTGGGCAAATCTCGGACACCTTGGTCCTCCAGCCGGAATTGCGTGCAACGACATTTCGAATGATGTCGAGGATCCTCATCGGTTCGCCCGCGAGTTGTTCAGGAAAGTGTTGTTGGAATGATCTCCTGCCATCCTGCGATCGTAGCCTTACCTCCAGTGACATCGGGTCTGGCGTGAGCCTTGAGAGCAAGAACGCCGTTCGTCTTTGGCGTTGTTCTGGATCGATGAAAGTGAATGATCCGCGCGGCGCAGGCTCTACCCCGCCTTCCGCACAGTGCGCGCGATCTCGCCCCAACGCTCGAGAACCTTTGGATCCACCTCGCGCCAGTGCGAGGCGAGATAGATGACCAGCCGCGAGGCGATGCCCTTGTAGCGCTGGATCATGCGGTCGGCGACGTCGTCCCAGCGCGCCACGATGGCGAACTTGTCGAGGATCTCGTCGGTGATCAGCGCCTGGCTTCCGGCACTGTCATTGTTCTTCAGGCAGTCGCGCAACTTGTCGCGCAGGCCGGTGTAGCCGAGATCGTCGAACTGGAAGGCATAGTTCGGCGTGGCGCCGTAGAAGGCGATCGTCGTCTTCGCCTCCTTGATCGGCGTCGCGCGCTCTTCCGGCGTGTCGCCGGCGGCAACGATGACCGGGATGATCTTGTCGATCTT
>Ga0068860_100007709_pt1 | contig 10765 bp, 10 predicted proteins | sample KBSSwiS32_FD_66597 | JGI IMG/M metagenome (GOLD analysis project Ga0068860, IMG submission 66597) | Switchgrass rhizosphere microbial communities from Kellogg Biological Station, Michigan, USA - KBS Switchgrass S3-2 | ecosystem: Host-associated > Plants > Roots > Rhizosphere > Soil ...
AAAATATAGATGCCACCGTAACTGGTGGCATTTTTTTTACTCGCTGGCATGCCAGGCCCTCCCTGGTGCCAGACATAATTAACACAGATCTTATTATTAAATCCCATCGTTCCTGTTGTCTATGGCAAAAAAATTAACAGGTCTTGTATTCCCGATCATCCTTACAGATTTTGTACTTCTTTTTATTTGTGCCATTTTTGTAATACCATAGGAATTTCACAAAAAGTATAGGACGGTCCGAAATTTCACAAAAATCTTTGGGAATGCATCGTGAAGCTAATGGATTAGTAATAAGCAGGCAAACTGAGACTATTAACAGGTAATGCGTCATAAAATGAGAGATAAAATGATTATTACAATAGACGGCTGGTCAGCATGCGGCAAAAGCACTCTGGCAAAGCAACTGGCAAAAAAAATAGGCTACCTCTATATCGATAGTGGGGCAATTTACAGGGCAATTACATTGTATTTTTTAAGGAATAACATAGATTTAACTGATACCCGGCAAATAAAGGAAGGCCTTAACAATATAACACTTGAATTTATTGTGAATAAATATACAGACCATTCTGAAATTTATTTGAATGGAGAAAATGTTGAGTATATTATCCGTGATCTCATTATAGCAGAGAAAGTAAGTGACGTTGCCGCATTAAAAGATGTGAGGACTTTTGCAGTTGCCGTTCAGCAGGAGATGGGTAAAAATAAAGGCATTGTTATGGATGGCAGGGATATTGGGACAACGGTGTTTCCAAAAGCGGAGATAAAAATTTTTATGATCGCAGATCAGGCGATAAGGGTGGAACGCAGGTTCAGGGAAATGTTTGAAAAAAATCCAAATATTACCCTGGACGAAATAAAGTCCAACCTTGAAATGAGGGATTATATAGATTCTCATCGCGCTGTGAGCCCGCTGAGAAAAGCCGAAGATGCAATCGAACTGGATAACACAAATCTTACGGAAAAAGAGCAGCTCGATTTCGCAATGAAACTTTTTAAAAAGAATCTTCAAAGTGTTGAGATGGAAAAATGATCCTATGAGGTCCACCAACCAGGTATTGTATGTTTCTCATGCAAACTCTGCCGTTACTTCATCAATGGTTTTGGAAACTTTGTAAAAAGATCCCAGCTTTTTGATAATGCCCTCAACAAGTGCGTCAGGACAACTTGCCCCGCTGGTGAGCAATATTTTAACAGGCTTTTTTGGGGGTAAAAAGGAGCTGGTAGTAACCGCCTTATTTTTATGGAGATCGAAATGCAATATTTCCTTTGAAGAAAGAATATCTTCTTCTGACCTGATAAAATAAGTAGGAAATTTTTCTTCACAGAGCTCAACAAGATGTGATGTGTTGGAGCTGTTATAACCACCCACTACAACGGCAAGGTCAGCTTCAGTTTTAAGAAGGCCGTAGACGGCGCTTTGATTTTCATAAGTTGCATAGCAAAGTGTATCCCTTGTATCTGCAAATCTTTCAGCAACGTCTTTTTCATTGAGATCATACTTTTTGATCATAACATTTTTTAGGTAATCAGCAATAGCTTGTGTATCAGTTGCCAGCATTGTTGTTTGATTCACGACTCCTATTCTTTGCAGATCTTTATCGATATCAAACCCAACAGAAAAACGTCCCGCAAATTCTTCATAAAAGTTTTGCGGAGGTTTTTCCCCGTATATGTATTTTGCCAGTTCAATGGTTTCATTCATATCTGTTACTACCACTGTGGGCGAATTGGCAGCACTGTGACTAAAAGTGGCGCGGGTTTCTTCGTGCTGTGGTTTGCCATGGACGATAATTGAATATTTATTTTTTGCAATAGCTTGTGCACGGTTCCATACTTTTTCAACAAAGGGGCAGGTGGTATTGTATGTTTTAATTTCGATACCCAGGTCACTTAATTGTTCTTCAATCTGTAGCGTTGTGCCAAAGGCAGGAACAATAACAATATCATTTGCAGTAAGATTACTGAAAGGTACAAGCATGTTACCTTTGGTGTCCATTAAAAATCTGACACCTCTTTTTGTAAGGTCGTCATTTACAAGTGGATTGTGAATCATTTCACTGAGTAAATAGATCTTCCTTCCCGGATTTTCTTCTATTGTTTTAAATGAAATTTCAATGGCATTTTCCACACCGTAACAAAAACCAAAGTGACGTGCAAGATAAATATGAACATCGCCAAAATTGAGGAGGCTGGGCGTAAAATCTTTTTTAAACTGATCGTTTTGCCTCCTTTTGTTTTTTATCGCAGTAATTAAATCACTCCGGTAGTTTAATGGGACATTAAATTTTTTCATAAGTGTATAACGTCAAAGTTACAAACGTATAAGCATGGTTCAAGCTAAAAAAGATTAATAATCTGTAATTTCAATTTTAATTTGACTCAAATCTATGCCTGATAAGAACAAAAACTTAATCCATCCAAAATGGAGTTATTCAGCAAATATTTACGAAGTAAATCTAAGGCAATATACTTTTGAAGGCACTTTCGATGCATTCTCAAAACATCTCCCACGGTTGAGAGATATGGGTGTAAAAATATTATGGTTCATGCCCATTACCCCGATAAGCGAAGCCGGCAGGCTGGGCGTTCTTGGCAGCTATTACGCGGTGAAAAACTATACTGCCACCAACCCGGAATTTGGAACTGTAAATGATTTTAAAAACCTGGTTGAAAAAGCTCATGAGCTGGGGTTTAAAATTATCATTGACTGGGTGGCCAATCATTCGGGAAACGACCATCACTGGACTACGGATCACCCGGAATTCTACAGTTACGCGGAGGGTAACCTGCTACTTCATCCACATGGCTGGACAGACGTTGCGCAACTCAATTATGATAACCGGGAGCTGTGGGAAAATATGGTTGATGCAATGAAGTTCTGGCTGAAAGAATGTGATATTGATGGGTATCGTTGTGATATGGCACACCTGGTTCCACTTGATTTTTGGCTATTTGCCAAAAAGAAACTCTCAAAATTTAAAGACCATCTTTTCTGGCTGGGTGAATGTGAAAAACCAGAATACCATGAGGTTTTTGATGCAACTTACACCTGGAGATGGATGCATGCATCCGAAGAATTTTATCATGGCAGCATGAACCTTCAAAGCCTCCTGACGGTATTGTATAAGTCTGTTACTGAATTTCCAGGTAATGCTTTCAGGGTCTATTTTACAAGTAATCATGATGAAAACAGCTGGAATGGAACTGAGTTTGAAAAATATGGTGACGCGGCAGAACTCATGGCAGTATTTAGTTGTATATGGAATGGAATTCCGATGATATACAGCGGCCAGGAAATGCCTAATAAAAAGCGTTTGAAATTTTTTGAAAAAGATGTGATTGAATGGGACGGAAACTTTGGCGTCCATATTTTTTATAAAACACTTCTGCTGTTAAAAACTACCAATAAATCTTTACGTGCCGGTGATACAGATGTGCTAACAAAAATTATTTCTCACCCCGACGATCACCAGGTTTTTTCATTTCTCAGAAAAAATAAAGACGATGAAGTACTGACTATTTTAAATTTTTCCGGAGGTGAAATTGATTTCCAGGTTAAAGCAGTTCATGGTGTTTTCAGGAATGTATTTGGAGGGCATGATGTAAATTTTGACAGGGAAGATCATGTACAATTAAAGGCCTGGGGCTACCTGGTATTTGAAAAACTGCCTATGCTTTCGGGGCAGGTGTGATTTATCATTATGAAGAGATAAAAAAACCACGGCTTTTGGGCCGTGGTTGTATTTTTTATCTGATTTTGATCCATGCTTATTCCCCGGAATCATCTAAAACAAGTGGATATTCAAAAGGTTCATTATATCCCGGATAAATTCCTTCAATAGTAACCTGTTTATCTGTTCCTATTATTGATATAAGGTCTTCTAAATTTTTTACCTCTTTCTTATTGGCTTTTGTGATAATAAAGCCATCCCGCATCCTTGTCTGGTCGTTAATAGCACCTTCATTTATTTTTCTTACAACCACACCGCCGGCCAAGCCATATTCTTTCGCTTTTTTGGGGTCAAGGGTTACAAGATCGGCACCCAGCTTATCAATCATCCCGGCGGGTTTTACGATTGAATAATTGCCGGCATTATTTTTAAGAGTAACCTGTACGGTATTCTGAGTTCCGTTCCTGTCAAAGGCTACATTTACTTTATCGCCCGGTTTATAGTTGCTTAATTGTTCCTGTAACTCAGAGCCGGAGGTAACAGATACCCCATTTATTTTCCTTATGATATCACCTTTTTTAATTCCTGCCTGAATAGCTGCACCATCTTTTGTTACATCAGTGATGTAGATGCCATCGGCGGTTAACGGAATATTTTCTTTTTTCTTATCCTGATCGCTTAGCATGGATGCATCAATAAACATGGCGCCTAAAAATCCTCTTTGAACGCTTCCGTACTTAACAAGGTCGTTAATAACTTTTTTCACGATGTTAACGGGTATTGCATAGGAATAGCCGTTGTAATAACCTGTAGGGGAAGCAATGGCAGAATTAATTCCTATCAGCTGACCACTGGTGTTGATTAAAGCGCCACCGCTGTTACCCATATTTACGGCGGCGTCTGTTTGCAAAAATGATTCAACAGCCATAGAGCGGTTGCCTGTTTTATCATGATTTAATCCCAATGCCCTTGACTTTGCACTTATAATGCCAGCTGTAACGGTTGCATCCAGGTTCAAAGGATATCCGAGTGCCAAAACCCATTGCCCTATTTTTACATCCTCAGAATTGCCATACAGCATGAATGGTAAATTTTTAGCATCGACTTTTACTACTGCAAGATCATAAGAAGGGTCGGAACCAATAACTTTTGCAGTATAGGTCTTCCTGTCGCTTAAGGTAACATTTACCTCATCGGCGCCGGCAACGACGTGATTATTGGTAACAATATATCCGTCGTCACTAATAATTACGCCGGATCCCGAACCCATTTGGGGGTACATGCGTGGTTGTTGCCTGCCATTTCCAAAAAACTGATTGAACAAATCATCATCGCCAAATAAATCGGAAAAGGGATTCTTTTGATTAGGAATATTATTGCTTACCTGGTGCGGATTTGTTTTTGTTTTGATATGAACTATTGCGGGAATCGCCGCTTCTGCAGCCTGGGTGAAATCTGCGGGACCCGGGGTGGGATTACCATTACCGTCAAAGAAGCCCGCATACTTATAATTGGCAGGAATATGAGTTGATTGAAAATTGGGATTATTATTATTGTGTTGGTATTTATTGTATCCAAAAATAACCCCCATGGTTGTAAGTGCACTTATGAGCACTGTAAATAGAATGTTCTTTGTTTTCATTTATGATCATTTTTAAATTGTATGAATTCGCCGGTAAGTTGTAAGCATCAAAACATGTGCCTCATAATACTGGTTTAATATCTAAAATTAACCCAACTGATTAAATACAATATTACCGCCCGTTTACCTTTAACAATTAATTAGTAAGAACTTCGTAGATGTAAATTTAAGCAATTTAACGCAGGAAATTCTGGCAAAATGCCGCATGACAATTTTGAACCTCCTGTAAATTTTTCAGTGTTAATCAGTCTTTAAGTAATCCGGCCAAAAATTCCATAGTGTCCCTTCCGTCGGCATAATCAAATAACCCGGGATGCTGCGATTCACCAAACGAAATGGTTCCATTACCTACGATACATTGAATATTTGTATTTTTTTTCAAATTGTTAAGCATAACGTTTTTATTACTGTAAAAATTATAATGAAGCTGACCCACCGGGGAAAAAACATTGTCATTTTCATATAAAATAATGCTCTCGTTTGTCATATATAATTTGTTATTCATAATTAACAATGTAAGATTATAATCATAATTGTTTTTGTATTTGGAATGATCTGATAAATAGGTATATTTCTTAAAGGCCTCCAGCAGGGGTATGAATTCATAATGATCTGGTACCAATAGCTGGGTAACATTTCTGCAGCCCAATCCAAAATAAGTATGCACATCATCTGCAAGCAAACTGAGTTCTTCGGAGGTTTCTTTCCCCGTTAATATTGCTACCGAAGTTTTGTTACTCCTGATTATAGAAGGATACCGGCCAAAATAGTATTTAAAATATCTTGAAGAATTGGTACTGCCTGTAGCAATATAGGCGTCACAATTTTTAAGAAAATCGGCAAACTTCACCAGGTTAGTCACTTCAGTATTCCATTGAGCCAGTTTTTCAACAATATGCGCCAAAAGCACATTATCTTTTTCAGAAAGCTTAATGATTTGCGGGTGCCCAGAAATGAATACACATAGGAAATCATGAAAACCCACCAGGGGAATGTTGCCTGCCATAACAACGCCTACAGTTTTTGGCATAATATTATTCCCGGGAGAATAATGTTCTACCCAGTTTCCCAACTTATTACGGTTAAGAAACCCGGTTGAAATATTTTTTAATGACAGATTTACAAATTCTTCCGTAAACCATTTATTTTTTTCAAAGGCTTTTTGCTTTACGGCTTTTAATTTTTCGTCATTACTATCGAGGTAATATCCAAGCTTTTCCATTAAATCAATTCTTTCCAATAAATCCATTGCTGCATGATTATCTGTTATATATTTGTAAGAAATTAGTAACGCAAAAATCGTATATTGTTTGCACCTTTAACTGGTTAAAATAAAAAAAATGGCAATAAAAATTACTGAAGAATGTATAAACTGCGGGGCCTGTGAACCAGAGTGCCCCAATAATGCAATTTATGAAGGAGGGGTTGAATGGGCTATGGTGGACGGGACAACATTAAAGGGTGATGTAGTGTTAATTGATGGAACTGTTATAGATGCCAATACACGTAACGCGCCCATAGCAACCGATATTTATTATATTGTTCCCAATAAGTGCACCGAGTGCCAGGGCTTTCATGAAGAACCACAGTGTGCGGCTGTATGCCCCGTGGATTGTTGTGTTCCCGATGAGATGTACCAGGAAACAGTGGAGCAGCTTCTTGCAAAAAAAGAGAAGCTGCACATTTAAATGAGTTGCGCATTTAGATATTTTAAGGCCTAGTGCCTATCAGGCAGGTGATATTTCCTGTTATGGCGAGAGTATTTAAAAATGCTTTCGCCTTTTTTCCAAATTAAAAAACCGATGCAGTTAAAAAATGTAAACTTTGTTTTGCCGGTTTTAATTTTCTCTAATTTGTTTTTATTTTCCTGTAAACCCGCAAAAAAGCAGGTAAAAAATATTTCGCCTTATGAAATTATTAAGGCTGATGAAGCATTTTCAGAAATGAGCCGGAAAACCGGCATGAAAAAGGCTTTCATAGAATATATTGATAACGAAGGAATATTGTTAAGGCCTGATCACCCGCCGATAGTAGGCGCTGATGCTATTGATTTTTTAAGCCAGGTGAATGATTCATCCTATACTTTAACATGGAACCCCGGTGGCGGGGAACTTGCGGCATCAGCTGACCTCGGTTATACATATGGTGTATATAAGTTAGAAATGAGAGATTCTGTTTTAAGAGGTACTTATGTTAGTATCTGGAAAAAACAAAAAGATGGAAGGTGGAAATTTGTTCTTGACAGTGGCAACCCGGGGATTGGTCAATAGTGAGATGTGAGTTGTCAATGCAAAAGGGCAATTGGCAATTATATGAACTAATAATGACTAATGAGCATGAACAATTGGCGAGTGATTATTTATAAAACTAAAAAACAAAAATACCAGCAATAAAATGAAACCTAAGATTGCTTTTGTAACCGGGGGATTTTCAGGAGAAGCTGAAATTTCATATCAGTCTGCTATTGTAATTGAAAAGAATATTGATAAGGAAAGATTTGAATTGTATAAAATTGATATAAGGATTGATGGATGGTTCCACGAATTACCCCATGGAGATAAAATTGAAGTTAATAAAAATGACTTTTCACTTTTAATTGACGACGAAACAATAACGTTTGACGCGGTTTTAATTGGTATTCACGGAACCCCGGGCGAAGATGGAAAATTGCAGGGGTATTTTGATATTTTGCACATACCTTATACGTCCTGCGATTGCGCCACATCAGCAATTACATTTAATAAAAGATATACGGTCGCCATTGCGGCTGCAAGTGGCATCAAAGTTTCGAAGTCAGTTTTGTTACTGAAAAAAGATTTTTCAAGCCCGGATGAGTTGGTAAAAAATTTGAAATTTCCGGTGTTTGTAAAACCAAATAATGGGGGGTCAAGCATCGGTATGTCAAAGGTAAATTCACCTTCCGAAGAACTGGGAAAGGCCATAGAGAAAGCCTTTCATGAAGATGACCAGGTACTGGTTGAAGAATTTATAAAGGGAAGAGAATTTACTATTGGAGTATTCCAGGCGAAAGGAGAAATTATTGCATTGCCAATAACCAACGTTATTTCCAAAAAAGAATTCTTTGATTATGAAGCAAAATATCTCGGTGCAAGCCAGGAAATAACTCCTGCTGAAATCGATGATGATGTCGCTCAAAAAATAAAGAATGCAGCAGTTAAAGCCTACCGTATTTTTAATTGTAGAGGGGTAGTGCGAATTGACTTTATTTATAATGAAGAAGAAGGGGCGCCTTACATGCTGGAAATTAATACTGTGCCCGGGCAAAGTGAGGCAAGCATCGTACCGCAACAGGTAAAATGCATGGGATGGAGCATGATGGAATTTTATACGGCATTACTGGAAGAATGTTTGCATAGTTAAATCTTATTTTTGCAGACGTTCTCAAATCTTTTAACTTATACATTCACCGTGTTTAAATTTATTTCAAAACAACCTTTCTGGATTAATCTCCTTGTAGCAATTGTATTGATCTTCCTTATCGTTTTTTTATTTCTGCAATCACTTAGCTGGTTTACAAATCATGGGAGCTACCTTAAGGTGCCCTCAGTAACCGGTAAAAAAGTTGATGACGCCGTTAAATACCTGGAAGATCAGGGTTTTGACATAATTATAACAGATTCTGTATACAACGACCGTCTTCCGTTGAATACGGTTAAGAAACAAATACCCGATGCCGGGGCAACCGTAAAGGTGAACAGAACTGTGTTTCTTAATGTTAATCCGGTTGTGCTTCCATTGGTCGAAATGCCAAAACTCGAAGGTCTTAGTTTAAGATTCGCTCTTGAGAGATTAGCAAAAAGTCATTTGCAGCTGGGAGACACTACTTATCGTCCTGATTTCATGAAAGGATCTGTACTTGAACAAAATTACAGGGGAAACAAGATATTACCAGGAACAAAACTACGCTGGGGAGCACCTATTGGCCTTGTTATAGGGGGTGGCCTTACAGAGGTTCAGATTCCTGTTCCCAACGTTGTGGGCCTTACCCTGGCCAATGCCAAAAGAGAACTTGAGGCAAAGGGCATTACCCTTGCGGCAGTACTTGCGAGCGGACCAATCCCGGACACTCTCAGAGCTTTTGTGTATAAGCAAAACCCTGAAGTGACTGATGAAGAAAGCAATACCAATTTTATAAAGCCCGGGCAAACGATAGATGTATGGATTTCGTCTACTCCTCCCGAACCGGACAGTTTAAAAAATAACCTGGAAGACAGTTTAAAAAACTAATACCGGTTGCTTAGGGATTATTTTGATTCTTTTTATTTTTAACATAAACCAGGAATTTCCATGACAAATATTACGCCCGAAGAAGTAAAGCAAAGGCTTGATTCCGGAGAAAACCTTAACCTTATTGATGTAAGAGAACCTTATGAAAATGCAGAGTTTAACATTGGTGGAATCTTATTACCTCTCGGAAAAATCCAATCCATGCAAATTGAAGATATTGAGGACCTTCGCGATAAAGAAGTAATTTTTTATTGCAGAAGCGGAAACAGGAGCGGAATTGCAGCGATGACCCTGGATCAAGCAGGATTTTCGAACACTAAAAATTTAACGGGGGGCATGCTGGCGTGGCAGGAAAAATTTAAATCGTGATCCGGTATTACCGGGTGGAAAACAGTCATTAGTCAATACACGATTGCCTGATGGGAGATCCCGGGTGACTCAATGACCACTGACTTTGATTCCAATGATCATTTACAATGGCTCTCAGGATTACCTCTAAAAATAAAAGCGGACAAGACTGCCCGCTCGGAATGTGCTAAAACTAAAAAGCACATGAGAAAATTTCAAATGTAATTTATAAGACAACTGTAGTTGAAAAAAATATAGATTACTGAACCATGAATTATTGGAATTAATATGTGAAAAAGAACACCTGGGAACTATAGACATTTCTATGTTCCAGGCTTGAAAGGTTGCGCTATACATTTTACCATTATAACTAACGGGACGAATCGGTCTCTTACAATTTGATATTGATTGCTGCTAAAAAGTTAATACCCGCCATAGGAAAATAATAATTTTCGACCGTGAGTTCGCCCGATGAAAGATAATTATACGTGTACCCATTCGATTCATATTTTCTGTTCAGAAGATTATTTACCTGGAAAATAAGATCAACATTTTTAAAAATATTTTTTTGACTAAAACTGTAAGACATTTTTAAATTTTGTACACAATATGAATTGATGCTTCTGCTTACATGCGAAGTATTGTCAAGGAATTGCCTGCTTACATATTTTGATTGCAAACTTATTTCAGCATTTTTTACAGGTATTATATTTAATGCGGCAAAGGCAACAGCATCCGGCGAAAAAGCGATGTTGGTATTTTGATATTGATACACTTTCTGATTACCGTTATCATAATCATCTACATACTCGGTAAAGCTTTTTATTTTGTTTTTGCTGAAAGAAATATTTCC
>Ga0068860_100007710_pt1 | contig 10765 bp, 10 predicted proteins | sample KBSSwiS32_FD_66597 | JGI IMG/M metagenome (GOLD analysis project Ga0068860, IMG submission 66597) | Switchgrass rhizosphere microbial communities from Kellogg Biological Station, Michigan, USA - KBS Switchgrass S3-2 | ecosystem: Host-associated > Plants > Roots > Rhizosphere > Soil ...
AAAATTTGCGCAGGCCCTGTCGGCCAATTGCAGTGAGTTCGAGATCAATGAAGAAATCTTGCAGCGCGCACGAGAATTAGCTCAGCAGAAATACGGAACTGAATCCTGGCTGCGAATGAGATAGTGCATGCGTCCCGCTTGCACAATCGCCCTTTAGCAAGCTAGAAGCTTGCTCTACTCTGCGCGCGCCACTATTCTCGCCTCGTGGAACTCTTCGCCCGCACGGACCGGAGCACGAGTCGCCGCGCAGTTGCGAAGGCGAGCGGATCTCCCACGCTTCGTCTGGCTGAGGTTGCAAAATTAGTTCAACCGCACCTTGAACAGGTTGAGACGCGCATCGCGCAACAGACTTCGGCATTCGATCCCGCAATCGAAGGCTACGTCGTCTATGCTGTCGGCAGCCGTGGCAAACGGCTTCGGCCGCTGCTGTCTCTGCTTGCGGGCGGCGCCACTGGCACGATCAACTCGGGACACATCGATCTCGCCGTGATCGTTGAACTCATTCATATCGCCACGCTGGTGCATGACGACGTGATGGACGAAGCAGAACAGCGTCGAGCACAGCCGACTGCCAACGCGCGCTGGGGAAATTCGCTGAGCGTTCTGTTAGGCGACTGTCTTTTCGCACACGCGCTGACGTTATCGACAAATTTCGAGAACTCGGATATCGGTCGCGCAATCGCGCGCACTGCGACGATGGTTTGCTCGGGCGAAATGATTCAAACGCAGCGCAGGTTCGATCTTAATCTGACTGTTGAGGATTATTTGCGGATCGTGCAGATGAAGACTGGATCACTTTTCTCGGCCGCAGCGGAATTGGCAGCTGTTATCAGTGAGGCGGATCCGAAAGTGATAGCAACCTTCAAAGACTTTGGATTCCAAATCGGGACGGCCTATCAGATTTATGATGATTGTGTGGATCTCGCCGGCACGGAGAGTGTGACCGGCAAAACCCTCGGGACGGACCTGCGCAAAGGCAAATTCACATTGCCTGTTTTGATTTTCCTCAGTTCCGCTTCGGAATTTGAACGCGAACGTTGTTGCCAGCTTGTGCTGGACGAAAAGATCGAAGAAATGATTGAGCTGCTCAAGAATGGCGCGAACAACGGAGCGCTAAACGAGTCAATCGCAGCGGGCAGCGACTTGATTCGCAAAGCGCAATGCGCATTCGACGGTATCGCGCCGAATCCTTACACCGACGCATTGTTCTCGCTCGGTGACGCGTTGTGCGAAATGTTCGATCAACTTCGCGTCTGAAATGCCCGTGATGGAGGGTCGAGCTCCAGCGAGACCGTGATTTCGCGTCGCAGGTGTTCCGCCCTCCAGATCCGAATATGCCGCAGCTTAAAATCCGCGAAATGCCGCGAGACGAACGGCCGCGGGAAAAGTTGCTTGCACGAGGGGCGGACGCTCTCAGTAACGCGGAGTTGATCGCGATATTGCTGCGCACCGGCCGTCGCGGCATGAATGTGGTGGATGTCGCTCGTGAGTTGCTCGACAAATACAAGTCTTTTGCGGAACTGAGCCGTTGCTCTGTCAAGGAACTAAGCGAGATCAAAGGGATCGGCCCGGCAAAGGCATTGGAACTGGTGGCGGCCTTCAATTTGGGAAAACGTTTCACACAGGAAACGTTGTCCCAGCAAAAACTCGATTCACCGGAACTGATCTACAAACTGCTGGGAGACGAAATGCGGATGCTGCGGACCGAATCACTTCGCGTTGTCCTGCTCGACACGCGTTATCGTTTGATGCGAGTGGAATCGGTGTCGGTCGGAAGCATGAATGAGAGCATCGCACATCCGCGGGAGATTTTTCGACCCGCGATCACTTACTCCGCCTACGCAGTCATCGTTGTGCACAATCATCCATCTGGCGATGCATCACCGAGCCAGACTGACCACAGCCTGACGCGACGCCTGGCCGAAGCCGCCGAGCTTTTACAAATCAAATTGCTGGATCACATCATTATCGGCGCGCCATCGGAGGGCCATTCCGGCTACTTCAGTTTTAAGGAAGCAGGTGTCTTGTGAGCGTGTGTTCGAGGAACCGATGCCGACAGATCCAGGGAGCGCACGCGTTCCGCGTGCTGGTTTCGGCGTCGCGCCGAAACAATCTTTCTATTGCTCGCAGATATTCGTGGGTCGAAGACGCGTTTAGCAAAGTTCGCGACCGCGTGGACGCGTTCGCCAGCACGCGAGACGCGTGCGCTCCCCAAACAATCCATCGGCGCTCAAGCGCCCGAATCCTGCAACGATGGGTATCGCTATATTGCGAATTCCGATGACAGCTCTCGCCAAAATTCACCCGACTGCAATCGTCGATCCGAATGCGAAACTCGCCGCCAATGTGGAGATCGGCTCGTTCTCGATCATTGGGCCGCATGTGACAATCGGCGGGAAAACGATCGTGCAGTCGCATGTCGTGATCGAAGGCGAAGTTGGGATCGGCCGTGGAAATTTCATCGGACACGGCGCGATCATCGGCGTGCCGCCACAGGATGTTTCGTTTTCCAGGGAACGAAAGACCAAAGTCGAAATCGGAGACGGCAATATCATCCGCGAGTACTGCACGATCCACCGTGGCAGCCCCGATGGAAGTGCGACGAAAATTGGGGACAAGAATTTCCTGATGGCCGGCGCGCACGTCGGTCACAATTGCCTTATTGGAAACAACGTCGTCATCGCGAACAATTGTTTGCTCGCCGGCTACGTTCGCGTAGATGACGGCGCTTTTCTCGGCGGCGGATCAACTTTTCACCAGTTCATGCACATCGGCCGGCTGGTGATGGTGCAAGGCAGCTCGGCATTCGGAAAAGATCTGCCACCGTTCGTCGTCGCCGCGGAGCGCAATTCTGTTTTCGGGCTGAACATCGTCGGAATGCGCCGTGCTGGTCTCAACGCAAACGATCGAGACGAAATCAAGGAGGCATTCAAACTTATCTACCTAAGCGGACTAAACACGTCGCAGGCTCTCGACAAAGCGGAGAGGATGACCTTTGGCGCACCAGCACGCGAATTCCTGGACTTCGTCGCCAGCTCAAAGAAGCGCGGCATTTGCCCGTTGAAACGCGGCACAGGCGACGACGTTTCGGTCTAGAGATACAAGCGGAATGGCCGCGATCCGAAACTCAACCGCCTTGCACCGGCGGCATGATCGCAATTTCCTCCCCGGCATTCGGCTTGTAATTGCGATCGACAAATTCCAAGCCAGCGCCGATCAAAATGCTGTTGTCATGGGCACGAAGCGCGGGTTTTTGAGTATAAATCTTCTCGAGCAATTCGCGAACAGTCGCGCCTTGCGGAAGGTCAAGCTCCAGCTCGCGAATTCCAACAAGTTCACGCAACTGCGCATAAAATTGCACTCGCACTTTCATTGATCACTTCCCGCTCTTGAGCGCCGTAGGCGCGGCATGTTTATAGGAACGAACGCCGTTCACAAATTTAGCTCCATAGGAGCGGCATGTCTCTGCACAATACGTGGCGCTCCTAGCGGAGCTCGGAAGCTGTGCTGTGTCTCAACTAAAAACATGTCGCGCCTCCGGCGCTCGGCTAGTCTGCCAGCAATTCCTTTCTGAGTACGCCGATGTACGGCAGGTTGCGATAGCGCTCCCTGAAGTCGAGCCCGTAACCGACGACAAATTCATCGTCAATTTCGAAGCCGGTGTAATCCGCATCAACATTTCGCGCGCGCCGTTTCCTTTTGCTCAGCAGCACGCAGACCCGAATGCTGCGTGGTCTGGCTGTTTCCAGTTTTTCGCGAACGGCCGCGAGCGTGTAGCCGGTGTCTAAAATATCATCGAGAATCAAAACGTCTTGGCCGGCTACCTCGGGAACGGACAACTCTTTGAAAAAAACTTCGCCGCTCGTTTGTGTTTTCCCGTGGTAACTGGCCACGCTCAGGCAATTCAATTTCAAAGGTAGAGGAATCCGGCGAAGCAAATCTGACGTAAACATCAGTGTGCCTGTTAGAATTGCGATCACCACCAGTTTGCGGTCGGAGTAATCGGCCGTGATTTGCGTAGCAATTTCATCGAGCCGTTTGTGAATTGCCGGCCCGTCAAACAGCACGCGCTCGATATCGCTTTGCACCAGCCTAAATAGGCCATCAGCCGCCACACATCAACGCGGGGCGAATCCCAGGTTTATCCGGTGATGTTTGTCATTCCAAGCGAAGTGGAGGAATCTTCGCTTGCTTATTTGCGCCGCACTCTCCATTTGAACAGAGATGTCTCGACTCCGCTCGACATGACAGAAAACGAGGTGTTCCCAGATGCAATTTTACCACGACCAACTGGAAGTGCGGACCGACGGCAAGCGCCTCTACGAAATCACTGATCAGATTGATTCGAAGATCGATAAGTGCGGCATCCAAAACGGAACAGTCACCATTTTCGTTCAGCACACCAGCTGCAGCATCGTCATCATGGAAAATGCCGATCCCACTGCGCGACGTGATCTGGAAGAGTTTTTCGAGCGTCTGGTGCCGGAAGATGCTGATTACTTCACGCACGATGCGGAGGGTAGCGACGACATGCCATCACACATCCGCATGGTCCTGACGCGCACCAGTGAAACCGTGCCGATTATGGATGGCAGAATGCAGCTCGGCACGTGGCAGGGCATTTTTCTGTTTGAACATCGGCGATCACCCCATCGTCGAAACGTTGTCATCACAATGATGGGCGAATAACTCTTGACCGTCCATGACCGCCGAAATCCTGTTCCAGGTCCAAATTCCGTTTTGAAATAACCAACGCGCCAAAGGCGCGCTTAACTTCTCTCACTTCTTGTCGGTGCTCTTTTTAGTTGTACACGCGTCGCGCGCTGCCCCGGGGTTTCCGAGACAGCGCAGCGCGCAGTTCCTTTCCACCTGTCGAAGACCGATGGTCAAGGTTTAATCCACATTACGGCTGAGCCAGGATTGCCTAGGGCATATCCTGCGCCAGATTGCAAGGTTATCACCACGCTGTACGACTGGCGGTTGGATAATCCTCTGGGGTCAGGCAATGTTTGGATCAGGATTGTTCCGTAGCCGGATGATCCGAGGTAGGCGGGGGAGGCAACCGCAACGTAATCAACTCCTGCGACGGCGGTGCCGCCGATTGAGAAGTTCACGTAAGTTCCGCCGAACATGAGTGCAGGCTTCATGTTCAGGACGAATGAACCGGTCTTTCCCCGGATGACGTTATCGGCGCTATGGATTGTGATCGCCGGGAGGTTCTGAACCTCAGGCGCCTCGCTGTTCTCACTAGCGCCCTCGTAAGCCGCGGTTGGTGTGGGACGCACAAGTGATGTGGGCGGAGGCCTAAGCGCTTCCTGCTGGGCTTGGACCATTGGCGCAAGCGCCAAGGTGACTACAAACAATACTGCTGTTACTTTGTTATTCTGATTTTTCATGTTGTTAATTTCCTTTCATTTTTTTTGGCCTTCCGTGACCTCTCTTCATTGAGAACTCATTTCTGGCCATTCACTGAGGTAGTGCGTAGAATCCCGCTCGAGGTTACGCGGAAACATTGGAAGGCAGATGAACCACGGACTGCTCAGACACTACAGATTGGAAAAACCGAAGGACAAAGGAGCCGAATGTAACGGGCTGCATTGAACGGCCGGCGTCCGCCGCGGCGGACCGCCTACAACGGTACGTTCGATTCAGCGCATCGTCGTCACGGCGATGCCGGCCGTGAAGAATGGATCAATCGTCTGAGCTATAAATCGCATCCACCAGGCGCAATGATTTTTCATTAGGCAGAACCGATTGTTCCATTTGGTTCATTCCGTACGCGAACGCGATCTTGTTTTCCGGATCGGCAAAGGCGTGGCTGCCGCCCGCACCGGGATGTCCGAAGGATGTTGCGGATGGTCCGAACAATCTGCGCGCTGCATCCCGTGAATCTTTCATAAACCCCGCCGAGAATGCCATCGGGATTTGGAAAACACGGTCGATGCCGTCTGATAATGCGGTGGTCATCCATTCGATCGTTTTTGGAGAAAAGAAAGTCTGCCCATTCAATTCTCCGCCGTTAGCGAGCATCGAATAAAATTTCGCAAGTGCCGATGCGCTCCCAATCCCACCGAAGGAAACATTCGGATGCGACCGGATGTGCGGATCATTCATCTTGCTGATCACATTCAACCCATAAGGCGACGTAAACGTCTTCCTCGCCAACGTACCGGGCGTAACAAGGTCGCGATAGAATTTCGCTGGCTCCGGCTGCTTGCCGCTTTTTGCAGCGTAAATCGTGGCCACCCGCGGATTCTCCGTTTCCGGCAGGCCGATCCAGAAATCGAGTTCCAGCGGCCGCGCAAAATTTTCCTGCCAATATTCGGAGACCGTTTTCCCGGTTATTCGCCGGATGAGTTCGTCGAGTAGAAATCCAAACGTGCGCGCGTGATAGCCATGCGCAGTTCCAGGCGACCACAAGGGCGCTTGCGCTTCCAGCGCCCGAACCACTCCGTCGTAATCGAGCACGTCAACGCGCTGATCCAAAGCGCAAAGCCCGGCCTGATGCGAAAGCAATTGCTCAAGCGTGATCTTATCTTTGTCTGCCTGGCCAAATTCGGGCCAGAACTCCGTGACCAGCCGGTGGAGGTCAATCTTGCGTTGTTGCAATGCATGCAAGACACACGCGCTGCCAATTCCTTTCGTCGCAGACCAGACCAGCACGACCGTGTCGGTGGTCCACGGTTTATCGCGACCGGCGTCGCAAAATCCACCATAAAGATCAATCAGTGATTTACCGTTTTGCCAAACCGAAACCGCGGCGCCGAGTTCGCCGAACTTTTCAAAATTCTCCTGAAACAGCGGTTTCAGTCGGTGAAGCAGCCGGCTGTTTTCCAGGCGCATCGCCACAGCATAAGCAAGCAGTGACCAAGCCGAAGCCAAATCGTCCTTCTGCTCGTCGTCGTCCTCGCGATCCAAAATACGGATGATCGAGGACGAGGAGGAGAACGATGGCGAGAACGAAGGGCTATAGCAGTAGCGCTTCCAATTCTCCGAGCCGGTGTTCGAATAACCGCAGTGTGCTTTTGATGGGCGCGGGCGTACTCATATCCACGCCTGCGACTTTCAATGTCTCGAGCGGGAATTTGGAGCCCCCTGAACGCAAGAATTTCAGATACGCCTCAACACTTCCCGGCTGACCGGAAAGCACGCGCTGCGACAGCGCCACAGCAGCAGAGATTCCGGTCGCGTATTTGTAAACGTAGAACGCGTGATAGAAATGCGGGATTCGAAGGCATTCCAGATCAAGCTCGGCATCGAGCACGAAATTTTGAGCAAAATAAGCCTCAAGCAGCTTGTGATATTCCGACTTGAAAACGTCGAGTGTCAGCGCATCGCCGCTCTCCTCGATGGCGTGAATGATTCGTTCAAATTCGGCAAACATGGTCTGTCGGAACAGCGTGCCGCGTAGATCATCGATTTCGCGGTTGATGATATAAGCCCGCATCTTTGGATCGTTCGTAGTTTGAAGCAGATAATGCGTCAGCAATTCCTCGTTGAACGTCGAGGCCACCTCCGCGAGAAAGATCGGATACTCGTAATCCTGAAAGAGCTGCGAACTTTGCGAGAACCAACTGTGCATTGAATGCCCTGCCTCGTGCGCAAGCGTGTACACATCCGCGAAGACGTCCTGCTTGTAGTTCATCAGAATGTAAGGCGGCGCGCTGTAACTGCCGGATGAAAAAGCACCGCTGCGTTTACCTTTGTTTTCGTAACGATCACACCAGCGTCTCGAACGCAGACCTTCCGCGAGCACCTGGATGTATTCCTTTCCCAGCGGGGCAAGCGCGTTCAACACCATTTCGATCGCTTCATCGAAAGTGAAACTAGTCTGGATCTCCGGAACGAGCGGAACGTACGTGTCGTAGTGATGCAGCTCACCCAAGCCAAGGACGCGCCGGCGAAAATCGAAATATCGAAACAACGGTCTCAAATTCGCGCGGACAGATTGAATTAAGCCATCATACACGGCGACTGGCACATCATCCGGAAACAGCGCCGCCTCGAGCGCAGATACATAATGCCGTGCTCTGGCGTGAAACACGTCTGCCTTCACCGAATAGCCCAGAGAGGCGGCGAGCGTGTACTGATGGTCGCGAAACTCAGCGTAGTATTGATGGAAAGCGCGTTTGCGCAGTTCAGGGTCGCGCTTCACCAGAAACGAGCTGAACGAGCTTTGGCTCAGCGGCCGCTCGCGCCCGGTCTCGTCGACCAGCACACCGAACTTCATGTCTACATCGGTCAGCTGCGAAAATGTGTCGTCGTAGCCACTGAGGGCGACATTGCTCAGCGCGAGCAGACGTTCCTCCGGCACTGAAAGCACATGCGATCCCATCCGCCGGATCTTGTGCAGCTTGATCCGCCAATCTTTAAGCGCGGAGTCGGAAAGGAATTTTCCGAATCGTTCATCATCGATCGCCAAAATTTCCGGGACAACAAACGCCGCGGCCTCGCTGATCCTTGTAAGTAGATTCTGAACCTGACCAATGCGAGCGAGGTACTCGTTATTCGTGCTGTCCTCGGCCGCTTGCAGCGACGCGTAGTGATAGACGCGTTCCATCTTCTGCTCGAGCGCCTTCTCGAACTCGAGAACCGCGGCCAATGTCTGCGCTGATTCCCCCACTCTGGTTTTCCACTGTTCAAGCTTCGGATACGCACGCTGTAGCCAGGCAAAATCCTCCTGCCATTTGCTCACGTCAGCGAACAGATGCGTCAGGTCCCATTTGTCAGTCTCGGCAATGTCAGCGCGGGTTGGAATGGTTGGAGACATTAAGAAAAGTCCAACGTCCAATCCACCTTCGCAAGGCTACGGCGAGACAGGCGCCCAACGCCCAAGGGCGAAATCAGCCCGCAAGACTGTAGCGGCGGTCTATGACCGCAGTCCGCGCTCGCCCGCCTGCGCGCGGCTCCGGCGCGGCAGGCAGAGCGCCGCTACGGCAGGATGTCGCGCGATCAATTTGAGCGCGCGCTCGGTGAGTGCTTTGCCGGGTGGAATCTTGTGCCAGGGAGACGCGCCGGACGGATGCGGCAACGGAATCAGGTCGAAACGGTGGCCCGCATGCACCACGCGAAATTTACGCCCAATTACGTCTTCCAATTTTGCACAGCCGATGAATTGCGTGATCGCCAGGCGGCCGACGGGAACAATGAGCAGTGGCTGCAAAATCCGAATCTCGTTATCCATCCACAGCGCACAGTTGCGAATCTCATCCGGCGCAGGAACGCGGTCGGTGCCGCCGGAATTTTTGCCGGGGAAACAGCGGCAGACAGCTGCGAAATAGATTTTCGATCGAACGGCGGCTTCGTCCATCCCGCAAAATTGTTCGAACCAACGGAAGAGTGTTTTGCCGGCTGTGTGCGCAAACGGTCTTTTCAACGTCGGTTCCCGCGGACCAGGCGCCTGCCCAATGATCATCACATCGCTCACGATCGCACCACCGGACACAGGTGTGGATTCCATCCGTTGGCAAAGGCGGCAGCGCAGAAGCGCCCTTACGTGTTTGTCGAGTCGGTTTTGAGTAGTAACTGTAGCCACGGCCCTGTGGGCCGTTCGCACATAGCTGCACAACTCGCAACATCAGACGGGCCACAGGCCCGTGGCTACAGAGCTCGAAGCCCAGCTGATGAAAATTTCAACGCCGGAAGATTGAGAAGAGCGACAGAAGCAAACTCAAGACAATGCTAAGAACGATGCAGGTGACGATTGGAAAATAGAACGAAGAATGTTCGCGCTCGATCCGAATGTCGCCGGGCAAGCGGCCCAGCCATTTTGGCGCGAAACCGCTCCACATGACCACTCCTACTAGTGTGGCGACCACGCCGATGACTACGATCAACTTTCCGAGTTCGCGCACCTTTCGAAAGTTGCGCGAATCAATCAGAGGCACAAGCTTCAGAATTGATGCCAGTACAGTTTCGAGACTATTACGAGACACTCGGGGTGCCAAAAACGGCGAGCGAAGACGAGATTCGCAGCGCTTTTCGAAAGCTCGCGCGCAAATATCACCCGGACGTCGCTAAGGACAAAAAGGCCGCCGAAGAAAAATTTAAGGAGATCAACGAAGCGTACGAAGTTCTGAGCGATCCTGAAAAGCGGAAGAAATACGATCAGCTTGGCGCCGATTGGAACCGGCCCGGCGGCTTCCAGCCGCCGCCGCAGTGGCAAGGTCAGCAACCACCCGGAGGCGGATTTTATCAATGGGGCGGCGATGGCGGCGGCGGAGTTGAGTTCGAGTTTGGTGGTACTGGATTCAGCGATTTCTTTGAAGCGTTTTTTGGCGGCGGACGCGGTCGCTCCGCATTCGGCGGGTTTGGCGGACGCGCTGCGACAGCTGAGCGCGGCGCCGATGTAGAAGCGGACATTATGGTCACGCTCGAGGAAGCGCTGCATGGCTCGACGAGGACCGTTTCGCTGCGGCGAGCCGGTTCAGACAAGGTGGAACAGTATCAAGTCAAGATTCCCCGCGGCGTCCGTGAAGGGCAGCGGATTCGTTTGCGCGGCCAGGGTGAAGCCGGCGCAGGTGGAGGAAAAAGCGGCGACCTTTTTCTTCGGGTGCGATTAGCCAGGCACCCGGATTTTTCAGTCGAAGGCAGCGACTTGATTCATGAGGTGCGGATCCAACCATCGCAGGCCGTGCTGGGCGGCGAATTGCTTGTGCCTACTCTCGAAGGAAAGGTGCGCCTGAAAATTCCGTCTGGTACGCAGGGTGGGCAGCGGTTTCGTCTGCGTGAGCGCGGTCTGCCAGGAGTCTCAGGAAAACGAGGC
>Ga0068860_100007712_pt1 | contig 10763 bp, 5 predicted proteins | sample KBSSwiS32_FD_66597 | JGI IMG/M metagenome (GOLD analysis project Ga0068860, IMG submission 66597) | Switchgrass rhizosphere microbial communities from Kellogg Biological Station, Michigan, USA - KBS Switchgrass S3-2 | ecosystem: Host-associated > Plants > Roots > Rhizosphere > Soil ...
GGGTCTCGATCTGCTGGCGATCGACGCTCCGCATCTGTACGCGCGGCCGGGCAATCCCTATCTCGGACCCGATGGCCGGGATTGGCCCGACAACGCGCTGCGCTTCGCCGCGCTCGGCGCGTGCGCCACCGCAATCGGCCGCGGCGAGGTGGCGGGCTACACGCCCGACATCGTCCACGCGCACGACTGGCAGGCGGGGTTGGCGATCGCGCTGCTGCACTATGGTCCGGTGCCACGCCCACGTACGGTGATGACGATTCACAACATGGCGTTCCAGGGATTGTTTCCCGCGCATCTGATGGGAACGCTCGGCCTGCCGCCGCACGCCTTCGGCATCGACGGCGTCGAGTATCACGGCACGATCAGCTTCCTGAAGGCAGGCATCGCGCTGGCCGACCGGATCACGACGGTGTCGCCCGCCTACGCTGCCGAGATTCGCACGCCGGAGTTCGGCATGGGCTTCGATGGGCTGTTGCGTCACCGCGCCGACGTGCTGTCGGGCATCGTCAACGGTATCGACGACGCGGTGTGGAACCCGACGACGGATCGCCATCTCGCGGCGCGCTTCGATATCCGCCACCGCACGAACCGCGCCCGCAACAAGACCGCGTTGCAGGTGCGCCTCGGTCTCGCGGTGAATTCGGACGTGCCGCTCTTCGGTGTCATCAGCCGGCTGACCTGGCAAAAGGGCATGGACCTCGTCGAAGCGGCGCTGCCGGCAATCCTCGAGCGCAAGGCGCAATTCGCGCTGCTCGGCAGCGGCGACACGTGGCTCGAACAACGTTTCGCGGCGGTGGCGGCGGCGCACCGCGGGCAGGTCGCGGCGGTGATCGGCTACGACGAAGACCTCGCACACCTGATGCAAGGTGGGATCGACGCGCTACTCGTCCCGTCGCGTTTCGAGCCCTGCGGCCTCACGCAGCTTTGCGCGCTGCGCTACGGCGCAATTCCGATCGTCAACCACGTTGGCGGGCTCGCCGATACGGTCATCGACGCGAACGAGATGGCGCTCGCGGCGGGCGTGGGCACCGGCATCCTGTTCGCGCCGGCGACGAGCGAGCGGCTGATGCTCGCGATACGCCGCGCGCTCGAGCTGTGGCGCCACCCCGGGCTTTGGCATCGCGTGCAATCGCGGGCGATGGCAACCGACGTCGGCTGGACGCTTCCGGCCAGGAAATACGCGGCGCTCTACCGCGAGCTCGTCGCGGCGAGTCCCGCCTGACGCATGCGACGCGTCGGCGCCGGCAGCCCCGAATCGTTCGGCGTCAACGTCGTCCCGGGTGGCGTCGATGTCGCGGTCTATTCGGCGCACGCGACGTCGATCGAGCTGTGCCTGTTCGACGCGTCGGGGGGAACGGAGACCGAACGCATCACATTGCCCGAGCGCACCGGCAATGTGTTTCACGGCTTCGTAGCCGATGTGGCACGCGGCACCCGCTACGGCTTGCGCGCACACGGCCCCTACGATCCGCGCCACGGTCATCGTTTCAACGCGAACAAGCTGCTGATCGATCCCTACGCTCGCGCGCTGGACGGCCGCATCGCACTGCATGCATCGCAATTCGGCGAGCTTCCCGACGGCGTGACGCGCAACGACGCCGACAGCGCGCCGTTCACCAGCAAGGCGATCGTCATCGCAGCGTACGACGAAGCGCCGACCCGCCATCGCGTCGCGTGGGCGGACACGGTGATCTACGAGCTGCACGTGCGCGGCTTCACCCGAGCGCATCCGCAAGTGCCGGAAAAGCTTCGCGGCACCTGCGCCGGCCTGGCGCACCCCGCCGCACTCGAGCACCTGACGCGGCTCGGCATCAGCACGGTCGAGCTGATGCCCGTGATGGCGATCGTCGACGAGCGCCACCTCGGCCCGCTCGGCCTGACCAATTATTGGGGCTACAACCCGGTTGCCTGGTTCGTTCCCGACCCGAGGCTCGCGCCCGGCGGCACCGACGAGCTCGCGCGATGCGTCGACGCGCTGCATGCAGCGGGCATCGAAGTCGTGCTCGACGTCGTGCTCAACCATTCGGGCGAAGGCGACGCGCTCGGGCCCACGCTGTCGCTGCGCGGACTCGACAACGCGACCTACTATCGATTGCTGCCCGGCAATGCCGCGGCCTACGTCGACGATGCCGGCTGCGGCAACGTTCTCGCCCTCGACCGGGCTCCGGTGCTTCGCCTCGCGATGGACACGCTGCGGCATTACGCCGCGCTCGGCTTCGACGGGTTTCGTCTCGACCTCGCCACCACGTCGGGTCGTCGCGACAGCGGCTTCGATTCGGGCGCGCCGCTGCTGCAGGCGATGATGCAGGACCCGCTGCTGCGCGAATGCAAGGTGATCGCCGAGCCATGGGACATCGGCTACGGCGGCTACCAGCTCGGCGCATTCCCTGCCGACTGGGGCGAATGGAACGACCGCTATCGCGACACGGTGCGCCGCTTCTGGCGCGGCGATGCCGGCTTGATCGGCGAATTCGCGACACGCCTGTCCGGATCAGCAGACATCTTCCAGTCGCGCTTCCGTCCGCCGTCGCGCTCGATCAACTTCGTCACCGCGCACGACGGGTTCACCCTCGCCGATCTCGTGGCGTACGCGAGCAAGCACAACGCGGCCAACGGCGAAAACAATCGCGACGGGACCGACGACAACAAGTCGTGGAATCACGGCGTCGAGGGCGCAACCGACGACGCGGCGATCCGGGCGATGCGCGAGCGCGACGTGCGCGCGCTCCTCGCGACGCTGCTGCTCGCACGCGGCACGCCGATGCTGGCGATGGGCGACGAGCTGGGCCGCACGCAGCACGGCAACAACAACGCGTATGCGCAAGACAGCGCGCTTGCGTGGATCGATTGGGCACAGGCGGACCAGGCACGCATCGAATTCGTCGCCGCGCTGATCAAGTTGCGCCGCACGCATCCGGTGCTGAGCGCCCACCGGTGGCTCACCGGGATGCCGTGGCCGGAGGATGGAGATCGGGACGTCGAGTGGTGGCATCCCGAGGGTCGCGCGATGTCGGTGGCCGACTGGACGCGCGGCGACACGCACCTGCTGATCGGCATCCTGGGCGCGCCCCCCACCGACGGGACCGTCTCGCGGCGCCTCGGCGTCGCGTTCAACGCCGGGATGCGCGACGTCGCCGTGCACTGGCCGGAGGCGCGACGCGATTGCGTCTGGCGTGCGATCGTCGATACCGCAGCGGAAGATGGCATTCCTGCCGACGCGACGCCGTTCGCGGGCGGTCGCGTCGACCTTCCCGCACGCTCGGTGACGGTGATCGGCGAAGAGCTCGTCGGCGCGCGCCAACGCGCTTACGCCGGAATCGCGCCGCAGACGCTGGAGCAACTCGCTACCGCAGCGGGGATCAAGACCGTATGGACCGACGTCGTCGGACGCCGGCACGCGGCAACGCCGGATACGCTGCGCGCCGTTCTCGCGGCGATGGGTCTCGCGGTCGCCTCGGAAGCGCAAGCGCGCGAACGCTTGGCGGAGCTTGCTTCCGTCAACGCTTCCGCTCCCGCTGCCGTCGATACGGCTCACGCGCATTGCTATCTGCCGCCGATGCTGCGATCGGGGCAGCGGCGCTTTGGTCTCGCCGCGCACCTCTATGCGCTGCGTCGCGAAGGCGATCAGGGCATCGGCGACTTCACGACGCTCGCCGCGGTTGCCGAAGGCACGGCGCGCGTCGGCGGCATCACCGTCGGGATCAATCCGCTGCACGCGTTGTCGAGTGAAGACCGCGCGCGCGCGAGCCCGTATCACCCGTCGGATCGACGCTTTCTCGATCCGATCTACATCGACGTTGCCGCAGTTCCCGACCTGACTGCGTCGGCGGACGCACGCGCCGCGCTCGCGTCCCGCACGAACGAAATCGGCACCCTCTCGTCGATGGCGATGGTCGACTACGCCCGTGTGTGGGAGGCCAAGCGCGGCGTGCTCGAACGTTGCTTCGCGGCGTTCGCGCAACGCGCGGCCAACGACCCGCTGCTGCTCGAGTTCGACGCGTTCGTCGCAGCGGGCGGTGTTTCGCTGCAGCACTTCGCGATCTTCGAGGCGATCGCGTCGCGCAACCCCGGCGTCGCGTGGCCGCAGTGGGACAGCGGTTTGCGAAATCCCGCCGCCGCCGGCATCGCTGCATTCGCCTCGCGCGAGGCGTCGCGCGTACGTTTTGCGCTGTACCTGCAGTGGCTTGCCGACCGCCAGTTGGCCGCAGCCGCGCAGCGCGCCCGTTCGGCCGGTTTGCAACTCGGCCTCTATCGCGACTTGGCGGTGGGCTCCGCGCCGGATGGCGCCGAGGCGTGGGCCAACCCGGCCGGCGTACTCGCGCGCGGCATGTCGATCGGTGCCCCGCCCGACCCTTTTGCGCGCGGCGGCCAGATCTGGAATCTGCCGCCGCCGATCCCGCGTGCGCTGATCGCGAGCGGCTTTTCGGGATTCCGCGAGTTGCTGGCCGCCAACATGCGACACGCCGGTGCGCTGCGCATCGACCATGCGATCGGTCTCACGCGCCTCTTCTGGGTGCCCGAGGGCGCCGCAGCGAGCGAAGGCGCGTACGTCCATTACCCGCTCGATGAAATGCTCACCGTTCTCGCCCAGGAGAGCGTGCGCGCCCAATGCGCAATCGTCGGCGAAGACCTCGGCACCGTCCCCGAAGGGCTGAGCGCACGGCTGATGGCCGCGAACGTGCTGTCTTATCGGATTCTCTGGTTCGAGCGCGAGGGCAATGCCTTTCGCGCACCCGAGCGCTTTCCGCCGTTGGCCACCGCTTGCGCTTCGACGCACGACCTGCCGACGATCGCCGGCTGGTGGAGCGGTGCGGACATCGCTGAGCAGCGCACGCTGGGCCGCCTCGATCCCGACACCGCGGACGCTGCAATGCAAGCCCGCGCACGCGATCGGCGCACGTTGGCCGCCGCCTTGAATGTCGACGTTGACGGTGGGCCCATCGATCCCGATGCGCCATGCGACGCGCGGGTTGCAGGCGCAATCCATCGGCACCTTGCGCGGAGCGCTTCGGTGCTGACGTTGGTCCAGGCGGACGACCTCGCCGGCGAGACCTCCGCGTTGAACCTGCCCGGCACCGATCGCGAGCGGCCGAACTGGCGACGCAAGGTCAGCGCCGAGGCAGGCGCTCTGTGGACTACGCCAGTGGCCACTGCCTCGCTGCCCGCGCTTACATCCCTGCGCACCGACGCGTCGGCCGCACCCGGCGGCCGTTGACGCTGCGCGAGCGGTGATCGAAGATCGGATATCCAGATTGAACGCACGACATTTCGACGGAGTCCCGCGATGATGTGCAACCTTCGTGTTCTATTCGCCGTGGCCGCGCTCACCGGCGCAAGCGTCGCGAGCGCCCAGGGCACGCTTAATCTCTATTGCAGCTCGCCCAACACGGCGTGGTGCCAGGGGATGGCGGTCGGTTTCGAAAAGGCCTCGGGCACCAAGGTCAGCGTCATCCAGAAGGCCACCGGCGAGATGCTCGCGCAGATCAAGGCCGAGCGCGCTAATCCCAAGGGCGACATCTGGTGGGCCGGGCCGGCGGATTCCTACCTGCAGGCGGCCGAGGAAGGCCTGCTCGACACGTACCGCTCACCCAACGTCGACAAGCTCTTCGACTGGGCACAGCGGATCACGCAGATTTCGCAGGATCGCGTCTCCGGCGTCTACGGCGGCATCCTCGCGCTCGTCTACAACTCCGAGCTCATGGACAAGCGCAAGCTGGCGGTGCCGAAGTGCTGGAAGGACTTGCTGAAACCGGTCTACAGGAACGAAATCATGCTGGGCAATCCGAACTCGTCGGGCACGGCGTACCTGATGCTTGCCACGCTGGTGCAGGACATGGGCGAGGATGCCGCGTTCACCTACATGAAGGAATTGAACGCCAACGTTACATCGTATGCGCGTTCCGGCATCGGACCGATGAATTCGGTCAAGCGCGGCGAGGTGGCGATCGGCAGCACGGTGCTGCACGGCGTCATCAACGAGATCGTCCAGGGATTTCCGGTGAAGGCGGCGCTGCCGTGCGAGGGCGTCGGCTACGAAGTCGGCTCGATGGCGATCATCAAGGGCACGCGCAATCCGGCCGCGGCGCGCAAGTTCGTCGACTGGGCGTTGACGGTCGACGCGCAGAAGATCGGCCTCGAGGTGAAGGAATTCGCGATCCCCACCAACCGCGACGTCCCGCTGCCGAACACCGTGCCCAATCTCGCCGACATCAAGCTGATTCACTACGATTTCGCGAAGTTCGGATCGAGCGAGACGCGCAAGCGACTGCTCGCACGCTGGGAGAAGGACGTCAACGCGGCCGCCCGCTGACGCTCGTGCCCGCCTTCGAATCCGTTCCCACGACAGTGCGCTGACGCGGTGATCGCAACGGGCCGCACCGCCGCATGGGCGTGGCTCGCCGTCGGCGCGGCCGGATTCGCCGTCCTTCCGTGGTACGCGCAAACCGACGGCCTGCTGTCGTTCGGATGGTGGGTCAATTGGGCGGGCCCCGCCGCGGCGCCCGCATTGCTCCAATCGACGCTGCATCATCGAGGCTGGCTCGCGCCGCTCGGCGTGCTGCTCGTCGTGGCCGCTCTCCTCGCAACGCGCGTGTCCAAGCGCGACGCTCACGCGGACGCGATGATCGCGATCGGCGCCATCGGCATGCTCTACCTGCTAGCGCAGGGCTTTGCGATCGGGTCCTCCGGCTGGACCCACCCGTGGTTCGCGTCGATCTTCGGCCCGCTCCCCGTCGGTCAAGGCGGCGTCGGGCTCGGCGCAGCCTGCGTCGGCGCGGCGTTCGCGATGCTCTTCGCCCTCGGCCTCGCCGATCGCGGCCTGTTCGACGGCGACGGCTTCGTCGCGGGAGTCTTCGTCGCCGTCGTCGGGCTGATCGCGTTGTTCACGTTCTATCCGACGGCGAGAATCCTGATCACGGCGGTGCTCGACGAGCACGGCGCATTCTCGGCAGCGTCGGCGTTCAACCGGCTGTTCGGAGAGCGCGTCTGGGGGCTCTCGTGCATCACCGGCGGCGCGCGCTGCGGCGTTGCCTGGAATACGCTGTTCCTGGGGCTCGCGTGCGCCTGCGCGTGCACGTTGCTCGGTCTTGCGTCGGCACTGATCGTCAGCCGCGCCGGGCTCGGTCGCGCGCGCGCGCTGCGCGTGCTGACGGTGCTGCCGATCATCACGCCGCCGTTCGTGCTGGGGCTCGGCATCATCCTGCTCTTCGGCCGCTCGGGGCTCGTCAACCACCTGCTCGAATGGGCATTTCACATCGAGCCGGGCCGATGGATCTACGGAATGCCGGGCGTGCTGCTCGCGCAGGTGTTCGCATTCACGCCGATCGCCTTTTTAGTGCTGGTGGGCGTCGTCGAAGGGATCGCGCCGAGCCTCGAGGAAGCCGCGCAAACGCTGCGCGCGAATCGCTGGCGCGTGTTCGCCGGGGTGTCGCTGCCGCTGATGCGCCCGGGCCTCGCCAACGCCTTCCTGGTGTGCTTCATCGAATCGCTCGCGGACTTCGGCAATCCGATCCTGCTCGGCGGAAACTTCGGCGTGCTCGCGACCGAGATCTTCTTTTCCGTCGTCGGTGCTCAACTCGACGAGGGACGTGCCGCAATGCTCGGCATCGTGCTGCTCGCGTTCGCGCTCGGCGCGTTTGTCGCGCAACGCAAGGCACTCGGCCGCGCGGTCTACACGACGATCGGCGGCAAGGGCGATTCAGGGCGCCCCGCGCTGCTGCCCGTCGGCGTGAATCGCATTGCACTCGCGCTGGTCGTGCCGTGGACCGCGCTGACCATCGCGATCTACGCGATCGCGCTGCTCGGCGGCTTTGCCGAGACCTGGGGCCGCGACTACACGCCGACGCTGCGCCACTATGCGCGCGCGTTCGGAGTCGAATGGACGGCCAACGGTCTGCTGTTCGTGGGCGCTGCGTGGAGCTCGTTCTGGACGACGCTCGAGCTCGCTGTGGTCTCCGCGCCGATCACCGCGGCGCTCGGCATCCTGTCGGCCTACCTGCTGACCCGCCAGCGCTTCATCGGCCGCGGCGCGTTCGAGTTCGCGACGATGCTGTCGTTTGCGATTCCCGGCACGGTGATCGGCGTGTCGTACATCCTCGCGTTCAACGTGCCGCCGATCGAGATCACCGGCACCGCGATCGTGCTGATCGCCTGCTTCGTATTCCGCAACATGCCGGTGGGCGTGCGCGCCGGCATCGCGGCGATGAGCCAGATCGACCGCAGCCTCGACGAGGCGTCGACGATGCTGCGCGCCCGCGGCTTCGGGACGTTGCGCCGGGTGATCCTGCCGCTGCTCAAGCCCGCCATCGTCGCCGCGCTGGTCTACAGCTTCGTGCGCGCCGTGACCACGGTGTCGGCGGTGATCTTCCTCGTCTCGGCGCACTACGAGCTCGCCACGACCTACATCATCAATCGCGTGATCAACGGCGACTACGGCGTGGCGATCGCCTATTGCACGGTGCTGATCGTGCTGATGCAGATTGCGATCGGATTGATCCAGTGGCTGGTCGGCCGGCGGGGCCTCGCGCAGCGCAGCATGACGCCGCCGCGACTGGTCGCGGGCGTGGGCACCGCCTGAGCGCGGCGACACGGGATCGCGCTACATGAAATACCTGTGGATCATGTTGGTGCTCGGCCTCATCGGCGGCTGGCACTGGTGGACGAGTGAGCGCTCGGTGTCGCTGCCGCCGGGTATGGTCGCGCCGAACGAGCCGGTGCAGAGCAACCTCGATTCGCCGCCGACGTTCGCCGCCAAGGGCGTCACGATGATCGCGCGTGCCCGCTACGACATCACCGCGCGCGTACTGCGCAAGGAAATCTATCACGTCGACGGCGGCGCTGACCTGGCTCCGGTCGACTTGGGCGTCGGCTGGGGGCCGCTCTCCGACACTCAGTTGATCGAGCAGCTCGAGTTCTCGCAGATGGGCCGCTTTTTCTACTGGAAGCCGAAGCATCGCGAGTTCCCGCTGCCGCTTGCCGTGCTCAACTCGCACGTCGCGCAGATGCACATGATCCCGTCGACGTCCGCGCTCGAATCGCGGATCAAGCACCTGCGGCCGGGCCAGGTGGTGACGGTCGGCGGCTACCTGGTCGACATCCGCGGCTCGAACGGCTTCGTCTGGAACACATCGCTCACTCGCGGCGACACCGGGCCGGGGGCGTGCGAGATCGTCTGGGTCGAAACGTTGACGGTCGAATAATGCAAGTATTCTCATGTGACGAACTTCCCGGGCGCGACTAGAATGGCTCGTTGTTTTTTCTCATTGGACCGACGACATGGCGATCAAACTCTATTCCTGGCCGCGCAGCTCCGGCACGCGCGTTTCGTGGGCGCTCGAGGAGCTCGGCCTCACCTACGAATTCGCGAGTCTCGACGGATCGAAAGGCGAGCATCGATCGGCAAGCTATCTCGCGATCAATCCCTGCGGCAAGGTACCGGCGCTCGTCGACGGTGACGAGCGCTGGTTCGAATCCGGCGCGATCCTGCTTCACCTCGGCTGGAAGTACGGCATCGACAAGGGACTGTGGCCGTCCCCGGGCGGACAGGCACACGCGGACGCGCTGTGCCTCACCGTGTGGTCAATGGTCGAGCTGGGACCCAGCCTGCTGCAGTACGCCTACCACGGCCTCGACTCGCCGGTGTCGTTCAAGCCCGCCGATCGCAGCAAGGCCGCGGCCGACTACGCGCTGTCGCAGTTCGAACGCTGCCTCGGCGTGCTCGACGGGCGGCTCGAAGGACGCGAGTACGTAAACGGCAAATTCTCGCTTGTCGACATCGCGGCAGCGAGCTGGCTGATGTTCGGGTCGATGTTCGGCGTCAAGTACGACGCGCATCCGAAGGCCGCCGCGTGGCTGGCGCGCTGCGCGGCGCGGCCGGCGGCGCAGCGCGCACGTTGAATCGGCTGCGCTGGAATCGCTACCCCGTCGTCTGCACGCCGCCGTATGGCCGAGTTCGACCCGTTGCTGTCGTACAAGTCCATCGAAACCGGTCGCTCGCGTACGTCATCGACGGCCATGAGCCGCCGATGACGACCGGCGGCAATGTGACAGCGGATCTGCGACGGACGAGGTCCCACCGGTGGTGTGTCTCGCGTCGTAGCGCCTCCGAAAACGCCTGCGCCGCGCCTCGAAATAGCCGTGTGATTTCGGAGCAACCGTGGCAGCGCGATGGCATGGCGATCATCCTCTGCCTTCACGACCGCGGCAATTGTGCGGATCGCGCCCTCGCCGGGATCGCCCTACTGGCGACAGCCCACGGCAATCGGAGAAGGGAATCTATGCCCTCAAGCCAGCATCGATTGCTGGGCGAAGATACCGGCCATCGCGCCCTGCGATGATGCCTGGGTGACCGAGGGCAAGAATGTCGTGGCGAGGTCGCCTGCGGCGTAGATGCCGGGCATGCTGGTTAGGCGGCGCTCGTCAACCTTGAGGGCGATGCCGACGGGCGTATCCACCGTGGCGAGACCCAGTGATTCATGCAGGCTTGCGGACGGCCTGTTGCGCGGATGGGCGAACAGGATGTCGACCGCGATATTGCTGCGGGTGTCGAGATTGACGGTGGTGATTTGGCCCTGGTGATGGGCGATCTCGATGATCCGGCCAGCGACGACAGGTATGTTGCGGCGCGCCAGATCGGCCTGGATATCTTCGGGAATGTCGTGACCATCGGCGAAGAGAGTCAACTTGTCGGTCCAATCGTGGAACAGCCTGACAGACTGGTGCGACTGCGGGCCGGACCAGACGAGGCCCCAATGCTGGCCGGCGAC
>Ga0068860_100007714_pt1 | contig 10762 bp, 10 predicted proteins | sample KBSSwiS32_FD_66597 | JGI IMG/M metagenome (GOLD analysis project Ga0068860, IMG submission 66597) | Switchgrass rhizosphere microbial communities from Kellogg Biological Station, Michigan, USA - KBS Switchgrass S3-2 | ecosystem: Host-associated > Plants > Roots > Rhizosphere > Soil ...
TGCGCGAAGAGTGTTCGCGAGGAGATCGGGAATTTGCGGCTTGTGCGAGTTGCCAACGACGTGGGAGACGCCGGGGAGGGCGGCAAGTTCCTCTGGGGCTCGCTGGGCGTAGCAGCCGGTGACGATGATGCGGGTGGCGGGGTTGACGCCGTGGTGTTTGCGGATGGCGTCGCGAGCCTGCGCGTCGGCGGCTGCGGTGACGGTGCAGGTGTTCAGGACGACGACGTCGGCAGCTTCGGCGGAGGTGGCGAGCGTACAGCCTCGATCGAGTAGCTGGCGTTCGATGGCGGCGCCGTCGGCCTGCGTGGCGCGGCACCCGAACTGCTCGATGTAAAAAGTAGCCACAGCGAATCAGTTTACCGTCAACAGCGCCCCGTTGACAGTTTTCCGAACACCAAGAGCGCAGCGGTTAGCGAGAGCCGGACTAGTTGCGACATCCCAGCCAGCGTGGCGGCCCAACCAGGGTATTTTTGCTAAGAATGGCAACAAAGGCCTTGCGGACTTAAGCGTGAAAAGTGAGAGCGGTCAATGGCAGGAACCCCCTCCCTCTGTTTTTCATAAGTGTTGATTCTAAAAGAGTTAAACGCGAGGCGAGACGGGATCTGGGGGCGTTGGAGCCTAGTGCTAACCGAGTTAAGTTAACCACATGATAGCCGAAAAGGCAAGCCAAAAATCCGGGAAGGGCAGGGGAATTATTGGCGGGCTCCGTGCACGTCACAATGTTCTCTCCGATGGAGATTTCCGCTGCAAATATTTTGAATGGGCTGAATTGAGAATCAGCGGCGAGCTTCGGTTAGAATAGAGGTAGAGAAGAAACGTGGCACTGAGCAAAGAACAAGCGCTGGAGATGCTGCAGTCCGACGACCTGATCGGCATCGGAATGGAAGCGCACCAGTTGCGCATGAAAAAGAACGACCCTCGCGTCGCGACCTACCAGGTCGATCGCAACATCAACTACACGAATTTCTGCACGGAGTACTGTTCTTTCTGCGCGTTTTATCGCCCGATTGGCGCCAAGGACGGCTACATTCTCTCCTTCGAGGAAATTTTCAAGAAGATCGAAGAAATGCTGGAGCTGGGCGGCAACGGCGTGCTGTTGCAGGGCGGCCTGCATCCCGACCTACAAATTGGGTACTACGAAAATCTGCTGCGCTCGATTAAGCAGAAATTTCCGACCGTGCACCTGCACTGTTTTTCGGCGCCGGAAATTTTGTGCATCGCGGAAGTCAGCGAGCTTTCGGTGGAAGACACGATTCGGCGGCTGATGGACGCGGGCCTGGCTTCCATTCCCGGAGGCGGCGCGGAAATTCTCGATGACGAAGTGCGCGGAAGGATCGCGCGCCTCAAGTGCACGAGCGACGACTGGGAAATGATGCACCGCACGGCGCACAAACTCGGGCTGCGCACCACGGCCACGATGATGTTTGGCTGCGGGGAAGAACTGCGGCACCGCGTCAATCACTTCGAGCGCATTCGCCGGATTCAGGAAGATACTGGCGGCTTCACCGCATTCATCCCGTGGATTTTCGCTTCGGACAACACGCCGCTCGGCAAGAAGGTTCAGGAAACCACTGCGGTCGATTACCTGAAAACGCTAGCCGTCAGCCGCCTCTACCTCGACAACATTGATCACATCCAGTCGAGCTGGCTCACTCCCGGCATCAAGGTGTGCCAAGTGGGACTGCAATTCGGCGCCGACGACGTGGGCAGCATTTTGATCGAAGAAAATGTTGTGTATGCGGCCGGTGTGCGCAACCGCACGAACGAATCCGAGCTTCGCCGGGTGATCTCCGACGCCGGCTTCATCCCCGCCCAGCGGGACACTTTGTATCGCTCCTACTCACTGAAGTGAGTGCAAAGATAGAAAAGTTGAAGTAAAAAGGAAGTCCCACCCGAACTCTGGCAGAAAGCAAAGATCAATGATTCAGAAAATCAAGCCGTTTCTGTGGTTCGATAATCAGGCCGAGGAAGCTGCGAAGTTCTACTGCTCCATCTTTAAGAACTCCCGGATTCTCGAAGTGGCCCGCTATCCTGAAGGCAGCCCCGCTCCCGCGGGTTCCGTGATGATCGCCAGCTTCGAGCTTGAAGGCATCCAGTTTGTCGGGCTCAATGCCGGGCCGCGCTTCAAGTTCACCGAAGCGATTTCCTTCGTCGTTACCACCGACACTCAGGATGAAACTGACTATTACTGGAACAAACTGACGGCAGATGGCGGGCAGGAATCGGCGTGCGGTTGGCTGAAAGACAAATTCGGCCTGAGTTGGCAAATCACTCCAAAGCAGCTCATCGATCTGCTGTCCAGCAAGGACAAGGCGACGGCGACTCGCGTCATGCAGGCGATGATGACCATGCAAAAAATCGACATCACCACGCTCGAACGCGCCGCCGCAGGAAAATAGAAACCGCGGGGTTAGCTGCCTTTCCGAGATTATTGCGGCTTCGAGGGGCGGAGAAGAATTTCGACTTCGACGCCGTCGGGCAGGTTGATGTCTTCGAGGGGGTAGAGTACGCCGCTGCGAAAGCGCGCGCGCACTTTGATCGCGGGCGGAGTGGAATTGCGATTTTCCATCTTCGCTTTTCCGGTTTCCGGCGCGGGGCGCCCGCCGGAAACCTCATCCATGGCTTCGTTGGCTAGTGCATCGGCTTCCCGATTCTGTTCGCGATAGACGTGGCGGATCTGGAAGGACGCGAACGATTGTGACATTTTTTTGGCGCGTTCAAAGAGCGGCTGCAAATCGGCGCTCTTTACTTTGTACTGCCCGCGCATCTGCTTCACCAACAACTCGGAGTCGCTTTCGATGTGCAGAGCGCGCATGTGGTTCGATTGCGCGTAGTCGAGCGCCGCGATCAGTCCGTAGTATTCGGCGACGTTGTTGGTAGTGCGGCCGATATACTTCTTCAGGCGCGCGACGATTTCGCCGCGCGGATCGCGAACGACGACGCCATACGCCGCAGGCCCGGGATTGCCGCGTGACCCGCCGTCAATATTGGCGCGCCAGGCCGCAGGTTTTGCGTCCGGAGCCGGATCGCCGAACAATCCGGCGCCACGATGGGGTGGAGTCAGCTTCGCCATAAAAATATTCGCATCAAGAAGCCGACGCCGCACTTGGATTTGCAATCGCCGCGGGAGCCGATTCCGCGGCGTAGAGAATGCGGCCACAATTTTCGCAAGTATGAATGTCGTGATCCTGCAACTGATAAACCTGTTGGTAGAGATGGGGGAGCAGGCGCATGCCGCACCCGCGGCACTGTTCGGTTACGGCTTCGGCCAGCGCGACGCCGTGATGACGCTTGGCTGCGCGCGTGTAAAGCGCGACGATTTCTTCAGGAATTTCCGCAGCCAGTTTGTCGCGAACGGGAATATCCGCCAGCATTTTTCGGTTGGACTCGCGGGCGTGATTTTCGATGGCCTTGCGGTCGGCGGCGACGAACTGCTCGGCTTCTTTTAACCCGGCTTCCGCCGCTTTCACTCTCTTCTCGGCTTCTTCCACGGCCATCATCTGCTCGAGTTGCGTGTCTTCGGCCTTGGCGGCTTCCGCATCGGCGTTGGCGATTTCGTGCTGCAGCGCCTTGTAGGCTTCGTTGGTTTTCACGGCGGAGCTTTGCGATCGGAATTTCTTGCCGCGTTCGCGCCATTCAGCCACCTGAAACTCTGCCTTTTTGCGTTCGGCCACCACAGCGGCATGCGCTTCCTTGGCGGCGGCGAAAGCGGCACGCGTTCCGGTCAGCTTGTTTTCGAGTTCGCGGATGCGTTTGGGAGCGGCGTCGAGTTCGGCGCGAAAGGCCGCGATTTCCTGGTCGCTTTTCTGGAGTTGCAGGAGGAGAGGAATCGCGGGATGCACGAACGCAGTTTAGCACAGCGAGTGAATGATGCTGGGCGAACCGTGGTATCGAGCGAAAAAGCAGATTCCTCGTCGCTTCACTCCTCGGAATGACAAGTAGAGGGCGGGGTTGTGGGCGCAAAAGCGGCTGCGGCTAACGGCCAACCGGAGCAATACCTTGACTATCTACAATCAGAGGTGTAGATAGTCATAGTATGGGAAAACCTAGCGATTTGGTGCAAGGAACGCTTGACTTGCTGATCCTCAAGACGATTTCGTTGGAACCGAAGCACGGATGGGCGATTGCGAAACGCATTCAGCAGATTTCGCGAGAGGTGCTGCAGGTGCAGCAGGGTTCGTTGTATCCGGCGCTGCACCGTTTGGAACAACGCGGATGGATCAAGGCGAAGTGGAAGGAATCGGAAACGAGACGAAAGGCCAAGTTTTATTCGCTGACTGCGGCGGGGCGAGCGCAGCTGGAGAAAGAAGCCGAGAATTGGAACCGGCTGTCGGCGGCGATCAATCTGGTGGTGGAAACATCTTAGGAGTGATTTTTATGAACTGGGCACGGCAGTTGCGGATGAAGCTGCGGGCGTTGTTTGGTAGCCGCGAAAGCAGCCGGCGGCTGGATGACGAGATTGAATTCCATCTCGAGCAGCAGATTGTGGAAAACGTTGCCGCAGGAATGAGCAAGGAAGAAGCTCGGCGGGCGGCGCTGAGGGCGTTCGGGAACCCCAGTGTTGTGAAGGACGAGACGCGAGATACGTGGGGCTGGGTCAGGCTGGAGCAAATCGCCCGAGACTTGAGAAATGGAGCGCGATCGCTATGGCGGACGCCGCGTTTTGCGCTGGCGGCGGTGCTGGTGATGGCGCTGGGAATTGGCGCGACCACGGCTATGTTCACCGTAGTGCGTTCCGTGTTGCTGGAGCCGTTGCCCTTCAGGGAGCCAGCGCGGCTGCTCCGCCTCTACGAATACTTCGACGAGGCCTTTAAAATAAACGCATCTGCCGCCGGAGTATTTGCCGAATGGAAAAAGGAAAGCACGCACTTTTCTGATCTAGCCATTTTTTCTTTCCGGACGGAATACAACTTATCTGGAACAGGAGGACAACTGCCCGAAAAAGTGCCGGCCTCCGAGTGTTCCTGGAGCTTGTTCAACACGCTGGGAGTGCAACCGGTGATCGGGCGTGTGTTCATCGCGGAGGATGACCGGCCTTCTGCAAACGGTACCGTCGTTTTGAGTTGGGGACTGTGGAAGCGACGGTTTGGTGGAGACTCTTCGATACTTGGACAAACCATACGGCTGGATGCAAAACCCTACACGGTCATCGGCGTGATGCCTGCCTGGTTTGCATATCCCGAGCAGAGGGCTCAGTTATGGACTCCGATCTACCACGAAGAGGCGGTTGGGGAGATGCAGGCTTTGGACAGCCATGATTTTGGCGCAATCGGCCGCTTGAAACCGGGAGCGACAGAGGCTGGCGCGAAAGCGGAGCTTTCGGTCATCACCAAGCGGCTTCACGATGAGCATAAAGACGATCCCTTTGTAAGCAAAGGTGCAGACACGAAGCCGTTGGTGGACGATGTGGTCGGAGATGTGAAAACGCCGCTCTACGTTCTTTTCGCTGCGACCGGTTGTTTTCTGTTCATCGCAAGCTTGAACGTAGCGAGCCTGCTGGTGGCGCGCGAAGCGACGCGGCGAAGGGAGTTAGCGATCCGAGCCGCACTGGGCGGCGGAAAATGGCGGCTACTCAGGGAGCATTTGATGGAGAGCCTGGCGCTGTCCATCGCCGGTGGGATTGCGGGGCTCCTAGTGGCATACACCGCGATTCGATGGTTTGTGACGACACGGCAGGAGATGAACCGGGTTGACACGATACACATCGACGGCTGGGCGATGGCATTTGCGGGCGGACTGGTTTTTCTCTGCGCGATTTTCGCCGGCGCGACGTCGGCGTTGTCTGTGCACGGCAACCAGATTTTGCCGGCGCTACAGGAAGTTGCGCGTTCGCATAGCGCGGGCCAAGAGCGAGTGCGTCTGCGCAAATGGCTGCTGTCAGTGGAAGTTGCGCTTACGGCGGTGCTGCTGGTTGGAGCCGGTTTGCTGCTGAAGAGCTACAAGCAGTTGCGAACCGTAGACCTGGGATGTGTTACGGACAATGTGCTAACGATGCATCTCAGCCTGCCTGAGGCGGCGTATAAAGAATCGGCGTCGCGAGTGAATTTCTATGAGGCCTTGCTGGCGCGCGTGCGCGCGTTGCCGGGAGTGCAAGCAGCAGCTTTTACCCGAATGGTTCCCGGAGAAGGCTATGGAGGTGATAGCGGTTTTGCGATCGCCGAACATCCTCCACTGCCTGAAGGGAAGTACAACCTCGGGATTGTGCGCTGGGTCGACCCTGGATATTTTGCGGCGCTGGGAATTCCGATCGTGCAGGGGCAGCTTTTTGACTCGAACCAGCGACTGGATAAGGCGGACGAGGTCGTGGTCAGCGCAGAGCTGGTCCGGCAGTATTTTCCCGGCGAGAATCCGATCGGCAAGCATTTGCTGACGATTGGGCGGCGGCCCTTTCGAGTTGTCGGGGTGGTGGGAGATACGCGCTTCCTTGCGGCACAAGCAGCGCGGTCCATCATGTACTTCCCGCTATTTGTTTCCATCTACGACGGAGTCGCTAACGGCGGGACACTGGCGGTTCGGTCAGATCGTGATGTGACGGCATTGGCTTTGCCAGTACAACGAATCGTTCAGCAGCTCGATCCGGAACTGCCGGTGGCGGATGTGCTGACGATGGACCAGGTCATTGGAAAGTCCACGGTTGACGCAAGCTTCGATGCGACTCTGGTGTTGGCGTTTGCATTGCTGTCGCTGGTGCTGGCCGCCTCCGGCCTGTTCGGAGTGCTTTCCTACGTGGCGACACAGAGGACGACGGAACTGGGAGTACGCATGGCGCTGGGAGCGCAGCGAAGCGAAGTGCTGAAAATGATGCTTTGGGACGGGCTAAGACCGGCAGGGGTAGGCTTGATACTGGGTTTGGCCGGCGGGTTCGCCTCGGCCAGGCTGATCCGGGATTTGCTGTATGGAGTGAAGCCGCTGGATGCGAGTGTTTTTGTTGTTGTGAATGTGCTGCTGCTGACGGTTGCCGCAGCGGCGTGTTTGTTGCCGGCGTGGCGGGCCTCGCGGATGGATCCGATGCGAGCATTGAGGAATGAGTAAGGCGAACCGAGGCGATACTGACGTTGAGATCCTTCGACCCCGATTCGAATCGGGGCCTCAGGATGACAAGACTGCCAGAGGGCGACGGGAGCGGTGATTACGAGTGCGCTTCGCGGCGAGTGATGGTGAAGTCGAGCAAGTAGCCGATGCCGATGGAAAGAGGAATCAGACCGAAGGCAGCGGCAGTCCAGGTTTCCGGTTCATGCACAATGCCGGCGATCACGCCAAACGTTGCCATGAAGCCGATGGCGCCACTGATCAGGAGAATGGCGTTCTTGCGAGAACGCGCCGCGGGAGGAATTTCCTCCGCAAAGGGAACGGTCATGCCACGCGCAATGGCGGCCATGCGTTCATCGGTCTTCAGCTTCCTCACGCGAAAGTAGGTGTACATCGCGGCCATGGGAATACCGAGGGAGAGAACCACTGCTGCCAAACCAATCATGCCTGCGCCAACGTCGCCCATATCCATCTCCTTTAAAGTCGCACTGAAAGAAGTGAGTTACCCCGGGGAATCGATTGCGGCGCCGAGATTCTATGTTCGCTAATGCGAACCGCCGCTCTGCAGATAGAAACGAGAGTGGTTAGAAAAAAGTTCCGGGAAAATGAGGTTCAGGCAAGCGCGACTGCGGATATACAATCTTGGCGCTTTTGAGCCGCGCGAGGATTTCGCCATTCCTTCGCGGACAACGCCGGCGGAGCGGCCTAACGGACATGAGAAAGAGAACGTTTCTGAAGTTGACGGGAGCAATGGGCGCACAATCAATGGTTTCGCCGCTGTTTGGTTGGGGGGCCAAGGTGCCGGAGAAATTGAAGAACTGGGCGGGAAACATTGAGTACAGCACGGAGAACTTGCATGCGGCGAAGTCTCTCGAAGAGGTGAAGAGTTACGTCGCGAAAACGAGCAAGCTGAAAGTGCTGGGGACGCGGCACTGCTTCAACACCATTGCGGACAGCAAGGACGCGTTTTTGTCGCTGAAGCCGATGGCAGAAGTGGTGGCGCTGGATGCAGCGGCAAAAACAGTGACGGTGGAGGCGGGCGTGACTTACGGGCGGCTGGCGCCCTACCTGCATGAAAAGGGATTTGCGCTGCACAACCTGGCGTCGCTGCCGCACATTTCGGTGGCGGGGGCGTGCAGTACGGGAACGCACGGATCGGGCGAGAAGAATGGAAATTTATCGACGGTGGCCAGCGGGCTGGAAATCGTAACGGCGGGCCGCGATTTGGTGGAGCTTTCGCGAAAAAAGGACGGCGAAACTTTTCGCGGAGTGGTAGTGGGACTGGGCGCGCTGGGCGCGATTACGAAAGTGACGCTGGATATTCAGCCGACATTCATGGCGCGGCAGTGGGTCTACGAAAGCATGCCGCTGGAAGCGGTGAAGGCGCACTTCGATGAAATTGAGGCGAGCGGTTACAGCGTGAGCTTGTTTACCGATTGGCGAAACAAAAATGTGAATGAAGTGTGGATCAAGGAGCGCGTAGGCGGCGAAAAAGAGTTCGCGGCCAAGCCGGAATTTTTTGGCGCGAAGCTGGCGAAGAAAAATCTGCATCCCATCGCGGAGCTGGGTGCGGAGAACTGCACGGAGCAGATGGGCGTGCCGGGGCCGTGGTACGAGCGGCTGCCGCACTTCAAGATGGGATTCACGCCGAGCGCCGGGAAAGAGCTGCAATCGGAATTTTTTGTGCCGCGCGAGCACGCAGTGGAGGCAATTCTGGCGGTAGAAAAGCTGCATGAGAAGATCAGCCCACACCTATTGATAACGGAAATCCGCGCAATTGCGGTCGATGATTTGTGGATGAGTCCTTGTTATCAGCAGGATTCGGTGGCAATTCATTTTACGTGGCAACAGGATTGGCCGGCGGTCAAAGCCGTGTTGCCGGAAATTGAAAACGCACTGGCGCCGTTCGATGTGCGCCCGCATTGGGGAAAATTGTTCACGATCGAACCCAGTGTGTTGCGGTCGCGTTACAAGAAGCTGCCGGAATTTGTGGAACTGGCTAAAAAATATGATCCGGCGGGGAAGTTTCGGAATGAATTTTTGAACCGGTATATTTTTGCGAGCGCCTGATTCTACTGTGCTTCGCCGACTTGCATGTTTTGGTCTATGGCAAGAATGGGATAACGGATGGGGAAGTCGGGCGGCGCGGGAGCGTGGTGGGCGACGACTGAAAAATCGGCGCCGTCGCCACATTTGACTTGGTAAGTGTAGCCGTCGCGTTCGGTGCGGGGAAGATTCATGGTGCCGGACGAAGTGAGATCGCTGAGCGAACCGCAATGGCCGTTGGAAGCGACGTAGTTGCGTTCGGCTTGGGCGATTTGCAACAGGTCCATGCGAACGCCGGTCAGGTCGATGGCTTGAGTCGGCGCAGTTCCAGGGTCGGTGGTGGGCATCCCCTTCAGATAGAAAAAGTAGATGCCACCGGCGATCAGCAGAGCCATTAGCAATCCGACAAAGCCTTTCATGAGAGCAGTGTGGCGCGCCGTTTTTCGGCGGGCAAGTGGCCGGAAGGTCAGCCGTGTAGCGGAAGGCAACACGCCCGGAGCCACGGCATTGGCATACGAGCAACGCGCGCGGGAAATCAAATTGACGGCGCGGGGCGTCCGGTAACAACAATAGGTAAGCCAAGAGTGTCCTTAGTCCCGAGGAGAGTCCCCAATGAAGACGAAGTCCCCGTACGCCTGCGTGGCGGCCATGGCGATGTCGGCATTGTTGTGCGTTCCCAACGAGATTGCGGCGGCGGATACGCCCGGGCAACGAGCGGGCGAAGTTTCCCGCGTGATTCCGACGGTGAACATCGCGCGCGGAACGAAGACGATCAATGCAGCGGCCAAGACTGTAGTGGACTGGCAGGACGTCGTGAACACACAGGCTAGCGCACGGGCACGCATTGCGCTGGATGACGGGTCAGTGCTGAACGTAGGATCGGAGTCTTCGATCAAAGTGGTGAAGCATGACGGCGGCGCGCAACAAACGGAACTGGAATTGACCTATGGCAAACTGCGTTCACAGGCGCAGAAAATCACCAAGCCGGATGGGAAATTTCAGGTGAAAACGCCGGCTGGTGTGGCGGGCGTGGTAGGCACGGATTTTTTTGTGAGCTTCGACAATACGACGGGTACGATGAACGTGACGGTGTTTGAGGGCGTGGTGAAAGTTTGCAATCTGACGGGCGCGTGCGTGGAAGTGAAGGCCGGCCAATTTTCCAACGTGCGGACGAATGACAGCACCGGTCCGCAGCCGCCGACGCAGGCGACGCTCGACGTGCTGATGAGCGCAGGTTCGACCACAGATTTAGGCGCCGGGCCGGGCGTGCAGAACGTGGGACGTCATATGGGCAAGGGTACGGCGATTACGCTGGGGATCCTGGCGGCGATTCCGGCCATTGTGATTCCGATAGTCGTGGTGCGGGGGAACAACGGATCGACTCCGCCTCAGGTGGGCAAGCCGAGTGGCGGATGCTCCACGAATCCGAACGGGCCTAATTGTTGAGGAACGTCGGCTGAGCGTCAGTTGGAAGAGTCGGGCAGCGAAAAAGCCACGTAAACGCCGCCGGATTTTGATTTGCGGTCTTTGCCGCCACCCGCGGCGATCACGACAAATTGACGGCCGCTGATGGAATAGGTTGCGGGCGTAGCGTTGCCGGAAAACGGCAGCGTGGTTTCCCAAAGCAATGTGCCTGTTGAACTGTTGTAGGCGCGGAATTTCTTGTCAAAGTTGCTGGCGCCGATGA
>Ga0068860_100007715_pt1 | contig 10762 bp, 7 predicted proteins | sample KBSSwiS32_FD_66597 | JGI IMG/M metagenome (GOLD analysis project Ga0068860, IMG submission 66597) | Switchgrass rhizosphere microbial communities from Kellogg Biological Station, Michigan, USA - KBS Switchgrass S3-2 | ecosystem: Host-associated > Plants > Roots > Rhizosphere > Soil ...
CAGCCACACGTCCAGGTCCAGCGGGTACGGCCGCGCCGGGATCATCTCCGCCGCCATCCGCTGGATGACCGGCGCCCGGCGCGCGCGCCCCTTCGGCGGCTCCGGCGGGAGCGCGGTGATGGGCCTGGACTGGACGATGGAGACCGCCCCGCCCACGTCGTACGTCCACTCGATGTCCTGCGGCGAGCCGAAGTGCGCCGCGATGCGCGCGCCCATCGCCGCCAGCCGCTTCACCACGCGCTCGTCCAGCATCCCGCCCTCGGCGGGCCCTTTGACGTGCTCCACGCCGCCGCTCGGCTTCGCGCGCACCGCCACCTCGCGCCGGCCTCGCGCCCGCTCCAGTATCCGAAAGCCCCATGCCCGCCGCCGGAGCAAGAAGTGGTCCGGCGTCACCTCCCCCGAGACCACGGCCTCGCCGAGCCCGGGGCTCCCGTCCACCACTACCTCCGCCCTCGCCCCGGTCACCGGGTTGGCGGTGAACATGACGCCGGCCCACTCCGCCTTCGCCATCCGCTGCACCACCACTGCCAATTTGACCGTCGCCGGGTCCACCTTTTGCCGTTCGCGGTAGGCCACCGCGCGCTCGGTGAACAGCGAGGCCCAGCAGCCGCGCACGGCCTCCAGCAGCTCCGCCTCCCCCACGACGTTGAGGAACGTGTCCTGCTGCCCGGCGAACGCCGCCTCTGGCATGTCCTCGGCCGTCGCGCTGGAGCGGACGGCCACGGCTGGAGCGCCCAGCGCCCGCCAGGCCGCCCGCACCGCCTCCGCCAGGTCGTCCGGAATCGGCGCGCGGAGCAGCGACTCCCGATCGGCGCCCCCCGCCGCCACCCGGTCGTACGCCGCGGTGGTGACCACGAAGCCGGGCGGCACCGGGAAGCCGGCCCGGATCAGCTCCCCCAGGTTGGCGCCCTTGCCACCCGCGAGCGGCAGGTCCCCCTTGCCCAGGTCGCGGAGGTCGACGACGAGTCGCACGGCCGCCAGCATGCCAGGCTCCTGGGCCTCCGGCCGCGCGAGCTCCGGCCTCCTCGCGAATCCCGGCTGTCCAGCACTCAACTCGTCCACACCTTGGAGGCGATCAGGCTCGCCATACGGCGGGCCAGACGACGGAGGGAGACGACAATGGGAATCTTGGCGTTCATCGTCATCGGTCTGCTCGCGGGCCTGATTGCCCGCGCCATCATGCCCGGCAACCAGTCCATGGGCTTGGTGGCCACCACGCTGCTGGGGATGGTGGGGTCTCTGGTGGGTGGTCTGATCGGTTCGCTGTTCAGCCGGACGGGCCGGATCTTCGACCTTCACCCGACGGGCCTCATCCTGTCGGCGGTCGGAGCCATCCTGGTGCTCTTCCTCATGGGCTTCTCCGGAAGACGCCGCGTCAGTGTGTAGTCGCGTAGGGGCAGTGGCGGCAGGTCAAACTGCCGCCCTGCCAACACCCGGGGGAGCCAACCTTCGCCCTGGTGACGGGTAGACCGGCGGCCGGCGCGCGCCTTTCTTGCCACGGACCGCCATTCGCCCTTTCATCCGGAGACCATGTCCAGGTGTCTCAAGTGCGGCGACCCCCTGCCGTCGCTGGGCGACTGCCCAGCCTGCAAGAGCGGCCAGCCCCGCCCGCGGCGAATGCCCGCGCTGCTCAGCCAGGAGCTCCAGCTCGATCGCCGCGGAACGCTCGGCATCGATTCGCGCCCGCCGCCGCAGTACCCGCCCCGCCCTCCGCCGCCGAAGCGGCCCAGCGCGCAGCAGGCGCCGCCGAACCAGGTGCGCCCGTCGTCCTCCCACCCCGCCGCCCCCGCCGAGGCGGTCCCGTCCGGCGTGCAGCCGCTGTCCGCCGCGCCCGCCGCGCTCTGGCGCCGCGCCGGGGCCACGCTGGTGGACCTCGTCCTCGCGCTCGGCGTGGGGTTGGCCTACCTGGCGATCGCCGCCGCGGTGGTGGGGTTGAAGCCGCCGCCGTCGCACCTCACCGGGCTGGACGCCCTGATGATCCGCGCGCACGCGCTGGAGCGGGTGCTGCTGCCGGGGCTGATCCTGGTGCTGGTGCTGGCGGGCTCCTACGGCGCGGTCTTCGGGTGGCTGTGGGACGGGACCACGCTCGGGCGGCGGCTGTTCGGCATCCGCCTGGTGGACAAGAGCGGGCAGGCGCCCACCCCGCTCAGGGCCATCCTCCGGGCCGTCCTCTCCCTGGTCTCCTTCGGAGCTTTCCTGGGGGGCTTCTGGCTGGCGCTCTTTGACCGCAAGGGTCAGACCCTCCACGACAAACTCACCTCGACGTTCGTGGTGCGGCCCGGCTAGATGGGCACTTGATGCCCGCGCGGTTGGCCCAACACCTGGTCAGCAAAGGTCTGCTCCCGATGGAGCGCGCCAATGAAGCGCTCCGCATCCAGGCCGTGACCGGGGGCTCGCTGGACACCGTGCTGCTGGAGCTGGGCGCCCTGCAGGAGCCGGCCCTGCTGGAGGCGATGGGCGAGGTCTCCGCGTACCGCCCGGTGAACCTCGCCGACTTCGAGCCCAACGCCGAGGTCGCGGCGCTCATCCCGCCGAAGATCGCCGAGCGCCTCTGCATGGCGCCGCTGTCCACCGACGGCACCGCGCTCCACGTGGCGTGCGGCTACCCGGTGAAGAAGGCCGAGTTGGACGAGGTCGCCTTCCTGCTGGGCAAGCACCTCGAGCTGTGGGTGGGCATCGAGGCGCGGATCCGCGACTGGATCTCGATCATCTACCGGCAGCCGCTGGGGGCGAGGTGGTCCACGCTGCTCGCGCAGATCGACCCCACCCGGCCGGCGTCGCCCCCCGCGCCCGCACCTGCCAAGGCGGCGGCGCCCGCCCCCGCGAAGCCGCCGCCGCTCCCGGCCCGGCCGCCCACCCCCGCCATGCCGCCGGCTCCCGCCGCCTCCCCGCCCCAGCTGGGGCCGGAGCCGCCCACGCCGGTGGAGGACGTGGTGCCCAAGCAGCTGGACGACGAGCCGGTCACGCCGACGCGCCCGCCGCCCCGCCCGCTGGCGATCACGCCGGTGCACCCGATGCCCGCGGTCCGGCCGGGACAGGCGCGGCCGCCGCTCGTCGAGGAGACGACGCTGGAGGACGCGCTCACCGCGGAGATGGTGAACCGGCTGGCGCAGTCGGTGGCGGACGAGCCGATCCCCCTGGAGGTGCGGAAGGCGCCGCGCCCGGCCGCCGAACGGCCCCCGCCGCCGCCCGCGCCGGAGCCGGAGACCGCGCGCGGGTCGGTGCCCGCGGAGGTGGTCTCCTTCGGCCGCCGGCCCATCGCGATGCCGGCGCCGGTGGCGCCGCGGCCGCTCACCGAGGTCATCTCGGAGGGGCCGCGCCCGCCGCAGCAGCCGCCGCCGGAAGGCGACTTCGTGATGGAGGAGATCCCGAACGACGCGCCCACGGAGCCCGGCACCCGCCCGCTCCCGCCACTCCCGCCCGATGCGCCGGCGGCCCCGCCGTCCTCGCCCTTCGCGGTGCCGTCGCCCTACGGCGCCCACGGCTACGCGCCGCCGGACTACCCGTCCGAGTTGCACCAGGCCATCCTGCCCGTCCGCCAGGAGCAGGAGCCCCCGCCGCGGCTGGCGCTCCCCGCGCTCCCGCCGCTGGAGCCCACGCCACAGCCTCCGCCGCCCGCTCCACCCGAGCCGCCCGCGCCGCCGCCGCCGGACCAGACGGTGCCGGACTGGTCGCTGCAGGAGGCGCGCGCGCAGCTCAAGGAAGCGACGGTGGACCGGGACCGGATCATCGAGGTGGCGCTGCGCTACGGGCGGCGCACGTTCGACCTGGTGGCGGCGTTCGCGGTCATCCGCGGGGCGGCGGTGGGCTGGGACGTCCGCGGGGAGGAGCTGGACCCGTCGCGGATCGGCCAGGTGTCCATCCCGCTCGACTCGACGTCGGTGTTCCGCACGGTGGCGCTCTCGCGCGGGAGCTACGTGGGGCCGTTGCCGCCGGACTCGCTCTCCAAGCACTTCCTGGAGCTGTTCGGGCGCTCGCCGCGGACGGTGTTCCTCTTCCCGGTGGAGGTGCGCTCCCGCCTGGTGGCCATCCTCTACGGGGACAGCGGCGCCAAGCCGCTCTCGCAGCGCCGGCTCTCCGACTACATCCTCTTCTGCCAGGACCTGCCCAGCGCCTTCCAGGAGCTGCTCGTCCGGCGCAAGCAGCGTGCCGGGGCGCTCCTCCTGGAGGAGGTGGTGGAGCCGGCGCTGGGGTCGGGGATGGCGCGGCCGGCCAGCGCGTCGGTGCCCAAGGGGCTGGGGTGGAGCCCGTTCGCCTCCGCGTCCACGGAGAAGCCGGGGCGCGCGGCGTCCGTCGCCGGGCCCATCGCCACCGAGCGCGAGCGCCCGCCGCCCGACTTCGCCCCGCTCCTGCGCCGCCTCACCGGCCCCGACGCCACCGAGCGCGCCCGCGCGGTGGCGGAGCTGGCGCGCACCCCGGAGGCCTCGTCGCGCGTCCTCGCCCAGAACTTCCCCGGCCCCACCGCCTGGTCGCGGCTGCCGCTTCTGGACCTCCCGGAGGCGGATGAGCTGGGCCCCATCCCGGGCGCGCTGTCCCGGCTGGGCCGCCCGGCGGCGCAGGCGCTGGCGCCGCTTCTGGACGCGGCGGACGTGGACACGCGCTACTTCGCGCTGCTCACCGCGGGCAACCTGCCGTTCCCGGAGCTGGTGGACGGCGTGCTCCGCGGGCTGTTCGACCTGGACCCGGACATCTCCTCGGCGGCGCGGGCGGCGTCCACGGCGCTCAAGCGGGTGGCGCGCTTCGAGATGGCGATGAAGGACCTGCGGCAGGAGCTGACGTCGATCGACGCCATCCGGCGCTCGCTGGCGGCGCGGGCGCTGGGCGTGCTCCACGACCGCGAGGCCATCGACGGGCTGATCAACCTCACCGGGTCCGACGACACGATGTGCGCCAGCGCGGCGGCGGAGGCCCTGCGCGACATCACCAAGGCCACGTTCGGCACCAGCCCGCGCCAGTGGACGCGGTGGTGGGCGGAGAACCGCCCCCGGCGCCGGCTGGAGTGGCTGGTGGCCGCGCTGCGCCACCCGGAGCTGGAGATCCGGATCGCCTGCATCGAGGAGCTGACCCGGGCCTTCAACGACCACCTCGGCTTCTCGCCCGACGGGCCGGACGCCGAGCGCGAGCTGGCGGTGCGCCGCTGGGAGTCGCTCATCCACCAGCGCGGGCGCTGGGAGCGGTTCGACCTCTGAGCGGTAGAATGCGCCCCCGATGAGCGCCCACGCGTGGCTGACGCTGATCGCCAGCGCCGGACAGATCGCCCTCTTCCTGCTCGCCGTGACCCGCGGCGCCCGGTCGCCCCTGGCGCTGCCGCTGGCGCTTTTGGCCTCCACCTTCTTCTCCTCCTCCGTCTGCTCGCTGGGCTGGGAGCTGAGCCAGCGCGACGAGTGGCGCTTCCTGATGGCGACCCCGGTCCCGGTCTCCACCGCCATCGCGCTCCACTTCGTCCTCTCCTTCACCGGCCGCCGGCGCTCGCTGTCGTGGCTGATGTTCGTGGGCTACGCGCTGTTCGGGACCGCGTCCGCCATCTGGCTCTTGGGCTTCGTCCAGCCGAGGGTCGGCGAGTTCGCCCTCTCCACCGTCTACCCGCTGGTGGTGGCGTCGCTGATCGGCCCGGCGCTGTTCCTGATGGTGGTCTTCCTGGCCCTCCACCTCCGCCGCGCCTCCCGCGACGAGTCGATGCGCACCTGGCTGATCATCGCCGCGGTGTTCTGGGTGGCCCTTCTGGGCTCCACCGAGCTTCTGGCCGACGCCGGCTACGACGTCCCGCGGCTGGGCGCGCTGGGCACCCTGGGCGCCAACTTCATCCTCGCCTGGGCCACCTTGCGGCTGAGCCTGTTCGGGCGGGACCTGCACCGGTCGTCCTTCGCCTACGCCAGCGTCGCGGCCGGCTTCGCGGTGATCGGGTACCTGGCGGTGTTCCGCTTCGTCTCCAGCAACGCCGGCGGCCGCGCCGCCATCGTGCTGGGGATCACCCTGGCGCTGGTCGCCACCACCCGCCGGGTGTGGATCGCGGTGGCCGGCAACCGCGCGCGCGTGGAGCGGCTGGCCACCCTGGGCCGCTTCTCGTCGCAGATGGCGCACGACATCAAGAACCCGCTCGCCGCGCTCAAGGGCGCCACCCAGTTCCTCCAGGAGGAGAAGCGGCGCGGCAACGAGCTGGGCGGCCACTCCGCCTTCGTGGACCTGATCGCCGAGCAGATCGACCGCATCCAGCGCGTGGTGGACCACTACCAGCGCCTGGGCCGGGTGGAGCCCTTCCCGGAGCCGCTCAACCTCAACGACCTGGCGCGCTCCGTGCTCGCGCTGCAGGACTTCGCCGCGCAGAACGCGGTGAAGGTGCACTCGGAGCTGCAGGACGCGCTCCCCACCTGCCGGCTGGACCGGGACCTGGTGGCGGGCGCGCTGGAGAACCTGGTGCGCAACGCCTTCGAGGCCATGCCCAAGGGCGGCACCGTCACCGTGCGCACCGGCCGCGCCGGCGACGGCACCGAGGACCCGCGGGTGTTCCTGGAGGTGCAGGACACCGGCGACGGGATGGACGCCCGCACCCGCGAGCGCGCCTTCGACGACTTCTTCACCACCAAGCCGCGCGGCACGGGCCACGGCCTGGCGTTCGTCCGCCGGGTGATGGACGCGCACGGGGGAGACTTCGCGCTGACAAGCAAGGAGGGGTGGGGTACCGTCATCCGCCTCTTCTTCCCCGCGTCTTCCTGACATGAGCCCGACGACACGAGGTTCGGTACTGGTCGTTGACGACGACGTCGCGGTGGCCAGGGTGATGAGCGCGTTGCTGGAGCAGGCCGGGCACCGGGTGGAGGTCTCCTCCTCCGGCGAGCGCGCCCTGGAGATCCTCGCCGAGCGGCCCTTCGACGTGGTGGTGACGGACCAGGCGATGCCGGGGATGGACGGGCTGGAGCTTTTGAACCGCGTCCACGAGCGCTGGCCGGAGATCCCGGTGGTGATGGTCACCGCGCACGGCACCGTGCAGCTGGCGGTGGAGGCCATGAAGCGCGGCTGCGCGGACTTCATGGTCAAGCCGGTGGACCGCGAGCAGCTCCTCTTCGTCGTCCAGAAGGAGCTGCACAAGAGCGCGCGCGACCTGCCCGCCACCCCCACCGACAAGGCGGCCGGCTTCGTGGGCAGCTCGTCGGCGATGAAGGAGGTGCACGCGCTGGTCAAGCGCGCCGCGCCCGGCACCGCCACCGTCCTCGTCCGCGGCGAGAGCGGCACCGGCAAGGAGCTGATCGCCCGCGAGATCCACGAGCAGAGCCCGCGCAGCAAGGGCCCCTTCGTCAAGCTCCACTGCGCCGCGCTCCCGGAGACGCTGCTGGAGTCGGAGCTGTTCGGCTACGAGAAGGGCGCCTTCACCGGCGCCGCCGCGCGCAAGCCGGGGAGGGTGGAGCTGGCCCAAGGCGGCACGCTGTTCCTGGACGAGATCGGCGACGTGTCGCCCGCGGTGCAGGTGAAGCTGCTCCGGCTCTTGCAGGAGAAGGAGTTCGAGCGGCTGGGCAGCACCCAGACGCTGAAGGCCGACGTCCGCTTCGTGGCGGCCACCCACCGCCCGCTGGAGCAGATGGTGAAGGCCGGCCAGTTCCGCGAGGACCTCTTCTACCGGCTGGCGGTGGTGCCCATCCTCCTCCCGCCGCTCCGCGCCCGCCCCGAGGACGTGGAGCCGCTGGCGAAGCACTTCTGCACCGTCCACGGCGAGGCCAACGCGCGCAAGGGCATCGCGCTCGAGCCGGCGGCGATCGACGTCCTCCGCGCCCAGAGCTGGCCGGGGAACGTGCGGCAGCTGCAGAACTTCGTGGAGCGCCTGGTGGTGCTCTCCGAGGGCCTCACCATCGGCGCGGCGGACGTGGAGCGCGAGCTGGCGCGCCAGGTGGCGCCCGCCCAGGGGCAGGCGGGCGAGGCCGGCGCCGTGACCGCCGCCGCCACCCCGGGGTCGCCCGAGGCCGCCGCGCCCACGCTGGAGGGCCAGCGGAAGCAGGCGGAGAAGCAGGCGCTGCTGGCGGCGCTCGCGCAGGCGAAGGACAACCGCACGCTCGCGGCCAAGCTGCTCGGCATCAGCCGGCGCACCCTCTACAACAAGCTCGAGGAGTTCGGGCTCCTCTGAGGCCGCTCGTCCGGAAGACCGGGCCCGCGCCGGAGGTTCCACCTCTCGCCGTGAAGCGCCTCCTCCTCTCCCTCCTCGCCGCCCTCGCCGCCGCGGCGCTCTCCGGCTGCGGCACGGCCCGGTACCTCACCCAGGCGGCCGGCGGGCAGCTCTCGCTCTTCCAGCGCGCGCGCCCGCTGGGGCGGGTGCTCCGCGACGAGAAGACGCCGGTGCGGCTGCGCGGGCTGCTGCGGGAGGTGCCGGTCATCAAGCGCTTCGGCGAGGCGCACGGGCTCAAGCCCACGCCGAACTACGCCAGCTACGTGCAGCTGGACCAGCCGGCGGTGGTCTGGGTGGTGAGCGCCTGCGACCCGCTGGAGTTCAAGTCCAGGGTGTGGAGCTTCCCGGTGGTGGGGGACTTCCCGTACCTGGGCTGGTTCAGCCTCCCCGACGCGCGCGGCTTCGCCACCGAGCTGCAGGGCGAGGGCCTGGACGTGGACGTGCGCGGCGCCGCCGCCTACTCCACGCTGGGCTGGTTCGCGGACCCGCTGCTCTCCAGCATGGTGCCCGAGGGCGACGAGGCGCTGGGCGAGCTGGCCAACACGGTGCTGCACGAGTCGGTGCACGCCACCCTCCACATCCCCAGCCAGGCCTACTTCAACGAGAGCCTGGCCAGCTTCGTGGCGGACCACCTCACCCCCGAGTTCCTGGAGCTGCGCCGCGGCCCCAAGTCGCCGGAGCGCGACGCGTACGTGCAGGGCGAGGCGCTGGGGCGCGAGCGCGTGCGCGCGCTGCACGAGGCCTACGACCAGCTCGACCAGCTCTACAAGTCGTCGAAGACGCGCGAGGAGAAGCTGGCGGAGAAGCAGCGGCTGATGGCGGAGCTGAAGGAGCGGCTGAAGCTGCGGCGGGAGCCGAACAACGCCATGCTGGTGCAGTACCGCACCTACGACACCGGCGCGCCGGAGCTGGAGGCGCTCGCCCGGGCGTGCGGCGGGAGCTGGGAGCGGTTCATGCAGGCGCTCTCCACGCTCACCACCGAGAGCTTCCCCGGCCCGCACGCCAGGGACCTGGGGCCGGCGCTGCGCCCGCTCATCGAGCGCGGGTGTCCGGCGCCCCCCGTGGGGACGGGGACGGTGCTGGCCGCGGCGGCGGGACCGGCGTCGAACTGAGGCGGCGGGCGGCGATCTCCACGTACTCCGGGTTCAGCTCCACGCCCACGAAGCGCCGCCCCAGCGCCAGCGCCACCGCGCCCGTCGTCCCCGAGCCGCAGAACGGGTCCAGCACCAGGTCGCCGTCGCCGGTGGAGAGCGCCACGCACGGCTCCACCAGCGCGGGCGGGAAGGTGGCGAAGTGCGCCTCGCGGAACGGCTGGGTGGGCACCTCCCAGACGGTGCGGAGGTTGCGGCCGTTGGGGCCGCGCACCGCGTCGGCGCGGTAGCGGTACTGCTCGCGCTTGCTGAAGAGGAAGAGGTACTCGTGCGAGCGGGTGGGGCGGTCCTTCACCGACTCCGGCTGGCAGTTGGGCTTGCTCCACACGCAGTCCGCCCGGAGGAACCAGCCGGACTTCTGCAGCGCGAAGGCCAGCCGCCAGGGGACGCCGATGAGGTCCTTGGGCTTGAGGCCGCGCGGCGTGGGCGGGCGCACGTTCATCGCGCGGACCGGGTTCTTCCGGTCGGGCGCGCGCCAGGTGCGGCCCCCGGAGGTGTACGCGTCGCCGATGTTGAGCCAGAGGGTGCCGTCCTCGGCGGTCACCCGGTACACCTCGGAGAAGGCGCGGACCAATGAGCGGAGGTAGCGGTCCAGCGAACCCTCCAGGCCGATCTGCCCCGGGATGCCGTAGTCGCGCAGCGACCAGTACGGCGGCGAGGTGACGGTGGCGCGGAACGTCCCCTCCGGGAAGCGGCGCAGCGCGCGGCGGGCGTCGCCTTTGAGGAGGAGCGCGTGGCCGTCCCCTTCGAGGAACGCGCCGGGGGTGGAGAGGCGCCCCATCTCCTGGAGCGGGAGTGACGATTGGCCGGGTCGTCTCACGGTTTGGCGTCTTACCCCAGGAAGCGGTCTACTCCTGATTTAGATGCGGTCCCCCCATGCCCTCGCCGCCGCCCTCGCGCTCGCCGCCCCATTCATGGCCGGCGCCGCCGTCGTCCGCATCCTCCGCCAGGGCGCGGGCGTGCCCGCCTACACCGGGACGACGGACTGCTCCATCTCCCAGGAGCTGGGCCGGTACTGGGACCAGAACGAGAACTACGACCGCACCGGCGAGCTGGCCGTCAGCGGCAGCCCGGTGGACATCGGCGCGCTGATCCGCTTCGACATCAGCGCCGTCCCCGCCGGCGCGACCGTCACCGGCGTGTCGCTCACCTTCAACGTGCTCGCCACCGCGTCCGGCTTCTCCGTCTACGAGCTGAAGAAGGACTTCACGGAGACCGTGGCCACCTGGAACCTCGCGCGCACGGGCATCTCGTGGGAGCAGCCGGGGGCGCAAGGCCCGACGGACCGCGGGACGGCGGTGCTGGGGACCTACGCGCCGCCCGGCGGGACCACGCCGTACGCGTACACCCTGGCGCTGAACGCGGCGGGCCTCGCGGTGGTCCAGGGCTGGGTGGGCAACGCGACGGCCAACCATGGGCTGGTGATCGCCGACTACGCGCTGTCGGGGAAGACGCGGGT
>Ga0068860_100007716_pt1 | contig 10759 bp, 7 predicted proteins | sample KBSSwiS32_FD_66597 | JGI IMG/M metagenome (GOLD analysis project Ga0068860, IMG submission 66597) | Switchgrass rhizosphere microbial communities from Kellogg Biological Station, Michigan, USA - KBS Switchgrass S3-2 | ecosystem: Host-associated > Plants > Roots > Rhizosphere > Soil ...
TGGCCCGGTCGGATCAACTCGGCGTCACGCCGTGTCACGGCGCGGTGGCGATTGAATGTGATTGACGAAGAAGGGACTGGCAACGTCCTCAGGCGGTCTGCGGGAAGCAGGACGTCTCGTTTCGGGTTCCTACGTAATTGGAATGCCTGGGCGATTCCCTTGACGTCGTCGATCGAGACAGCTTCTAGGGCGACGCAATGCTCGAGATAGGCCAGGAAGGCTTCTCGAAGGCGTCTCTCGTCAGAGTCGGCTGCCTGGAGAGCCTTCCACCAGGCGGAGTTTCGAACGCCGCCCACGAACGTGCCATCGAGCACGTCCTGCTCGTCGTTCGCCGTTCTCTCCGCTACGAGAAGTTCCTTCAACGTCGAGTTGTGCTCGTAAAGCTTCTGGGGCCCTCCGTGGAAGACGTCATTTGCTAAAGAGGTCATCTGCTGCTCAAGGACGAAGGGAACATCCGCAATCGAGTCGCTGAAAAGGCCCAACCCCTCCGAGAGCGTTTCGAACCACGCACAATCGAATGCCGCGCGCGGACCATCGCGGTCATCGATGGAGAGCAGTGCGATGATTTCGACCGGGTGGTCTCGCGTAAGCCGGTCAAGCCTCCCTATTCGCTGTTCCAGTCGCATGGGGTCGAACGGCAGGTCGAGCAAGACGAGCCCGTGGGCGGCCTGTAGGTTGAGTCCTTCCTCGGCGCAGGAATCGACTAGGAGGCATGTGGGCGACGACGATTCCGAGAATTGGGTCACGACGTCTTGGCTGTTCTCCTCGGACCCAGCGTGGAGACACAGGACCGCCAACTGCGGCATCTCTCGTCTGAGATACCCCGCGGCGGCCACAACGCGAGTGGGCGAGCCGCAAAATACCACCCATCGGAATGTCCCGGCTTCCTGGACAGCAAGGACCGCCCGAAGCGTCTCGAACGGCGCCTTATCTGGTATACCCCTGGCGGCTTGCGCCACCTCAAGGAGTTCGTCGCGGCATTGCCGCAGGTCCAAATGCTCGGCCGCTTGCTCAGCGAACTCAAGCAGTTCGCTCGGAAAGAGTGCGGCTTGGGAAAGGCGAAGGTATCCGTCGAGCGCCGCTTGGAAGTCGATTTCTCCCCGCGCGGCTCGGCTTGCGGCGGCGATGCGAAAGTCCTCGATCGCCGTCCATGTGTCGCGCACCGCTTCTTCGGAGGCGTATTCTGTCAAGTACTCGGGTGGCTGCACATTGCGGAGACGCTTGAGGTCGCCCTCCTGGATGACGGTGGCTCGGCGTGCGCGGATCAGGCGCCGGTGGAGTCGCCAGGTCTCGGTGACATGCTCGCGCAGCGAGATCGCAAGACCGGCCCAGGCATCCTGTGTCTCGGAACCGGTCGTCAAAGGCGCCGAGGCCAGCGTGTTGCGGACAACGTCGTCGTCCGGAAGGAGTTTGGCCAGAAGCTTGACCTGACGCTGGACGATGATCGGCGCTGAGGCGCGTGTGAGCGCTAGCAGGCTGTTGAAGAAGGGCAGTTGGAGCTCGACAGCCCGCACTCGGTCGTGATCTGTTCGCGCGTCGGAGGGAACGATGCGCGGACGCCAGAAACAGCAGGAGACGCTCCTCAGCCTGCGGACCCCGGGGGACCGGGTGCCCAAGGACCACCCGCTCCGGCGGGTGAAGGACATGGCCGATGCGGCCTTGGCCACGCTCTGCTCGACCTTCGACCGGATGTACAGCGGGCGGGGCCGGCCGAGCATCCCGCCGGAGCAACTTCTGAAGGCGCTGCTGCTGATGGCCCTCTACAGCGTCCGGAGCGAGCGGCTCTTCTGCGAGCAGCTCGATTACAACCTGCTGTTCCGCTGGTTCCTCGACATGGGCATCGAGGACGCCTCGTTCGACCACAGCACCTTCTCGCAGAACCGGGAGCGGCTCCTCGAGCATGACGTTGCCCGGCAATTCTTCATGGCGGTGATGTCCCAGGCCCAGAGCGCCGGGCTGACGAGCAACGAGCACTTCAGCGTGGACGGCAGCCTCATCGATGCGTGGGCTTCGCTGAAGTCCTTCCGGCCCAAGGAGGAGAAGAAGGACGAGCGGCCTCCGCCGGACGACAAGGGGAACCCCACCGTCAACTTCCACGGCGAGAAGCGGAGCAACCAGACGCACGAGTCGAAGACGGACCCGGAGGCGAAGCTCGCCCGGAAAGGCGACGGCAAGGAGGCGCGGCTCAGCTACAGCCTGAACGGTGTCATGGAGAACCGGAACGGCCTCTTGGTGGACCTGGCCGTCCTACCTGCCGATGGGTACGCGGAACGCGACGCCGCCATCATGATGCTGGAGGGAGGAGGCGTCGCCCGCACTCGCCACGCCACCGTGGGCGCGGACAAGGGGTACGACACCAGGGACTTCGTCGAGGATTGCCGGCGGTTGGGCGTGACGCCGCACGTGGCGCAGGCGACGAGCCAGCGCCGGCGCTCCGCCATCGACGGGAGGACGACGAGTCCGCCGGGTTACGGCATCAGCCAGCGCTGCCGGAAGCGCATCGAGGAGGTCTGGGGCTGGATGAAGACAGTGGGAGGCTTCCGGAAGACTCGTTTCAGAGGCCAACGACGGACGGAGCTGGCGGCGTACCTGGTCGGCGCGGCGTACAACCTGGTGAGGATGGCGAGGCTGGTCGCCGCGTAGAGCTGCGGTAGGGGTCCAACTCCTGCCGCAACAAGGCGAACGATGGAGCCCGATCTCATCGAGCATCGCTCAGGCTCCTGGCGCTCGACCCTCGTTTCTTCAACGCCCTGCTAGAACGCGTGCCCAGGATGGGCCGCAGGCGTTCGGTGTGGGGACCGCGCCCCGAGGTGGCCGTCCAGGCTAATGCGCTCGCGCAGATAGCCACGAAATCCGGGTTGGGCCAAGCTGGCGTTGCTTGTCGGTCACGGCACAGGTCTTCATCTCGTATGCGCGCGAGACCCGCGCCCGCGACGCCGAAGTCCTGTACGAAACCCTCGCGGGTGACGCGTTCCTGGATCGCGAGGCCATCGCGCCGGGAGCGCGCTTCCCGGAACGGCTCGCCGATGCCTTGCTCGCCTGCCGCGTGGTGGTAGCACTGGCGGACGCGGCGTACTTCCGGAGGTGGTACTGCGGCTGGGAACTAGACGCCGCGCTCGGGCCATATGCGCTGGCGCTGGCGGGCGGTCGCAATCCGGACTCGTACCTCGATCACCTCGTAGTCGTCCTCCCGGAAGGGCGGACGCCCTTGGGGCTGGATCGGTTTCCGCCCCGGCTTCCGGCCACTGGCTGGACGTCGGCGGACAACCCTTCCAGCGTCCTCTGGATGGTGCGCAAGTGCCTAGCCCGCTCCATCCCCTCCCTGGGCCAGTCCTATACCTCGCTGGGGCAGTCGCCGGACCTGGTTCGCGACCGGCTCCTGGAGCGCTCGGAGAATCGCACGGCGGTCCCACCGGCTTCGGGGGGCCTCGGCCCGTGGACAGTGCCGACCTCGCTGGGCGACCGGTTCGTGGGCCGGGCGCGTGATCTCTGGCGCGTGGACCGGGCCCTGAGCCAGCCGCCGGAGGGAGCCTGGAGCGCGGCACCCAAGGTGGTTATCGAGGGCGCGGGTGGCGTTGGAAAGACCCGGCTAGCCTTGGAGTACCTCCACCGGTTCGGGCCCAACCGGTTCCCGGGTGGCGCGTTCTGGATCGACGCCGGAGAGGATGTGGAGTCGCAACATCACCGCATCCTCCAGGCGCTGGAGCCCGCCGTTCCGGAGTTGCCCACCTTCCGGCGGGAGCAGCGGGATGCGGCCGGCGAACTGGCTGCGGCACTGAGGAAGCGTGCCGCCACGGCGAGGGTGCTCCTCATTGTCGACGACATCCCGGAGACGGCCCCCGGCATCCACCCGTTCCCGCTCTCGCGGTGGTGCCCGGCGATGGAGCGCGTCGCCGTGCTGGCGACGTCGCGGGTGAAACTGGGCCCGGGCGAGCGCGCGGTGTCCATCCCACTGGAGGGCCTCGAGCGCGCAGCCGCCGTCCAACTGCTCGCCGCGGGGAGTGAGTCCACCTCGCCGCTGGAGCCGTACCAGGCGATCGCTGAATGGGTTGGCGGCTTGCCGCTGGCGCTGACGCTCCTTGGCGCCGCCCTCGAGTTGGGGTCGATCTCGGTGCGCGAGTTGGCCCAGCGAGCCGCGGGTGCCGGGGGGCAGACGGAGACGCTCGATGCGCAGATGGAGGCCATCCGGCCGCACGTCCCGGTGGGCTCTCTCCGCGGGGTCACCGAAGCGCTGAGCGTCTCGTACCAGCGGCTGTCGCCGGCCGCGCAGCGTGCCGCTCGGGTGCTGGCGCTGCTCGCGCCGGTACCGATCCCCATCGAGTTGGTCCAGGTGCTGGACATCGGCCCGGCCACGCGCGCCGAACTCGTCGCCCGTTCGTGGGTGCACAAGCCGAGACCGGGGGCGGAGATGAAGGAGGTGGAGCTCTTCGGGTCCATGCACAGGGTCCTGGCCGACTTCCTGCGCGTCACCGAGCCGCCCGCCGCCGAAGACTGGGTCCCGATCTACCGATGTGTGGCAGCCGCGGTGGACCGTGCCTTGAAGGCCCAGCGATGGCGAGCGCTGCTGGCGTACGCGCCCCACGTTCTCCACGTCTTGCGACGCCCGGGCCGGATGAGCGCGATCTCGGACGAGGCGCGGGCGCTGCTCGGCGAGGCATTGGCCTTCTCGATGGCAGGGCTGGCGCACCAGGAGCGGCCGCGCTCTGAGTTGCCCGAGTACGTTGCGCTCCTCTCCCGAAGCCAGGGATTGAAAGCGGTCTATGACGCGTGCGAGCTCGCCACCCGAATCCAATGGCGAAGCTACGAGCTCGCGCGCTCCGCCGACGGTTTGGTCGAATCCGTCGAGTGCCTCCAGCACGCGTTCGGGGTGTACCGGGATTCGCCGGTCGTGGACAACAAGGCCCTCGCGACCCTGATGTCCTCCGCCCAGCAGCTCCTGGAATCCATGATGGAGAGCGTGCGCCTGATGAGCGACGGGAGCGAGGTATCCGGAACGCAGATCGCCGACCTCGTGGAGGCGGGCGGCCGGTTCCGCGCGTGCCTCGAGCGCCTCGACGGCGCGCTGCAGGCAGATCAGGGCCTCTCCAAGAGCCAGTCCAGCGCATTACTGGAGTCCGTGATCGACGCCACCCGGGCGTTCGCGCTCGTCGCCACCCGTGTCCAGGGGGTGCTGGCCAGGCTCGGAGAAGAGCTGGCGTGGAACATGGCGGCGACCACCGAGGAGGCCGTCGTGGCGGCGATGCGCCTGGAGATGGCCTATGAACACCCTTCGGGCATTCGGGACGAGCGCTGGCGCATGCAGATGAAGGCCGGCGAGGCGAGCGTTCACACCGGCCTGATGCAAATCAGGATGCGCTTCCGGGAAATCGCCGGACATCTGGTCGATCTGGGAAGACTCCGGGACGCCGGGGTGATCAATGACATCTTGGCTGACATCGCCCGGTACTTGGATGCGAAGTAATGCGCCAGCGGTCGAGCGGCTTGGATGCGTTCTGCTTGGCGCCTTCCTCCGGGAGTCACTGTCGACGGGGCTGCCCGCGCGAGCCAGCGATAAACGCCTCCAAGTCGTCCGGGTGGATCCGGATCGCTTTCGAAACCCGGAGGTGCCGGATCTCCCCGCGCTCGACCAGCGCGTAGACCGTGGCCGTACAGACCGCGAGGCGCTCGGCCACCTCGCGCACCGTCAGGAGCCGGACCACGGCGCTCAACTTTGGTCCGCCGGTGGTCCGGCTCGCGGTGCCCGCAACGACAAAGGCCGGATCCGCTGAGATTTCCTCAACAGATCCGGCCTTCTTGCCGCTTGACCCTGCCGGGATTCGAACCCGAGTTTGTGCCGTGAGAGGGAGGGAAGGGGCGTTGGACGGGTTGGCACCGGGTGCCAGCGCTTCGCAACCCGTCGGAAATCCTGAGGCGGGCCGGACGCCGCCGTCCACCCGTTGGCACCGGATGGCACCCTCGCGACCCCGCACTCGTCGGTGCGGGGGCGCGATCAACGACCTACCCGCTCTGACCAGCCAGCACGCGACAATGACGACCAAGACAACTTAAGTTAACTGCCCGCCGAACCCGATCAGACCCAACCTTCGTTCCATACTTCATCAGGCTGCCTTCTCGAGACGGCTTACCCAATCCGAAAAGTGAGGGGACTTTGCCCGAAGTTGCGGCAGCCCCAGTTCGAGCGTCGCCAATGGGCCATGTAAGGGCTTCTGGTACCCCGGAAACACGGCCGCAATTCGCTTGGACGGCGCCGTCTGGTGCCCCTCGTTGATCTCTTCGGGCGACTCATAGCCCTCAGCAATTTTCTGGAGACGAGCTGCGGCATTTGTTCCCGCAAAGACAAATCCACACTTCTCTGGAGCAGTGAAGATGAGGCCCTCAAACTCGTGCAAAGCGAGATACGGGCTGAACCGGGTATCGTCGATGTCTTGACGAAACGCCTCCTCGACATGCTGTACACGCGCATAACAGTCGCCGTTTGGGCGCGAACCTAGCCCAGGAAAATCTGTGGGCAAGCCGTAGTAGTCCAGCATCGTGGTCACCATGCTGACGTCCGTGTCTGCCAGGAGTCTTCGAACATCAGCGGCGACCCGCTCATAGCTGGTCACTCCACCGCGAAAATGGCTACCTGCCTTGACCCACTTGGTCACAAGAATCGTCGGGATAATAAACACCCCGTGGGGAACCAAGTGCGGCGCCAGAACTTCCTTTACGAATACCTCTTCCGTTTGCCCTTCGACGAGAATCAGAACCCTTGCCATGGCTATTCTGGGCGGCCGCCGAGTACGTTCTTTTCCCAGAGGTCCCCGAGGCTGTAGTCATCCAGCCACGTGGCGATCTCATCCGGCTTGAGGCGACCGAAAGCGGACTGGCCTTCGCCTCTGCTCACGACGACAACTGTTTCGGGCGTAAACTGATTTACCAGCGTGACGGATTGCGTCGACGCAATCACTTGCGTTCGGGCCGACGCTTGCTTCAGAAGGCTGGCCAGCATCTGAATTGCGAATGGATGAAGGCCGAGCTCGGGCTCGTCAATCAGAATCGTCGATGGCGGGCTGGGCTGGAGTAGTAGTGTTGCAAGACAAACGAATCGCAGCGTGCCATCAGAAAAGGAGTGGGCATTGAAATACGAGTCCGACCCGCGCTCGGTCCATTCAAGCTGAATGCGGTCTGGATTTAGTGGATTCGGGCGAAGCTTAAAATCATTGAAAAATGGGGCCACCCTTCGAATTGATTCGACAATTAGTCTATAGTGGTCCGCGTGTTTGTCTCGAAGAAGCAACAAGAACGGTGCGAGGTTTGATGCATCGGCGCGAAAGAACGCGTTGTCCCCGATCTCGGCCTGCTGCTTGACTTTGGCGCTTGGGCTAGTGTCGTGGAAATGATAAACCTTCCAACTCTGCACGGCCGATAGGACGTGCTTGGCAATGTTGTTTTTGGGGTCCTTTGCCTCTTCCTGGAGCCCGCTTTCTTTTGCGCCCGAGGCCAGGCTCACAGTGTATGGCTTTGTGTATCTGCGGTCGTGGTACCAGCACTGCTCGCTCTCAAGAAACAGGGCCCCATCCGCGCCCGGCGCCAGTTTCGCTTCATACCCGTTCGGCCCAAAGTTCAGGCGAAGGTTCATTGCCGCAGTCTGCTTCTGACCGTGGTGAAGCAACGAATCGGCCCCACCCGAGCGCTGAACATGCACCTGCAGTTGCCGTGCGACGATTTGGTTCAGCAGTCCAAAAACGGAGATGAAGTTGCTCTTCCCGGCCCCGTTAGAGCCGATCAGGACGTTGAGCGACCGGAGCTCCAGGTCGATTTCCTTAATGGACTTGAACCCTTGGATCTCAATGCGATCTAGCGGCTGTCCCATCGGCTTCCCATTCGCTCATTCGAGCCGTTACCCTAGCAATTCTCGCGCCGAAAGCCCCGGCCGGAATGCGCCCCGGATCGAAACCCCGGCGGCCCAATGCGGGTGGCCCTTCGGCAACCACGGCCGCTTCTTGTCCCCCTCGACCTGCCCTGGCCACGCCGGCCCGCGGCGATGCGTCCCACGTTCTATTCCCGCAGGTGAGGACCAGCGCCGGTGCCCGCCTGACCTTCGGCGCCCCCTGGCGCTGGTGAACGATGGCTTCGCCGCAGACACCGGCGCCCGCTTCCCCAGAGAGTCGGCAGTCTGAACGCGCACCATGTGCCGGGCGGGAGCGCAGCCCACCTGGACCAGCACGAGCAGCGGAAGGAGGGCAACCCGATAGGCGCCGAGCATGGGGAGGACCCCGCGGAGGCCGAGAGGGCCTGGGCCGCGACAGAATTCAGTCTTCGTCTCCGAAGTAATCGAGGTCGATCTTCTTGACGGTGTATGTCGCGACCTCGGTTACTCCGATCCCGTGATCGATCATCAGTTTGGCCAGCTCTTCGCCGTCGATGAGCACGATCTTCTTCTCGATGTGCTTGACGTAGTCGCGGGATTCTCGCGAGAAGTCCGATGTCGTGATCAAGACTCCCTTGCGAGCACGCTGGCCCTCAAGGCTTCCGGCGAAGGCCTGGACAACTGGACGGCCGACGGTGTTCGCCCAGCGCTTGGCCTGGATGTAGACGACATCCAGCCCGAGACGGTCCTCCTTGATGATGCCGTCGATCCCTTCGTCGCCGCTTTGGCCAACGGCCTGACCCGCGTCTTTGCGCGAGCCGCCGTATCCCATCGTGACCAGGAGATCGACCACCAGCTTCTCGAAGAATTGAGGGCTGCATGACTTGATGTGCTCCAAGAGCTCATCCGCAAGTCCGCGCCGCAGTTCCTGATAGCTCTCTTCGAGAACCTCTTCTGGAGTCTCCGTGGTCTCCTTGACGGCTGATGGACTCGGGGTCTCGACGGTCTGCCCCGAGTTGCTGTGTCGAAGGGCTGCGAACGCGTTGTATTCGGGGAACCGCGTCAGGAACTTCATGTCGATGCGGTTGGGATGGCCCTGGAGGACCTCGTTTCCTCGCGCGGTGATGCGGAAGCGTCCTCGACCGATGGACTCCAACAGACCAGCCTTCTGCAGGTAGGTCTTGGCCCACCCGACCCTGTTGTTCAGCGTCCGCTGGCGGCCGCTGGGGAGCAGTTGGTTGCGCTCCTCCTCTGTCGTCTTGAAGTCCCTCGCAAGGCTCTCGAGGGCTTCTGCGAGCGTGTGCTCAGCCCCGTCCCCAGCCAACTTCAGGATTGGCAGCATCGCAGTCTGGAAATCGGGGATGGCCATGGTCCGCGCCGTTGTAGCGCAGCAGTCGCTGGGATTTCGACCCTGGTCGGGGCCTCCGGGTCCGGGCTCGCACGTACGTTCACCGTTAGACCCTACGGCACGCATGGCAGCAGCGGCTAGGATCAGCGCGTGCGCGTCAAGATCCTCTACTTCGCCGCCGCCCGGGAGCGCGCCGGCTGCGCCGATGAGACCATCGAGCTGGCCTCGGCGCCCTCCGTGCGCGACCTGCTCGCCGAGCTCTCCCGCCGGCACCCGCCGCTGGAACGCCTCATCCCGCACCTCCGGGTAGCAGTGAACCAGACCTTCTCCTCCCCGGACGACGCCGTGCCCGACGGCGCCGAAGTGGCGCTCATCCCGCCCGTCGCGGGCGGCGCCGGGTGCTTCCGCGTGACCCGCGACCCGCTCAAGCTCGACGAGGTGGTGCTCGCCGTGGAGGGCGCGGGCCTCGGCGGCGTGGTCACCTTCTCCGGCCAGGTTCGCGACCAGACCCGCGGCCGCGCCGTCATCCAGCTCGAGTACGAAGCCTATGCCCCCATGGCCGAGCGCGTCTTCGCCCAGATCGCCGCCGAGGCCGCCTCCAGGTGGGAGCGCTCCCGCATGGCCATCATCCACCGCATCGGCCTGCTCCGCCCCGGCGAGCTCGCCGTGGTCATCGCCGCCTCCGCCCCCCACCGCGCCGAGGCCTTCGACGCCTGCCGCCACGCCATCGAACGGCTCAAGCAGGACGCGCCCATCTGGAAGAAGGAGATCTTCGCCGATGGCGAGATCTGGGTCGGCCTGGGTCCCTAGGTCCCTCCGTCGCTCCCCGCATCCGGCGCCAACCCCGCGTCCACCGCGGCGCCCGCATCCACCGCCGCCGGGCTCGCTCCCACCGGCGCCGCCGCGCGGACGCCCCGCACGTCCCGCACCGTCACCCAGACCGCCAGCGCGAACAGCGCCAAGAACCCCGCCGCGCTCGCCACCGCCTCCACCCTTGGGTCCACCGGCTTCCCCCGCCCCCACCCCACCACCAACAGCACCAACCTCCCCCCATCCAACCCCGGCACCGGCAGCAGGTTGAACACCGCCAGCGCCACCGAGATCGCCGCCAGGAACGCCACCAGCCCATCCACTCCCGACGTCGCCGCCGCGGCCATCCGCTGCGCGATCCCCACCGGCCCCTCCACCGTGGCGCCCCGCCTCCCGCGCACCAGCTCCCAGCTCGCCCGCATCCCCTCCACCACCAGCGCCCTCGCGTGGTGGACCGCGTACCTCGCCGCCTCCCATCGCCCGAGCTTCCGGTACGCGTACAGCTGCGACACGCCCAGCCGCGGCACCTCGTCCTCCCCAACCCTCGGTGTGGCGCTCACCTCCAGCGCCTGCTCGCCACGCCGGATCCGCAGCACCAGCGGCGCGGGTCCTCCGTGCGCCTCCACCGCCTCCGTCAGGTCCGACCACTCGCGCACCGGCTTGCCATCCACCTGCTCCACCACGTCGCCCGGCCGCAGCTGCACCCGCGCCGCCTCCGAGCCCGGCGTCACCTCGCCCACCGTGCCCGG
>Ga0068860_100007718_pt1 | contig 10756 bp, 10 predicted proteins | sample KBSSwiS32_FD_66597 | JGI IMG/M metagenome (GOLD analysis project Ga0068860, IMG submission 66597) | Switchgrass rhizosphere microbial communities from Kellogg Biological Station, Michigan, USA - KBS Switchgrass S3-2 | ecosystem: Host-associated > Plants > Roots > Rhizosphere > Soil ...
CTGCCGCCCGAGCCTTGCACCGTGTGCGGCCAGTTGCCCGCTCCGCCTTGCGCCACTTCGGAGGGTGGCGCCAGCGCCGGGCTTGACGCCGGTGCCGCAGCTTGCGCAGGCGCGCCTCCCCCAACGGCATTGAGCGCCTGCTGGCACGCGGGTGAGGTCTTTGCCGCGTTCTGCTTGAGGCACGCGAGCGCCGCCTCTCCGCCGGTCGGCACGCCGGAGCAGTTGGCCATGTAGTCCGAGCGGCACGCGCTGCGGATCGCGCTCGCTTGCGCGGACGTCGGTTGCTGTGCGAAGGATTGCGATGCGCCGAGCAGGGCTGCGAAGGCACTGGCGGCAACGAAGGAACAACGACAGGCGCTGGCGTCGAACATGACCACTCCCGGTGGTTCGACGCGAGGTGCGGCTTTGTTGTCGGTGTAAGCCCGGTCGAATGGACCGTGATTCTAGCCGGACCCCACTTCTGCTCCAAGCGGGGCCCGGTGCCGGCCCTTCAGAACATGTGCTGGCCGCCGTTGATGGCGATGTTGGCGCCGGTCAGGAACGCGGCCTCTTCGCTGGCGAGATAGGCGACGAGCCCGGCGATTTCCTCGGGCTTGCCCAGCCGTCCCATCGGGATCTGCGGGATGATCTTGGCGTCGAGCACTTCCTTCGGGATCGCCATCACCATCTTGGTCCCGATGTAGCCGGGCGAGATGGTGTTGGAGGTCACGCCCTTGCGCGCGTACTCGAGCGCCAGCGCCTTGGTGAAGCCGTGCATGCCGGCCTTGGCCGCGGAGTAGTTGGTCTGACCGAACGCGCCTTTCTGGCCGTTGACCGACGAGATGTTGATGATCCGTCCCCAGCCGCGATCGGCCATCGCGTCGCACACCTGCTTGGTCATGTTGAAGCAGGAGTCGAGGTTGGTCGACATCACCGCGTCCCAGTTCGCCTTGTCCATCTTCTTGAATGTCATGTCGCGCGTGATGCCGGCGTTGTTGACCAGGACGTCGACGGGCCCCACCTCTTCGGACACTTTTTTCACGCACGCCGCGGCTGACTCCCAGTCGGCGACGTCGCAGGGATACGCCTTGAAGTTGAAGCCCTGCTGCTTCATGGACGACAGCCACTCCGTGGCCTTGGTGTTGCCCGGCGAATACGTGGTGACCACCGTATAGCCCAGCGCGGCCATCTTGATGCAGATGGCCTCGCCCAGTCCGCCCATGCCGCCCGTGACGAGTGCGACGCGATGCTTGTCCATGGTGCCGTTCCTCCAGTAGTTGTTTTATCGCTTCCTATCGCTCGACGGCGAGCGCGACGCCCATGCCGCCGCCGATGCACAGCGACGCGAGCCCCTTCTTCGCGTTGCGCTTGCGCATCTCGTGCAGCAGCGTGACGAGCACGCGGCAGCCGGAGGCGCCGATCGGATGGCCGAGCGCGATGGCGCCGCCGTTGACGTTGATCCTGCTCGTGTCCCAGCCCATCTCCTTGTTCACCGCGCACGCCTGCGCCGCGAACGCCTCGTTGATCTCCATCAAGTCGAGGTCGGCGGGCCGCCATCCGGCCTTTTCGAGGCACAGCTTCGACGCGGGCACCGGGCCCATGCCCATGATCGAAGGATCGATGCCCGTGGTCGCGAACGCCTTGATCGTCGCGAGCGGCGTGAGGCCGAGCTTGGCCGCGCGCTCCGCGGTCATGACCAGCACGGCGGCGGCGCCGTCGTTGATGCCCGAGGCGTTGGCGGCGGTGACCGAGCCGTCCTTTGCGAACGCGGGCTTCAAGCCGGACACCGAATCGAGCGTGGTGCCGGCCTTGATGAACTCGTCGGCGTCGAAGGCGACCGGATCGCCTTTGCGCTGCGGAATCATCACCGGCGTGATCTCGTCCTTGAAGGCACCCGCCTTCTGCGCCTTCTCGGCCTTGTTCTGGCTGGCCACCGCGAACTCGTCCTGCTGCGCGCGCGACACCTCGTACTTCTTCGCGACGTTCTCCGCCGTCACGCCCATGTGATACTGGTTGTAGACGTCCCACAGGCCGTCGACGATCATCGTGTCGGTGAGCTTGGCGTCGCCCATGCGGAAGCCGTCGCGCGAGCCGAGCAGCACGTGCGGCGACGCGCTCATGTTCTCCTGTCCGCCGGCAACGACGATGTCGGCGTCGCCGCAGCGCACCGCCTGCGCCGCCAGCATCACGGCCTTGAGGCCGGAGCCGCACACGACGTTGATCGTCATCGCCGGCACTTCCTTCGGGATCCCGGACTTGATGAGGGCCTGGCGCGCGGGATTCTGGCCGCTGCCGGCGCAAAGCACCTGGCCCAGGATCACCTCGGAGATCTGATCGGGTTTCAGGCCGCTCTTTTCGAGCAGGGCGCGGATGACCGTGGCGCCGAGCTCGGGGGCGGGGATCTTGGCGAGCGCGCCGCCAAATTTGCCGATGGCCGTGCGCAGCGCGCCGGCGATGACGATGTCGGACATGGATTGGGCTCCTCGTAACGCGTGGATCGACGCCCGCGTCGAATGCGCGGGCTCGCACAAACATGTTAACGCAGCTTGGGGGCTGCGCGCCGTTTACAAGCGTTAAGCGGGTTGCGGCACCGGCCGCTTGATCGTCCGCTCGTCGATCGGCAGGTTGATCAGCCCTGCCACGATTCCGAGGGCCATGGCCAGGTACCAGACCACGTCGTAGCTGCCGGTCGTGTCGTAGAGCTTGCCGCCGAGCCAGGCGCCGAGGAAGCTGCCTACTTGGTGCGAGAAGAAGGCGAAGCCGGTCAGCATCGCCATGTAGCGCACCCCGAAGATCTGGGCGACGAGGCCGTTCGTCACCGGGACGGTCGAAAGCCACAGCATGCCGAGCGCGATGGCGAACCCGTACACGCTCACGGCGGACAGGGGCAGCCAGAAGAAAACCGCAAACACCACCGCGCGTGCGAAATAGATGAAGGAAAGGATGTACTTCTTGCTCATCCGGCCGCCTAGCCACCCGGCGATGTACGTCCCGACGATGTTGAACACGCCGACCAGTGCCAGCGCTGTCACCGCGACGTGCGGCGGCATTCCGCGGTCCGCGAGATACGACGGCAGGTGCACGCCGACGAAGACGACCTGGAACCCGCAGACGAAGTAGCCGAGGGTGAGCAGAATGTAGCCGCGATGGCCGATCGCTTCGTTCATCGCCTCCCGCGCCGATTGCTGGAAGGCGTGCACATTCCCTTCGCGCCGCTCCACCATGAACGCGGCGAGAGGCACGATCAGGAGCGCGACCGCGGCCAGGATGAACAGCGTGTCATGCCAGCCGAGCGTGGACAGCATCCACTGCGTGAACGGCAGCATCGCGAACTGGCCGAACGAGCCCGCCGCCGCCGATATGCCGAGCGCCATGCTGCGCTTCTCGGGCGAAACCTTGCGGCCGAGCACCCCCGACACGACGCTGTAGGTCACGCCCGATTGGCCGGTCCCGATCAGCACGCCGGCGGTGAGCACGAAGAGCCACGGCGATGTCGAAAAGGACATCGTGACGAGGCCGAGCGCGTACAGGAGGCAGCCCGCGATCAGGATCTTGGCCGAGCCGAAGCGGTCGGCCAGCATTCCCGTGAAAGGCTGCGTGATGCCCCATGTGAGATTCTGCACGGCGATGGCCAGCGCAAACGTCTCGCGGCCCCAGCCCATCTCGACCGAGACGGGCGAGAGGAACAACCCGAAGCCATGGCGAATTCCCATCCCGATGGACAGGATGACCGCGCTCGCGACCAGGACGATGGTCGGGGTGCGCCAATCGGGAGCGTTTGCGGACATGAGCGATCAGCCAGACGTGCGGGACCGGGGCGATTCCGGTGCCGGATGGAGGGATTCGACCGAGGCCAGGATTCCGACCAGGGTGTCGATGCGCGGCTCGCCCAGCTTGCGCGCAACTTCGGCCTGCGCTTTTTTCCAGTACGGAAGCGCGCGGTCGTACGCGGCCTTGCCGGCGCGCGTCAGCTCGACTTCGCGCGTGCGCGCATCGCTGCCCTTGGAAATTCGCACGTACCCCTGTGCGACCAGGGGGTCGAGGTTGCGGGAGAGCGCGGTCCGGTCGAGCAGGGCCGCCGCGGCGAGCTCGGTGATGCGGACGTTCCCGCGCCGGAGCAGCACCCGCAGGAGGGAGTACTGCGTGATGCGCAGCCCCGACGGCGCCATCGCATCGTCGTACAGCTGTGTGAGCGCGCGCGCGGCGCGGCGCAGGCGGCCGCATACGCAGGCGGTGGACAGCATCTCGGGGTCGCGGGTGGTCACCGGGTGGTCACTGAACAAGGCGCATATGCACGTAATTTGCGAGTATATGCACGTTTTGGTGCGGGCGCAAGCGGGCGAACGGGGCGACCAGCCGAGGCGCCGGCTTTAGATCCATGACTTGGCGCGCTCGACCGCCTTGTTCCACTTCGCACGCAGCTCGGCCACCTGCGAGGCCGGCATCGCGGGCTCGAACCGGCGGTCGATGCGCCAGTTGCGGCCGATGTCGTCGGGACTCGTCCAGTAGCCCACTGCGAGCCCCGCGAGATAGGCGGCCCCCAGCGCGGTCGTCTCGAGCACCTGCGGGCGCACGACCGGGACCCCGAGGAGATCGGCCTGGAACTGCATGAGGAGGTTGTTGGCGGCAGCCCCACCGTCGACGCGCAGTTCGGAGAGCTTCGTTGCCGCGTCGCGTTCCATCGCCGCGAGCACGTCCGCACTCTGGAACGCGATCGCCTCCAGCGCGGCGCGCGCAAGATGACCGCGCGACGCACCGCGCGTCAGCCCGAACACGGCGCCGCGCGCGTAGGGGTCCCAATGCGGCGCGCCGAGCCCCGCGAAGGCGGGGACGAAATAGACGCCGCCGTTGTCGGGAACGCTGGCCGCGAGTGCCTCGATGTCGCTCGCGCTGCGAATGACCTGCAAGCCGTCGCGCAGCCACTGCACGACGGCGCCGCCGATGAACACGCTGCCCTCGAGCGCGTATTCGAGCCGGTCTTCGCGCCGCCATGCGACGGTGGTCAGCAGATTGTTGCGCGACGCCACCGCTTTGCTTCCGGTGTTGAGCAGCAGGAAGCAGCCGGTGCCGTAGGTGTTCTTGGCAAGGCCGGGCATGAGGCAGGCCTGGCCGAACAGCGCGGCCTGCTGGTCCCCGGCGATTCCCGCGATGGGAACGGAACGGCCGCCGATCGTTGCTTCGCCGCATGTGCCCGAGGACGCGACCACCTGCGGCAGCACTGCGCGCGGCACCGCGAGGATCTGCAGGAGCTCGTCGTCCCAATCGCCCGTGTGGATGTCGAACAGCAGCGTCCGGCTCGCATTGCTTGCATCGGTGCAATGAACGCGGCCTCCAGTGAGGTTCCAGATGAGCCACGAGTCGATGGTCCCGAAAGCGAGCTCGCCGCGCTCGGCCCTCTCCCGCGCGCCGTCGACGTGATCGAGCAGCCATCGGACCTTGGTGCCCGAGAAATAGGCGTCGAGCACGAGTCCGGTCTTGCGCGCGAACGTTTCGGCGTGACCCGCGGCCCGCAGCTCGTCGCACATGCCGGCGGTGCGCCGGTCCTGCCAGACGATCGCGTTGGCGATCGGACGGCCGCTTGCGCGCTCCCAGATCACCGTGGTTTCCCGCTGGTTGGTGATGCCGATCGCGGCCACGTCTTTCGCGTGCACGCGGCCCTTCGCGAGCGCCTCGTGCATCACGCCCGACTGCGTGGCCCAGATCTCGGTGGCGTCGTGCTCGACCCATCCGGGCTGCGGGAATATCTGCCGGAACTCCTGCTGGGCGAGCGCATGTACCGCGCCGTCGCGGCCGAACAGGATCGCGCGCGAGCTGGTCGTGCCCTGGTCGAGGGAAAGCACGAACGACATGTTCACCTCCCGTTGCCCCGCTGTTGCGGTGCGGCGTAGAATCGTGCGGTTTCCCTCATTCTAGCGATTCAATCGCGCGAATCCGCGCCTTGCGGCACCGCGCCCCCACGACGTGACCCGCCCCCTATCCATGCCGACCGTGCCGCGCGAGCGGCTGCACTGCCGCAGCGTGACGTTCGACGGCTATTCCCGCGAAGACGGGCTGTTCGATATCGAGATGCACCTTGCGGACGTCAAGGACCACGACTTCCCCCTGCTCACCGGCGTGCGCCCGGCCGGCATTCCGGTTCACGACATGTGGGTGCGCGTCACCATCGACCGTACGTTCACCATCAGGGACGTCGAAGCCGTCACCGACAGCATGCCGTATCCGGGCGCGTGCAACCGCATCGCACCTGCCTACCGCAAGCTGGTGGGCGCCAACCTGGTCGCGGGATTCCGCAAGCACCTGCACGACGTGCTCGGCGGCGTCCGGGGCTGCACCCACATCACCGAAATGCTTTCGTACCTGCCGACGGCCGCGATCCAGACGTTCTCGGGTTTGCAGCGCGAGGACGCGGGCGACGACAAGCCGTTCCAGCTCGACCGCTGCCACGCGCTCGAGACCACGACCGACACCGTGCAGCGCTACTATCCGAAGTGGTATCGAGGCGCGGCGCTGACGCCCACAGGAGAAACTGCGTGAAGATCCACGAATACCAGGGCAAGGAGCTGTTCCGCAAGTTCGGCATTCCCGTGCCGCGCGGCATTCCCGCGTTCACCGTGGACCAGGCGGTGCGCGCAGCGAAGCAGCTCGGCGGCCCGGTCTGGGTCGTGAAGGCGCAGATCCACGCGGGCGGGCGCGGCAAGGGCGGCGGCGTCAAGGTCGCGAAGTCGCTCGACGAAGTGCGCGAGCGCGCGAGCGAGATCCTCGGCATGCAGCTCGTCACGCACCAGACGGGCGCGGGCGGCCAGAAGGTGCGGCGGCTGCTGGTCGAGGAAGGCGCCGACATCAAGAAAGAGCTGTACGTCGGCATGGTGGTCGACCGCGCGACACAGCGCGTTGCCCTGATGGCGAGCTCCGAAGGCGGCATGGACATCGAGCACGTCGCCGCCACTGCGCCCGAGAAGATCCACAAGGTGTTCATCGACCCGGTGAAGGGGCTCACCGATGCGGAGGCGGACGAGGTCGCGCGCAAGATCGGCGTCCCCGACGGCAGCGTGGCGCAGGCGCGCACGCTGCTGCAAGCGCTCTACCGCGCGTTCATGGAGACCGATGCGTCGCTGGCCGAGATCAATCCGCTCGTGATCACCGGCGACGGCAAGGTCATCGCCCTCGACGCCAAGTTGAACTTCGACTCCAACGCGCTGTTCCGCCACGGCGACATCGTCGAGATGCGCGACCTGGACGAGGAAGACCCGGCGGAGATCGAGGCGTCGAAGTTCGACCTCTCCTACATCTCGCTCGACGGCGACATCGGCTGCCTCGTGAACGGCGCCGGGCTTGCGATGGCCACGATGGACACGATCAAGCTCTACGGCGGCGAGCCGGCCAACTTCCTCGACGTCGGCGGCGGCGCGACGGCCGAGAAGGTCACCGAAGCGTTCAAGATCATGCTGCGCAATCCCAACCTCAAGGCCATCCTGGTCAACATCTTCGGCGGCATCATGAAGTGCGACACGATTGCCGAAGGGGTGGTGGCGGCCTCGAAGGCGGTGTCGCTCAAGGTGCCGCTCGTCGTGCGCATGAAGGGCACAAACGAAGAGCTCGGCCGCAAGATCCTCGCCGAATCGGGGCTGCCGATCATCTCGGCCAACAACATGGCGGAAGCAGCGGAGAAAGTCGTCGCCGCTGCAAAAGGAAACTGAGGGACAATAACGATGTCGATTCTGGTCAACCGCGACACCAAGGTCATCACCCAGGGCATCACCGGCAAGACCGGCCAGTTCCACACCCGCATGTGCCGCGAGTACGCAAACGGCCGCAGCTGCTTCGTGGCGGGCGTGAATCCGAAGAAGGCAGGCGAGGAGTTCGAAGGGATTCCGATCTACGCCACCGTCAAGGAAGCGAAAGCGGCGACGGGCGCGACGGTGTCGGTGATCTACGTGCCGCCTCCGTTCGCCGCGGCCGCCATCGACGAAGCCGTTGACGCGGAGCTCGACCTCGTCGTGTGCATCACCGAAGGGATCCCGGTGCGCGACATGATCGCCACCCGCAACCGCATGCAGGGAAAGAAGACGCTGCTGCTCGGACCGAATTGCCCCGGCGTCATCACGCCCGACGAGATCAAGATCGGCATCATGCCCGGGCACATCCACATGAAAGGGCGCGTGGGTGTCGTCTCGCGCTCGGGGACGCTCACTTACGAAGCGGTCGGGCAGCTGACCGAGCTCGGCCTCGGCCAGTCGACGGCGGTCGGCATCGGCGGGGACCCCGTCAACGGCCTGAAGCACATCGACATCCTCAGGATGTTCAACGACGATCCCGCCACCGACGCGGTGGTGATGATCGGCGAGATCGGGGGCGGCGACGAGGAGACCGCTGCGCAGTGGGCCAAGGACAACATGAAAAAGCCGATCGTCGGCTTCATCGCGGGCGTGACCGCGCCGCCCGGCAAGCGGATGGGGCACGCGGGCGCCATCATTTCCGGGGGCAAGGGCACGGCGCAGGAAAAGCTCGCGGTGATGGAAGCGTCGGGCATCAAGGTGACGCGCAACCCGGCGGAGATGGGGAAGCTACTCAAGTCCGTGTTGTGACGCGCGTGTCCGCGCGAAGCCGCGGCGCGCCGGGAGGGCAGCTTGGATTTCGGGACCACGCAGTTCTGGCTGGCGGCGCTCGAGATCATCGTCATCAACATCCTGTTGTCGGGCGACAACGCGGTTGTGATCGCGCTCGCCTGCCGGAACCTGCCGGGCCGGCAGCGCACCTGGGGGATCATCCTGGGCGCGGTGGGCGCCATCGTCCTTCGAATCATCCTCACGTTCTTCGCCGTGACCTTGCTCGGCCTGCCGTGGCTCAAGCTCGTCGGCGGCCTGCTGCTTCTGTGGATCGGGGTCAAGCTGATCGCGGACGAGGAGGGCGGCGAAGGCGAGGGCGAGGCGAAGGTCCAGGCGAGCGACAGGCTGTGGGCGGCGGTGCGCACGGTCGTGGTCGCCGACCTCGTCATGAGCATCGACAACGTGCTGGGGGTGGCGGCGGCGGCCAAGGGCAGCCTGGCGCTGCTCGTCTTCGGCCTCGTGGTGAGCATCCCCCTCGTCATCGCCGGAAGCCAGATCATCCTGGCGTTGATCGAGCGCTTCCCGGTCCTGATCCTGGCCGGCGGCGGCTTGCTGGGCTACGTCGCGGGAGAGATGATCGTCGAGGACGCGGCGCTCGCGCCGTGGATCGAGGCCACCGCCCCCTGGCTGCATTGGATCCTCCCCGTGGCCGGGATCGTCGCAGTCATCGGCGTAGCCAAATGGGTGCAGCGGCGGCAGGTGGCGTCGTCCTAGGCTCGCGTCGGGCGCGCCATGCCGCTACACTCCATCGCTTTGACGCCCCCGTGCTCGTACTTTCGTCTTTCGCATGAGTGAGACCGCCACCCTGGATGTCGCAAGCCTCTCCCATCCGGGGATGGTCCGTTCCCACAACGAGGACTCGGTCTTCGTGGACGGCGACGCGGGCATCGCGGTGCTCGCCGACGGCATGGGCGGCTACAACGCCGGCGAGGTGGCCAGCGGGATCGCGGTCAACGTGGTCAGCAACGGAATGATGCCGGAGCTGCGCTCGGGCCGGGAGCTGTCCAAGATCGACATCCAGAGCGGCCTCACCCACGGCGCGCTCCTCCTGCAGCAGCAGATCGCATCGGCCAACAAGGGCATCTACGAAGCCGCGCAGGCACGGCCTGAGTGCGCCGGCATGGGGACCACCATAGTGGCTGCGGTGTTCTGCGGCAACCGGGTCTCGATCGGGCACATCGGCGACTCGCGCTGCTATCGCTTGCGGGGCGAGAAATTCGAGCAGCTCACGCGCGACCATTCGCTCCTGCAGGAGCAGATCGACAGCGGTGTCCTGACGGCCGAGCAGGCGCGCTTCTCGCTCAACAAGAACCTCGTCACCCGCGCACTGGGGATCGAGGCGATCGTTCCGACGGACATCGCCGAATACCGCATCGAGGCCAACGACATCTACCTCCTGTGCTCGGACGGCCTCACTGACATGGTCGACAGCGAAGTGATCCACTCGGTGGTCGACGAAAAGCGCAGCGACCTCGCGGTGGCGGCGGCCGACTTGATCGACCTTGCCAATCAGAACGGAGGCCGCGACAACATCTCGGTGGTCCTGATTCGGGTTCCGCCCGAGTTCCTGCCGGCCAGCGGCTGGGCGCAGCGCTGGCTCGCCAAGAAGAAGGGATAACGAGGGCGCCTATGGGCAAGCTCGTCCTCTATCTCACCGACGGCACGACGATGGACGTGCCGCTCACGAAGGAGCGCGTCACCATCGGGCGGCGCGCCGACAACGACGTTTGCCTCCCGTACCCCGCAGTGTCCGGCGAGCACGCACAGGTAGTGACGATCCTCGCCGATTCGTTTCTCGAGGACCTGGGCAGCACCAACGGCACGATCGTCAACGGCAAGACGGTGGTGAAGCACTTCCTGGCCGATCACGACCAGATCGAAATCGGGCGCCAGCGCCTCACCTTCATGTCGGACAACGCCGCCAAGGTCGAGGCGCTGCCCCCGGACATTCTTCGCCACCAGCTGCGCGGGCTGCACGAGAAAGTGGAGGCGGCACGGCCCGTGCCGCAGATCGACGTGCCCATGGCAGGGGGCCGGCCTCAGTTCGGCACGCGCGGCAGCCCGCTCGTTGCCGACATCGAGCGCGACGTGCCGATTCAAAAACCCGTGTCGGTGATGCCAAGGCCCAAGGTTCGAATCGACGCGATGCCGCCCAGACCGGCCGAGCCCGC
>Ga0068860_100007719_pt1 | contig 10756 bp, 8 predicted proteins | sample KBSSwiS32_FD_66597 | JGI IMG/M metagenome (GOLD analysis project Ga0068860, IMG submission 66597) | Switchgrass rhizosphere microbial communities from Kellogg Biological Station, Michigan, USA - KBS Switchgrass S3-2 | ecosystem: Host-associated > Plants > Roots > Rhizosphere > Soil ...
CAAAAAGCTGGTTTAATCTCACAACAAAAAATTCACAAATTTCTTTTATACATCTCGATGGCAAGTTTGGTTTCACACAAAGACAGAAAATGATATAAAGACACAAAGCTTCATTCGATCCGCACCTAGAACATGACTTTTCCGAAGTTTGATTGAGCGTCTATTGAGGATCACGCAAAGACGCAAAGGAGACGAGGGCGCAAAGGCTGCAATCGGATATTGCTGCGAAGATATTAGCCAGCCTTGGCGCCTTGTTTTACTTGGCGCCTTTGCGTGAAAAATTTCATTGAGATTCCACCAAACTTCAAAAAGCTGGTTTAATTTCACAACAAAAAAATTCACAAACTTCTTTTATGCGTCTCGTTCTGTTAACAGGTGCCGGTGTCAGTGCGGAGAGTGGTCTCAAAACATTCCGTGATAGTGACGGACTATGGGAAGGATATGAAGTTACGGAGGTCGCAACCCCACGGGCCTGGAGAAAAAATCCGGCGCTTGTTCTTGATTTCTATAATATGCGTCGTCGCAACGTCCGCGATGCACAACCGAACGCTGCACACATCGGTCTTGCTGAATTGCAGAATCATTTTGATGTTCACATCATCACGCAAAATATCGATGATCTGCATGAGCGTGCAGGTTCCAAAAATGTACTTCATCTTCATGGAGAAATTTTCAAAATGCGCAGTGAATTCGATGAACGGTTGGTCTATGATATCCGTGAAGATATTTTGTTGGGGCAAAAAGCAGAAGATGGGGCACAACTTCGGCCAAATATCGTATGGTTTGAGGAGCCTGTGCCGATGATCGAAAGAGCAATACCTCTTGTAGCATCAGCAGACATTCTTGTCGTTGTCGGTACATCATTGGTCGTTTATCCAGCCGCAGGCTTGCTGGACTTTGCACATCCTACAATTCCGAAATTTATTTTGGATAAAAAAATTCCCTACACTTCATCTGTAAACAACCTGACAGCTATCGAGCACCCTGCATCGGTCGGCATTAAGATTTTACAGGAAAAGTTATTTTCGTATTTGTAACCAGGTTTAATCAATACAGGTTCATGGAACTTCTTTCGCCGCAATTCACTCAGATAATCCTGATATTGGCATTTGTGATTCCGGCAATTCTGTTTGTCACAACCCAATATAAAACGCTGAAAACAATCCAACCAAAAAACCGTAGAACTTCGCCGTGGATAGTGTGGCTACAATTTATTCCGATTTTAAATTTCATTTGGCAATTTGTTGTCGTATCAAAAATATCCGGTTCAATAAAAGATGAATTTGCAGCGAGGGCCGATGAGTCTTCACTTAGCCTGCCGTCTGCAGAAGTAGTTGCACAACTTGGGAAACGTCCGACACTTTATATTGGACTTGCATATTGTATTTTGATAACACCGCCCTTTTTGATGAACTTTTTTATGCTTAATCCCCCCATTTATGGCGTTCCCATAATGGAACTGGCGGGTATTACCTGCTGGATAATTTATTGGGTGAACCTCGCGAAGTATAAAAGGATTTTAAAGCGAAATATGTAGCGGAAACATTGCGCCGCTATGAAGAGAAGACCACATTCCTGATCGTACAAATCTTATAGTTTTCCTAACAAGACTTTCTTTAACATTGCACTTCGCAAATGCAAAAATCTTTATTCGCATTACTGTCTTTTTTATTCTGCTGGAATATTTGCCTTTCGCAAACCAACAGGCAATTGGAATATTTTAAAGATTGGGTAAAATCAAATACGCCGGCTGGCTATGATTCCACATTGAATTACCTGAGTTATTATTCGGGAAATAATCTTCATTACTTGCGCCCGATGGAGCAACTATATCGCGATGAAAAAAAGTTTCGCCATTTGCTTACTGACAGTGGTTATAACGATGCCATGAGTGAAGCCGTGTCTATCGCCGGCGATTATTCCAGCGCACTTGAGTTTCAAAAATTAAATTACAAAATAGAAGTTGATGAAGTTGCACGCCGGCAAATTTATAAAGTGATACAGGGGATGAAAGACATCCGGCATGTGGACGCAGAAAAATTTATTTCATTTATATCCCGAAACTACAAGGTCATCATGATGAATGAAGCGTCGAATAAGCCGCTGCATCGTGCATTTATGATGTCATTGCTTGATGATCTCTATAAAAAAGGCTTCCGTTATTTTGCTTTGGAAATGTTGGATAATCACTCCACGCATTCTCTTGATAAATTAAATGCGATGACGGGTGGGTATAGCTGCGAACCGGTTGCCGGTGAAATGATCCGATACGCACTGGATCTCGGCTACACACTGGTTTCATATGAAGACACACTTGCTGCGCAGCACACACCAACTCAAAGAGACGCAATCCAGGCACAAAATATTTACCGCGCCCTACAAATGGATTCATCTGCAAAAATGATTGTCTATGGAAGCTACGGGCACATAGCAGAAAAAGGAAATAGTGATTACACGCCAATGGCCGAAGCGTTTAAAAAAATTTCGGCGATCGATCCGCTCACCATCGATCAGTCAAGCATGACCGAAGAAAGTGATTTTGCATATGGAAAAACTTTTTACAGCGCCTATATGGAAAAATTTCCATTGACAATTCCTTCTGTTGCCCTTGTCAACGATGAACCGTTTAATGTAACGCAGAGCGAACTCTATGACATTACCGTGATCCATCCTCCGACAGTATATCGTGATTCACGACCCACATGGCTTAGCCTGAGTGGAAGACGACAACCCATGTACATCAAACCTTCTAATAAAAATACTTTTTTTGTTCAGGCCTACTACCAATTTGAATCCTTTGGCACGAGACCGGGACAAGTTGTTCCCGCAGATCAAACATACATTCCAACCAATAAGGGAAATTACCTGCTGTATCTCCGCCGTGGAAAATACATTCTCATTTTCCGTGACGTACAGTACAAGGCGCTGAATACGCTGGTTATAGAAGTGAACTGAGGAAAATGTGATGAATGTGATGAATGTGCTTGCAGTCGTCATTTCGAACGGAGTCTCGAAGCGAAGCGGAGAGACGAAGTGAGAAATCTAACCGAATCTACAGTCATTAACATCGAGATAAATTATACCGATACCGATATATTTAGTTCCAATAAATGGTACGAGATTTCTCACTTCGCCTCTCCGCTTCGCTTCGAGACTCGGTTCGAAATGACGACTGCAAGCACATTCATCACATTCATCACATTTATCACATTCATCACATTTGCTTCACATTTTCCTTTCTTCAAACCTAACACCATAATCTTTCAATTCCTCTAACACCGGTTCGTAAATCTCTTTTACAATCGGGATATGTAATCCCGTCAAACTTATTTTTTCTTTCAAAATCAATTTTGCAGCGATACCAAGAGGAAGCCCAACGGTTTTTGCCATTGCCGTCCGCACACTGTCATCTCCTCTAACGACAAGAGAACTGTTGATTGACGTATGGTTATCACCGTTAGTGTACTCCAATTCATGTAACATTACGATCATGTCTTTATCCAGCGGACGCATCATCAATTTTGTTTCCAGTAAGTACTGCAAAATATCCGCCGACGTTTTTGCACCGGCCGGAACCGGCATCTCATCAAACAGCCCAAGAAACGAAAACATATTTTCGTTCAAGTCATTCACGAATCCAAGAATGGGTTCCGACCATTTTTTAAAATTCAATCCCTTTGTGTCGATTGTTTTTTGATCATCAGTTAGCCCAGCAGCAACAATATATTTCCAATTATTGCAAAAGGACGGATATCGTAACGTCGTCCGGATAAATGTAGATGCATCTTCCAATCCGTAAACAGGGATATAACTTAATGAATCCCGATTCGGATAATAAGATAATTTTCCAGCGGCGCCGACAATAACTTCGCCGGTGTTTTCAAATAATTCTTCGTAGTCTAATTTTACTGTCCTATTATTTTCTTTATAAACCGCGCCCGCGGCCCCGGCTCTCACAACGTTTCTCGGGTTCCAACTGATTTTGTAATGCCATGGATTATCATCACTTTCGGGAGCTACCAATCCACCTGTGTGTGATTTGAAAGAAATGATTTTGCCATTATTCTTTTTTATGGAGTCAACCAGTTGCATGGCACTCATATGATCGATACCGGGATCCAACCCCATTTCGTACAAAAACAATAAGTTTTTGTTTTTGATTTCTTCTGATAACGTTTTAATGGAATCATCGATATATGATGCAGTCAACAAATTCTTTCGAAGCTCGACGCAATCCCGTGCAATCAAAATATGAAGACTGGGCGGTAACAACGAAACAACTATATCTGCGGAAGCAACGAGCGCTTTTCGATCCGCTTCGCGTTGAACATCCAACGCAATCGCGTTTACATTTGCGTTTTGTCCAATTTTAGATTGCAGAGAAGCAGGATTTGCATCCGCTATGGTCACTGACCAATTCTCGTCCAGGGCGTGATCGATCAGGTAGTCGATCAGGCACGTAGCAGACTTTCCCGCACCGAAGAGCAGAATTTTTTTCATAAACAATGATAGCATAAATCAATTGAAAAAGATGATGAATCGCCTCATTGGTAGCTCGCGCCAATAATATATTCATCCCTGGGTGATACCCCAAAAACAGAATCGGCCAACCTGGTATCAAATACCTGGTCGACCGATCCACCTTTTAAAACCGTCCCTATAACGAGTTATTCTGCTACTCTTATTTCCCCCAGGTTGATATCATCACCCTGATGAACCTGGAGATTCTCCATTACCACATTACCTGGTTGCTTCTTGACAGCCACTATCACTTTCCATACTCCGGGTTTTACTGTCATCCCGAAATAGCCATTTCTACTCCTCACCCTGACCGAATCGTTTCCGTTTACGGCAACAACTGATTCTGCATCATTGGCAGGGTATACTTTTCCATTGATAGAGCCGTTACGCATCGTCCTTACCGTATGAAAAATGATTATCCCTACAATAATGATACCTAGCTGAACAAAAGCCTTTCTCATGATTCAAATTTTAGCTTTCCTTTAAAAAAATCCATAAATAAAAAGGGAACTCAGTGCTTATCATACAAACGGGTACGGTAGAACCTACATAAATCCAACTACTATGCCAAGGAGAAAAAATGTGAAGAAATCTTATTTACTTTTTTGTGAAGATTGTTTATAATTCAGTGTAGGAAATCCCAAGATTCTTCGAACTAATAATAGTAATTCTGTATTTCACTTTTACACCGCGTGAACTTTTTGGAGCTTCTTCCATGATTGCGGCACCTGCGTTAACATTGTGGTAATACAGATTCTCTGTTTTGAAGATTTTTTTATTGCTCTGAATGTATTGTACTTCGACCACGACCAGATCTAACGTGAATGGGGAGGTATTGCTCACCGTTAGTTGAAGGTCAGAAATGCCTCCAAACGTGCCTACATTGAATTTGCTGGCGCTCAATGCCACATAGTCGGCAATATTATTTTTTATTGATTCTTTTTCTAACTGTGCTTCGGTCGGTTTTTTAACGGTCTCACGTTCAGCCGTAAACGCTGAAGAGTCGATTTTTGGTGCTGCCTTCAACGCATTTAGACTGTCAGCAATTCTCTTTTTTGCAGCTTTCAATTTTCTTCTTTCTTCAAGCGTTTTCTCATCTGCAACATTTGCAGATGAATTTTCATTTGTCGAAATATCACCAGTTGAATTCTTATCCGCCGGAGAAATTTCAAAAGTTGATCTGGCGGGGATTGTCCTGGTAGGTATCGAACTTTGTTGCTCCAAAGCCCCAGTTTGTTCTTTGCCCGTATTTTTATCTGTGGAATTCAATCCACGTTTGTTAATGGATAACCCGATGAAAATACCAGCCGCTAAAAGCGCTACCAATCCAAATCCGATTCCGATTGGCTTCAGAATTTGATTGAATTTCGGCGACCTGCCTTTTCTTTCTCTCGCTTCCTTTTGTGCATACAATTTTTTCAATTGCTCCGATGGAGTCACAACGTTGTCGTCAACAGCTGTCACAGCGGTTGGTAACGATTGAGCAAAACTTTTTTGCACAGGTTCTTTATATGCAGGTTCTTTAGCCGCAGGAATTTCGCGAGTGACTGGTTTTTCCCGCACCGGCTGCTTTTTTTCGATTTGTTCCCGCGAATCACCACCCGATTTATCCTCTCCCGGCATATTCACAAATATAACTTTGGCTGCAGGCTTCGTTTCTGATGCGACTGGCGCAAAACGGGAACTCTCAGCTTCTACCGGTTGAGACTTTGGTGCTGTACGTATTGGCTCATCCTGGGCCTGGACCGGTTTCTTAAAAAAGCGATCGAACGGTTGTTCTTCGACGGGAGGAGCAAATGATTTTAATTCTTCAATTTCACCAGGGTACCTCCAGGCTGCACTTTTTCCTTCAACCCAAACAAGGTCATATGCTTTCAATGACATTGCCCGAATTTCGTCGAGGGTGTAAGGCCCGGCTTGCCTATTATTCCGTAGCAATAAATATGTGCTCATATTTCCAGTTAAGTGAAAGGGTCTTGCCTGAATTTAACAAGCAACGTTCAACTGCTTTGAATAGGGAAGGAACAACAAATTTATATCCTTTTTTGTGAAGGCAACGTTATAAGAATGCAATATATTATCTTTTTAGAAATAGAATGGGTGAAATTTCCAACGATTTAACGTATTCCATTCCAGGGTCGGAGCCGGGAATTTGATGAACCGTGTAAAGTAGGCTGCGCCGTTAAAAAAATCGCTATTTGATGAAACCCGCATAAGGTCTATATCCGGGGCCAAATAGAATTGCCTGTAGCGCTCAAAAGTCGGAACCGCCTTGCCATCAATGACAGGCTGGTTGCGCGAGGCGCTTAGCATGCCCTCCGCACCATACCCGACGCTCATATTCAGCCAGTCCGGAAAATCGTTCTTAGCAGATAAGAAAGATTTGATGTTGACGGATAGCCAGTATGTCTGACCGTTATAGTCCTTAATTACTTTGGAAGGAAAATTGCTCCCTAGCTCGTTGGGATGATACTGAGGGTAGATGGTGTTGTGATATGAAAATCGCAAAGAGATCCTTTGATCATGCCAGAATTTCTGCTGTCCGGCAAACAAAGCAGTACCGATGATATTGGCGGCCATATCTCCGCCAGAAAATCCCCATTTGGTAGAAAATCCGTCAAGTATTTCGATGATCGACATATACCCAAGGGCCGTTAGTGAGCCGATGGCAATCGATGCATCATTTTTAACTCCGCACCAACGCATCAGGTCATATTGGATCACAGCGATATTGTATGCAGTAGTAGCATGACCGACCTTATCAATCTGCAACCACTCGCGATTGTCATTGAAGAAATGAAATGATGTCCGCGGATGTTTCCTGTACCACAAAAAATACAACCCGGCGGATATCAATATACCACCGGCAATTTCAGTAAGCACAACTCCGCGCAACCTGCCTGGATTATACACATCAGATGGTTCCAGGAATTTATTTTGGGCACTTAAATCAGGAATAAGCGATAAGAGGAAGACAAGCAGGAACGCGATTTTCAATATGAAATGTTTCAACGGAAGTGCAGTTTAAATGTGAAAATGTGGAGATGTGGAAATGTGAAAATTCTGAGGGGAGACCGCACTTGAGAATTTCCACATTTCCACATTTACATATTTCCACATTTGCCCTAACGAAGTTATGAGTTGATTATTTCCAAAATTCAATATCTTCATTTTTTAAAATTAAAAGGATATTTATGGACACGGCGATCCAGGAAAAAGTGAATGTGTGGTTGAATGGTAACTACGATCAGGAGACAAAGAACCAGATCATTCTTCTTCAAAAAGAAAATCCCACGGAACTCAAAGAGAGTTTTTATCGCAACCTCGAATTTGGTACAGGTGGTTTGCGTGGAATCATGGGCGTTGGTACAAACCGCATGAATAAGTATACCATTGGTATGGCAACACAGGGCTATGCAAATTATTTGCGTGAGTCATTTTCGCGCCAGACCGTTCGTGTTGCAATCGCGCATGATAGTCGCAATAACAGCCGCTTCTTTGCCGAAACAGCGGCAAAAGTTTTTGCAGCGAATGGAATCAAAGTGTTTTTGTTTCAATCATTGCGTCCAACTCCTGAATTGAGTTTTACTATTCGTCATCTTGGGTGCCAGGGCGGGGTCGTAATCACCGCATCGCACAATCCGAAGGAATATAACGGATACAAAGCATACTGGAACGACGGCGGACAGCTTGTTCCTCCTCACGATACAAACGTGATCAAAGAAGTTGAAAAAATTGGCTCCGTCGATGAAGTAAAATGGAGCGGAGGTGAATCTAATATCACAATGGTTGGTAAAGAAGTAGATGAAGCTTACATCAGCATGGTGGGTGATCTTTCAGTATATCCCGAAATAATCGAGAAACAACACAATCTGTGCATCGTATACACGCCGATTCACGGAACAGGAATAAAGCTCGTTCCTGAAGTTTTACAGCGATTCGGATTTAGTAATGTTCACGTGGTCGACGAACAAGCCACGCCGGATGGAAATTTTCCAACCGTTGCGTATCCAAACCCGGAGGAGAAAGAAACGATGAGCCTTGGTTTAAAAAAAGCGAAGGAGATCGACGCAGATATTTTGCTCGGTACAGATCCTGATGCGGATCGCGTGGGAATTGGAATTAAAGATGATAAAGGCAATTGGGTTTTGATGAATGGAAATCAAACAGCGGCGCTCGCATTCAATTACATGATCGAAGCGAGAAAAGCAAAAGGTATCGCGCAGTCGAATGATATGGTTGTAAAAACAATTGTGACAACTGACATGATCGATGAGATTGCCAGGCAAAGTCACATTACTTGCTACAATGTGTTAACCGGATTCAAATGGATAGCTGAGCTCATCAAGGAAAAAGAAAAAACGGAAAATTATGTAATTGGCGGTGAAGAAAGTTATGGATTGATGATCGGATCAAAATTGCGTGATAAGGATGCCGTGAGTGCCGTCGCAATTTTATGCGAGATGGCCGCTTATGAAAAAAACAAAGGCAAAACACTTTTTGAAAAACTTATTTCTCTCTACGTTCAATATGGATTCTATAAAGAATCGTTGATATCCATCACAAAAAAAGGAATGGACGGCCAAAAACAAATTGCAGATATGATGGAAGGATATCGAAAAAATCCGCCTTCATCCATCAACGGTTCGCCTGTTGTGCAATTGCTCGATTATGAATTGCGCAAAGGAAAAAATTTGCAAACAAACGCATCCTGGGATATCACATTGCCCGAAAGCAACGTGCTCCAATTTATCCTCGAAGACGGCACAAAAATTTCAGCACGTCCTTCGGGAACTGAGCCGAAGATTAAATTTTATTTTAGCGTACATGCTAAATTAAACAGTGCTACAGACTTCGATAAAGTAGACGGTGAACTCGATCGACGCATACAGGGAGTGATAAAAGATATGAAACTTTAAAACTTAGGCTGAGGTTAAGATTAGTTGAGACCCGGATCTATGTCTCAACCTCAACCTTAGCCTCACCTCCATAAATCATACTTTAATGAAAAAATCTGCACTGCTGGTATTAGTTCTTTTTTCTTTCTCAGTTTCTTTTGCGGACGTAAAGCTTCCAAAAATTTTCGGCGATAATATGGTTCTTCAGCGCGACATGCAAATTCCCGTATGGGGCTGGGCCGAACCAAATGAAAAGGTCACGATTGAATTAAACAGGCAAAAGAAAGAAGTAAAAGCAGATAAGAATGGAAAATGGATTGCGCGTTTGGATGCCTTGCCCGCGGGCGGACCCTTCCAATTAACTGTGATCGGAAAAAATACTATTGTTTTCAACAACGTATTAATCGGAGAGGTCTGGATATGTTCCGGCCAGTCGAATATGGAATTTCGCGTGCAGAGTGCCATCAATGCTTCGAAAGAAATTCAATCGGCAGATTATCCCCAAATTCGTCAAATTAAAATTCCCAACACAATCAGTGCGTCTCCCAAAAACGATATTTCGGGGGGCGAATGGGCCGTATGCAGCCCGCAGACTGTTTCCAACTTCACGGCAGTCGGATATTTTTTTGCACGGGAGCTTTACAACAAACTACACATTCCAATTGGTTTGATCAATTCGTCATGGGGCGGAACAATGGTAGAAACCTGGACAAGCCGCGGCGCATTTGAAAAAAGTGATGAATTTAAATCGATGATTGCCGCGATGCCTGATTTAGATCTTGAAGCTTTGTCGAAGCAGAAAGAAAAACAGATGGTAGAAAAAATAAAAACGCTGCAAGGTTCGCTCGAAGATAATGTGAATTCAGAATTGTGGAAGAATACAGATTTCGATGACAGCAAATGGCCAAAGATGAAATTGCCGGGATTGTGGGAATACCAGGGACTCGGACTTGATAATCTCGATGGAGTTGTTTGGTTTCGCAAAACGATCGTGATTGACGATGTCGACGCGGGCAAAGCGGCAAAACTTGGTCTTGGCAAAATAGATGACTCTGACGACACGTATGTGAATGGTACGAAAGTTGGGTCTGCAAAAAATCAATCCGCAGCAAACCGTCATTACGATATTCCTGCGGGTGTGTTGAAAGCAGGGAAAAATATTATTTCCATTCGAATTGAAGATACCGGTGGCGGAGGAGGAGTAGCTGGTCAGCCTGATGACTTGCAACTAACGGTGGGGGATAAGTCATATTCGTTGGCGGGCGAATGGATGTTTCAAATTGAATCGATCTTGAAAGGAAGTTCATCGGTAGGCCCTAACAGTTATCCGACGTTAC